>ERZ772961.79-NODE-79-length-49708-cov-13.484059_pt1 | contig 49708 bp, 44 predicted proteins | sample MGYA00580677_ERZ772961 | MGnify/ENA primary metagenome ERZ772961 (study PRJEB29015, sample SAMEA2738088) | human oral metagenome | biome: human oral; feature: human-associated habitat; material: saliva | place: China | collected 2227 ... | reverse complement strand
AAATTACGAATATTTTCATAAATTTTCTACATTTGCATAAACTGCTAGTTTACCCCCTATTTATTATTATTTTTTATGTTGATTATTCTGAATATTTTTTGTGACACTGGCTTCTAAGTCAGTTGAACCTTGCCAGTAAACAGAAGTTCCAAATTCTTTTTGCGATAATTTGGCCCGATCTTTAAGAATTTCAGCCTTGATCTTTCCATCCTTAACTTCTTTCAGTATCTCACCTGCTTCTAAAGATAAATCAGTCTGAGCCTTATCTTTCTGAATTTCTTTCAGTGCAGAAATTTGAGTTTCACTCAATTTGTAAGTTCCATCCTTTTCTAAAGTTAGATTTGGTGTCTGTACCAATCCAAGTGCAATGTCGTGATATAGACGTGCCAAAGAGGTCATATCTGCAATGTACTTAGATGATGGATTTTTAGAGCTCAGATCAGCAACGCCCAAAATAGCTAACTTATAAGCCTCGAATGCTTTAGTAGGAGATACCTTTCCATCTTGAAATACTTTCAGAGATTGAATATTCTTTCCTGTTTCAATTAAAGTTTTGAGTTCATCACTGTAACTGTCAGAGTAGGTAGATAATTTTTCAAAATCTGGTAAGGTTAAAATGAAATCCGGTGATAATGATTGAGGAACTAAGTACTGATCTTTAATATCTTTGATATAACCATCAACCCAAGCTGAATTTTTAGCAGCGTCGAGTGCATTTTCTGAATCTTTACGGTTATAATCAACCTCACCATTCATAATTTGAGCAGTTGAATTGTAATAAAATGCTGCGTTTTGAACAGATGTGTACATCAAATCGGTAGCGAGGTGTTTGTTGTTGTCATTAAGTTTAGATAATCGTGGACTCAGATCGGAAATAACTTCTTTAGGTTTTGTGTTATTTTTTACCAATCCGGTTTCAAGTTCGATTAAAGACTTCTGTGCGTCTTCTGATAGAACCTCAATATTGCTATCGGAAGGCTTTGTTTGTTGGTAAAGATAAGTACCGACCGACCCACCGACAACTAAACTAACGGCACCGACAATCAGAAACTTCTTTGTGTTTTTACGAGTAATTTTTCCTGGCAAAATATAACCTCCTTATATTTTCTTCTTACTCCCTATTATAGCATAAAATGCCGTTTTGATAATTCTGAAAACTTTAAATTTACCCAGTTTAAAGTTCAGTAAACTTCTTCTTTTATAATTTAAGAAATTAATAAAGACTGGAATAATTCCAGCAGAAAGAAGGTTAAAATGAAACAAACAAACAAAAAAGAGTTTTCAAAATTTTTGAACAAATTTGAAAAGTTATTGGACTATCACGTGAGTGTGTTTGAAACGGGTGTAAAACTCAACCTATTTGACGGTGATACAGAACATTTTTTAAAAACATCTCATTGCAAATTTGTATTGTCTACAGAATCTGGTCAAATCGTTTTGAAACTTTTGTTTTTTGATAAAAATAAAAATGAAATTTTTTCAAAGACTATTAAGAGTTCCAGAAAATTTGAATGTTTATTATCAAAGGGTGACGAATCAAACATTGCAGTCAGCTCATCGATAGATCTGTCCGATGTTGGTATGCAGGAATATAATTTTTTTGACAATAAAACTCGTGGAGAAGACAACTACAAGTTGTATAAAAATTTTGTTCGTGTAGCTATTACCAAGTTTGATTTTTTATATAATGATTTGGGTTCTTCTGGTGGACGATCCAAGGATTCTAGCCAATCATATTTAAACTCTTTGAATGCTTTGTTTAATATCCTTATTCAAGGAAATTCCTATTCGTCTAATGTAATACATCACCTACTTATCTTGCAGGATGTGGAGGAGAGAACTAACCTTTTTGGAAAATCAACGTATTTCTTTTCTGATGATGGTTTGTTAGAGAGTTTTAAAGTTGTTGTTCGTAAAATTGAGCTTTCCATCTTAGAATCTGATAGAGTTGATAAAAGTGACATTATTTCGTTATTGAATCTCTTGAATTTGTTTAAGATAAATGGTAATTATGATGATTTTACTGAAAAATTAAACTTAGCTTGTATTTTTATTGCAAAGTTAAAACAAAAAACAAAGTTCAAATTGGAAGAGTCTAAACATAAAAATATTTATAAATTCGTTCGTGATATTACCACAAATAAAGCAAATAATTTGGTTGTTGGCAGTATTCGTGATAAAGGGTTTTGCTTTAATGGTCAAAGATATACATCAGAACTTAAAGTTTCTGATCTAAAATCAACTTTTAGTTTGGTTGCAAAAAAATAAAAGATGAGTTGAAGACTCATCTTTTTTATTCTGTTATAATTTAAGAAAATAAAATGCTGAAATAAATTCAGCGGAAAGAAGGAAAACTATGAAAATTACAGAAGGTAAGTATTTTGAATTTTATGAACGATTGGAACAATTATTGGATTGTAGCATTAAGTATTTAAACCACACTATTTTGGTTGATGTATTTGATGATAATCTGTATTCTTTTTTAAATACAGATTATTTAAAATTTTCATTAACAAAATTTGGGTATCAGAGTCTTTCTATAAATATTTGTGGTTTCGATGGAAAAGATTCGATTCTTTTTACCAAAAAAATATTAGAATCAGGATCTATGAGGCTATTACAAGCCGGAGACTCTTTTGATGTCTTTAGTGACAAGATTGAAATTTCAAATGTTCCAATAGGAAAAGTAGATCTATTTAATGACATTGATAATAAGGAATCTATCATAAAAATATATAAAGATTTTTTTAAAACGTCTATTTTCTCTTTTGATGAAGAATATAGCGACATAGAAAATTCCAACTCGTTATATTTAAATGATTTAAATTTGTTATTGAATATGATGTTATTAGCACCTAAAAATCTTCACGCACAAGATTATATAAATAATAAAAATAAGTCTGTAATTACATTAATATTAGACGAAGAAGAAATTAAAAAGATTTTTCCAAAAAAGGGAAACACGGATATTCCTAAAAATTTGAGTCGAAATTTTGATTTCATTTATGAGATTATGTCTGCTAAACAAGGGATTGGTGAAAATCCATTCGATAATAAATTTTTGATCAATGGTTTATTAAGGATTTTTAATATTAACTTTGCTTACTTCTCTTTTGTATTTGGTAAAATGACGACTCTTGTTGAAATTTTTAATAGTGACAATAATGACGGATATGAATTAATTTCGGTTGAAAAAAGCAAATATCCTGAATTTTACGATTTCATCTACAAATTAAAAACCAAAAAAGATCCTAACCTAAAATTATTCACTTATTCCGGTGATATCGATTTTAAGGTATCTGATTTGGATAAAATCTTCGCTCTGAAAAAATAAAAGGCTGAGTTTGAAAACTCAACCTTTTTTATTTTTTTGTTTGCTGTAAATAGATTCACGAATATTGGCCGTTAGCTCACCAATACGCTCGCCAACGTTATACACAAGATTCCACCGTCAGTCAAAATTGACATTCCTATCTTGAATTTCCACCGTCAGTCAAAATTGACATTCCCATCTTGAGCCAAAATTTGCCGAAGCTACTATTTGTTTGGTATACTCATAATTTTCAGGGCGTGTAGATTAAAGTGGTTCGGCTTTACGGCTGACCTACCACTAAAACTAATTTTCTTTAGTTTTCAAAGTCAATAAAACAATTTAATTAAGCTAGTACGTATTTATCAGTTTTTGCAATATTTAATGAGGCGTTGAAATCTCTATCTATTTTTTCTTGACAACTGTTACAATGAAATACTCGTTGACTGAGTTTCAAATCTTTTTTGTAACTGCTACAATTTGAACAGGTCTTACTTGAAGGATAAAATCTATCCACTAGCCTAACAGTTATTCGTCGTTCATTCGCCTTCCTAATAAGATGTTCTCTGATAGTGTAAAAAGAGCAATTAGCAATATCTTTTGCAAGATGTTTATTCTTCATCATTCCTTTTACATTCAAGTCCTCGATTGCGATATATTGCGGTTGTTTTTTAACCAATTCTGATATAAATTTACGAATGTGGTTGATACGAATATTCTTTATCGAACGATGTATCAACTTGATCTGTTTTTCTAGCTTGATAATATTCTTTGTTTTATTGTGTTTGTTGCATTTATTGATAAGATACTTACGAGATACCTTTCGTTGTAATCGTTTCAGACGTTTATTTAGGATACGAACCCGCCGGAAAGTCTTGATATTTGGGACGCTGGTTCCACCAGATACTGTGGCAAGTGTCTTGATACCCAAATCGATTCCAATTCCATCTGTATAATCCGGTAAATTTGTCACTGAAGTTTCAATATCTTCGGTGTATGATAAGTACCAATATTTGCCATCAAAAGATATTTTAGCAACTTGTTTCTTACAAGATAAGTCAAAACCATTTCTAACAGAGCCAAAATTCACATCTCCAATAGTTGGTATTTGAAGTTTACCATTATCTTTCAGATAAATGCGACTAAGATGTTTTTTATTGCTAGATACAGAACAGGTTACATTAAAATTTGGTTGGATTTCATCAATATTCCTAAAGTTAACTTTACCTTTGTTTAGTCTTCTGATTTTAACCAATTCTCTTGAAAGAAAAGCATAGATAAATGATTGATTTGGTTGATAATACCAAGACCATTTTTCATTATCTTCCTCACAGTTTTTAGCAATGACAAACTTAGCAAGGTTTCGATAGTCAGATTCATTGAGGTTATAAACCTCTCTATTGTGGAATTTTGAGTAATAGGTTTTATTCCCGTTTTTATTCAAAAGATCATCAAACTCACCCTTATTGTTGCGCTTATCAATATCAACCAAAAGATTCCAGAAATTACGTGAAACTTTACTATACCACCAAGCAAGATTTTCTTGTTCCTTGGTTAGTTTTAGTCTAATTTTCTGACTTCTCATTACGAGCCACCTTTTGACCTTTCTACCATACTTTTATCTCCTTGAATTTTTAACAAAACTATTATATCATATTTCATAATATAATACAATAGTTTTATTATTGTTTTTTTTATAGAATTATTTGATTTTTTAAAAAAACCGGGTTAAACCCGGCTTTAACTTAATATTTCCTTCAAATATCCTTTTGCAAAATCCAACTCTTGAATTAATTCAGGATCTTCTTCTTGCTTAAATAATTCAAGAATGAATTTATATAAAAGTCCGATCTCTCCCAATTCATCTTCTAATAGTATATCGTTAGAAAAATTTCGGATATAATACGGGCCGTATGAATATAGGCTCTCAAGACGTTCAGAAATTAAATTTTTAAAATATTGAAGAAAATTATCCTTATTATCCAAAAATTGATTTGCTATTCTTCTGAAATCTTCCTCGCCAATCTTACCATCCTTATAAAAAACAATTGTCGATAAAAATGAAAAGTTGTTTTCCTTTGTTGGTAAATATTTTATAGGTAAAGTTGTTAATTCCTTTGGAATTTTGAAATTTATACGACACTTTTCATAATCTGTTTTGAAGATGAAATTATGTTCAGGTTCTTCAGTTTCTAATAATTCGTACAGATTTTCAACAATTGATTTAAAGATTGATTCAAGGTATAATTTTATCTCAGTCTTTGTTGAATCCACGATCAGTTCGTGTACTTTTACAAAAAAATCTCCCAACTCGACCTTCATCATTTCGATATAGTTATCCTGTTTGTTTAGAAAATCGTTATCTTTAGAAACTTTAGTTACGAATTTATCAAAGAAACTTGTAAAAGCGTAATAAAATGAATTTTCAAAACTGCCTTCTGATAAAATAACAGAATTGCCGTCAACGTCTTCGTATTTTTTTATATAATCACCAATGACTTTTGGGGACTGACTAATTGCTTTTAATATTACAGAATAGATACGGTTAGACTGCGAGATCCGTTTGAATCCTGACACCTTATTCTCCAGTTCAAAAATATTTAAGCAATCACCAATGAGTGGCGTGAATGAAAACTCACCGGTACCAACATTGTTAAAGTAAAATCCATCATTTTTTGAAAAAGTTGTATTTTCGAAACGAATATTTTTGAAATAATCACAAAATGATTTGTTCAAAAGGGACGGTTCTAGTCTCTCTGAAATAAACTTGATTGTCGACTCCATTGCTCTAATACGAATACCTGCGTAAAGATGATCTTCTTCGTTTTGAAGCTCTTCTTTAACTTTTGCACAACATTCGCAGCTCATACTTGGGTGATGATCCCGGTGATTCTTGCAGAACCAGTATAAACTGTAATTTACCCAGTAGCTTTCAATTAGTCCAAGTTCTTCAAATTTATCGATAAAAACATCCGCAGCCTTATCAACGGCCTCTTTTGTCAAAAGGTACTCAATCGGAAAATCAAAAGATTTCCTTTCTGTTTTAATCATAAGATTCCTTCTTTCTACTGGAATAAATCCAGAAAATTTAATATTCACATAAATTATAAAAGACCGGGATCCCGGTCTTTAATTATTTTAGATATTCACTCAATTCTGAAATAAGTTTAGGAGGTATGCAGGTTTCAATACCACATTTTCCCGTCAACTCTTTTAGAACGAGAATCGAGTCTGGATTGAGTTGAGGGAGAAAAATCTTATTATCGTAATCTTTGTAGACAATTCTAATATTATTTTTTATAATATCTGATATTTTTGAGTTTGATTTTTTCAATAATTCTAAAATGATTTTCTCGCTTTCTGACTTCTCAGATTTGTAAGAGTTGATAAAAATATTGACTTTATTGTCAAGTTTAATATCCTTTAGAATTGTTTCGGTTTCATCAATGTAATCAAATAGATATCTCAAATCATAAACAGTTTCTGATGATGATAGCAAGTTCTTAATCAAATCATCATTTAATTGAAAATTTAAATTTTCAACTTTTACGAGATCTGACATTATAGCTTGAAATGATAGAAGCTCACTACCTGCTTCAATTCTTGTCAAAAGTTTAGGATCATTTTTAAATAAATTTAGATAATAAATATTAAAATTATCGATAACGTTACGAACTTTTATATCCATTTCATAGTAATTTTCAAGAACTTTTTCGGTATCATAAAGTTTAAGTGGTGTGAAACGTCCTTTTGCCAAGAATGTATTATCCTCGTCATTAACTGATTTTAACAACGAATAATGTTCTTCGATCAATTTTGGAATGAGTTTTACTCTTACTGATCTGTAGCAAGTAAAAATATTTTCCTTTGATAAACTTATTAAATCACTTGGATTCCAAAAAGATCTGAACTCTTCATCAGTTAAGGTTTTCAATCCCAAAAATGGAAAATTATATTTTCCAACACACTCATCAAAATATTTTGATGGATTGTATGCAAATGTGGGGAGTTTCTCGATCAATTTGTTTTTGACATATTGATTTAAAAATGCGCCAAATTCATCAAATTTTACTTTTACGTAAATTTCTGAATTTTCCATAGAAAATAACTTTCTTTTGACAACACAGTCAAACTTGAAATTTTCAGGAATGACTTCTAAATCCATATCATTGTTCAATTCTTGAGATAAGTTTAAAATAGGAATCCCTTCTTCCTGAAGTTTATTAAGTCGGCAGTTAAATTCGTTTGATAGATAGGTATCTCCAGTATATTGATTAAAATACAAAAATACATCACTTTTAAGACTTTCTTGATATCCAGATTTAGAGATCAGTTCTAAATATTTAACAATATCAATTTTGTATTTAATTTTTACAGGAATTATTTTTGATAATAGAAGTTTTCTTCTATTTTTGTAATCGTTACGAATTTTTCTTTTGATAATATCAATTGCATTCTCAGCTGATTCATTTATATCTACAAACGTATCTCTATCAGCCAATTTTAGAATTTCTTTGTAAATAGTTGTGCTTCTAAAAATTTTATCATTTTTTGTGCTTTTCATTAAATCCTTCTTTCTACTGGAACAACTCCAGAATATTTTATTTCTTAAATTATAAAAGAGAGAGTCGCCTCTCCCTTTATTTTATATAGTCGAAAAGAAATTCTGGTACGCTGGTTGTTATCCCAAAATCCTTATTGAGTTTTTTTAGTAGATGAACAGTGTCTCGGGTGATTGCTGGTAAGGCCGGTTCACCGCAAAAAGTAAAATTAATGTGAATTTTCCCAAAAAATAATTTTTTAAAGAATTTGTTTTGCTTAAGATGATAAATAATATCTTCAATGGAATCAAGGTCAATATCTTCGATTCGAACATTAAAAGTTTGTTTTTCTAGCTTTTTCTGAAGTTCAACAATATCAAAATTTTTCTTAGATTTGTCAAATACTTCAATAAATGAAATCAACGCCAAATCATTTGATAGCTTATTTATAATAATAAATGCAAGTTCTTCCTTGAGTTCGAAATTTTCATCGAATAAATTCTCGAACATTTCTTCTTTGAGAAGAAGTATATTATTAAAATCAATCGCCAAATCATCAGTATTTGAAATTTTAAAATATTCCTGAATTTCAGCTTCTAGAAAACTTTTGAATTTATTAATTGCTCCTTTATATAAATCAAATTTTTCTTCTTCACAAATAATGGGGTGATCACCCAACAGTCTAAATTGATGAAAATTATCTGCCAAAAAACTTAATATATGTTTAACATCTTTTGCTTTAGAATTTTTTGTTAAATAATCTATCAACAAGTAAGTCGAGTGTTCATTGAAAGGGCTTTTACATCTTCCAAAAAAATCATCCCAAAAAGTATTGCTACGTCCCACAACATCAATAATTTCCAAAATGTCATCAATATCAAACACATCTTTATTTTTTACATTAAATACAACACCTAAAGGTGGATATGTATACAAATTATTACGTTTGTACTGATAAGTTTTATTTGTCAGCAGCTCTGGAATGTTTTTTTGCAAGAAAATTTTGAGTTTTTCTGCAAAAATATCATTAAGATTTTCACCGTTTAATTCTAACCATTTTTTGCTTCCTAAAAAGCCTGATTTTTTAACATCTAAAATCACATCAGAAATTGACAATTCGTTTGTTATAAAATCTTTTAACTTAAACAAACAAATGAAGTTTTTAGCTAGAAGATCAGTGTGGTCTCTTGTGTCATTTATAATAATTTCTGTGATATCATCATCTGAATATTTAACGTAAAGATAATAATCCTTTTTACTAAGACACTTTGAGATATCAATATTTTTTACAACTATTTGAGTTGATTTATTAGAGTTAAGATCAACTTTTTCTTCTGCGCACTTTAAAATATCACTTGATATGCTAAACGGAAGATTTAGAATATCTGCCATATTATCAACTTTTAGTAGTTTTTCTAAAAATAGGTAAATACCGTCTTTCTCTCTGCTATATCCTTCTGAATTTATCATAAGAACCTTCTTTCTACTGGATTCATTCCAGATTTTTTATTTCTCTAATTATAACAGAAAATAGTTTGTTTTAAAACAAACTATTTATTTTTTATCATCCAAAACGTCGTTCTTTAAGTCTATCTAACTCTTCGCAACGCTTTTTGCATTTAATCGAATTACACAAACCACCTTCCGACAATTCCCAATAAAAATCTTTTAATAAACTTCCGTTCATAATATCAACAAAAGTATCATCATCAATTTCACTTTCATATTTTTTTAGTACGGAAATCAATTGATCAATATTGTGTGTTAGACGCTGTTTAGAATCGATTTCTATAAATTTAGAGTATTCAACTGCAACCTGTTTTATTCCAAATAAATCCTCAAAATCTTTGCTTTGGATAATCTTCCTAGAGAAGATAAAATCTTTTAGATTTTTCTGCAAATATTCCTTTTTATTCTTTTGCAGATAATCTTTATTTTTGTAAATCCAATTTCGAATAAGGTTGTTTAGAAATTTTTCTAACTCTTCAAAATTGTACCTTGGTGTTTTGTCTCTATCAAAGAAATTTGGAAACTTTGCCTCTGCTGTGACCGAAATCAACGGATCCAAATCTTCAAATAACTCATCCAAGTAAAGAATTGGGAAATCCCAGTCTGACTTTTGATAGGAAATTGTACCGTCGAGAATCTTTGTCAAACCGGTTTTTAAATCGACAACTAAGACTGTACGGGTGTGACCTAAATAATTGAGACATAAGGCTCTAGATAATTCTTCCTTGTAAAAATCAGCTTTTAAAACCTTTCTTTCAAAGAAACCGTTACGAACGTATTTTGTTTTTTGATTAAATAGTGTTTCAAGTTTAATCAAAAAAGTTTCATTTTGATAGATGTTGATAAAATGCTCTTTTACAAGAACATCCTCGAAACGTTTTATAAAAATATTCAATTTTTTATCCCTCTTTTCTACTGGAGTAAATCCAGGATGTTTTAATTTCTTAAATTATAACAGATTTCAAAATAAAAAGCCAACCTTAAAGGCGGCTTTTATTTTGAGTATTTGTGATATATATCGATAACTTCTTCAGGGAGATTAGATTTAACACCTAATTCCTTGTATTGTTCAAGAACATCGATTACCTCTTGAGAGATTGGAGGAATGGCAAAATTATCTTCGTCATCTTGCTCAGAAGAGCTTTTCACGTTTATCGATTCGATAAATTGAAGTTTTACATTTTTACAAACAATATCCTTAAAATTCTTTGATGATTTTATTTCATTTAAAGAGTGGATCAGGTTACGTAACAAGTCATCATCCATAACCTCAACATTGATATTTTTAATATTGCTAAGTTTATTATCATCCGTAACAGATGATTCCTCAAATGTTTTGATAAAACAACACAAGTCATCTAATTCAATAGAGTTTTTGAATAGTGCTTCAAGTAAATCCTTTTCTATCACAAATTCAGATGAGAATAAGTTTTTAAATTCGATAGAACTAAAAGCTCTTAGATTTCTAATATTTCCGAGAAGTCTCCTGTAAGACGAAGCAAAGTTATTAATCAGATAATCGGATATAGAATCCTCTAAAAATGAATTAAATTTCTTAAGAAAATTAGTTCGACGAACATTCTCATCTTTCGATGAAATATCTTTCAAGACAGCCCTCTCTATAACAGATTGAGCATTGGAAATGTTGCCGATTACCAAGGATATTTCACTTGGTTTAGTATATTTCATCACTAAAGAGAAAACCTTTTCTAGATCATCGTATCCGCTAATAAAATCAGAATTTAATAAATTATCAGTTATCAAGTCAGGTGACTCTTTGAAAATTAAATCGCAAAATTCTTCTGAAAAAATAACATCCTTATTTGGGTAATATTCAATAATTTGTGGTTTTATAGAATATGTTTGTTCCATAAGAATTTCCGGAATTTTCTTTTCCAAATATTCTCGCAGCAATTTATTAAAATTCTCATTCATATAGTCCAAGTCTATCTCAAAAACTTTTTTTCTAAAAATAAAGGAGCGATCACCTTTTTTAACATCAAATTTAATCTTAAAATTTTCAGGTAAAGAGTCTAGAAACTCTCTCATACTGATAATAGGAAAATACCATCCATTTTTAGAATAAAGTTCTTCGGATAACATCAACTCAGTGTTTTTATCTTTAAGATTAACGGACAAAAAAAGGTCATCAAATTCTCTGTAATTATGCCAATCAGAAATCTCGATTAATCGACTACTGCCAATCTTTTCTTTTGTATCTCCCCAAAAGTGTTGTGATTCGATGTAACCTCCGTACCATTTAAACCATCCGCCTCTAAAGTCAATTAAAAGACCATCACGATCAAGGACGCTTGAAATTGCTTTAAAGAATATATCATCACGATTTTTATCACTAGTTTTTATTACCATTGTTTACCTTCTTTCCACTGGAATAATTCCAGATATTTTATTTTCTTAAATTATAACAGTTGTTGGCTGTTTTATCAAATAGAAAAAGGCCCTATAAAAGACCTTTTTAATTTACTATTGATTCGCAGGTATCAAGAATACTTTGTGGAATGTTTGTTTCAAAAAGTGAATTGATTTTTTGAAATATTGGTAAAGATTTTTTATTTATTAACGGAATTGCCGGGTCACCATCGTAGCAATAATCAACCTTTATCAAAGGGAAAATGTAATCTTTAATAGGATATTCCGTCGAAGAAATATCAATAATCCTTTCCAGAGTTGATAAGTCATCGTCAAAAACATCATTCGTAACAGTTATTTTGTGTAACTCCTTATTTTCAGAAACATCTTGCATAATATCTAGATTTTTGAATGTATCAATAAAACAACAAACATCTTCAGTCGACTCAAATTGTAAGGTTACACTTTCAATAAATGATTTTTTAAATTTATAGTTTGATGAAAATAGATTAGGACAATTGTATTTTTTAACGTAAAACAAAGATCTCACTGTTCGGGAACCAAGCTCTGAAAAGATGATTTTTTTATAGAAAAACTCTTCAACTAAGTTTTCTAATAAGCCCTCAAATTTTGTCACTGAGTTCATAAGCTCATCGGATTCTAGTTTGCCTTTAGCGTCTCTTTCAAAGTAAGGCCCTAAATTCTCAAAAAAGTTACTTGTTAAAAAATCTAGAATAGCAGGAACATCAGTGTATTCCATTCTATCAATCATTGTAGATAGAACTGCTTTGCTGTTTTCTAAACTTACAATATTAAACTGTCCGTCTAGGAAATTAGTATAGTGAAGAACTTCTTTCAGAGAGAAAACTCTTTTATTTTCGGGATCCAAAATCAAATCTAATGGTGGGTATGTCTCTATTTCTATCATCCTAATGCCGTACTGTTTTTCGAGCAAAATGTTTTGAATATTTTCTTTTAGATAATCTTTTAACTTTTTATTAAAAGATCTATTCAAATCATCCACGCACAGTTTTAAGTTGTCCCTATATTCGAAAAAATTTGATAAGGTTAGTTTTTCTTTTTCTACTACAAATTTAACTTCTAAATCGTCAATCTCTTTATAGATGAAATCTCTCAAAGAAATAACCTTAAAATATCCAAAACTTAAAAGACCCCGGTGGTCACCGCCGTAACTTAGGATATTGTGTTTGCTTTTATCCTTGTAGTGGATATATAAATCAAAATTGTGCCCGTTAAAAGGAGAAATAGCCGTTTTCTTTAAATTAGATAAATTGGATACAACCTCTTTTTTATGTTTTACACTTTCTGATATATTAAATTTAGCTGTTTTATAAATACCCTCTAAAATATTTTCGTGATCTTCTTCGTTGAAATCGATAATAATTTCCTGATTCAGTAATTCCATAATGCGATTGTAAATGCCATCCTTATTTTTGGAAGGCTCTTTTATTATAACCATCGGTATCACCCTTCTTTCTATCTGAATTTATTTCAGAATTTTTTTTATTTTCTTAAATTATAACAGAAAAAGAATAAAAAATAAACTGTAATGATTACAGTCTATTTTTATTATATTATTAAATTGATATTTTGAAACTATCAATAATCTGAGAACGTTCCTAACGGATCCAAATCAATGCTGTCAGGATCCTCTTTGAATTGAATAGTTCGCTCAACAATTCCAACCAAAGAGTCGAAAATGATTTTGATATCATTTTTAACAGCAGCAGAAAAGTAGTCTTGCGGAAAGATCTCATTAAATGGATTTTTCAATTCATCAGGTAAGCCATCACTGTCATTAGGCAAGGTAAAAGCTACGTTGATAGGTGTTACTCCATCAGATTTATCCAAATCGGATTCGGTTACAAAACCATCCTTATCAACTCCCAACTCAAAACCAAAATCTTTCTCAATAAATTTAGAAAGTGAGATTGCCTCTTTGATCAGATCAGGGTTTTGTAGTTCCTTGCCAGACAAACCTTCTTGGCTCACTTCGTCACCAACAATATTTGCACGCTCCAATACTACTCCGATAATATTAAATTGAATCATTTCAGGAGTTAAAGCGTCAGCTGATGAGTTTTGAACAATGTGGTATAGTGTTGACAAGAAGTTTTTATTCTTATCTTTCAGGTCCAAAATCAAAGGGAAGTCGCTATTGATCTTAGCTTCGATCTCATCCAAACGACTTTGTAGAATTTCTGTCAACGTCATACCATCTTGTGCCAATTTTTCAAATTTGTGTTTCATTTTTAACCTTCTTTCCGATAGAAAAATTAGAATAAGAAACTAGCGATAAACAGTACTATCGCAATTACAGCAATAGATTTGAATAAAAATCCACCAACTTTCCAGGCAATCTTAATTAGAATACCTAAAAGTAGTGTTTTTATAAATGTTCTTAAAATAAACATCAAAAATAGTCCAGTTATATCCAAAATTTTTCCACCTTTCTTAATTTTTTTATTAATTATATAAAAATGAAACAAAAATAATTATCTTTTTAAGATAATTATTTCTTTCTTTTAAAAGTTCTTAAAGTAGTGCGTACAGAACCGTCTGGTAAGGTATGGAAGTCAAGTAGTCTAGCAGATGATGTGTCTAGAGGATTTACCTTTTCGTTAACTTCTCCATTTTTAATCAGAACAATATTATCAATCCCTAAATCACGAATACGAACCTCTCGAAAGTTTAAAGATATGTTTGCATAAATAGTTGTCAAGAATGGGATTAATAAATCCGTATTGATCCACATATTTGTGATAACAACATAATCATCTACAACTTCATATTCCAGCAATCCGGCAAACTCCTGATCTTTGGCAATTAAATAGTGGAAAGTGAAGGGAGTCCAATTTGGTTTTGATTGAAATAATTTCCCTGTTTCCAAAATAGCGGCAACTTCTGGGCCTGAGTTATTAACTTTCAAAACCTCACATTCAGCTTCCGGTATTACAATAATTGAATTTAACATCTTATCTCCTTATTTTTCTTTCACGAAAAAATCATTCGTGAAATCATCACTCGTGTAGTACTTTTGTTCTTTATCATCCCAAGGAAAACTTGAATTTACACCTAAAACAGTTTCCATCTTAACGAATCCAAAATATCGGGAATCTAGAGATACGCTTCGATGATCCCCCATCACAAAAAGCGTTCCTTCTGGAACAGTTGCCTGATTTTGACTCCAAGAATTAAAGCCTGGATTTCCTTCTGATAAACTTTGCAAATCCCAATTTGGTGAAGTGCTTGGTTTTTGTGTTCCCTCCGTTGATTCCATTTTTTCATCATTACCTCTCAAAGAAAGAAACTTTTGATTTACTTCCTTTCCGTTCACGTAAAGATTGCCATCTTTATAAGATACGCTATCACCTGGAAGTCCGATAATTCTTTTAATATAAAGTTTTTCTGCTCCATTAGATGATGGATTGTTGGGTGATGAATGGAATGATATAACTTGTCCACGCTTATAGTTTTTGTTTGTTTTATTCACAAAAACTAGTTGATGATCTTGCAGTGTTGGGTACATTGATGAACCCGAAACATTCAGATAATCAAACCAGTTAATTCTAATTGTAAGAATTGCTCCAACAATTAAAATCGGTGGCAGTATAACCTTCAAAAATGATTTTAATAAAGAAGAAAAAAATCCCTTTTCCTCTTTATGATTTAAATTATTATCTTGCAAAATAATACTCCTTTCATTTTTATCTCAGTTCTTATTTTACATCATCAACTATTGCTCTAATATTAGGAAATTTATCCTCAGAAAAATTATTCAGAGTTTCTCTTAACCCAACGATTGAGTCAAAAACATTTCCAATAGACTTCACCAACATTCCACCTTGATCCACATACTCTCTGTAAATCGTTTTATTCATTGAATCATTTGATAAAAATTCTTCAAGTTTTTCTAAAAAATCAATTTTTACAAATTCAGAAACATTAAAATATTTTCCGGAAACATCGCCATCCAAAACTAACTTTTTAAAGAAAAAAACTCCTTTGGTAAACTCTTGAAACTCATCTGTGGAAATTAATTTCTTACTTAAAAAATCTGATCTGTATTTTTTTACAGAACTATCAAAAAAATCAGAAAAAGGTAAATATCCAAAGTCATCTGTTAAGGATGAAATAGGGTGTTCTAATATTATCTTTGCATTCTTACAAAAGTGCTTAAATAGATGTTTAACTAATTTTTCCTTATATTCTTCCATATCTGGAAATTTATTTCCAGATATATCTTTTAAAATTTTAGTTTTGATTCCACTAAAACCTATGTGAAGTTGAAAATAGTCTACAACAGGAAAGTACATCTCCGGCTGCTCGTCTTCAAAAATAGAGAATGCAGATTCTATGTAACTTTCTTCACGATCATCGGTTGAAATTTTTGGATATCCAGTTTGATAATCGCCAAGTTGAACAAGCAAAGTTGAAAATTGATATTCAGGTGCAGGTGCTAGTGCAATTCTTTTATTTTGGAAATCTAAATAAAGAGAATATTCGTTAGTATAAGTTAGATTATCCTTTGTTAAATAAAATGTTTTGTACGGATAGCTGAAATTTTTACAGAATAGATATTTTAATCTGTAATTTTTAAAGTAGCGATCAGCCTCGGATATTAGATCATTTAATCCCCTATCATTCCAAATTCTTTTTTTAAAGGTATCAAACGACAAGCAATTTTCCAACTCTTCTCTTATAACATTTTTAGCCATTATATCCCTCCTGAACAAATCTCGTTATATTATCTCACAAAACGAAAAAAAAATCAACCCTTTCCCGGGCTAACCTTTTGGTTAGTTAAAAAGAGTTGATTTATATAGTATTCAGTTTGTAAAATTTTGTGTGCGTTGGTGTGTGTGTAACATCGTGCCGCTATCTCGGAGACCCAAAAGGGTACATCCGAGAGCGACAGGTGGTGTGTGAACTGAAATACTATAAATTTAAAATAAATTTTGTTTTTCGAGTTCACCACACTCGAACACACCGCACACTTTTTGTAGGGTTATAGCTCCCTACTAGCTTTAATTTTGTTGAGTTATAGCTCTCAACTAGCTTTATTTTTTGTAAGATTATAGCCTCTTACTGGCTTTGTCTGGCTTGCACGTACAAGCCTCTTCTTTATGCAAGATTGTACATTCTTGCGATTTTTATAACGACGTTGTACACCGTCGCTGAATGAAATTAAGACAAACTCACGTTCAGTCTGAAATAATTTCAGAAGGGTATTCAGCGATTCGTCACGTTCACGAATCACTAAAGGAACCCTTAAAGGTTTTATTACGTTTTAAAACCTTGTCCTTCAGTAACTCGTTGACCGTCGCCATCTTGTTACTTGAAATAAAAATATATGTATAACACTTATAGCTTTTAAGTGTTTTGAAATTTAAATTTAATAAACAGCTTTTTTATTAAATTTATTTGAATAATTATTTTTTGTGAATTTCTAACTTTATTATTTAAAGTTGAGTTTATTCAGCAAACTCTTTTTTGATGTATCCTGCCATAACAAGCAAAATTGCTGCCAAGACAAGACTTGCGATTGATTCCTGAGTTCCTGTGTAAGGAAGCTCAACCATTTTTTGTTCAGAACGAACTGGTGTAGATGGTTTTGCTGGTTCAGGAGTTGGTTCAGTAGTAACTGGAAGTTCTGGAACTTCTACTACTGGAGTAGGAGTTGGTTCAGCTGGTACTTCAGGCTTTTCAACAACCGGAGTTGGTGTTGGTTTCACTGGAAGTTCTGGTTTTTCAATAACCGGAGCTGGATCAACTGGTTTTTCCTCAACTGGAGGAATTACAAGTTCTGCAACTGGTAGATCAACTACTGGTGCAGGGATAACCGGTTTTTCGATAACTGGTGTATCGTCAACTGGTTTTTCTTCAACTGGAGTTGAAGGTTTAGTTGGCTCTTCAACTGGAGCCGGAGGAGTTACCAATTCAGCGATTGGTAATTCTGGAACCTCTACCGGAGTAGAAGGTTCTTCAACAACAGGTGTTGTTGGTTCTTCAACAGGAGTTGAAGGAGTAGAAGGTTTTTCCGGTTGATCCACTTCTGGAACAACAGGATTTGTTGGTTCCTCAGTTGGAGTAACCAAGTCAGCGATAGTATAATCGCCTACTTCAGTGGCAACAAAGTTGCCATTTGTTTTTTCGATGATCTCATTAGTATCATCGACCACACGTGTTTCTGTCACAAGGTCAGAAACTGTAAATTCGTCTGCTGAAACAACTCCAGTAGACAACGCCATAAACAATGCTGCAAGTGCAGCTACAACAAATGAAAACATTTTTTTCATTGTAGTTCCTTCTTTCTCGGTGTCAAAGCACCTATTTTTTATTAAATTATAGTAACATTCTCTTTATAATTTCAAAAAAATAAAAACGAAAGGAGGATTTTGTTTTGATTGGATTGTTTTACTCTCTGAAAGAATTAAAGAAGGAATATAGTAACAAAGCAAAAAGTGATGTTGCGAAAGTTAATTCAGACAAGGAAGAAAAAAGTTTCTCTTGTCCATATTGCAAAAAATAATAAAAGAAAAAGAGACCAAAATTGGTCTCCTTTTTTATTTTAAAATACTCTATTATTAAAGGTTTGTTTAACCTCTTCAAGTGGTGTAACAACATCCGAGTTGTAAGAGGATCTGAAAGGAAATCCCAAAACTCTGTTGTATCTTTTACTATCCGTAGTTTTTAATCTACCCTTATCAACGTCAAATCCGAAAATATTCCTACTAGATTTATCAGGAATATTTAATATTTTATGCCTTGTCAATTTAAAATACCTCTTTATCTCCAATAACATCAACATTGTGCTTAGAGCACACCGATTTCAACCTTGGGAACGAATCCTTGATTTGAGAAAAGGATATCGGTAATCCAGAAAATACCCACTGATATCCAGAACCACGCAACATACTCGTTCTGGAATTATCATAGAAAATTTCTTCTTCAACAAATTCAGAAGCCAAAGAATCTATTTCTGAAAGAATTTCAGATGAGATCACCTCATCTCTGGAAATCATATAGCCGATTCTAACTCCCAGCTGTAATAACTCAAGATTAGATACAACTCCACGTCCTTGTTTCAGAACTTGGATTAAAAGGCTAGAAGTCCATCCGGGCAAAACAAATTCCTTTTGAATTATAAGATCAGGTATTTCTCTGAAAAAATTTCCAGTAGAAATAAATTCCCTCAACTTATCCGAACATACAGCGTGTAATTTTTCAGAAATGTTCGGTAAATATTTGTATCCGCCAGCACGACCACGATAAACAAAGTCTAGTTTATCTGAAAACACAATCGTGCTAAAAACATCATCAACATCAACCAATTCTGGAAACAACGAAAGTCTATCTCTATCAGAATAATTTCTAAATAAGGAGTCAAGTACAAGTTTACTGCACAGCGAATTAATGTCCGATTTTTCTAAATCCAATTCGCCGACATAAACAAAGAAACCATAATCTGAGAAAAGATCCCAACTTGACTTTCTAAATTCTAATTTATTTGAAATTAAATTGAAGAACAGTTTTCGTTCATCAAAATTCTTTGGTCTATCTGCTTCTCTTGCGGAAGCTAATAATGCTGCGTGATAATCGTCGATGATACGTTCACGCTCATCCTTGAACACCTTACTACGCTTATGTTCTTTTATCTGTGTGTGAGGTTCCACAACTTCACCATCATTCCTACTTTCAACAGAACCAGCAAACCCAAATTCTTCAGTAAAATCACTTTCAAACATAAATTATCTCCGTTTTTATTTTATTTTTAGGATTCTTCTATAATTTTAGAAAAATAATATTCTACCCCTATTATAGGGTGGAGGAAAGAAGGATTTAAAATGAAAAAAGACGAAGTAATGGTAATTTTTGAAGAATTACTAGAAATGACTGACCGTGAGCTTCGAGCTGCGGGCTTAGAAAAAACTTTTGAGGGGCAAAAAGGCTCTCAAGAGGAGCTTATTTTCAAAAATTTCGAAGGGGATACTTTCCGTATCCTTTCGACAAAAGTAAGTTCTGGTGGAAAATACCCAGAATTTATCGATAAATTCTTTTTCAATGGTGTACGTAGCAACGCTACAACACCAATTGCGTATTTGTAAAATACGCCGAGAAAGAATAGTATTCAGTTTTACCCGGTGGTTTACTGGGTTTTTTGTTTGCCTCAATCTTTCTTGCCATTTCCACAAAAAGGTTAACTATATATAACAAATAGTTATATTATATATTTATTCTTTAATAAATATAGATATATATTATATATACTTAAATAATAATAGTAATATAATATCCCTTAAATAATAAAAGAAATAAATATATACTGTAATAATAATAGTATTATATATACTGTAATTATTAGAGAGACATCAGATATATTTTCTCAAATCAAAGATTTTTCGAAAATGTCACTTCGTTCCAAACTCCCTCTGGTCGTTCAGAGATCAAGGCTTCGCCTTGTCTTAAAGTCGCCTCCGGCTCCTTGGATTTTCTGATAAAAGGTATTGTTCGTGTTTTTAGATGTTGTTATTTTTGACAAACCCATCAGTTTTTGGATACGTCTGACTATACATTTTCGGGAACGTATGTTTTCCAAATTGCGAATTATCGAAGATGATTCGCACAGGTTTGCGTAAGCAAACCTGTCAACCCCGTATCTGTAATTAATATAGACTTTGTGCGTTTTAAATACTAAACTGGAGCGTCGTGCTTATTTAATTTTCAATGTTCTCTTGGTGTTTTTATATTTCTGACTAGTTTTACGAGTTACTTTTGTTTTTATTCAATTTTTATTCCTAGCTATTTTACAACAAAAAAATATCGCTGTCAAGAGTCAAAAATCAATTTTTAAAAAAAATGTTAAAAAGCGTATATTTTTAGGTTTTGGGTGATAAAATGTTCGTCTTAGTTGTAAAAATAAAAATATCCCTTTTTGGTTTGACTTATCGAGAAAAATACGCTATACTAAGAACAAGATGTTGTTAAAAAAAATAATGTGGAGGGATTTATGTTATTATTGTTATCGAGAAACGCATTTTCTGACGGTCGTGCAGAATTTCGTTTGGAATTAGTTTTTAAAAAAACAGATAGAAACTTATACGACTATCAAACCGGTGTGTTGCAGTCCCTGTACGAAGATGGTAAACTGAACGGATTACCATCCTGGACAAACCCGGATTATATTTCCCTCTTTGCGAGAATATTCCAGAACGATTTGAGTTTTGAAGGTGATTATGATGATTGGTTCTCTGCCGCTCATTGTACAGACAACGGTTTCAAAGAATACACTGGATCAAATCAGTTTGATGAGTTAAGTTCTAATATTGCTAGACTTAATAAAACTTACAATCAAAGAAATTATGATCTCAAAATGAGATTATCTGAGTCAGATTATTTGATCGGAGGACATATTAATTTATTCTTTCGACTTGATAATCCGAAAAATTTGAAAGATGTCGTTCGTGATATCTTCTCTCGAAAACAATTTCCTGATAAATCTATGATAACAGAACGAAAATTCTGGCTCCTCGATCTGGAACAGTTCAAGAATTTAAGAACAATGACTGCATTAAATTCAGAAAGTTTCGATAGATTAATGTATCCGAAAAGAAATCTTTCAAAGGGTTCTGTAGAAAAGGTTGTAATATCGAATACTTCAACGGAGGACTCTGTTGAAACTACTGAATTAGAGTACAAGAAGCGTGCTCGTGAATTTTATCAAAGAAAGCATTATAGACAGCCAATCAAAAAATGTGATATTGTAAATCTTTCTAAATTTAATTATGAAATATCGAACCTTAATTGCAACAAATTCGGTGATTGTTCATATTTAGATTTTAATAATTGGGGGGGAGATTTTGAACCTGACGCATACGAACTAGATTCTGGTTATTACGGATACAATTTTTACGAATCTAATACACGTTGCTATCCTGAAGGGAAATCACACGATTTTTATAGTTATCAATCCATAGATTGGATTTCTGACAAGAATACCTTATACTACGATGGTGATAAAAATACCTTTGAAGATCTAGAGAAAAATCTGATCATTGGTGATCAAAAGACAAAATTGAACCGTGCTAGAAAATTAGTTAATAAAAGATTAGGCAAAGAATCTTCGGATATTTCACTAAATCGTCGCAGCGGAGGATGGAAAGAGACTTCTAAAAAAAGAAAGCAGTGGATGAAATAAAAAAACAATAGAAAGGAGGTTTTTGATGTTATTGCCACCAGTTTTATCCAAAGATCAGTTGGGTAAGTTACCTGAAATCATTAATAAGAATGGTACTTGGGTTTTATCAGTATGGTCATACTCAAATACAAACAGCAAGGGAAATTCACACTCTGAAGTTGATGAAGCTGTGAATATTTTCCTGAAGCGAGTTTCAGACCTATCACAATCGATTCACCTATTAAAAAAAATGCCGGGAACAGCAATTCCGTTGTGGAGAAGTTTGTACGAAACGGTAGTTGTGTTCCGTGTGTTAACACAACCTGTTATTTTGAATAATAACGAGCAGTTGTTTTTGGAATCTATCAAACGTTTTCAAGATTTCGACCGACTGAAGTTGTTACAAGATGGTGTAAGAACGGAAGAGTTGCTTGTTCTGGATAAGATGTATCGTGATTTAAAACCGGCGTATCGTATGGATCTCGAGTATGATTGGCTTAATCTGAACTTCGACGAATTAGCCTTGAAAAAGCTATCAAAACGATATCATCCCAGCTTCAGAGATTTGGTCTTTCGAACACAAGAAACAAATTACAATTTACGTGGACTTTTAGATTATTATCAGAAAGCGAGTGAAATCCTGCACTTTAATTATTCAAGTGTAAAGGCTGCTTCTGAAATTACAACAGAAGATGTTGAAAGGATCACTAATACGGTTTTGAAAGAATTTTATACAGATTACTTGTCCTTGATTGTTAAATTGTATGATGGGCGGGTATCAGAACAAGCTCAAGGAGTTGTGGATATAACAATTGAAACACTTGAGTTTGTAAAGAAAAATATTTGAGGTGTATTTTTGAATAGAATGAAACCGATGACGGAAGAGGAAAAGAAAATTATTCTGTCAAACCTATCAAAAGTTGATGTTGATAAATTAAGTATTTTGGAATTTTTATTAGAAAATCAGAATAAAAATAGAATTTTGAGACATTATTATAAGATTATTACAAGAGCTGGTATTTTTAGCACAATTTTATCCTTGTTGCTTTATCTTCCAGTATTATTCGTGTATCCGCTGTTTAGCTGGTTGAACCCATTAGGAATGCCATTAAATCCTGAGATGAACGGTTGGTATTCTATCGTTGTGATGATTGTTGCTTATCTAATAGTTGATGTTGCCTTTAGAATCTATTTTTCCGGATTATTATCTAGGTATGGCAAAGATGAAATAGTCAGAGAGCTTTATAATGTTATTTTTGATGATGATAAGGGTGTTAAATTCTTTCACTACTCATCATTGCGAATGTATCCTAAATTTTTAAAATTAGAAGTGAATAATCTAGCTGATTGGATTATTGCAAACAACGAAGCGGAAGAAGGTTAACGATGAAGAAATATAAACAAAAAATTGTTCGTGATTTAGAGAGAAGACTTTACAAAATTGACACAAAAAAGAAAGTTTTGTTTTTGAAAAAGATGGAGATTGCTAAAGGCTACGTAATTGAGATTTTTTGCAATCAATTTTTAAAAAATGAAATTGCAATTGACTTATTTAAAAGATCTATTTCTAAAAAGACAAGGGTTCCGATTCTGGCCGCAACACTCTTATCACTACACAAAGCATACTATTTAGATAATGGCTGGTTGTGTTTGGATACAAAGAAGTCAGCGGAGGCGCTATCTTCTCTTGAATGGATATTTGAAAATCTAACAGGATCGACAATGGAAGAACTGATTGAACTTGACAAGTTCGAGGCTGAAGATTTTATATCAGACTATCTTTCTGAAATTGATACAGAAGAAAAGTTAAAAGAATTTGAACGCTCTTTAGAAGATGGATTCAGAGCCATTCTACCAGTTGAAATTTTTTACGATTATAAAACTGATGATTTTTCTCTGTTAGGAACACACGGCACGACAATTAACATTTCTTCAGTGGGGTTCATTCAAAAGTTTGATGAGCTTTCGATTTCAATACCAACTTTGAGTTTGGTTAGAGATTTCACTCTTGATAACATTGGTGTTTTTAATGATGAAGTCAGAGATCTCAGTCACCTTGATGAATCCGCAGCAATTTTAAACAAAAAAACAAACCACGATGATATTGACTTCATCTTAAAGAAATTTAGCGTTGTATACTCAGGAGTCTTCCCGGCTTCTATATTAACAAGTAATGAACTGGAAGAGTTGATTATTTGGAAAGAAGTTTGCGGGAAAGACGAATTTAATGATACAGTTGTCTCTATCGCAAGAAAATTATTCTAATAAAAAAAGAGATTTACCATCTCTCTTTTTTTATTTGTTAAAGAAATACATCAATCATCTCATTTGTCATTGAAATAATTTTTGACAAAATGAACGGATCAACAGCCTTCACAACATTCATCAGTTTACTGTTCTTTTCTTGATCCTCTTTCAATAAAGAGTAAGGGAAAATCCCACGTGAACTAATTAAGCCTTTATTGATAAAGGAGTTCATCTCGAGATGGATAGTGTTGGCACGTAAATAATCGGGCACATCATTGATATACTTGTCCTTGGTAGCGTTTGTGATTTGGATCAATTCTACCACACGCTCGCAGGTTGAAATGGCGCAATTTACAATGTGCATTTCAACCAAATCCCCACTGACTAACAAAAACTCTCCTGGCATTGTTGTAGTGATAGCAAAGCTGTCAGTTTCAAAGACCATCTTCTCTTCTGTAATTTTTAAAGTCTTTCCCGGAATTGGATAGATTGAGAACGTTTCATCTTCAATGTTGTAAAAGAGTGAGAAACCTCCTTCTCCAAAAGTTTCAAAATCATCAAAAGAAAATTCGAATTTAAAAAATTCACTTTTGTCGGGTAACTTAGTCAAGGAAGACTCGAAGAATTTAAAGAGTTCATCAGAAGACACACCCTTCGGATATTTCTCGGTATCCGGAAAAAAATCATCAAATAATCGATAAAACTCGTTTAAGTGAATCCCAGCTTTGTTTTTATGATAATCCCAGAATAAGACACCGTTTTTAATCGTCGCACGATAGAATGGGATCAAATTAGCTAATCTAACATCGTCTAGAATGAAGCTAAACAGGTGCTCCTCAATTTCTCGTGCAACAGGGCTCGGAATTTTATCGAAGTATTCCTTCCTCAAATCATCCAAGACCAATCCGATATTTTCGATTTCTTGTTTGTGTGTTTCTGGCAATTTCTTGATTTTTTTAATAATCTCTTCTGAAATAATTTTAGACATCAATACCTTCTTTCTACTGTTATAAATTCAGTTTTATTTTTTCTTTAATTATAACAGAAAAGTTTAAAAATTGAAAGGGAAAATAAGTAATAGAACCCAATCAAAAAAGAACATAAACAAAAAGAGACTTTTGAGTCTCTTTTTGTTATTTAATCAAATAAACGGATCCGTCCTTCAACTTGAAATCAATTTTTCCAAATTTTCCGTGTTTTTCAAAATCCTTTTCAGCGAAATTTTCCTCAATAACCTTAACATACTTGTCTTCAATATGTTTTAATTTCATAATTGATACCAAGTACGTCATTGTGTGTGGAGGAATCATAATCTTCTGTTTAAACTTTCTAGTAGAAATCACATCCAAAAAACTTTGATTCATTAACTTATCAATATCCTGACGAAATTCCTCGAAAACGTCCGGTCTGGTAGGTTTAACACCAAACGATTTATATTCTACGCCGAACTTTTCAAGTCCTTCGATTAAATTCAGGCAAAAGTTGTCTCGTTTTACAAAAACACCAATCTTGCACTTTTCACTTTCAGCAATAGGTTTGATTATACTCTCAACGAAATAGTCAACACCACCAAGGTTGTCCAGCGCCTCGATAAGACCTTCTACACTATTATTTTTGAAAATCATTTTCTTGATTCTCTTGATGTTTTTAGAAGTTGTTTGAGAAATTAGACCGGAATTATCAAATTCCGTCAATAACTCAATAGAATAACCAAACATCTCCTTTTGTCCCTTTCCAAAAGTCTGATTATTTCTAAATTCAACATTAGGATTCCCTAAAACATCATCCAAGAACTTGCTATCAAATTCTTCACCCAGGACACTTCCTGAAACAAGTAAAGCCTCGAACAGATTAGTTAGTTCAATACCAGATCTATTTTTAGCTACACTTAACAAGTTTTCTTTCGCCCCATCTTTAAGGGAGTTTTCAATGATATAAGAATACTTACCTGTTTCGTTTGCAATAAGAATATTTGTTTCTGGAATTTTTACAGTGAGTGATTCTTTTAACGCTCTTTTAGAAACTTGTTCAATACTCAGCTTGATATAATCGCCAAAATCTGTTTCGTGAAGATCATCAATAAAACCAAATCCCTTGAAGGTTCTTGCAAAAGAAGCCTTCACATCTTTCGCTATTTTATTTGAGGATAACAACTTAACTAACATATTAGATACGTTTTTCTTCAAGCGCTCAATAAAATCTGAAGTGTCTTCGGCAGTTTTAAATGAATCACAACCTTTAATATAAAAATCAACTCCGTATCTAGGAATTAAATCATAATTGATTTCTTCAGAACCACGCTGCCACAACTCTGTTGGTCGGTACAAGAAGCGGAATCCTTTGTCGATAGAGTAAAAAACTCCAAATCTCTCATCATTTCTGAATCCATCAACCCAAATAGGTTTACAATATTTCATAAACTCTTCGTTACTTATTTTATTCAAAATATCAGGTTTCTGTAATTCTTCGAGAACTGCTTTTAGTTCTTTGTATTTAGGAATGTAAACCTTCTCTGAATTGTTTTCAGTAGTTAAAACCATTAAATTTTCCTTCTTTCTTTCTTTTTTTTATAAAATTATAAGAAAATAAAAAGAGCAGGTTAATCACCAGCTCTTTTTTTCTTCGCTCGTTAAAGCACAAGATAGTTTTCTTTTAAGTTGTTAAGAACTTCTGGTTCAACTTCTTCTAAGTTGTTTTGGATGATATTGATTTTCTCATTGTTAAATAATGATAATTTCAAGAAACCTACAATAAAATCTTTAAATCCAATAGGAACAATAACTTTTTTGTTTAGAACGGAATTTGAAGTTAATTCGAAAAAGTTCTCATTCATAACTGAACTTAGCTTTTCTGATAAAAAAAGATTTTTGATACGAAAAGGAGCGTCAATTTCATTAAAATCATCTTTAAAACTTGAAACAAAAAATTCAATATTACAATCCGTATCTTTAGAAACACTCATAAGTTTATTGATATCAAATTTCATAAAGTCTAGACCTTTAACATCCACCATAATAGACTTTTTAGACAAAATTGATGAAGGGACAAGAAGATCTTTAAAGAGATTAATGTAATCGTCTTCCGTCTTCAAATCATTATATAAAGAATACAACCCAAAGAAAGATTTACCTTGAATGATTTTTAATTTAAACTTATTAAGTTTATCTTTTTTCTCAATTGTTTGACAATGTTCTTTTTCAAAATCACGAATGATATCAATCGCTAAGAGATAAAGTTCTCTGCTTAAATTAGAATTTTTGGGATATAAAAAGACATAAGGGGTTTCGTTTAAGAAAACACTTTCTAAATAAAAATCAAGATCCGATTTTTCCAAAAACATTTTCGAGGCAACCATCGCCCTCATCAGTAATTTGATATCTCCGTTATGTTCACCCCACAAGTTTTTAGTTAGTTTTTTAACTTCTTCTAAAATATCATCAGGAGTTTCTTCGTGTATATTTGCACGCAAGTAGATTGTTTCCCCAAAAGATAGAAAACTTATGTTTTTTGCTTTATTAAAATCGTACAAAACACTTTCTTTAAGGTTCTGGTGACAATTCTGATTTCTGAAAAACTCAAGATATGAGTATTTACGTTTAATCTTTTCGGAGGATGTTGAATACATAGTTTGACCATAATTGGTTTTGTTCTTGTTAAATTCTGATAATGATTTTTTTGTGTATTCAATCAAAGATTCCAACATATCTTCTGGAGAAGATGTGTTCAAATTATTAATATTTTCGATGAAAAAATCGAAACCAAGACGTGGCATTTGATTTAAATTGATATACTCACTTTGAGAGTACACGGGAATATTGCGTGGATCATATTTAAACACAAATCCATTTTTTACGGAATAATAAATCCCAAACTCAAACCCACTAATATCATCTTTTAACTTCTTAGCTTCTTCAATAAATTTAGAATTGATATTTTCTTTGATTGATTCCGATTCAAGCTCATTTAAAACTAAAAGCAGTTCGCAATATCCTGGAATATCCAAATTCTTAACATCTTTAAGTGAAGAACTGTCAAATTCTTCGTCCTTAACTTTTTGTAGATTCACTACAAATTCTTTAATTTTTTGTAATTCCATTAGAATTTCCTTCTTTCTAGCCCGGTTTTACCGGGTCAATAAATTTATTTTTAAAATTATAGATTTTTTTAAATTTTTCTCTTGCATTATTTAAAAAAGTGCGCTATAATATATATAAATAATAAATAATAATAATTTATAATTAATAAAACAAAAACGAGAGGATACCTTTATGGAATCAAAAGCTAACAAATTATCACTTATGGAAAAACTTCAGAAATACACTTCACCATCTGAAATTGCGAAAGAATTTAGCAATAAGCTGAATAAAGAATTTAGCAATAAGCTGAATAACTTTAAGAATAATTTCTCTGCAATTGTAACAGAGACACGTAAGTACACCTTGTGGGAATTAATCGTCATCTGCTGGAATGACTTGTTTGCGAAACGTTCGCTGTTTGGATGGTTGTATCTAATCATCCTAAGTGCGATCCCCGCAGTATTTGAATTTACCAAGTCAGGCCCTATTGACACTCTAGGTTTGTGGACTTCTATCACAGGTATCGTTTGTGTTATTTTGGTTACCGAAGGTCGTGCAAGTAACTACTTCTTTGGATTGATCAACTCAATTGTCTATCTTATTATGGCTCTTCAGAGTGGATTTTACGGTGAGGTAATCACCACACTTTACTTCTTAGTTTCACAACCTATTGGGTTGTACTTGTGGTTGTCTAGCTTTGCAAATCACGAAGAAAAACAAGAAGAAACGTTCCAGGCAAAACGACTTGATTTCAAAGGATGGATTAAGTACTTGTCAATCACTGCAATTATGTGGTTAGGTATGGGATTCGCTTACCAAAGTATCGGAAGTAACCGACCATTCCGTGATTCAGTAACAGATGGTACTAATGGTGTCGGTCAGTTGTTGATGAACAACCTCTACGCAGAACAATGGATTTTCTGGATTGCAACCAACATCTTCTCTATTTACTTGTGGTGGGGTAGCGGCGGAAACCTACAAATCGTTGTGATGTACTTGGTTTACACAATCAACTCACTTTACGGCTGGTACAAGTGGAACCAAAGTGCAAAGGCTGCTACTGCAAAAGCCTAAAATAAGACTGAATTAAATTTAGAGATGACATTTCTATCTACTAAAATAATAACAGTTACAATTCTTAATTTAGAACAGGCGTTGAATCCCGACTTCAATTATTAGAGTCGGGATCCTCTGCTCTTATAATTACAGAAAGTTATTCTTTTTCGTAAGATAGAAAGAAGGTTTAAGATGAAAGATAAGAATTATTACGAAAAGGTCGCCAGCCAAGAGGAATTTCTTTCTTGGTACAAGGAACAGGATCTTCCAACTTATGAGAAGCCCAGTTTGACATCGGACGCTGTTATTTTTGCATTAAACGAAGAAAATAAGGTCTGTATCGTACTGATCAAACGTAGTGCTAACCCGTTCCGTGGAGCTTACGCACTTCCGGGTGGATTTGTAGAACCAAACGAGTCAACGACTGAGGCAATCATTCGTGAACTTAGCGAAGAAACTGGACTCGAAGTTTTCGAAGAACAAGTTGAACAGTTGGCAACTTACTCAACGCCGGGACGTGACCCACGTTCGTGGATTGTTACCGTTGCTCACCTCGCATTCCTACGAGCACCTCAGCTGAAACAATTACAAGCCGGAGATGACGCTTCATCTGTAATTCTGGCAGAAGTTGATTTTAAGACTGAATCTGTTAAAGTGGATGGTCAACTTGCCTTTGATCACGAGCAAATCGTTTTAGACGCAATTCGTCGTGTTAAAGGACATACCGAGTGGAAACCTATTTTCTTAGAAATGTTAGGGGAGGAAACTTGTGAGTTCACCTTGGCGCAAGCAACTGATGTTATCAATCAAGTTTGTGAGCCCGGTCGTGAAATCCTACAACAAAACTTCACGAAACGATTCAAGCGGTTTGTGGAAGATACTGGAAAACAAGTTCGTGTTGAAGGAGCTAAACGTCCTTCAACCCTGTACACACTGGCTAAATCATTACGGAAATAAGGGGATTATAACTCCTCTTATTTTTTTATTCTTATAATTTTTAAAAATTAAAAATCCTGTTTATTCAGGTAAAGAAGGAGTAAAAAATGAAAAAACTTTTATTGCCAATTATTTTGGCTCTTTTGACACCAGTGGTATCTCACGCACTTTTGAGTGTAAGTGTCGTCCTTTCAATGATTGTGTTCTTGATCGGAGCAATGCTAATACTTCCATCATATTTTTTGGAAGATATTATTAAATATCGTTGATCGGATCAAAAAAATTAATTTTAAAAGGGATAATTATTATCCCTTTTTCTTTAATAATTTCAGAAAATCGCCTGTAATTATCAAAGAATATCATCTGTTTTAGTTACAGATTGTATAATTTTAAAAATTAAAAGAAAGCACCAATAATTTATTGGTGAAAGAAGGAAATGATATGAAAAACACATTTGTAGTAGCAGTAATTCTAAGCTGCGTATTTGTATGCCTAGCACTTGCAACAGGCTGCATTAATGATATTGCAAGCATTTTATTGCTTGTAATTGGCGCAACAGTTACCCTACTTACAGGGTACATCAATCACAAGATCTGAGGTGGAGTATGAAAATCCACGAAGTTCTTGAAAAAGTTTGGGAAGAAGGGTTCCCAGGGAAAGAGAGCTTCGAGGATATAACCGGATTCGACTTGTACGTTGATTGTTATCAACAAAAACTTGTTGAATACCCTATCCCGGGAAAAACTTTGAAGCTCGGCTATTATATCACCTTGTCTGAATTAGATTTAGAGGAAGATTTTGCTCGTGAGATTAGATGGATGAAGAAATCTCAAGGGAAATTTGATTTCAACTCTGAAGATGTTCAAGCAGGTGATTTGCCACTGGAATATTTTAAGAATGTTCCAGAAGAATATAAGAAAGAGATACTGGTTTAGTATCTCTTTTATTTGTTTTGTTCGAGAATGCTATCAATAAAACCGGTCAGGTCTTCGTTCCACATAATTGATTTGATCATTCCACGGCTATAAATTCCCTCAAAATCTTTCCAAACTTGAAGCTCGTCTTTCGGAACAATAAGCTTTCTACTTTTATTATTACAGAAAATGGCGTCACAATAAAATCCTAGTCGATTTTCAAGTTGTGTTATATCTACATTTTCAAATCCGGTAATAATAATTGACAAATCTTTTGGGTAAATAAACTGAGATTTAATATAAACTTTTTCAAAATTCGCTTCAAAAGCCGCTTCTGGCAAAATACTAATATCAACTACTTTTTCAGTATCATTTGTTTGATAAATAAATCTAAGTTCATCTAAGTTATTGTGATTGCGAATGAATTGAATAAAACCAATTAAACTTGGATGGATTTGCTTGTTATCTTCATTTGACTCTTTTTCTAATAAAAAATTGTTGAAGTTTGCAACGTCATCCATAAATAACGACTCGATACGTTTCCAGGCTTTATAAATAATTTCGTTTTCGTCCTTTGCCTCTTGAATCTTATCATTAAGTTTAGACAACAAATTGATGATATTTCTGCACCAATCAACTCCGTAAGTTTTACACGACAATAGGTGTTTAAATTTGCCGTAAGCCCCAAAATAATGATATTTGTAGTAATGTTCAATATAGAGGATATGACCCAATGATTTTTCACCTACATTGTCACAAATTTCTTCCAAAAATTTTGGAAATTGTTTTGCGATTGAAACTGATTGCTCAATAAAGTCAATTTCTTTGAAAAACCATTTGTCCTTATACTGGTTCACATCATATAAGATTTGATCAATAAATTGACCAACAATTATCTTATCTCTTGCATTATTAACAATTTCTTTGATAGTTAGAAAGTTAGCATAAAACAAAAAATCATAGTCTCTATGTGTTAGTTCACTAATATAAAGAGAATTTAAATATTCATTCAATTTATTTGAAATGAAATGATCTCCTAGCAAAGTTAAATTAAACAATTTAGCCAAACGTTCTTCTGATAAAATTTCAGGCTTAATATCTCCTGAAAAATATTCAGGAATATTAAAAAAAGAATTGTAAGTTATTTCAAAATTTTCTGGATAAGGATCATCATCTTCAAAAATATATTCTATAAACTTTTCTAGAGGGAGGCGAATTGAATTTGTTAAAAAATCTTCCGCTTTCTCCTTACATTTTTGAATATATTTGGTAGATAAATCTGAACCCGATAAGCCACAAGTGATTTTATTGAAATATTTTTCCATTTCTTCCGGAGTTGCAATTAGTGATGATTTTTTTAATACCGTTTTATCAGAAATATCTCTCAACAGAAACTGATTTTCTTCAAATAAGTAATAAACATTATATTCTTTCGAATAAATAACATCACCAACATAACTTCCCACATCACCAAATTTATTGAGAACCGTATCATTGTCATACCTTAGCGCTAAACTTGCTAAATATTTTGAGAAAATATCAATACTCGATTGACTATTTACTCCCGAAACTCTAACCATCTCGGTGTTTGTGTTTTTTACCATTAAATTTTCCTTCTTTCCCTCTGTAATAAATACAGATTTTTATTTTATTCTCTTAAATTATAAAAGAAGAAGAGTTGTAAGGACAACTCTTCTATTTCTTATTATTTTTGATGATTCGTTTGATAAATTCTGAAAGTTCACTATTCTGTCTATTTTTGAGACCAATAAGGTTATATTCAAAAGTTTTTTGAAAAACATTCAGAATATCAAAATTTAACTGATCAACTAAAATATTATCGTTGTTCAATAGCAGATTGTATAGTGAATCAAAAGCATTTACGGCATATTCCATCTTCATTTTATCCAGTCCTTTGATTGTAACTGAATCAATTTTAGTTAAAGCGAAGCTGTCAATTGGTAGTTGTTTTTTATTACAAAGAGCTTGAACATCAAATTCAAAGTTCTGATCGGATGTTTTTAAAAGTAACATATTTTGACCTTCGTTATCAACGAATGCGAATTTATTGTAATCTTTTTTCGGCAAAACATCAGAATTAAATGCAAATTGTGAGGCTAAGGATGATAACATATTTAGGGACTCACAATGATAGTCGCTCTCGCCACTCAAAATGGTTTTTAAGAACAATCCGAGCATATCAGAAAATTTTTCTGACCAATCCAACCCGTTAAGTTTGCAGTCAATTAAATTATATGCGGCTTCATTACCAGATCCCGACATATACAAATAAAAAGTATTCAAAGTTGAAAGTTTATTTGGCAAACCTTCGAGTTTGTTTTTCAATAAATATTCTGACATCTTATCCGGTAATTCTAAAATAACTTTTTTTGATAATTTTATAATTTCATCTTGAGTATTTTTAGGTAAATTGTAAAATCCGTAACTATTCGTTGATAGTGTCAATTTCAACTTTTCACTACTTCGGTCAAAGACTTCGGATAATGGGTAGTATGAAGATAAAAATTCCAAACTTTCAGAAGTCAATTTAGCAATTTTTTCAGCAACTGTCGAATATCCTGGTCGATAACCTGACGTGCTTAATGTTGATAAATTTTCCTTTTCTAAAGTCGAATCCAATAATTCAACAACTTTTGATAATCCGAGGATTTCAATGTTGAAAAATGCCTCCGCACCTCTACGAATATTATGTTTTTCCACCTCATAACGTTCATTATTACAAGATAGGTGTTGATAACTATCAAAAAATTTAGTTTTTGGATAATATTTTTCAATGATTTCCGAAACAGAATTTATTGATTTTACATCCAAATCATCGTGAACCCAAGATACGAATTTTTCCAAATCTGTACGAACAAAATCTGTCAAAAAATATTCTGCTGCAAAATCACAGTATTTTTTAATGGTTTTGTCTGTAAGTTTTTTATAAACTTCGTTTACAAACTTAACCTGCCGGTTATTTTTTTCTTTAATTAGAAGATTTAGTTCTTGTTCCCTTGAACAGTAATAATCATTAAAATCTTCATAATAGTCGTATTCGATTTCTAAATCCATCAATTCGTATGAAATCTTTTGATAACCCGGTGATTCATTTATTTTGTTAAAAACAAAAGCTCCTGTCTTCAAAAATTCAGTGAATAAACCGTGCATATTTGCGATATAAATTGATTTATGAATCGGTGTCACCTGTTCAAGATCATCGTGAACTGAAAAATCTCCGGTTTCGAAAGAGAAGTATACTAAGTTACTTTCCTTAAAACTTGTATTTTTAAGCATTCTGTTTAAAAAAGAATTTTCATTCAGAATTTTGTAAACATCCTCGCTTTTTTCTCTAGATTTACCTAATACCTGAACATAATATTTTGATAAAAGAAGTTGATCTTCTTTGCTCATTTTCTTTAAGGATTTAAAGAATTGTTTGAGGTATCCGGAAAATGTCTCGATACTTTTTGGGGAATTTACAGATCCAAGTTTAATCATTCCATAATCATCTTTTTTGATTACCATTAATTTCCTTCTTTCTACTGGAATAAATCCAGAATTTAATTTTACTTACTGTAATTATAACAGAAAAAGAGAGGTGAGCCTCTCTTTCAGTAACAGTTAAGAATTATCTTCTTTAAATTCAGCGAGTAACATTGTGATTGTTCTCGGAGTTTGTTCCTTATTAAGAACTCTCAATTCAACAGATTTTGGTAAGTATTCAACAACATCATCGGTTGCTTTCTTAACCAAAAGAATATTTTGATTTTTTTCAATTAAACCAAATAAATCTTTGATGAAGGTCGCTGAAAATTCGGCTGTTGATTCATCAATGTGATAAAAGTTATTTAAAAGAAAATTCAATTTTATTTTTTTAGATTTTAGTCGAGTATTCAAGTTCTTGATCTTATCGAAACCGATTTTATCTTCAACCTCTCCGTCAACAACAAAATAATAATTTTTCGCACCTAAAATATTTTTTCTTAAATTTAAGTAATTGCCGTAAAGATCCTGGCTGCTTTTGACAAGGTGATGTTCCAAATATAAATTTGTTTCAAATAAAACATCAACTAAATTAATAAAGATAGGTTTAAATGGTTTATACAAATGTATCATTTGTTATCATTTGTATCATTTAATTCTTAATACTCCACAATAACTAAAATTTATTATTGCTTCTATTAAAGGTATCCTACAATACCCCTATAAGCCCTCTTTTAATTTCTGTAATAGAAATAAAAATATAGGTTTACTTGTATTTTTCTACCAAATCTTTATTTGATAAAATGTCGTAACCACACAAACTTCTTGTGTGAAGGGATACTAGAGTTCTATTTAAAATTTCTCCCAAATTATTTAATCCTTTCACCATTATATTGTAAGATCCGTTTACATCAGCATTAATGATCGTACCATACTTTGCTTTATACATACCTCTTTTTATACGCTTTCCGGAAAATGAATATTTTTTGCCATCATTTTTCCAAACTGGAATTTTATCGCAATCGACAAAACTAGCTTTTGAAGTGTATGATTCTTCTTGCTCAATAACTTGTATTCCACGCAAAGCACATTTGTACTTGAGCTGTGAAATAAATTTATTATAAGGTATTTGTACAAAACGTTGATTTACCTTTTTGCTCAAAGAAACTCTGGATTTCCAATTATCATTTTTACCAACAAAAACCTTTTCGAGTGACATCTCGTCAAAATATTCAGCTAGAAATCCTGTGATTTTATGCAATTCTGACTGTAATTTCATCTCACGATTTCTAAAAAGACGGTGGATGTGTTTACTCGTTTTTTGATTGTTTGGCAATTTAGATTGTGCTTTTGAAATAAGACGATTATAACCCTGATTGATGTACTTAGCTTTCAACCCTTTCATCAATAATGGATTGGTTCCATCAGAAAATGTTACAGTTGCTAAGTTATCAACTCCCAGATCAATACCAGCGTATTTGCGAGTTTTTCTCAAAGGTTTTTCTTTAATTTTGTAAATAACATCAATAAAAAAATAACCATTTTTTGGAATTATCTTGACACATTTGGGGTTATCTACTTTTGTTGGAATCAAAATTCTAAGATCTTTTGGACACAAAATTAGTTCGTTGTTTTCTCCTCGCTTTTTAGCAAAAGTCTGATTTGTGAACTCAACAACATACCGTCCTTTGGTTTTATGAAGATATCCAGGGAGTTTGGGTTTGTTTATGATCTTCTTATTAGAATTATCATTATATCCCTTTAAAAGCTGATAGTATGAACTGATATTTCCTCCCAACATTTTTATGATATTTGTTGAAACTTTAGATGGTAATGCTTTCATATCGCTCTGATCTTGTTTTCTAAATTCAGAAACTAATCGTGCCCAGTTTAGTACTGATTTTTTATTTTTATTATCAGACTTATTTCGCTCGAATATAGATTGACGAATTTGATACAAGCCTGCATTATAAAGATTCTTGGATTTAAATGTTAAATCGTCACAAATTGTGTATAAACCATTGCTAGGTTTAATTAAATGTCTTTCTACCTGTCTCATTGCCACCTCCTTTTCTAAAATTTATTTATTAACTTATTATATCATAAAATATTTAAAATAACAAATTCAACTAAAAATTGGATTAAAAATATACAAAAATAAATAAAAATATAAATAACGAATTTAAAACTGTACCAATACTATATTCTTTGAATAGCTTAACACAATCGTTGGGACTGAAAGACCAGAAATAATCGTCACAAATGTAGTCAAATACGTGCTAGTATTCAAAATAATATCATTTCAATTGCTTCATAACAGCCTTAGATACCATATCAACGTAAAACGGGCTTTTACTTAACTTCTGTTACTCTTGGAATGTAAAGGGATTCCCCATTTTTTGATCCAAGTACCATTATTTACCTTCTTTCTACTGGAATAAATCCAGAGGTGTTATTTTCTCTTTAATTATAACAGAAAAGAGCAGTTAATACAAACTACTCTTCTTTTTTAATTTAACGGGTCAAATTTATTAACCGGTTCGTAAAATTTATTTGTCAAAATAGACATATTGTTGATCAAACCTTGTGAGGAGAACATTTTGGTATCTTCTTCTTTGGTATCATCAATATTAACATTGGCAAATGAATCCAAAGTGCTGATGACAGACTTGGTTGTCTTTTTATCACCTGTAAACAGTCTAACAGAATCGTTATCTAAAAACACAAGAGAATTTGCTAGACCACCAAGATAAATGCACAGTTCTGATTCTTTATTCTTAGTAAGAACTTTAGATAAGGTTCTAATAGATTCGTAAAAAATACTTAATCTATCAAAATTTGAGTGTATTTTGAACAAATCAACCAATATCTTAGAATTTGTTTCTTTTGCCAAATTTGTAACAAATCTATTGAATTTTAAATGCTGATCAATATTCCAAACAAATTTTATAGGTTCATCTAGGACGAGAAACAGGTTCAATCCTAATTTTTCAAACTCACCCTTTAATATTGATAGTTTTTCAGAAAATAACGAGTCGTCATCATCTTTATCAATACGATAATAAAAGTCTGGATTTACGCTGCGGTGTTTTTCATTACCAAATAGTTCGTATCTCAGCTTAAATAACTTAGCAAACATTTCTGGATAATTTACAGCAAATTGTTCCTCCATAACCTCGTTATTATTGAGGATTGTAAATAGAAAACGAATCACAACTCGAGCCTTATTTTTATTTTTTGTTTTTAAGTAATCAGCAAAATTAATCACTTCATCAAATAATCCTTTAACCTTCTCAACCTCAAAATCACCACAAATAAAGCCAATATTTGAAACATCGCTACTTAAATAATAATCACTGCCAATACGAATTGAGCAACTTTCTGGAATTTTTTTAGATAAAATGGAAAACTTTTCTTCATCTGTTAAAGATGTGATTGTGTTGGAAATAAGCATACCCCCAATAAAATCGAGTAAATTTTTTGTGTATAAATACCCAACATCAACCGTCTTATCTTTTCGCTTCACTAAATCCATAGATTCAAGTGCAATTTTTGCAGCCTCTTTGTTTTGTAAAATAAAATGTAGTTCTCCTAATTTGTAAGGATTATACAAGTCACGTTTTACAATTAAATTATTATCCGGTTTTTTGATGTCCTGTTTGATAATTTTGTCAATTGTATCTTTGAATACTTTGTTGAAAAAATCATCTTTTAAAACATAATCCAAGTTTATATTACTGCTAAACAATAATCTTTTAAACCTTTTCTTATCATCAAGAGCTGTTTGCATAATTTTATTCGATTCAAAAACTAAACTTTTATTTACAGATTTGTTAATCAAATCCAAAATTTTAACAGCCTTCTCCTTTTTATTTAAAGAGGCACTTGCAGAGATCTTAAAAATTTTATCAACAGTGGGTTTTCCTGCGACGATGATATCAACACCAACGTGATTAAAATGATCTTGTAATTCGATAAATTCTTCCAGTATATAAGGATCCTTGTATTTATCGTGCCTAATTTTAGCACGAAAAGAGTTTTCCTTGTAATTGTAAAAAATAGAAACAAATTCAAAGATATAATCCTGTGGGCCAATAGAACCATTATTATTTTTTGATTTTTTTCGTTTGTTTTTATAACGGACATCAATATCCATCAAGTCATCCATCAGCTGATAAACTAAGTTGATGTCCCCGTTCTTTAAAATATTCGAAATTTCACGATATTCGGTTAATTTCAATACGTAGGCTTCTTCTTTTTTGATAACCATCCATTTCCTTCTTTCTAAACTGAATTTATTTCAGTTGTTATTGTTTTCTTAAATTATAAAAGAGGAGATGAAATATCCCCTCATTTTTTATATTAATCCATCTTTTATTAAATCAGATATATACAGATCTGGATTTATAAAAGCAACCGATAACTCTTCTATTTCTGATTCAGAGTAGTCGTCTTCTAATTTTCTGAACAGGAACTTTTCTGTGTTTGTTATCCATTCACTATTATTTCCACGATTCTTTGCTCTCTCTCGAAAGTTCAACAAAGATTCTTCGTTCGGCACTGGTTTTAAGAGTAATACTTCCTTTTTCAGTTTCAAAAGCTCTTTTATCACATCTGGTGATTGACTGATGAAAATATAATTGTATTTCCCGGAGTTCTCGGTTGCAATAATTGCAGAAATGTAATCTTCAAGACCGGTCTCTCTTTTTATTCTATTTTGTATACCTTTAAATTCTTCGTTTGACAGATCCTCAAAACTATCCTTTTCAAAAAAGTAATCTGAAGATTCAAGATCTAATACTCTATCGTTGTTTTTTGAGCAGTGGGTTTTTCCCATACAAGGGAAGGCTGAAATTATTTTTGCCATTGTAAATCTCCTTTTAAAAATAAAAAATAGGTATATAAGTTTATACCTATTTTAACTTTCGATTCGAGAGAAACATCCCGTTTCATTGCAATCTTCCTTTTTTCGTTTATTTATCTCGAAAATTCCTCTCATTTGCAACTCTCCCAAATCAAAACCACAAAATCCGTTTAAAGAATAAAGTATCGATAACAACTGGGCTTCGTTATCTAAAATAATTTTTATTTCATTCTTTAACTTAATTGGTTTACAACGATTGAAATCTTTAAAAACAAACGATAATTGATGATTTGGTTCTAAATTTAAAGCAGGAACCAAAATATTTATGTTTTTTGATAACATATCAACATTTCTGTGTGAAACTTGATTGTCAGATTCTTTGCAAAATCTAATCCCTATTGGTTGACCAATTTTTTCTGAAATTTTAGATAAGTAAACCAAATCATTATAATCAGAAAATGTATTTGCGAATGTTTTATTAAATACAAACCCAACTTTAATACCTTTTGCATTAAAAGTATCCTTTAGTTTTGAAATAACATCCGGAGTAAGGAAACTACATCTGATTATTGTATATTCGTAAATTAGATCACGAGAGCGATTTTTTCGTTTAATTTTATCCTTCAACAAGAAGAAATCTGCCAACAATTCCGGTGAACCAATCACCAAAAAGTCTTCTAAAAGATAATTTGTTTCCAAAATTTTTTCCACTAAATTTACAAAAGTTTTAGCCTTGTCAGGATTTGTGTTGATTAAATATTTCAAAAGTTTATTAACTTCAGAAATAAATGTTGCAGCCCCGTTAAACATAGACCTTTTGTCGTTCTCGCTGAAAAAATCGCCAATCATATATTTTAGAGAAGCTCCTCCATCATCTGTGTTAAATACAACATCCTTATCTGGAATTAATTCAGACATAAGTTCCAATTTCTCTTTATTAGAGATAGAGGTGATTGTAGTGGAAAGCAACAATAATCCAGTTAAATCTAGAAGAGGATCATATCCCGATAGATAACAATCCTGTTTTTTTGAGAATTTTGAAAATAGAACTCTATCTTTAAAAATAAGATTTGTAAATTCTCTTTCGTTAATTAAAGAAGAATACATACCAATCTTGTAATAATTTAAGGGCTCGGGTTTATCAAAAAACGGGTATGAGCAGCCGCTATGAATATCCAGATCAACTTCTTTTTTGAACATCTTGATAAGAAAATCATTCCAGTGATTGTCTGAGCGGGCGTGATCTATACTAATATTTCCTGATTTAAAAAGTTTTTTAAATTCTCTTTCTATTTTTTTGATTTCAACATCAGTTTTAGAAGTTTCTTTTAAGACACAATGGGCTACCTTGTCTGTTAAAAAGTTAAGAACTTCGTGTTTTTTATCTTCTTTACTTATTTTTTTGTCAAAGAAGATTTTGTGAAGTTTCGACGTATCTCTTTTCCCTAACAGTAGGATATCTTCGCCAACATTAGCATAATGAGTTTTATTTTTAAATATAAAATTCGTTTTGTAATTAATCTCAGATTCGTAATGTAAATCAAAGATGTAATTTTCATCAGCTATAAAAATTTTAGCAACAAAGTTTTTTGTTTTATAGGAATAGAAGAATTTAACTTCATCAACAAAGGCTTTCATTGTCTTATCCGGATTGTACATAGTCAGATCTGCGTTGTAAATTTTAAACAATGTCCTCAGACTATCAAACAAAGGAGTCATTAACTCTTTATCCCCGGATTTTAAGATATTCAAAATATCTCTTTGTTCTGTTAGTTTTGGGATATAAACCTTTGAGTTTATTACCATTCACAACCTTCTTTCTAGCTGTTAGAGCAACAGCAAATATTTTTTCTTAAATTATAACAGAAAAAGGCCGGGTTGTGGCCTTTTTTAATTTAAGTATTGGGATGAGTTTGAAAGGTTCCGTTTTCAATTGATTCTTGCATTGAACTTGACAATCTTAAATCTAACAAGCGTCTTTTAAGTTTCTTTTTCAGACTTTCTTTCAAAGATTCTAAAAGATCCTGTTTATTTTTATTTGAAAGGAAATTTAAAATAAAATCATCATCAAAAACCAACAAACTTTCACTTAAATTAACAATAAAATCAGAGTCTGATAGTTCTTGATCTTCAAACAAAACAACCTCGTTAGAATCAAGTTTAACCAGTGCGGTGCTCAAAATAAAATAGTCTTTGAAACTATCCGGATCAATACCGAACACATTTTCTATAACATTGGAAAGATTGTTTTTCTCAAATCCGTATTTTTGAAAAATATTTTCTTTTATAGCTGCTTGAACTTTGATACTAAAATCATTCTGATTTTCAAAACTATCCAGGTATTTATCAACTTCCTCCTCGTTTTTAGAGTCAAATACGAACATCAACTCTTTTAAGATTTTACTTTTATCAATTTGGTTGTGAATTTCAGTAATTAGATCACCTTGGACATCTTGGGAATAATACAAGGAAGGCTCCGACTGAACTTCTACAATATCGAAATCATCGAATATTAAAAAGTAATAATATTTCCCCTTATGATTGTTTCTAACCTTTTTAAATTTACACTCGGCTTTCAACTCTAAATTTTCTAAAATCTTTTTAAATTCCAAAAGAGTCCCAAAAGGATCATCAACCTCTTCGAGCACTTTCTTCAATGCAATAAAATCAGTTTTTTGTGTTCCTTTCGAAAGAACTTCTTTTCTCCAAGCGTTCAAACTGTCAGCTGTTATATTTTTATCGATAAAATTATGCCCGTTTGCAATTAATTCATCCTTCAAGTCAGCTTCTGAGATTTCTAAAGCCCGATCTTCGTGAAAAAACATACGAGTTTTTATTAGTGTTTTTCTGTCCAATGAATAACTTTTTTTCTTAACCATTAAAATACCTCCTGAATTAATTTCAGTTCTATTACTTTCTTCTTAAATTATAACAGAAAAAAGAGGTTAATTCAATAACCTCAATTGTTAAAATTTTTGTAGATTTGGTTACAAATCAAATCTGACAATTGTTTACTTGATACAAATTCAGAAATTAAACTGTCACGTTTGTTTTTATCCAACAATGATTTTGTATGGCTAAATGTTTTGAAATACAAGCCAAAAAACTCCCGGTATTCCTTGATTTTCCACAAATCAGAAATTATTACTGCACTTTCCAAATCAAGATAAAACTGATAAAAGTCAAACACTTTTAATTTATTATCCTTTTTAAATCTATCATAATCGTACACTTCCCAATCAAATTCTTTGCTGTTCTCGTCGTATACGATAATAAACTCGTTAACATCCTCGAACAAGAAAGCTGTGTCAGTTATAGAACCCTTGAGAAATTCGGTGAAATTTCTTATTAAACTTTCCAGATCGGTATTAAGATGTTGGAGTAATGGTTCGATTTCATCCAACTCAAAAATCAAGTTCACTGCTTGATAAATATTTGAGATTCGATGTTCCTTCCTAATTCTATCCGATTCGTAAGAATTGCTGCAAAAGATAAAGAAATATAACGACCAGAAAGTTTTTTCTAGATCTTCAGGCAAATCGCTTTCCAAATCCTTTAAGAATAATTGGTAAGGTTGACAGTTTACGTCACCACCATTAAAACCGCATTCTTCAACGATTACATCATCAAACTCTTTGAATGCGTCACGATCGAAGATGATTTTCTTAAGCTTTTCTTGTAAACCTACATCATTAGGTAGGTTTGCAAACTTTTTCAAAAGAAACTCAGTCTGTTTTTTTTCCTCTTCTTGTTTATTTTTTCTTTTTCCAAAAAAGAACATATATTAGCACCCTCTTTCCTTAATTTATTTAAGTATTATTTTCTTTCTAATATTATAACAGAAAATCCCGAAGCTGATGTTGTTTCAGGATTTAGATTATAAATTCTATATCTTTTTTACCGAGTTGCTCTCTAAATTCATCGTAAAGAGGGAAAAACCCTATTTTGCAATCTTCGATCAACTCATCATAAGGACAAGAAAGGTTGTTACTCATAACAAACAAGATACCTTCCTTAAAAACCGGGTATAAATATTTGTTTGAAAAAACTTCCTTAATCTTGTTTTTAATATCATTTTCTGAAACATTAACGTAGCGTGAGATATACGTGGATAATTGCAATAATCTGGAGACGAGTTCGACACCTTCTTTATCCCAATCATCACTCTCCCAATCAAATAGGGAAATAACTTCATCAAAGACCTCAAATAAATCTAATGTTAAAACCCTATGAGTGTTTGGCTTGATAAACATATTATCTACATAAAAACCGTAGAGGTTTAGATCATTTATTAAACGTATTTTCTTATTGTTATTATCGAAGAATAATGTGTAATAACCAAGCCAATTTATTGTTTTGCTATTGACTCCAACAGAGTAAACGTTTTTGTATATATCGAACCCGTAGACATCTAAATTGACACAATTCTCTTGTGTATCATCAACGATATCTTTACTGTAAAACCTAGTTAGTAAAGCCCTTGCAGTTTCAATTTTATCTTTTATCTTTTCTTCTATTTCTGGAGAATTGGTGATAAACTTTTCGTTTGATACGATATTCAAATTCCACAAAAAAATTGCAGTAAAAGACCAGAGAACAGATTGGTACTTATCTGGAAAGTTATTTATTTTATTTTGCAAATATTCGTGCCAAAAATTGCTTTCGCTTGCAATCTTACCATCTCTTCCTGAAATAATTTCAGATGTTAACTCTTCAATAACTAAATCCTTGAAGGAATCTTTTTTGTGTACATCGACTAATTCTTCGAGAATATCATCAGTTTCTCTCTTATATTGATCCCATATTGTAGGCTCTATTTTTATCATCTTACACCTCTAAAACGCAAACTCGATCGTTTTGTTTTTTAAATATTTTTCTGCAATTTCTTTGTAAACTGGAATTTTTCCAAATCTAAATCCGATAGAACTCTCATCACTTTCCGTTAAAACTTTTTCTGTTGATTTTTCGAAGAAGTTAAGTACTGAATTTTTAAACTCGTCATTGTTGTAAACAGATAGTGAGATATCATTCAGCTCATCCTCGTCCAATCCAAAAACAGTATCTACTAAAAGTAGTATTCTGAAAACATTCATCCCAAGATCAAATAACTTTTGTGATGATTGGTTGTCTTCTAGAACAATTCTTAGATATTCTTGAAAGTAAAGGTGAGAAACAACGTGTGTCCCTGGGCGAATGAACGTTGGAACTCCCTCAATTCCTAAACTTTGTTCTACTATGTGAAAAGATTTATCCTTTTTGTCTATATAAATAAAACTTTCAGATAAGGAGTAAGTTTCATTATAGAACGTGTCTAGCGCAAAACTATTATAAACAAGCCTTTTAAAAATTTCTTTATCTAAATCTAGATGTTTTTCTAATATATTGCAAACAAAACCAATCCCTTCTTCTGTAAAAATTTTGGAAAAGTTCTCGTCTATTTTTTCAGAAAAAACTTTCCACCGATTTAGTTGGTATTTTGACAATGATTCAAAGTTTGATTCAAGTGGAAGATTTGATAAGTGATCTAAGCAAAGGAAAGTGTATCTCCAAAACATCAATCTTCCTTCTTCTGGTATCTTTTTCTCCCACTCTCTTATTTGTGTTGAGAATTTTTTTGTGTGTTTTATTTCATTATCAGTTAGCCATTCCTCAAACTCTTTCCTTTTGGTGTTAACAAAATTTTTAACTCCGATTACAAAATTATCTCTTAAAAGTTCTGTATCATAATCATCGGTTAATATTTTGTGAATCTCTGAGATATCCTCCTTGTACTCATCCCAAAAGGATTTGTTTACCTTGGTGTCTTTCATTTACGCACCACCTTAATTTATTTCAGTTGTGATTTTCCTTCTTCTATTATAACAGAAAATGGGCAAAAAATCTATTAAAGAAAAAGCGAGATCGAAAAAAAATCCGATTTCGCTATAAGTTTTATAAATATATATCATAAGATTCAAGGAAATATTCAAGTGGTATAGTATCGTCTCTTACCATTTTATAGACGTGTATGAAATATCTATCAAGCGCCTCAATCATAGGTTGGCTGAGATCGACCTCATCAAGAAAGTTTTCTTTTATATATAGAACTACATCATCCTCAAAATCAGATAAAAATAAACAACGAATAAGTTTTAAGATATCTTCATTTAATATATCAACATCAACTTTTTTAGCTTTGGATATTTGTTTGTATTTATCTTTATCTAAAAAGGCGTGCCTTAAATAAACGATTCCAAAATATCCTGAATCAACCTTTTTATCTTTATATATTTCAACTGAATTATTATCCTTTGATATGAGAATTTTGTTATTTAATATATTTAAAATATAATGCCCTACCACAAAAGAGTCTTCAGTTCTAAGTTTATGGATGAGTTTCTTTATTGTTCCCGAGTAATCTTTTAGAGATAAGTTCAATCTATCCAAATCTCTTTTATCAACAAATTTTCTTACTTGTAAAATAATAAAATTATTATCTTCATTCCAAAAAACAAAAATATTAAATACAATAAACCAGAATATTTTTTTTAACTTCACATCTTCTAATTTTGTGTCCAATTCTTTTAAAGTTAATGATAGTTTATCCCAGCACTCTTTTTCTTCTTTATAAAACCAAGATGATGTTTCTTTAAAATAAAGATCAACTATCGATTTAGATATATTCATCTTAAGCTCATCATTTGTGTTTAAACCATTCATTTTTTCAATGATAATTCCTTTTTCAAACTCATATCTTTTAAAATATGATTTTTCTTTAATATCCATTAAACAACAACCTCATTATTTTACAATTCTGTTTTGTTTCTACTTTTTTATTATAACAGAAAATGCTACCGACATCAATGTCGGTAGCAAATATTTTAATTTCTTGACCAGTCATTCATTTCAGGATAGTAAGGAAGAATACCGATTCTCGCACGTTCGATCAGTTTCGTTTGATCCTCTGAAAATAGGGATAGATTGCTTGATGTTAGAGCGGTAAATAGATTAATCATATACGGAGATATATCCTCGATATCAAAATAATGTTCTTTAATATAACGAGAAGGATCTTTTTCTACTTGTGATAAGAATAGAGTTCTGACAAGAGCAACAAAATTTCCGTCTAAATAAAGTATGTTTTCATCATCTTTGTCTTTTATACTAAGCTCTTCTATATTCAAATAAAAGAGATCTTCCAGAAAAATAACGCAACAATAATCACGTGATAATCTTGTCATCTTATTTGTTTTAATAGCTTTCACATTATAATCTTTACCAGAAATCATCAATCTGTAATCTAAAAACGAAAGTAAATTCTTATCGGAACGAAAGATTTTATTTTGGGATATTTCGTAGAATAAAGATAAAAGCTTTCCGTATTCACATTCTATAACGGAAACTAAATTATCAAAGTCAAAATTATTGTACTTTTCTCTAACCAAATTCCTAATAAATGGGTTCGGTTTTTCCCTGAATAAAATACAGTGGCAAACAATAATCCAGAAAGCGCACTTCAGATCGCTGTTTTTCAACTTATCATCGGTTTCTTTAAGATAATTAACGAAAGAATCCCAACTGCTTTCCCGTTCCGAATTGAACCATTCACGTTCTTTTTCTAAAATTTGAGCAAAACAATCTGATAAGTTTAGTTTTAACTTATCATTTTCCGGAATAGACTCTAAGGCAGCGATTCCCTTTTTAAAATCTTCCTTGTATTTTGATATAAAATTTTCTTCTTTAGTGTTTTTTACCAAAAAATAACCTTCTTTCTAGAACTAATTAAGTTCAAAATTTCTTTCTTTAATTATAACAGAAAAGCCTTTGAAATGAAATTCAAAGACTGATTTTTTAAATATTTTTGTATAAGTGCTCAGGGTAAGCGTCACTAGGGTAATTTGGAACTAGGTCACGTAATTCCGGATATAGTGGGATTTCCCCGCATTTGAGACAACTGATTAAATCATCATCATTTGATACCAGTAAATTTTGTGCCGAGAACCTAGATAGGGTTTCCAACATAATATTTCCAGCAGCGTTGCTAAAAATATTGACATTTGAGAAATCTTCCGTAATCGGGGAAAGAAGTGTCAATTTAAACAGTGAAGTTTCAAACCAAAAATTACTAACCTCTTCTTTAAGAAAATCTGCGGTATCTAGAACAATGTGTGATCCTGGAGGCAAAAAATTAGGATAATTCTTGTCATAATCGCAATCCAAAAAGAAAAATTTAGAATCTTCTTTACGAAAGACTAAGTAGTAATTCATAAGAAGGTCATAAAAATCATTGTATAAAATATACAACTCCACAGAATTATCAGGATCAGGATCGTATTCGTCTTCGGTTGTACTTGCATTGTAATATGTTTCCCGAATATCCACGAATAATGAGTGAAAATCAGTATTGAGTTCTTTTAAAAGTTCTTCAAAATCTTTGTCTTCAATGTATTCAAGAATTAGGTTTTTGGCGCCTTCTTCTGAACCTAGATTTTTATAGATTGAGTACAAACAACCGTAAGTCAAAAGTGCGGAAAATCAGAAAATGAATAACACGATTGACATTCCCATCTTGAGCCAAATTTTGCCGAAGCTAATATTTGTTTGGTATACTCATAATTTCCAGGGCGTTTATATTTAAGTGGTTCGGCTTCACGGCTGACCTACCACTGAAACTAATTACCTTTAGTTCCCAAAGGCAATAAAACAATTCAATTAAGCTAATTTGTATTTGTCAGTTGTTGCAATATTTAACGAGGCGTTGAAATCTCTATCTATTTTCACTTGGCAGCTGTTACAATGATATACTCGTTGACTGAGCTTCAAATTCTTTTTGTAACTACCACAATTTGAACAGGTCTTACTTGAAGGATAAAATCTATCCACTAACCGAACGATTATATTTCGTTCTTTTGCCTTTTTAACAAGATATTCTTTGATAGTGTAAAATGAGCAATTAGCAATATCTTTTGCAAGATGTTTATTCTTCATCATTCCTTTTACATTTAAATCCTCGATTGCAATATATTGCGGTTGTTTTTTAATTAACTCTGAGACAAATTTACGAATATGATTGATACGTATATTTCTTAGTGAACGGTGTATCAACTTGATCTGTCTTTCTAGCTTGATAATATTCTTTGTTTTATTGTGTTTGTTGCATTTATTGATAAGGTATTTACGAGATACTTTTCGTTGCAGTCGTTTCAGGCGTTTGTTCAAGATACGAACTCGTCTGAAGGTCTTGATATTTGGCACTTTAGTTCCATCAGAAACCGTTGCTAGCGTCTTGATTCCTAAATCAATTCCAACACCTTCAGTATAATCAGGTAAATTTGTTGTTTGAGTATCAACATCTTCAGTGTAAGATAAGTACCAGTACTTTCCATCAAAAGAGATATTTGCAACTTGTTTCTTGCAAGATAAATCAAAACCTGATCTAGCAGAACCAAAACTTACATTCCCGATAGTTGGTATTTGAAGTCTACCGTTTTCTTTTAGGTAAATACGACTAGGGCGTTTACCATCAGCAGATACATCACATCGTACATTGAAATTAGGTTGAATTTTGTCAACACTCCGAAAGTTCAATTTTCCTTTGTTTTGTTTGCGAATTTTCACCAATTCCCTAGAAAGAAAAGAGTAGATAAACGATTGATTTGGTTGATAATACCAAGACCATTTTTCATCATTCCCCTCGCAGTTCTTAGTGACAACAACTTTGGCAAGATTGAGATAGTCTGATTGATTGAGACTATAAATTTCTCTATTATAGAAATTTGAATGATAGGTCTTGTTTCCATTTTTACTCAAAATTTCATCAAACTCACCTTTATTGTTCCGCTTGTCGATATCAACTAAAAGATTCCAAAAATTACGTGAAACTTTGCTATACCACCACACAAGGCTTTCTTGCTCTTTGGTCAATTTTAACCTAATCTTCTGACTTCTCATCACGAGCTACCTTTTGGTTTTTCTTCAATAGTTTTATCTCCTTAATGATTTGATTGAACTATTATATCATAATACGCAATATAATGCAACTCACTTTATCGTGTTATTCAGTTTTCAATGTGCTTTTCGTACTTTTGACAGTTTCTGTCAAGGCGCAACCCCTAACAGCCGGGTCGATTCCCGGACACTTCCATTACAGAACGTGCGCAGACTATGTGTCAATCTGAACCACTCTAACACAACTTTCACGAGTGTTCAGACCAAATATTTT
>ERZ772961.72-NODE-72-length-53129-cov-11.459227_pt1 | contig 53129 bp, 34 predicted proteins | sample MGYA00580677_ERZ772961 | MGnify/ENA primary metagenome ERZ772961 (study PRJEB29015, sample SAMEA2738088) | human oral metagenome | biome: human oral; feature: human-associated habitat; material: saliva | place: China | collected 2227 ... | reverse complement strand
TAGGTTCAGGCCGGGCATACAGCTCCCTCTCCTTAGATGTGAATAGCGTGCCGTGCTGACACGCCCTGTCATGGTGTCCTGGTTCCCGAGGTGCGGCTCTTGCGACGCTGCATACGTAGCGCTGGAGGTTTTGAAGCTCAGGCGCGGCGAATCGGGACACCAAAAAGTGCCATAACCCACAGTCTACCGTATCGGTGGGGGTCTAGAAGGGTTCCCATTACCCGAACCAGCGCGAATTCGATACAGTTAAGACAGAAAAAACCTAAACGGGGAGGCGCATCCCACCTGATGGATGCGCGGCGCACTCTAGCAACGGCGCTCAGAACTGAGAACCGGCGCCTCCCAGAAACGCACGAACGCACGTCACACCAAGACAAAATCACCAGGAGAGTACCCATGCGCGTACACATCGCAACCGACCACGCCGGCCTCGAGCTGAGCCACTACCTGATTGAGTCCCTCACCGCTGCGGGCTACGAAATGATTGACCACGGCCCCGCCGACTACGACCCGCTGGACGACTACCCCTCGTTCTGCATTAACGCAGCCCTCGGTGTGAAGCGTGACCGTGAGGCTGGCCTGGACTCCCTGGGTATTGTGCTGGGCGGTAGCGGCAACGGTGAGCAGATGGCTGCGAACAAGGTTGAGGGTATCCGCGCGGCTCTGGCGTGGAACCACGACACCGCTGCGCTGGCTCGCGAGCACAACAACGCACAGGTCGTTGCTGTGGGCGGCCGCCAGCACAGCAAGGAAGAAGCCCTGGAAATTATCAAGGTCTTCCTGGCTACCCCCTGGACCAACGAGGAGCGTCACGCACGCCGTATCGGTCAGCTGGCTGAGTACGAGCAGACCGGCGACATTGCCGGCAAGCAGATTGACGTTGCCTAAGCTCTAAAATCTGAGGCGCATAGTGCAGGCTATGCGCCTCAGTCGTTCCTATACTCCATATCATCCGCGCTATTTCTAGCAGATTCTAGCCGACAAGTTTTCGAGGAGAACCCGTGCCCGAAGGCCACTCCATCCACCGTATCGCCCGCCAAATCAGCGACGTCTTCACCGGCGAGCGCGTGCAGGTTTCTTCCCCGCAGGGCCGCTACGCTGAGGGTGCCGCCCTGCTGGACGGTCACATCATTACCGGGGCGTACGCGCACGGCAAGCACCTGTTCGTGACCTTCGACAACGACCTGACCCTGAACGTGCACCTGGGTATTTACGGTAACTGGAGTTTCGGCGGGGACGAGACGTTCACGGGTGCTTCGAGCATTGGTGCGCCCCGCAAGATTGGCGAAAAAGAATACGCGGCGGGGGAGGGGGAGCCCTACGCCGGCCCTCCCGAGCCGAAGAGCACGGTGCGTTGCCGTATTGTTTCGGAGCACGGCTGGGCGGACCTGGTGGGACCGACTATCTGCCGCACCCTCACCCCGGAGGAGGTGCGCACCGTCCGCTCTAAGCTCGGCCCCGACCCGCTCAACCCGGATGCCGACCCCGAACAGTTCTACCGTGCGGCACGTAAGAGCTCCCGCCCGATTGGTGTGATTTTGATGGATCAGGCGGCAATCTCCGGCGTGGGCAATATTTTCCGCGCCGAATCGCTCTACCGCCAGGAGATTGACCCGCTACGCCCCGGCAAGAGCCTCAGCGACGAGGAGTTGAAGCGACTTTGGGAAGACAATAAGCACCTGCTCATTATTGGCGTGCGCGTGGGTCGCATCATCACCACCGAACCCGAAGACCGCCCCGGCGTACCCGAAACCGAAGCCTGGCCCGACCACGCCAACTACGTGTACATGCATCACGGCGAGCCCTGCCGCCGCTGTGGAACGACCATCCGCGTGGAAGAAATCGCCGGCCGCAAACTCTACTGGTGCCCCGGCTGCCAGAAGTAGCCACAGGAGGAGAAGAACAATGGCTGAGGCTCTAATGGTGGTGGATGTTCAGAGGGGTTTTCTGCATCCGCAGCTACCGGCTAGAAATAATGACGGTGCGGAAGAGAAGATGCAGAAGATTATGGAGGCTTTCCGCCGTTCAGGGCGGGAAATAATCCATATTCAGCATCGGGGAACGGACCCGAGCTCTTTCTTTTACGATGAGGAAAATATTAGGTTTCAGTCCGGGTTTGAGCCTCATGCGGGGGAGAGGGTATTTACCAAAAATGTGAATAGTGCGTTTATTGGTACGAATCTGCTTGCCTATCTGCGTGAACGAGGGATTGATCGGCTCACGGTGATGGGTTGTACGCTACCGCATTGTGTGTCTACCACTGTGCGGATGGCGGCAAATTATGGTTTTCATGTGGTTCTTGTTGAGGATGCCTGTGTAACCTTTGCGCTTTCTGATGGTGTCGGCGATTTTCTTTCTCCGGAAATGCTGCACCTCTACAATGTTGCGGCGTTGCGCGATGAATTCGCCACGGTCGTCTCGGCGCAGCGGGTGCTTGAGGAGTATGTATAAGCAGGCTGGAGCGTGCGGATTCCGAGCGCGCGAGGGAATGTATTTTCGCCCGTAAGCGATTCCCTGCAACCTTGAACAGGATTTGTGGAGGGGATGACGAGCTGGAGCGTGCGGATTCCGAGCGCGCGAGGAAACAAATCCGCATGCGGAAGGGATTCCCGTCATCCCCTCGAGGGAAAAAGAAAGGGCCTCGACGCGAAAGCGTCGAGACCCTAAATCTCGAGGGGATGACGGGAATCGAACCCGCGTAATCAGTTTGGAAGACTGAGGCTTTACCATTAAGCTACATCCCCGAAATGGAACTTGACCATAGTAACGAGGTTCCATCTGCGCTGTCAAACTCTTAGGCGTGTTGGTGCGGTTTTGCGTGGTGACTTTTGTGTGTTCTTGCGGGTGTTTGTCTCATCTTTTTGTGCCGGTCTGCGCATCCTTATGAGGGGAGTACGCGCTCAGTGGAAATAAACCGTGCACGAGCCGCTGTGTTGGGCATTTAGCGGGAAAACAGGTAAACTAGGGCACTGACTGTGTTAAACACGCAAGTGCGCAACACGGTCGGTTTCACGGGGCGTGGCGTAGCTTGGCTAACGCGCCTGCTTTGGGAGCAGGAGATCGCAGGTTCGAATCCTGTCGCCCCGACGTGAAACGGTTGCCGCGACGCTACAGGGTCGTGGCGCTCTTTCCACTAAGCAACCGCGGCACACACGATTCGTGCCGCACCGAAACTATATGAGGAGATCACGGACGTGAAGACCGCCGTCGAGAAGCTCAACCCGACCCTCGCAAAGATTGAGGTCGAGGTTCCCTTCGCAGAATTCAAGCCCTACCTGGACCGCACCTACAAGAACCTCTCGGGTCAGATTAGCGTTCCCGGCTTCCGCAAGGGTAAGCTGCCCAAGCAGCTCATCGAGCAGCGTGCGGGCTTCGACTACATCGTCGAGGCATCCCTGAACGACGCTCTGAACGACTACTACGCACAGGCACTGGGCGAGAACGAGCTCTCCCCCCTGGCACAGCCCGAGCTGGACGTTCAGTCCCAGCCCTCCACCGAGAACCGTGAGGCAGACGTCAAGCTGACCATCACCGTCACCGTCCGCCCCGAAATTGAGCTGCCCAACTACGAGGGCCTCGAGGTTGAGGTTGACGAGGTCGAGGTCACCGCTGAGGACGAGGTTCAGGCACTGGACGCTCTGCGCGAGCGCTTCGGCACCCTGAAGACCGTTGAGCGCCCCGCAGCTGACAAGGACTTCGTGACCATCGACATCGCCGCAGAAATCGACGGCGAGCAGGTAGACGCAGCAAACGACCTGTCCTACCAGATTGGTTCCGGCACCATGCTCGACGGCATCGACGAGGCTCTGACCGGCCTGTCCGCTGGCGAGGACGCAACCTTCGAGACCAAGCTCTCCGGCGGCGAGCACGCAGGCGAGCAGGCAGTCATCAAGGTCAAGCTCACCGCAGTCAAGGAGCGCGAGCTGCCCGAAGCTGACGACGAGTTCGCACAGCTGGCTTCCGAGTTCGACACCATCGAAGAGCTGAAGGAAGACATCAAGAAGCAGGTTGCAGAAGCTAAGGTTGCCGAGCAGGGCACCCAGGCACGCGACAAGGTCCTCGCAAAGCTTGTTGAGCTCGTTGAGATCCCCGTCCCCGAGAAGGTTATTGAGGACCAGCTCGAGCAGCACTTCAACAACCCCAACGCTGAAGCAGGCCACGACACCGAGGAGCACCGCGCCGAGGTTCGCGAGAACACCGAGACCGCATTCAAGAACGAGATGGTTCTCGACGCTGTTGCGGACAAGGAAGAAGTGACCGTTGACCAGGCTGAGATGATTAACTACATCATCACCATGAGCTCCCAGTACGGCATGGACCCCAACCAGTTCGCACAGATGCTGGACGGCTCCGGCCAGGCTGGCGCACTGGTCGGCGAGGTTCGCCGCTCCAAGGCTCTGGCAGCAGTGCTGAAGACCGCAGTGGTCAAGGACACCAAGGGCAACGTTGTTGACCTGTCCAAGTACCTGGGCGAGGGCGAAGAGGCAGCTGCCTAAATTCCCCGCCACGGTCTGCAAAAAGCCACCCCGCTAGAGGGCGTGAGCTGATTGCTTGAAACGTGTAGCCTCAGCGGGCATTCACCGAGCTTATCGGTTGGGTGCCCGCTGAGGCTCTTTTCACGCCCAAACTATTTCGCCCTCAAGTTATTCCGCCCCCCAACTATTCCACCCGAGTTACCGCTCCTGCTTCACCCCCTGGCGAACGAACAACCCGAAGGGAAGCGGGGGAGAGCAACTATCGGTAAGGTAGTAGCAACGAAACTTTTCGCGTGCGCTCCGGCGCGTAAATCGCGCAAAGATGCAGCGAAGACCCATTAGAGAAGAAGAGGAAGAATGTCCAGCTACATGCCTCTGCCCATCGGCGCCTCCCAGGCAGCCGGCGTGGCGCCCGCGCCGTCTATGGCAACCCCCATCGTTGGTGCCCAGGAAGATTACGTCTACAACAGCCTCCTGAAGGAGCGCATTATCTGGCTCGGCTCCGAGGTGCGCGACTCCAACGCTAACCTCATCTGCTCCCAGATGCTGCTGCTCTCGGCTGAAGACCCCGAGGCAGACATCTACCTGTACATCAACTCTCCCGGCGGCTCCGTCACCGCTGGCATGGCTATCTACGACACCATGCAGCTCATCCCGAACGACGTGGTGACCGTGGTGACCGGTATGGCAGCATCCATGGGTCAGTTCCTGCTCACCGCAGGCACCATCGGCAAGCGCTACGCAACCCCGAACGCCCGCATCCTCATGCACCAGCCCCTCGGCGGCATTGGCGGTACCGCATCGGATATCCGCACCCAGGCTGAGCTGATTCTGGACATGAAGAAGCGCCTGGCAGAGATTACCGCAGAGCGCACCGGCAAGAGCCTGGAAACCATCCTGAAGGATAACGACCGCGACAACTGGTTCAACGCGGAAGAAGGCCTGGAATACGGCTTCTTCGACCACATTGCTACCACCGCCGGTAAGCTGCCCGAATCGAAGAACGCATAAGGGAGATGCACATGAACTACCTGCCGAACGATATCACCACCTCGGCGCCGGCTATGCCGAGCAACCGGTACGTGCTCCCCAGCTTCGAGGAGCGCACCCCCTACGGTTACAAGCGTCAGGACCCGTACGCAAAGCTGTTTGAGGACCGCATCATCTTCCTGGGCACCCAGGTGGACGACGCATCCGCTGACGACATCATGGCTCAGCTGCTGGTGCTGGAGGCACAGGACCCCGAGCGTGACATCACCCTGTACATTAACTCGCCCGGCGGCTCCTTCACCGCAATGACCGCCATCTACGACACCATGCAGTTCATCCGCCCCGAGATCCAGACCGTGTGCCTGGGCCAGGCGGCATCCGCTGCGGCGGTTCTGCTGGCTGCCGGTACCCCCGGCAAGCGTCTGGCGTTGCCGAACGCTCGCGTGCTGATTCACCAGCCCGCACTGAGCGGCCAGCAGGGCGGTCAGGCATCTGACATTGAGATTCACGCGAACGAGGTTATGCGTATGCGTGAGTGGACTGCACAGACCCTGGCACTGCACTCGGGCAAGACCTACGAGGAAGTTGACCGCTCCATTGAGCGTGACAACATTCTGACTGCGGCTGCTGCCCTGGAGTACGGCCTGGTCGATAAGGTGCTGGAGTCGCGTAAGCTGCGTAAGCCTGCGACCAACACCGCTATTTCCCACACCTAAACTTTAGTTTTGAGGAATATCCCCGAGTATTTTTTGGGGGAGGGGCGGCATTGCCCCGTGTGCGAGCCTTCGGGCTGGTGCGCGGTGCGGTGCCGCCCTTTGTATGCCCGCTGATTTGTACCCACTGTTTTGTACCCTCCGGGTGGGTTGCGGCGAGACCAGCTGATATGTGGTGTTGACCTGCGCTTTTGTGCCGGGCTTTATTATCTGCCGGGCATCATCTGCCGGTCTTTACCGTCACATGCCGGAGCATCAGCCCCCGCCGCCGTCATAAAAGACGCGCTTTGTCATATGCCCGGTAAGTCCGTCCATTTGCGGTGCGTAATTCTGAGTTCCGGGGTGAACTCCGGTAGCCTTAGAGAAGGAGAAAATTAGAGTATTTCATACCGGTTTCTCACTCAAACCAGGGCGCCACCACCGCCCCTCCTGAGAAATCACCGCAGACATCAGAACACTGACCCTTCTGCACCGATTTCACCACGCCGATCGAAAGGGAATCTTCGTGGCCACAGACGTCATTGTGCCTCCCGAACAGCCCAACGCCAGCATGCGATGCTCCTTCTGCAAGAAGACTCGCGCGCAGGTTTTCAAGATTGTGCTCGGCCCGAACGTTTCCATCTGCGACGAGTGCGTGGAGCTGTGCGAAGAGATTCTCGCTGAAGAGCGTCTGAAGGTGAAAGCTCCCTCGGCTGCCCCCGCGCCTCAGCTGGCCACTCCGCGCGAAATTTACAGCTACCTCAACGACTACGTCATCGGTCAGGACGCGGCGAAGCGCACCCTGGCGGTGGCGGTGTACAACCACTACAAGCGCATCCACGATATTGATAACCCGGTGTTGACCTCCCGCATTCTTTCGGCGACCGCGGGGGAGCAGGTGGAGCTGGGCAAGTCGAATATTCTGATGCTCGGCCCGACCGGTTGCGGTAAAACCTACCTGGCGGCAACCCTGGCGAAGAAGCTGGATGTGCCCTTCGCCCTGGTCGATGCAACCACCCTCACCGAGGCGGGCTACGTGGGTGACGACGTGGAGAACATTCTGCTGCGCCTCATCAACGCTGCTGACGGCGATATTGCCAAGGCTCAGCGCGGCATCATTTACATTGACGAGATCGACAAGATTGCCCGCAAGGGTGGCGAGAACCTCTCCATCACCCGTGACGTGTCCGGTGAGGGCGTGCAGCAGGCGCTGCTGAAGATTATCGAGGGCACCGTGGCGACCGTACCGCCGGAGGGCGGACGTAAGCACCCCGCCCACGCGAACATTGAGATTGATACCTCGAACATTCTCTTTATCGTGGCTGGTGCCTTCGACAATATTGACGACCGCATCGCAGCCCGCGTGGGTGCCGGCGGCATCGGTTTCGGTGCTGAACTGGGCGGTTCCGTGAAGAACCCGCTGGACCAGATCATGCCCGAGGACCTGGCACACTACGGCATTATCCCCGAGCTGATTGGCCGCCTGCCGGTCATCTCGACCCTGAGCGAGCTCAACGAAGAAGAGCTGGCTCGCGTGCTGACCGAACCGAAGAACGCGCTGCTCAAGCAGTACCGTCACCTCTTCGCCCTGGACGGCGTGGAGCTCATCATCGACGACGCCGCAGTCGCGGCTATTGCCCGCCTCGCCGCCGAGCGCGGTACCGGTGCCCGCGGCCTGCGCTCCATGATGGAGCAGATTCTGCAGCCGATTATGTTCGACATCCCGGACCGCACCGATGTGGTGTCCATCGTCATTGGTGAGGACACCGTGCTCAACGGCACGGAACCCCGCTACGTGCTGCAGGCGCCCGACCCTGAAGCCGAGACCACCCGCACCGTCAAGGGGGAGGCGAAGGCCGCCTCCCTGAAGGAAGCGGAGCGTCAGGCGGCATAACCGAATACTTCCAGCCGACAGGCTAGGGAATAAAGAAGCCGTCGCCCCGGTTATACGGGGTGACGGCTCACTAGCAGGTACCGCTCTCGTTGGCATGTTCAGAAGAGCGTGTACCGAAGAATAAGCGCCGGCTCATAGAAGCGGCTGGCGCAACCGTATGAGAGAGGAACACTCATGGCTGAGAACGCACCCGCACAGGTTGATTTCTGGTTCGACCCGATTTGCCCCTGGTGCTGGATTACCTCCCGCTGGATTGGTGAGGTGCAGAAGGTCCGCAACATTGAGGTGACCTGGCGCCCCTTCTCCCTGTCCATGCACAACCAGGGCCGCGAGCTGCCCGCCAGCTACCAGGCAGCGATGAACAAGTCCTGGGCACCGGCCCGCCTTATCACCGCTGTGCGCGAGCTGCACGGCAACGAGGTCATCAAGCCCCTCTACGACGCTCTGGGCGAGCAGATTCACCACAACAGCAACAAGGCTGACTCCTACCGTGACGCAATCGTCAAGGCGCTACAGGAGGTCAACCTGCCCGCAGAGCTGGTGGATGTCGCCTTCACCGATCAGTACGATGAGCAGATGCGCGCCTCCCTGGACCTGGCGCTGGAGACCGTGGGCGGTACCGATGTGGGTGTTCCGCTGATCTCTATCAACGGCACCGCTTTCTTCGGCCCGGTCATCTCCCCGAGCCCCGCCGGTGAAGAAGCAGGTAAGCTCTTCGACGGCGCCCTGGCGCTGGCTTCCTACCCCGGCTTCTTCGAGTTGAAGCGCCCCCGTAACGTGGGCCCGATTTTCCACGGCGAAAACGGCGAAGCCTAAGAATCCTGCACTGCGCGCAGGCTCGGTAGAGTCTGCGGCTGCAGAGCATAAAAGTACCGCCCGGTCATGTACTGACCGGGCGGTACTTTTCTATTCGCTCTGTTGCCCTGAGGCGTGTAAGCCCTGAAACGTGCATTCTATGCGCGGTGGGTGCGGCTTGCGGCGGTAGCCTTGCGTGCCTGCTGTGCTTTCTGTGCCTTTTGTGCTTTGTGAGCCTTGCGCTGAGCCCTGTGCTCGAGAACCTTCGGGTGCGTTGCCCGCTGCACGATCTTCGTATCGCGCATATGGAAGGTGCGGGTTGCTGTGTACTGAACCGCCGCGTCTGAGGTGAACGCCAGCATCGCAAACACGGCAACGCCCAGCTGGAAGAAAATCGTGGACAGCGGCAGGGACTGGTGCCCCCACAGCACGCCGCCGGTAATCGCCGCGAAGTTCAGCGCCGTTAGCAGCAGAGCCAGTCGGCGCGCCTTCGACGAGCCTCGCAGCGTACTCCACAGCAGGAATAGGTGCACCGCCGAATAAATCGCCACGAAACCAACCAGCACCGTACCGGTAATGGTCAGCAGCATGTCGCTATCCACCTGATCGAAGAGGTTCAGCAACTCAAGGTCGTTGCCGGAGCCTTCCTCCAGCAGTTTGGCGCGCAGTGCCGGGCGGCTGAGCGCCAGAATGATGCTGTTGATAATGTCTGCGAGGGTCACGGCAATGAGCATACCCGAACCGACCAGCAGGCTCAGCGGCATGCGGTACGCCAGGTCGTGCGCGCTGGAGAGGTGAATTTCTTCCTGCTCCTGCGGCTCCAGGCCCTCATTGTTCAGTACGATGACCGGGAGCGCGCCGTCCGTGCGGATTGCGTCGCCGCCGCCGTTACGGGCGTGGTAACCGGAGGAAAAATCGTGCAGAATCTCAACGTGAGTTTCCGGGTGAGCGTACTGAATGGACTCCACAATGTAGTCGCGTTCAAAGTCGGTTTCAGCGTCAATGCGGTGCGTGACCTGCAGGGTGAAGAAGCTGAAACCCACGCCGGAGTCGTACGTGCCCGCCGCCAACCAATCCACCTGGTGACCGCCCGGCAACAACCAGCCGTCCGGGGTTTTCCAGAAGCGCACGTGGTGGCGTTTCTCGGGGTTGCCGTCCACTTCCTTCTGGTAGGCGAAAGCCTGCGTTCTGCCAAAAATTTTCAGCGGGGAGACCGGCGCCTCCGCGTAGGAGCGGCGGGTGATGGTGGAAAGAATAATCTTCCAGGAAGAGACGAGGGTGACGTCGTCAGCGCGGGTCCAGCCGGCGTCCTGCATGACCTGGTGAATCTGCTCCTCGGTACCAATCAGACCGATATTGACCGGGTCGCCGAGCAGGCCATCCGGAGTGCGGGTGCGCCCAATAAAGTAGTCGGGCACGTAGATGCGGGTCATGATGGCGTGAAAACGCGGTAGCGTCAGGTACGCGGTGACCGCCCAAAAAATGAAAGCGATGGGGAAACCCCAAAAAGAGTGGCCCACCGTATTCGCCAGAATCATGAAGGTCAGCGTGAGGGCCGCGACGCCGGCGAAGATGAAGAAGAGAGTGTCCCAGAAATTGACCCAAAAGCTGCGCGGGACGAGGTCTTGCGCCGCGCCGCGCGTGTCAATGTCACCACGGTAGACCGGTGGCGAGGTAACTGGGGGAGCGACATCGCTACGTATAGGCCGCAGGACGCGTTTTTGGTGGGACATTCCCGCCCTTTCTGCACATAGTTAGGGTCTTTGAATATCCATAACTATAGCAAGGGGCAGAATGTGCGAAGTATGCATTCCGGGCAGGGCTTAATCGCTTGGCTCGATTGCCCTGCCACAGAAAAACCGCAGAAAAACGCAGTACTAACACCGAGTGCTGGTGTTGCCGCGCGAAAGAAATATAGGGTGTGCCCCTACTCGGGGAGGGGCTTAGCCTCAACCGCGGCACGTGCGGCCGCAATGGAGCTTTCGTGGTGCAGCATATCGCGGCTTTCACGCATGAGGCGCACCCACTTGCGGGTCAGCTCTTCGAGCTTCTGAGCGCTCAAAGAGCCGGAGGCGATGCTCGCCTCATCGGCGGCGGCGCTGGTGGAAATATGCTGATGCCACAGCTCGTACACTTCGTTGGTGTAGTTGGCATGTAGCGTCTGGGCGTACTCACGTGCCTGGCTGATGTATTCGTTCAGGCTCTTGTGGTAGTGCTGAAGTTGATCGGGGGAAATGTTGGCTTGCGCTCCTGGCGGTGTGCTCGGGGTTGAGCTCTGCCTCGCGTGCGGGTTATCGGGGGAACCGGAAGGTAATGAGTGTGAAGTCATGATGATATAGGGTGCGCCTACTTTGGCGCGGGGTTAGAGTCAGGTGGCATCGCTGCCCCCTGACCGGTTGAGTTCTTGTCGTGCGGTTGGGCGGTTATGTTTAGGTTCGTACCGGTGATTTGTCTGTTGCTGAAGGTGAATAGAGGGTTGTTCCTGACGGTAAAACCCTCACATCAACAATCATACATAAAGTGACAGTCAATCTCATAAGGTTGATTATGCTCTTTGCACATTGATGAATATAAAAATGGGATGGAAATCCCACAGAAACCCCATAGAACCGCAAACTAAACCCACATCGTTGGGGGAAGTGCTGGCGAAGAATCTCAGAGGGCTGGAGCAGACATCCACGGGCGCAGTTTGGATAAAGCCTATAGTCAGAGTCGTAGAGGTCAGCTGCCGCACCCTCACGCCCGGCGAGCTGCAACGAACAGCAGGCACAGAAAACGGGGCGGTACCGTCAATCGGTACCGCCCCGTCCTCAACGCTCAGGCAACGTCATAAATTTATGCGAAGAATGCTCAATTTAGGCGAAATTACTCAGCTGCTTCTTCCACAACGAGTACAACATCGCGAACCTCCAGCTCGCCCTCAGCCGCCACCAGGGACAGCTCACGAGCGTTACCGGCAGCCTTCAGATCAGCCATGCCAGCGGCAATGCGATCCAGCTGAGCCTGGGGAGCCGCAATAGTTGCGGACTCAACCTCGGTGCGCTGCTTAACCTTCGCGTCGCTCTTAGCCTTACGTAGGCCACCCAGAGCCTCAGCAACATCCGGCAGGATCTGCTTCAGCGACTCAATCTGAGCCGGGTCAGCGTCCGCCAGGACCCACTGAGCAGAAATGCCAGCAGTCGGGTTCTGTGCAGAGTACTCAGCCAGCAGGGTACCTTCCAGAATGGGCAGTGCCTGCGGCCACTCGGCGCGGTGCACGCTACCTGCACGCCACCAGGACCAAATCTCTTCGGTCACAAACGGCAGGAAGGGCGCGAACAGGCGCAGCAGAGCATCCAGGGTGGTTGCCAGCGCAGCCAGAACAGAAGCCTGCTCTTCCTCGCCGCGAGCACCGTACGCACGGTCCTTAATCAGCTCAACGAAGTCGTCGGTGAAGGACCAGAAGAAGCTCTCGCAAATCTGCAGGGCACGAGCGTACTCGTACTTCTCAAATGCGGCGGTTGCCTCTTCAATCAGGTACGCCAGGCGAGCCAGCAGGGAACGGTCCAGAGCGTTGATCAGCACGCGGCCCTGAGCCTGAGAAGTGATGACGGATTTCTCGGTAGCGCCCAGGTTCAGCACGAACTTGGATGCGTTCAGCAGTTTAATGGCAAGGCGGCGGCCAATCTTCATCTGGCCTTCGTCGTAGGCGGTGTCAGCACCCAGGCGAGCGGAAGCAGCCCAGTAGCGCACAGCGTCCGAACCGTACTTCTCCAGAACCTCGTTGGGGACCACAACGTTGCCCTTAGACTTGGACATCTTCTTGCGGTCCGGGTCAAGAATCCAGCCGGAGAGCGCGGTGTTGTACCACGGCACGGAGGAAGCCAGGGTCTCCGCGCGAACAGCGGTGGAGAACAGCCAGGTGCGGATAATGTCGTGACCCTGCGGGCGCAGATCCATGGGGAAGGTCTTCGCGTGCAGGTCCGGGTTTACGCCCCAACCGGTCGCAATCTGCGGGGTCAGGGAGGAGGTAGCCCAGGTGTCCAGAACGTCCGGGTCAGCGATGAAGCCGCCCGCTACGCCGCGCTGATCCTCGGTGTAACCGGGAGCAGCCTGAGATGCGGGATCAACCGGCAGCATATCTTCGGTCGGCAGAATCGGGTTCTCGTAGTCCGGCTCACCCTCAGCGTCCAGCGGATACCAGACGGGGAAGGGAACGCCGAAGAAACGCTGGCGAGAAATCAGCCAGTCGCCGTTCAGACCCTCAACCCAGTTCTCGTAGCGGCTACGCATGAAGGAGGGGAACCAGTTCATCTCACGGCCGCGCTCGATGAGCTTCTCGCGGCGTGCAGCGTCACGGCCACCGTTGCGGATGTACCACTGGCGGGAAGCAACGATTTCGAGGGGCTTGTCACCCTTTTCGTAGAACTTCACGGGGTGGGTAATCGGCTTGGGGTCGCCGTCCATTTCGCCAGCTTCAACCAGCATTTCCACGACGGTCTTCTGTGCGGTGAAGACGGTGGTGCCTGCCATGCGCTCGTAGCGCTCGCGACCCTCGGCGGAGGTGATCCACTCGGGGATTTCGCGGGAGAAGCGGCCGTCGCGGCCGATGAGGGCGCGGGTGTCCAGCTGCAGTTCACGCCACCAGGTGACGTCGGTGGTGTCACCGAAGGTACAGATCATGGCGATACCGGCACCCTTGTCGGGCTGTGCCAGCGGGTGCGCCTTGATCTCGACCTCAACGCCGAACAGCGGGGAGGTGACGGTGGTGCCGAACAGCGGCTTGTAGCGCTCGTCGTCCGGGTGCGCCACGAGGGCCACACAGGAGGGCAGCAGCTCGGGGCGGGTGGTCTCAATCCAGACCTTCTCGCCGTTGGGGCGGTGGAAGCTGATGCGGTGGTACGCGCCGGGGCGTTCCTTGTCTTCCAGCTCTGCCTGTGCCACTGCGGTGCGGAAGGTGACGTCCCACATGGTCGGTGCTTCAGCCATGTAGGCGTTGCCTGCTTCCAGATCCTTCAGGAAGGCGAGCTGGGAGACCTTGCGGGAGTGCGCGTCGATGGTGCGGTAGGTGCGCGACCAGTCAACGGACAGGCCCAGGGTGGTGAAGAGGTTTTCGAAGACCTTCTCGTCTTCAACCGCGAGCTCTTCACAGAGTTCAATGAAGTTGTTGCGGGAGATACGCGGCCACTTTGCCTGGCTGCGGTCGGGCTTGGGGGTACCGTCTGCCTTCCAGGTGATCAGGTCGCGGAAGGAGTCGTTGTCTGCCACGGAGGGGTCGCAGAGAACGCCGTAGTAGTTCTGAACGCGGCGTTCGGTGGGCAGGCCGTTGTCATCCCAGCCGAGGGGGTAGAACACGTTCTTGCCGGTCATGCGCTGGTAGCGTGCAATGACGTCGGTCTGGGTGTAGGAGAACATGTGACCCACGTGCAGGGAGCCGGATGCGGTCGGCGGCGGGGTGTCAATGGAGTAGACCTGTTCGCGAGTGGTGTTCTCGTCGAATGCGTAGGTCTTCTCGTCGGCCCAGCGCTGCGAGAGCTTCTCTTCGAGGCCTTCGAGGGCGGGGCGGTCGGGAACGTTAATCTGTACGGGCGAGTCTGAGCCCAAAATGTTTTCAGCCATAACGGCTATTTTCTCATATTCACGGCATTCTCTCAGCTCCAGGGGAATTCTGCGCTGTGCTGTTCTGTTCGTACTGCTCGATGGCGGTTTCTAGACGCGCCAGGAGGTGCCGGTACCGGCGCGCGAATTGTGCCCTGCGTGCTGCGGCGCGTACCCCGCTGGAGGCGGTGAGCTCCTGCCAGCTGGCGGGGTCGAGGTAGCTCTGCCCGAGCAGCAGGTGTACCTCAGAACTGTAGGGGGTTCCTGTGGCGGCGCGGACGCTGCGCGCCCTCTGCTGGAGCGTTTGGCGCCGCTCGTGTAGTGCGGTGATGCGCTGGCGCGGTGTTGCTGTCATGTGTGTTGCTGTCATGTGGGGGTTCCTATAGGAGGAGTAATTGGCGGTTCAGTGGAAAACTCAGCGGCAAACTCGGTGGAAAACGGCAGTGGGGGAGGGATCCCCTAAAATGCTACCCTCGGTTACCTGCAGTGTAGGCGCGAAAATCTGCGGTATCAATAGCCGCGGCATCAACAGTGACAGTATCAATACAGTATCAATAGTGACGGTATCAACAGGTGGTGAATCCTTCTCAGCGGCGCGGTGACGGCGTAGACTGAAAGCATACGACCTTTGAGGAGTTGCCATGAGTTCTCTGAGTATTTTCGGTTTGGGCACGTCTGAAACTGTTCTGCTGATACTGCACCTGGTGCTGGTTGCGTTGTGCATCTGGCATTTGACGGTGCGTAGCGGTTACGGTGAGGCGCGCATGCGTTTCGTGCTACCCATGATTGTGTTCATGCCCGGTGCCGCGATTCTTTATCTGATGTCGGCGCGTGAGGGTACGGTCCCTCCGGATACGATCAAGACCGGTAGTAGCTCGCCCGTGTATTTTGAGCACCGCCTCGGATTCCGTGACGGTGGGAGGAGCCGCTGGGGTTTGCCGCGCCGCCGCAAGTAGGAGCCTGACGGGGCGCCGGGTGGTTGTAGTACCGGCACCTATCTCACTTTCGAAAATTTCAAAATATATGCCCGCGAGTCTGCTCGATCAGAGCACCCGCGGGCATCACTCTACTAGGATTAAAATATGACTGAGAACACCCACATTCCTGCATCTCCTTTCCTGCCCAACGCCGGTGTTGGTAAAGTTGCCGTGGTGACCGGCGCCTCCAGCGGTATTGGCCGCGCCACCGTACAGCAGCTCGTGGCAAGCGGCTGGACCGTCTACGCTCTGGCGCGCCGCACCGACCGACTCTACACCCTCTACGCCGAGACCGGTGCCCACCCGGTGACCTGCGACGTGACCGACGAGCATTCCGTACGCTTCGTTGCCGAGCAGATTCTGGAAGAGCAAGGCACCATTGACGCCCTGGTCAATATTGCCGGCGGCGCTATTGGCGTGGATAAGGTCGCTGACGGTAAGCCTGATGATTATCTGAAGATGTATCAGATGAATGTGCTTGGTATTCTGCACATGGTGCGCGCCTTTGCGGAGGCGCTGCGACTGAACGGCCATGGCACGATCCTGAACCTGACCTCCACCGCAGCGGAACACGGCTACGAGGGCGGCGCCGGATACAACGCGGCGAAGTTTGGTGCTCGCGGTCTGACGGAGGCGCTGCGCCTGGAAGAAGCAGAGCATAATGTGCGCGTGATTGAGATTTGCCCGGGCATGGTGCACACCGAGGAGTTCTCCCTGAATCGCCTGGGTTCTAAAGAGGCGGCTGACCGTGTTTATGCCGGAGTTGAGAAGCCTTTGACCGCCGAGGATGTGGCGCAGACCGTGACCTTTGCTCTGAACGTTCCGCACCACGTGAACCTCGACCGTATTACGATTCGCCCGGTGGCGCAGCCGAGCCAGTTCAAGGTGATTCGTAAGGAGAGCTAAGCTTTGCGCTCTTGCGCTCGCTGATGCGGGGGTGTTTGCCTCGCCTGTATTCCTGATTCTTGGGATGCGGGCGAGGCTTTTTGTGTGCGCGCCCGGCTTTTGTGTGTGTACGGGAGGCCTGTGGCTTGTGTACAGCTTAGGTTGGGGTACCGTGCGGGGCGGGAATGGGTGGGGGAGAGGTATCAAGGAGTACTTGATAAAACTATAAAGTGGTACGTGAGACTTTAAGGTTCACCAAGGTGAAATAGTTGGGGTGAAATTATCTATGGAAAGTATCATATTTTCTTCAAATGCAATCAAAATGTAGGGTTGCCGGTGCTCATATGTCAGTACATGATCGCAAAACACCATAATTGGTCCGTAATAACTCTCAACTTGAGGGGTAGTTTTATAACGATTTCATTACAGTTGCTTAAAGCGGGCATTAAGAGGGCAGAAGACTCAGGGTCGGGTGCTAGCCTTTTAGCAGTCACACCCATATGTGAATCTGCGCGCCTCTCAAAGACGGAGGCACACCGCGTAGGTTCACCACCGATAATTCAGAGATCGAGGAAAAATGTCGAAGACTACCCGTCGCGTTTACAAGATCGCAGCTGCGGCAGCTTTTACCGCTGGTTCTATGGCAGCAATCCCGGCAACCTTCGCGGCAGAAGCACCCGCCGATCAGCAGCAGCAGGTTGTCGATCAGAAGGCAACTGCTCAGGCTTCTTCCCTGCCTGGCGGCAACGCAACCGAGACCCCCAAGGCTGAGGCGCCCAAGACCGAAGCTCCTAAGGCTGAAGCTCCCAAGGCTGAGGCAACCGAAGCTCCTAAGGCTGAGGCTCCGAAGACCGAAGCTCCTAAGGCTGAGGCACCCGAAGCACCCAAGGCCGAGGCTCCGAAGACCGAAGCTCCTAAGGCTGAGGCTACCGAAGCACCTAAGGCAGAGACCCCCAAGGCTGAGGCTCCGAAGACCGAAGCTCCCAAGGCTGACGCAACCGAGACTCCCAAGGCTGAGACTCCTGCCCCCACCGCTCCTGCAACCCCCGAGCCGACCACCCCCTCTACCCCGGCTCCCGAGGCAAAGCAGGCTGACCCCTCCATCGTTATTGAGAATGCTCACTTCCCCGGCAATGCACAGCTGAACACCGTGAGCGTTGTTGGCACCGGCTTCTACGGCGAGAAGGTTGGCCCCGGCGTACAGGTCAGCATCTACGCACTGGACGCAGACAACCAGATTACCGGTGAGGCTCTCGCTACCATCGTGGTACCCGCAGAGCAGATTCAGGACGGCACCTTCAAGTCTTCCATTACCGTTGAAGCAAGCAAGCTGCCCGCTGGCGCATCCTACGCGCTGGCTGCTGTCAGCAACCCGCAGGGTCAGCCCGATCAGAGGCTCGTAGCTATCTCCTCCTTCAAGGTTACTGAGAGCACTACCCCCGCACCGGAGACCCCCAAGGAAGAAACTCCTGCTCCCGTGACCCCGGCACCCGAGGCTCCCAAGGATGAGACTCCTGCTCCCGTGACCCCGGCACCCGAGGCTCCCAAGGATGAGACTCCCGCTCCCGTGACCCCGGCACCCGAGGCTCCCAAGGATGAGACTCCCGCTCCCGTAACCCCGGCACCGGAAGCTCCCAAGGAAGAGACCCCTGCACCCCAGACTCCTGCAGCGCCCGAGAATGCAACCCTCACCACCGAGGACGCTTCCCTGGATCCGAACGACCAGTACAACGTTCTGACCTTCAACGGCTCCGGCTTCACCCACGAGTCCGTCGCTAACGGTGTCCAGATCGCAATCTACCGTCTGGATGCAAACGGCAACATCACCGGCGAGGCTCTGGCAACCCACGATATTCCCGCTTCTGAAATCGTGAACGGCACCTTCCGCGTCAAGGTTAGCGTTCTTGCCGAGCTGCTGCAGCCCGGTTACGCCTACGCAATGGTGGCAACCAGCGACCCCAACGGCCTGGTACACCAGGTGGCAGTCACCACCGCTACCGTGAGCGATGCGAACAACCCCGCACCGACCCTGCCGGCAGCTACCGAGGGTGACAACACCACCGTTCGCGATAATGGCGACGGCACCACCAGCGTCTTCACCGCTGAAATGCGCGAAGACGGTTCGGTTGTCGTAACCGAGACCCGTATGCCTTCTTCTCAGGCACCCAAGGCTAAGGTTGGCAACGCATCCGCTGCCACCTCCTCTAGCTCCAATGGCCACACTGTAGGTGTCTCCGGCACCAAGGGCTCGACTTCGACCTCTTCTTCGGCTTCTTCGAAACCGCAGCTGGCTAACACCGGTGCTGAGGGTGTTGCAGGTATCGCAGGCGTTGGCGCCGCAGCTCTGATTGCTGGTGCTGCACTGATGCTCCTGCGCCGCCGTAGCCTCTAATAGCTCAGCCTCTATAGGTTAGGCTCTGAAAATCTGATACTCACCGCGAGGTGGGTGAAACGAGTGCCGCCAATGCTCTAGAAAGAGTGTTGGCGGCACTTTTGCGTATCTGCACTTTTTCTTTGCCGTGCTTTCTGGACGTGGATAGCTGGGGGAGGGGGTATGCCGGTTGAGTGGTTGGCTTGTTGCGCTCAATGGTGAGGGGAGATTTTTTCTGGAGTATTGGTCTGTACTCTTTATGAAAAAATGCAGGGAAAGCGGCGTGACCTGCTATTTTTTCACTTAAAAGAAATAAATTAAATGCATAAAAGTGCAGAATATTTTTATCACAAATCCATTAAATCTGCATATACATGCAAGAAAACTTTGACCCTCAAGGTGGAGTTGAAGAGTTTTGCCTAGTCTATGTATTTTGAGTGCTCTTGATAGAGTTCTGAAAGGCGAAAAATATTCTATGTGGGTTATTGCACAGGAAAATACTTAGAAGGTAAAGCGTATTTACCGCAATAAATGCAAAAGTATTGTTAGTGTGGAATTACCGATAAATAGAGCGATTCCCTTCGCGGTAACTTTCACCACTACATGAATGTTATGACTAGTCCGTACGTTATAACACTCGACCCCGAAGAAACACCCGTGCATCTTCAACCCGGGGCATTAGCCGAAGGGTATCGTTCACACTCACAGAAGAAGGTGTGTTCCATGCCCGAACTCGCTCACTCAAAAACCCGAGCAACAGCCGCTATTGCTGCTTCCGTCCTGTCCGTCACCGGTGTTGGTGCTGCGCACGCAGATGTGCAGGTGCAGAATCCCGGTGGGCTCGCCTCCTCAACTACGGTGGAGCCAGATAACCCTCCCTCCGCGGAAGATGTAACCCCCATCGAAAACGTTGCTACCCAGAATTCCCCGCAGGTGTACGTAGAGCCGGGCGTTGTCATTAACCCCGCACGCTCCCAGAGCATCACCGTCAGCGGTGAAGGCTTCACCGGCGGCGCTGTTGAGCGTTACGGCGTAGCAGTCTACGTGAGCGAATACCGCCAGTACCCCCTCTACGCGCTGGGTCGCGGCTCCGCCGTAGCGATGACCCTCGTGCCCGAACTCGACGTGGATGGTGGTCGCTTCAGCACCCAGCTGACCCTGCCCGCGGGTACCCTCGACCCCAACCAGCAGTACGTTGTCGCGACCGCAGTGGTTGATCCCGGCAAGGGCTACGCAACGGAGGATGCATCCTACAACTCCTCCGCACCCCTGGAGCTGCTGCCTGCAAACACTCAGGATGAGCCTCTGAACCTCCAGATTCTCTCTGGTCAGATGGAAATCCCGCAGGATAAGAACCTGGTGGTTTACAAGGTGACAGGTCTTGGCGAGGCTCAGGCTTTTGAAATCGTGACCTACGTGTACGCTCTTGACACCCAGGGTAACCGCATCCTGCTGGCTGCCTCTCCTGCGCGTGCCGACGTTATGAACGGCACCCTCCTGGATGGTATCGAAGTGGAGGGTCGCAGGCTTGAAGAAGTACAGAGCGCCCAGGACGGCCTGCGCTATGTGCTCAGTGTTGAAATTGCGCCGTCTGCCGCTAATGGCTACACTGCCCAGGAAGTTGAGGTTCCTTTCATGAATGGTTGGAATGCCGAGCACGCCTCCACGCCGGTTGCAACCGCTGAACGCGCTATGGCTGAGCAGGCACAGTTCGAGAAGAAGCAGTTCGAGGAGAAGGTGCAGCCTGAGCCGGCTACACAGCCTGAGGGTGTAGTACCTTCGAACACTGCACAGTCGCAGTTCGATCACGTGCTGCCCGAGGACAATCCCGGCCGCCGCTACAGCCTGCCGCGCAACACCGTCTTTGACCGCGTCCATGACACCACCGAAGAACAGAACAACACCTCTAACCCCGTGATGACCGCCCGCCTGCACGTAGAAGAAACCGTAGTTCCCGAAAATGACTCTGAGAAGGCTCTGACCGTGCGCGGCGAGGGTTTCACTGGCGTCAGCTCGGTACACCTGATGGTTAGTGCTGTCGACGAATACGGTGTGGCACGCGGTGGCGTAATTGCCTCGGCTGATGTCTCTGAGATTGACGCCTCCGGTGCTTTTACTGCCCAGGTGCAGATTCCCGGCTCGGAGCTCAAGCCCGGCACTACCTACCGTGTGAGTGCTGTGGCGGAGGATGAGCAGGGCACCGTGCGCATGGTCAATGGTGGTTTCACTGTCGATCGCGATAGCGCGGATAACGTGCCTGCAACCCCTGAGGCGTCGGAGTCTGAAAGCTCTGCGCCTGAGGTTAATGCGCCTGATGCTACCGCGCCTGCTGAGGCTACCGCTCCTGCGGCAGATCAGCAGAAGGCGGGGGAGAGCGCTACCGACCAGAAGGATGATACTTCGGTTCCGGTTCAGAACACCGGTGCTCAGGATGCGTCCGCTCAGAAGGTCGAAGCTCAGGAGGTTGAACTGCAGAAGAGTGGCGAGCAGAAGGCGCAGGCCTCTGGTTCTCAGAAGGTTGCCGCTGGTGCCCAGCAGAAGCGTGAGCAGTTGGCGGCTACCGGCGCCTCCAATATGTTGGTCATTAGCGCTGCTGGATCGCTGTCACTGCTTGCCGGTATGCGTTTGAGCCGCCGTCGCCGTAGTGAGATGCCGCTCAGTTCTCGTCGCTAAAACGGGTCAATTATTGCCTCACTAGGCAAAATATGCATATAGATGTAGGGATGTCCGAAATACAAGATTCGGGCGTCCCTTCATCTTTAACTTTTCCTAAGGTTATACCTATAATTTAGAGTGCTGTCATAGACGGCACTATCACTCTTTACCGCCTCGTTCACCCGAGGTAGGAGTCGCTGTGAAGCGCCTCCGGTCACCGATATCAGAGAACCGTTATTCTGCGCCTACTTCCGACCTTTGGGCGCAGGAGTCACACAACGATTCATCACACTCACTCACGAAAATAGGTGACCATGTTTTCCACGCAGCGTTCCTGCCGCGGCGCGGCGCTAGTAGCGTCTGCCGCCCTCGGTTTGGGCGGCTCCGTCGCGCCTGCAACTCTGGCCCCCGCTACCTTCGCATCTGCCGCTCACGCGCAGACTCAGCTGTCTCCGAAGCCTGAACTTCCCATCGCCGTTGCCACCGATGTGGTTCAGCACAGCATCACCTTGGATCTGCTGGCTCAGACTAGCGACTACACTCTCCTGCAGGTCAGCGGTGTAACTTCCCTGGATCAGGTGAAGGTTCGCCTGTCTGCCATCTCCGTTGAGGATGGCATTATCGCCACTATGACCGTACCTGATGCTCAGCTGACTGCCTCAAAAAATGAAGAAGGCAACATGGAGCTGAGCATTCACCAGCGCCTCAATGTTGAGCAGCCGTACATGGTCGAAATTGAGAATCTAAGCAACGGCGAGACTGTCTCCGTTGAGTTTATGCCTGAGCATGGTGTAACAGCCGATGAGATTATGGCTAGCCGCCAGAACATTTTCTTCCCCGACACCCCCGGTGTTCCCCGCGTTAACCGCGTGGAGGCGAACCCCGCCCCCGAGGTGTCCCTGAGCCCCAGCGCATCCCCGAGTGCCGCGAAGGATAGCCCGCGCCCGACGGTAGCCCCGGCACCTTCTGAGGCGCCGTCTGCATCGCAGAGCGCTTCGGCACGTCCTTCCGCGAGTGCATCTGCTAGCGCCTCGGCGAATGCGTCGGCGAGTGCATCCGCGAGTGCGTCTGCCAGTGCTTCTGCTTCGGCGAGCTCTTCTGCTGATGATGCGGCGCCTGCTGAGGTGACCGAGGATCGTCTGCTGGTGCACTCCCGCTCTGATCAGGCTCCTGCGGAGACCCGCGAGGCGACCCTGGAAATTTCTACCGCAGAACTGCGCGGTTCGGATGAGGTGCAGCCGATTAGCGTGCGCGCTAAGAACGTGGCAGAGAGCGGCTTGGGTTATGACGTGATGGTCTTTGAAATGCCTGCCGATGGTGGTGCCGTGGGTTCGCCGCTGGCGACCACGCATGTGAGCCCTCAGCAGGTGGCTGATGCTTCTTTCTCTGCTGATTTGAAGGTTCCCGGCACTTCTTTGAATGCGGGTAAGCGCTACCGTGTGGTTGTGGTGGGTGGTGACTCCACTGAGGAGCTGAAGCTCATGGCGACCAGCACTTTTGGTGTGAGCGTGATTCAGCGTGCTGTTCCTGTTGATCCGGCTCCGAGGCATACGAATACTGTTGTTCGCCCGCTGGCCCCGGTGATTTCTGAGGCGAATCAGCGGGTGAGCCCTTCGGCTCCTTCGGGGTATGTGAGCCCTGTGGGCTCTTCAGATGCCTCTGCAGACACTCAGGGTTTGGTGACTGATTCTGTCGCTAAGATTCCGTCGGCGGATGGCGCTCTGGGCTACATTGTGCAGGCGCAGCAGTCTGCGCGTGCGATTACCGCGCAGGCTCGTAGTTCTGTGGCTGAGACTGCGGTGGTTCCTTCGACGCTGGTGATGTCTGGTTATGCGGTGATGCTGCCCGGTCGTACCGTGGTGAACCTGTTGGGTTACCAGCCTCTAGAGGGGGAGACGGTGACTGTTGCTTCGCCGCAGGAGAATGCGGGTGCTGCGGGTTCGGGTAGCTTCTATACGCGTAGCTCGAAGTCGCGCGGTGATTCTTCCGGTTCGAAACTGGAGGCGAGCGCCCAGGATAACGGCCCTCTGCCGGAGGGTACCTTGCCGCTGAGTATTGCCCTGCTGGGTTCGGTTGCCTTTGTGGGTACCGCTGTGGCGGTTAATGTGTATCGACGTCGCATTGAGGGTGTTGAGGAGCTGGGCGCTGAGTAGCCCTGCTTGAATAGCTCCGGATTCTGGATCTTCGCGCGTGAGACGTGTGGCTCTCTGTAGGGGAGTCGTTGAGTGGGAGGCGCTCTGCCGGGTGCGTGTTCGGTGGGGCGCCTTTTGCGCGCCTGGTTGCCTGCGTACCTGATGTCGACCCTGCTGCGTGGCGGTCTGTTGCGCTCCGGTCTGGTGTGCCTTGGGGATGGTGTAAAAAATCTCTTTTTCGTGCACTTGTGGGAATATTTATGGCATTCGAATTTTGCGTTATTTATATCTCAGTAAAGTATTTAATTCCCTTTTATTTTGGCGATTATTGCGACATAAAGTTTTAGCACATGAATGCAATGCAACATTAAGTGCAATATCCGTGTTAGTCTAGGGTGTAACCGACGTACTGATGCGCAAATACCTGGATCAGAAACACCGGCTTGTGGTGAGCCTTCCCTAGTCCAGGCTTTGTGCCTACATCGCTTGAAATGGCACATATGACTATCACTCAACTTCCGAAACGAATTCATGCTCTTTCGCTTGCTGCCGCTCTAGGCGCAAGCGCTTTTGTGCTTCCTGGCGCCTCCGCAGTAGAAGCTGAAGCAATTAATGTGAATGATTGTCTTGCGGCTCTGGTTAATAACGAATTTGATTCGAGCTGCCCTTATGAAGACCTCGAAATTGAGGTCGATACCATCGAAATTCGCGTGCAGTCCATTAAGGATGGCAAAGCGACCCTGAAGCTTGCACCCCTATACGAGGGCGGCTACGTGGGTGACGCATCCAAGGCCTACCTGGTGTTGCAGTACTACAGCACCTCTGGCGCGCTGCTCGGATCTGACACCTACGAGCCTTCTGCCCTGCAGGTTGAGCGCGCCGATGACGGCTCGATGCTCGTCACCTTTGAGATGCCGCAGATGCCCCAGGAAGGCTACTACTCCATTAGTGCCACGGATCTGGTGACCTCCGATGCGGGTTACGGCGAATTCATGATTTCTGAAGGCTCCCTCGTACCGCACGCTATTCCGGTTGAGGACGACTCTGACGAGGTTATGGTGGACAAGAAGGAGAGTGCCCACCATGTGCCGACCATTGATGAACTGAAGGCGCTGGAGAAGCTCCGTGAAGAGGAGCAGAAGAACCAGCAGACTGCAGATCAGAAGGGCAACAAGGACAAGGTCAAGGTAGAGATTCCCTCTGATTCTTCTGAGCAGCCGAATTCTTCTGAACACCCGGATCTTGAAACCCACACTCAGAAGCTGGAACAGGTCCCGGGCGGATCGACCTCTTCTCGTGATACTCAGACCCTGAGCGTTTCGGAACTGAAGGTTGCGTATGCTGAGGTGCGCTCTGATAAGGAAACCAAGCCGGTGACCATCAGTGCAGAGCGCCTGCCCGCAAACGCGGCTGGCTACGACCTGATCGTGGTTGAAACCGATATGAGCGGCAACCACAAGGGTGATGCGCTGTCCATTACGCACATCAGCTCTAATCGCATCGTCAATGGCGCATTCAAGGAAGAGGTTGGTATGCCCGGTTCTCTGTTGAAGACCGGCTCGGTGTACACCGCTTACCTGGTCCGTGCGGACGATACTGAGTACGCGGAAGAAGTTGTCTCGGTGCGATTCAAGGTCAGTGGCGAGGCGACCGGTAGCTCAACCTCCTCGACGAAGGCTGAACAGCCGCGCCAGGATGCGAGCGCTACGGTGGCACCCAGCACCAAGACTGATGCGGCTACTAGCCCTGCCCAGCGCAGTGTCCAGAGTGGCGTCTCTACTTCGGGGTCGAAGGAACCCGCCTCGAGTGCGCCTCAGTCGACTTTGGCGGCGGTGAGCGCTATGTCCCAGCAGCAGGAGGCGAAGGCGGAACGTCAGCGTCAGGCCCTGCAGACTTTGGCTCAGGCGCGCACGATGACTCCGCGTTCGGCTATTGAACCCACGCGAACTGATTTGGCGTCCGCGTACCGTTCTGGTTCTGACCCGGCATCTATTGCGGCTGCCGCAAATTCCGGCGCGGTCGCACAGGGACCCACGAGTGATGCCACCTCCGGTAATGGCAATAAGGGCTTCACGCCCGTCATCCACTCGGAAACCAATACTCGTTCTGCCGCGGTGAACTCGACCACCACCCATGTGCAGTCCAATACGAATGCTGACCGCCAGGATGGCGTGAAGGCTGCGGCTTCCGTTGCGGCTCCTACCAGCGAAGAGGTGGCTCAGCATGGTACGGCGTTATGGGCTATTGGTGGCGTTGGTCTGACCCTGGTGGTTGGCGCTGCGTGGACGGCTCACCGCAGGGGCTTTCTGAGCTCCTAAAGCCCTTGGTGTGCTTGCGCGTTGTGCCTGCTGGTAGGGCACTTATTCATGCCCTCAATATGTCTTGAGATATCCCTCACCCCCGTAATCTGTAGTTGCAGATTGCGGGGGTGAATTGCGTGTTCAGGGTGTTCAAAAAGCATCTACCCTCGCGTGAATAAACCTTAAGGTTCGTGATAGGGTTGAAATAACCGATAAATAGATGCGCGCTACTTTTGTGTTTTCACCGGAGGAAATGCGAGGCGGAGTAAGGTACGACTTTTCCGGGGACCTTACATCCCGGAAAGGCTCCCAAGAGCATACGAAGACATGCCGCTAGCACGCATCAATTCCACCATGAAAAGACGCATCGCATGAGCACTCATTCAACAAAGTACTGTGTTGTCACCGCAACCCTTTTGATTGCGGGGCTTCAATGCGGGCTTGTTGCACCTTCCATGGCGGCGGAAATCCGCGTCACCACGCATACGGCGGTACCCAAAAGCGTTGGACACCGCGTGGATGGGCACCGTGTGGAACAGAATGACGTTGCACCGAACGGGCAGAAGCAGAACGCGGCATCTAAAGTCACCATGAAGGCGCAGCTTCAAGAGGGTGGTTTTCTGCTGCGGTGGAACGGACTCCCTCAAGAGCTGACGGCTACAGACATTCTGGTAGACATCGACTTCTACACTGTTACTGGTGAATACGGCGGTTCCATTGTTGAGAACCCGCAGGTATCCGAGGGGGAGAACAGGGGCGAATATAGCCTCCTCATGAGCCTCGCCAGGGGAAAAGAAGTTGTGTACGTCATCGTTCTGACCGACAGCGTCAACAATATCGCCTACGAATTCTTTGTTAAAGAAGATGGGAGACGTCTAGTTCAGACCGTCGACCCGCGCAACGGTAAGGCAAAGCCCACCGAGCCGACGGTCGATATTGAGCATGAAGAAGCAGAAACTTCCGAGGCGAGCCCCACTCCGATCTCTGGCGCGGAGAACGACCAGGACGAAGACAACCAGCTCTCACCCACTCTTAGGGATACGTTGCACCCCACGCCAGAAAGCTCAACGGCAGCCCCGGTTAAGGTGCCGCGCGGACGGTACATTGTCTCCGAAGACACCAGCGTGTACGACCCGCAGAACCAGAGGAAGGGTAAACCGCGCCTGTCCGTACAGGATTCCCAGGGTGACTCCCAGGACGACACGAAGCCGGTTACGATTCTCGGCACGAACTTCGCGCAGAATACCAGCGGCTACGACCTGATGGTTATGGAAGTTGACTCTGAAGGCAACACGGTAGGGGACGCGCTCGCCATTGTGCATGTTGGCCCGGAATCCATTTCTGCCGGTTCTTTTGAGGCCGTTATTGGTGTGCCCGGTGCGTCCTTGCAGATTGGCAAGACGTACCTGGTGGCAGCATTTGACGCCGCCAATGATGGCAACCTTCAGCTGAATACGGTCCGTTTTACGGTGACTCAGGCTTCTGCCGATAATGGTGGCTCGTCGTCTGATTCTTCCTCTAAGAACGAGAGCGAATCGGCTGCGGAACCTTCTGCGAATCCTACGATTGCCACTGATACTGCAGGTGCATCCGGCGCGAGCACACCCGCCGCAGGTTCTAGGTCTAAGACCCGCGGTATTCAGGGTGATACCGCCATGGCTCCGGGCACTAAGGACGCCACGATTTCTGTTCCGCGCCCCTCGGGTGGTTCTGTTACCGAGTCTTCCTCGGCTCTGGGGTACCGCACTGAGGAGGCGCAGCCTGTTCAGGTGCCGACCCCCGACTCTAATCTGCCTTCGGGTATCGACTCGGCGGCGCAGTCTCGCCGCGCCGCAATTCTGAATGGTTCTTCCTCTCAGGTTCGTACTGAGCACGGGTCGCCGGATGGTGTGAAGGCAACGGAGGCGCAGATTACCCGCAACACGGATAAGAGCTTGCCTCTTCTGCCGATTTTGGTAATTTTGGGTGGCGGCCTCATTCTTGGCGCCTTGGGTGTGTCGCGTGTGCACGCTCCGAAGAAGGGATAGTTGCCTATAGACCGGGGGAGGGGCGGCCCCCGGTACTTGGGTGGCATGCTGGCGTGGGTTGGCTGTATCCCCGTCAGTGTGTTGCGAGGTGTTCTGTCATAAAACGGTTTCTTGGAATCTGATGTTGAGAAATACTCACACTGTCGATATAGTGAGCCTGTCCTAACAATGTCGATAGTATGGATACACACCAATGAAGATTTTCACATCTGGCACCCGCCTCTCCAAGGGAGCCTGCGCCCTCGCCGTTGCTGGCGCTGTTGCCCTGCCCCTGGCACCCGTTCTCGCCGAGAACATTAATATCGCCGCCCAGAACGTTGCCGCCCAGAACGTCGCTGCAGGCGACCAGGCAACCGCTGGCGCGTCCTTCGGTTGGGGCGTGCGCGCATCCTTCCTGTCCTATAACGGTATGCCCCGCGAAATGACCGACGGCGCAGCCTGGGACGCAACCGCGAAGCAGTTCACCTTCACCCCGACCTCCACCACCGTCTCTGAAGACGGCAAGCAGGTCACCCTGCAGGCTGCCGGTCGCCTCTGGTTCACCGGCCACTGCGCCGAAGGTCAGGACCCCGAAACCGGCTGCGCCCTGAACCTCACCTTCTCCAACCCCCGCGTGGAACTGAACCTCGCTGACGGCACCGGCTCCCTCTACATGACCGTGCGCACCAAGAACTACGCCAGCGGCAAGTTCGAGGGCCCCATGGAAGTCAAGATGGCGACCCTGAGCACCGGCACCGCCAAGCAGAGCGAGAAGGACGGCGTGGTCAGCATCAGCGGCATCTCCGCGAACCTGACCGCCGACGGTAACCACGCCTTCTCCGACTTCTACAACGAAGGCGCCAGCCTCGACCCGCTGAGCATCTCCTACACCGGTAGCGCAGCCAACGCCACCAAGAGCGTCTACAGCGTCGCCGAGTCCTACAACACCGGTGCGGGCGTGAACCAGCCCCAGAACACCGCACGTCTGGGCCAGAACCACATCGTGCACGTGGCACCTCCGAGCTTCAGTGGCGACACCACCTACACCGTGCTGAACAGCTCCAACCTGAAGATGACCGACACCGGTGTTCTGAAGGCAATCAAGGGCGTTTTCGCTGTGGACGCTGACGGCAACCGCATGCTCGTCATCGGCAGCGAAAGCAACAAGCCCGAGCTGTACACCGTGACCGCTGAGGGTAAGCTCGTCTCCTCCGGTATCTACTCCGACGCAGAGCTCGGCGCCACCACCGTCAAGGCGATCGGCTACAACCCCGCCAACAACACCTGGGGCATCCTCAGCATTGACGGCCAGGGCGGCGGCAAGCTGACCATTATTGACGCATCCGGTAAGGCAACCTCGCAGGCTCTGCCGAAGCCCGACTCCATCGACCCGCAGGTTGTGAACGCCTACTCGCTCGACGAGTACTACGGCGACTCGTTCTCCAACAACACCGTGACCCTCGCGCCGCTGCCCGACGGTAGCTTCGTGTACGCGCCGTCGACCTCCATCTACGATGCGTCTGGCGAAAAAGTGGTCCAGAAGGGCCACCTGCTGCACCTGAGCAGCAACGGCGTGTCCCTGGTGCCGAACTCCTCGCCCGAGGGCTACACCACCACCCTGTCCTCGACCCTGGTCAGCCCCAAGGGCTACATTTACCGTTGGAACAACTGGTCCGGCGGTAAGGTCCAGGTTCTCAAGTACGAGAACGGCACTTTCAGCGTGGTCCGCGAGTCCTCAACCCTTGAGGGCTTCGAGAAGACCGAGGTCGCCACCATGTTCCTGACCCGCGCGGGTAACGTGGTCGTGGTGGATGCGTCCGGCTCCCGCCTGGTGTTCATGGATGACACCCTGAACAAGGTGAACGAGGTGGTGCTCTCCTCGATGCGCAAGACCGACAAGAGCGGCGGCTACAACGCTCTCGAACTGCCCAACGGCGATATTATCTACCCGACCAGCTTCGAGAACCCGAACACCTACGAGGATCAGCTGTGGCTGAACCGTCTGGCAGTGAACTCGGCACCGGCTCCTGAGCCGACCAAGGCACCGGAACCGACTAAGGCACCCGAGCCGACCAAGTCTGCTGAGCCGACCGTTGCTCCGACCGTGGCACCTACCGCTGAGCCGACTGTTGCCCCCACCGCGGAGCCCACTAAGTCTGCTGAGCCGACCGTTGCTCCCACCGCGGAGCCTACCGTGGCACCCTCTGCAACTGCAGAACCCACCGTGACGCCTTCTGCAAGCGCTGAGCCTACCGCGGAGCCTTCGGTAACGGCTGAGCCCACTGCGACCGCAGAACCGACTGCTGAGCCTTCTGCAAGCGCTGAGCCTACCGTGGCACCCTCTGCAACCGCTGAGCCCAGCGTGACCGCAGAACCCACCGCAGTGCCTTCGGAGGCGCCCACCTCGCCGTCTCTGCCGACCGCGTCCGTGGCGCCTTCTGTCGCCCCGAGCGCTTCTGCAACCCCGAGCGCATCGGTGAGCGCATCCCCGACCGCAGTTCCGAGCGTTCCCGCCGTGACCCCCTCGGCGACCATGACCCCCTCGGCGACCGTGTCCGCATCGGCGTCCGCTAGCGCGTCTGCTTCTTCGAGTGTTTCTGCGAGCGCGTCGAGCTCCGCAAGCAGCTCCAGCAGCGCTTCGGCGAGCGAGTCGGCATCTTCGAGTGCTTCCGCTTCCGCTTCCGCGAGCGCTTCCGCTTCTGAGAGCAGCACCGCCGACCAGAACGCCGGCCACAAGGGCGGCTCCAACGGTGGTTCTGATGCTGGTTCCGGCGCATCCGACAACTTGGGTGTGAGCGGTTCCAACGGTGGTTCGTCTAACGGCGGTTCGTCTAACGGTGGTTCCTCCCTCGGTGGTGGTTCTTCCGCAGGTAGCTCCTCGACCTCCGGTAGCTCCTCCTCGAAGCTGGCTCAGACCGGCGCATCCGGCGCTATGTTCGCCGCAGCAGCTGGTGCTATCACCCTGGCTGCAGGTACCGCACTGGTTGTGGCACGCCGCCGCAAGAGCTAAGATTTAACCTTCGCGCAACACCCCGCTTCGTTACTCGTGTTTATGAGTAGGGAAGCGGGGTGTTCCTTTCATACAATGGAAATATGACTATTCTGAATGTAATCGCAACCTCGCACGGCACCGACTCGGCCGCCGGTCGCGAGGCTATCACGCTGATTCGTGAGCAGATTAAGTTCCTGCTCGCTCAGCGTAACGACGGTGTGGAGTACCGTGTCCACGCCGCATATGTGGATGTGGAATCTCCCAGCGTTGATGATGCCGCAGCCTCCCTGCCCAATGATGAGCCCTGCGTGATTGTGCCGATTCTGCTGTCGACCGGCTTCCACACTCAGGTGGATTTGCGCCGTGCCGCACGCAATAGCGGCATTGAGCGTATCAGCATTGGTGAGTCTCTGGGTCCGGATCCTCGCCTTGCCGCGCTGACCCGCGCCCGCTTGGAGGAAGCTGGTTGGACTCCCGGTGACGACCCCGTGGTTCAGGGTGCTGCCGGTTCTTCCCGCCCTGATGGTCGCGCGGACATGAGCCGCGCGGCTGAGCTACTGGCAGAGGAGTTGCACGTTCCTGTGCATCACGGCTTCATTGCCGCGATTGATCCGAAGTTCCACGAGGTCGTTGCCGAACATCAGCCTAAGTTTGCTGCAACCTACCTGCTGGCGGAGGGTTTCTTTGCCGGTAAGATGCGCCGTGATGCTGAGTCGACCGGTGTGCCGGTGAAGGTTGCTGCGCCGCTGGTGAACGCGCAGGGTGGCGCTTCTGCTGCCGTGGTGGCGGAGTGCTTTATTGACCGCATGGATGCGGCTATCGCCCAGCTGGATGCCGCCTAACAACTCAGGTTTACGGTGCGTGTAGATGCGCTCGTAAGGCTGAAAGTGTTAATACAAAAAACCTCGGGACGTCATGGTCCCGAGGTTTTTGTGTTGCTGTGTTTGAGTAGCCGTAGGCGGCTGAACGTTTAGGCGGTCTTGAGGTAGACGTCGCCGTCACGGACCTCTACGGGGTAGACCTTGATGGAGTAGGAGGGGTCAGAGAGGCACTCGCCGGTGGTCAGGTCGTAGACCTCCTTGTAGAGGGGGGAGGTGATGGTGGGGTTGCCGTTCTTCTCGCCGACGATGCCGCGTGCGAGGACCAGCGCCTGGCTGTGCGGGTCGAGGTGGTCGCTGGCGAAGATGCCGTGCTTGGTCTTGTAGATGGCGTACTGGTAGCCGTCGACCAGGGCGACTTCACCCCAGTTTTCTTCGAGGTCAGATTCGGCGCAGATGCGTACCCAGTTCTCAGCCATGGGGGTTTCCTTTCGAAGTGGTGGTCTGCGCCGCGCGGGGTGCAGGACACAATAGCGATTCGTGTGTTCTTTGTTTGGAGTTTACCTTATGAAACCCACATTTGGAAATGGGGCGCGCGGAGGGTGCTAAAGGTTATTTTTACCCTAAAAGATGACCTTGAATTTTATAGATTAGCCTTACCTAAATTAAGTCTAGATAAGGTAAGAATACCCTATTCTAGCCCGGTATTCCGCGGATTTTTTTGGAAAATTTTCCCAAAAAATGCGGATTTTCGATACTTCAACCCCGCGCTAGCGTGTACGATAAAAGTCGTAGTTTAAAACGCCTTTTGACTGCCTGAAAAAACAACATAATCCCACACAAAAATGTTTCGTAATTTTCAGATGCATTCTAAAGAAGCGGGCGCTCCAACTACTCGGTACGCATCAGATACGAGCCCAACGGTACGGAAACTAGGAGTTCCAACGCCGGGCACGGTCCAGTCGCACGCTGAGGGTAGATAAGTGCCATGAACTACCTGCATTACAACTAGGAAGGAAAATCCATGTCGCACACCCCCCGCAACATTCTCGTTGTCGGCGCAGGCCCGGCTGCGTGGCGTTTTGTACGCGCGTACCACGAAGGCGCTGAAGCTGCCGGTCGCGCAGCGGACACCATCACCGTCCTCAACGATGAGCCCTACATCCCCTACGACCGTGTTGCTATCGAGCAGATTTTCAAGGACACCGAGAAGGACCTGACCCTCGGCGATCCCGAACTGTGGAATGCAGAGAACATCAACCTGGTCAATAACTGCCACGCAGAGAAGCTTGACCGCACCCGCCGCGTCGTCACTGACACCGAAGGCAACGAGTACCCCTACGACGTGCTGGTTTTCGCAACCGGTTCCCGCGCGGTTCGCATCCCCATTCTTAACTCGGACGCCGCACACGTCTTCCGCACCATCGACGACGTGAAGAACATGGTCTCCGAGGTCAAGCGCCTGCAGTCCACTCTCGGCCGCGCGCCCCGCGGTATCGTCGTCGGTGGCGGTCTGCTCGGCCTCGAAGCAGCTGAGGGTCTGAAGGACCTGGGCGCAGAGCCCACCATCCTGGACGTGGCTCCCTGGCTGCTTTCCGTTGAGGTTGACCAGGGCGGCGGTTACGCCGTGAACGCCCAGATCAAGGCAACCGGCATTGATATTGAGACCGGCGTGTACATCTCCGGCATCAACAAGGACGCTGACGGCAACGTCGTCTCCGTCTCCATCGCAGACTCTCCCTCCGAGGACGCAGAAATCCGCACCCTGCCCGCCGACATGGTGGTCTTCGGTGCCGGTATTCGCCCCAACGACGAACTGGCACGTGACGCTGACCTGGCACTGGGTGAGCGCGGCGGTATTCTCGTCAACGACGCATGCCACTCCTCCGACGAGCACATTTGGGCTATCGGTGAGGTCGCCTGCGTGCTGGGCCGCACCTGGGGCCTGGTCGCACCGGCAAACGCTATGGCTGACGCTGTGGCAGCTAACCTGCTCAACGACAACGAAGAAGCTCAGGTTGAAGAGTTCGACATCGCAACCAAGCTGAAGTTCTCCGGCGTTCAGGTGGCTGGCTTCGGTGACCGCCGCGGCACCACCGAGGGCTGCCTCGAGGTTCTGTTCGCAGACCCCGCACGCGGCATGTACCAGAAGATCGTGACCAGCGGCGACGCAAAGACCCTGCTCGGTGGCGTGTTCGTCGGTGACACCGCTCCCTTCGACTCCCTCAAGCCCCTGCTCGGTCGCGAACTGCCCGCTGAGCCGAACGTCTACCTGACCGCAGCTGGCGGCGGCGACGGCATCCCCGACACCGAACTGCCCGACGACGCAATCCTGTGTTCCTGCAACAACATCAGCTTCGGTGCTGTCCGTGAGGCAATCGTAGACGGCAACCACGATGTCGCATCCCTGAAGTCCTGCACCACCGCGGGTACCCAGTGTGGTTCCTGTGTGCCGATGCTGCAGAAGACTCTGGAACAGCAGATGAAGAAGATGGGTCTGACCGTCTCCAAGGCACTGTGTGAGCACTTCGACTTCTCCCGTGCAGAGCTGGCTGAGGCTGTGCGCCTGACCAACCTGGACGACTTCGACTCCGTGCTGGCACGCTTCGGTCGCGGCGGCGACGGCTGTGCAATCTGTAAGCCGACCGTTGCGTCGATCCTCTCCTCCTTCCGCAACTCCTACGTCCTGGATGCAGGCCGCGGTGGTATTCAGGAGACCAACGACCGTGCACTGGCAAACATGCAGAAGAACGGTACCTACTCCGTCGTTCCGCGTATTCCCGCAGGTGAGATTCCCGCTAAGAAGCTGGGCGTCATCGCAGAGGTTGCTGAAGAGTTCGGCCTGTACGTGAAGATTACCGGTGCACAGCGTATCGGTATGTTCGGCGCTCGCCTGGAGCAGCTGCCCTACATTTGGGAGCGCCTGGTGGATGCCGGCTTCGAATCCGGTCAGGCATACGGTAAGTCCCTGCGTAACGTGAAGTCCTGCATGGGTTCGACCTGGTGCCGCTTCGGCGTTCAGGACTCCACCGGCATGGCAATCCAGCTGGAGAACCGTTACCGCGGCCTGCGCTCCCCGCACAAGTTCAAGTTCGGTGTTTCCGGTTGTAACCGTGAATGTGCTGAGGCACAGGGTAAGGACGTTGGTCTGATTGCAACCACCAACGGCTGGAACCTGTACCTGGGTGGTAACGGTGGTGCAAACCCCGCTCACGGTCGCCTCTTCGTCAAGGACGCTTCCAGCGAGGACATCATCCGCTACATTGACCGCTACCTGATGTACTACATCCGCACCGCAGACAAGCTGCAGCGTACCGCTCGCTGGCTTGAGGACCTGGATGAGGAGCACGGCGACGGCCTGGCACACCTGCAGTCCGTCCTCATCGAGGACTCCCTGGGTGTGTGCGAGGACCTGGAGCGCGACATGCAGCGTCACGTTGACTCCTACGAGGACGAGTGGGCAGCAACCCTGAAGGACGAGCGCCGCCTGCGCCGCTTCCGTGCCTTCATCAACGAGCCCAACGGCAGCGACGAGGGTTCGCACCTGTACGTGCTGGAGCGCGAGCAGATTCGCCCCGCAACCCCCGAGGAAATTGCGGCGGCAGAAGCTGGCGAGTCCAACACCGTCCTGCTGACCGGTGCCAAGATTCCCGTGGGTAAGCCCAGTGACCTCAACCCGGTCCCGGCAGCATAGTATGTGCCCGAAGATTCCTCCGTTCCCGCCCCGCGAGTTCGCCACTATTGACGAGGTGCTCGCGGGCGGGGCGCCCGGGCACAGCCTGGACGATAGCGTGACGGAACGCGGCATTCTTCTGCCCGGCGAGCCCGCTGAGAACCCCGGTAAGGTCTACATTGTGGGTGGTGGCCCCGGTGCCGCCGACCTGCTGACCCTGCGTGCGGCACGTGCCCTGAGCGAGGCGGACGTGGTCCTTCTGGATCACCTCGCCCCGCAGGAGTACGGCGAGTACGCACCGAACGCCCTCATCGTTGATGTGGGCAAGGTTCCCGGTAAGCACGCTGTTCCGCAGTCCCGCATTCAGCAGCTCATGATTGATTACGCGCTCTCGGGTAAGACCGTGGTGCGTTTGAAGGGCGGCGACCCGTACGTGTACGGTCGCGGCGCTGAAGAGCTGGATGCGTGCATCGCCGCCGGCCTGGAGGCTGAGGTTATCCCCGGCATTACCAGCGCTATTGCGGTTCCTGCACGTGCGGCGATTCCGGTGACCCTGCGTAAGGTATCCTCGATTTTCACCGTCATTTCTGGTCACTCCGGCCTGTCGGAGACCGAAGTGTCGGCTGTTGAGGCGACCCTGCGCGCCCAGGGCACCGTGGTGCTGCTGATGGGCGTTCGTACCCTGCCCGATACGGTGGCGTCTCTGCTCTCTCGTGGGATTGAGGCTGACACGCCGCTGGCAACCATTGAGAACGGTTTCTCTGAGAAGGAGCGCGTGACTGTCACGACCCTTGAGAACGCTCAGGTGGATTGCGCATCGGTCAAGGCTCCGGCTATTACCGTCATCGGTGAGGTCGTGCATTATGCTCGCGATAATCAGAACCGCTTTGTGAGCGAGGTTCACGAGCGTCTGCGTGAGCGTTCCACCTCCTAGAGGCGGTGCGCTAGATAGCACTGTGCATTAGATAGTACGGTGCGTTAGATAATATTGCGCAGCCCCGCATCCTTGGTTTTCCTAGTTGCCGAGGAGCGGGGCTGTTGCTGTGCCGAGTTGTATTGTTGCACTGGGTCATATTGCCGCGCCGGGAACGCCGGGCAGCGCAGGGAAACGCTGCGGCATAAAAACAGCGGCACAAAAACATACGAAAGCGGGGCGGATATCAGTTGATACCCGCCCCGCTTTGTCAGGGGTGTTGCTCTCAGATTCTAGAGCCCCAGAGCCTAGAGTCTCAGAGCCTAGATCTTGAAGTCGTTGCTACTACCGGAGCTAGAGCTGCCGGAGCCGCTGGACTTGCTTGCCGAAGCCGATGAGGAGGGACCCTCAAAGACCTTGCGGAATTGGTCGCTGTACTGGGATACGAAGTACTCGCGGCTGGTTACGCGCCACTTGCCCTCGGCGTACACCACGTAGATCACGACATCCAGGGTGCTTGCCTTCTGAGGCTCACCCGTGCCCTTCTGGTAGATGGTGTATTCCTTGACAACATCCCGGCAGGGGAACGCCACAACAGCCAAATCGGAAGAGGCAAGAGCCTTCCCGTCCTTATCGTCACGGATGCTCAGCTTGCTCTCGTAGTCCTTAGTCCAACCGCCCGCGGCGTAGAGCTTAGCAATAGCCTTCAGGTTGTTGACCAGGCCGCTGTCAGCGCCGTGGACCAGACCCTTGAGGTACTGCAGGTCGCCGTTGTACATCGCGGCAATGTACGCGCTCTGGTAAGCAGCCAGGGTCTTGTAAGCGCCTTCGAGGGAGACGGTACGCTGAGCCACCGTATCAATGACCGGGATCGGAACATTCTTCGCGGGGGAGGTGTCGGTCGGCTCAACATAGTGCGCAATGGCGGGCTTGTACTCGTACTTGACGTCGCCAATGTACTTCTTATAGTCCTTCATGAACTCGTCGGACGGAATAATCTTCGCGGTGGTACGGCTGGACGAGGACGAAGACGACGACGAAGCAGAGGCGGATGCCGAAGCCGAGGCGGACTCAGAAGGCGAAGCCGAAGCCGAAGCCGAGGGGGATGCGGAGGCGCTCGGGGAGCCGGAGAAAGTATCGCCGGTACCGGTGGGGCGAATATCTTTGTTGAAAGCGCATCCGGCTAGAGCCAAAGCACCGGCGGTCAGACCGCCAAAAAGAACGGTGCGGCGGGTCAATCCGTTTCGGTCGTTAGCAGAGAGGTTGGCGTGTGCACTCGGCCGGAAGGACATGGTATCTCCTGAAAGTGGTTGATTGAGGTAGCTCGCTTCACAACGCTGTGATGCGTACGAAAGGATCCGCCTCATCGTTCTTGTATGGTGCGCGGTACAAAGGGGTGTACCGGGATACGGGTGTGCCGGAGCGTGAACTGCGGCGGTATGAAGTATCCACTTCCTACTATAGAAGACTGGTTTTAAAACTTCGTCAAAAAACCCTGGACATTGTCTTTAAGACACAATAACCCAAAGTCGGTGAGGTGCAGGGGTGACTGTGCCTCAACGACTTTGGGCTAGTGATGATTGGATTGATAAGACGGGCTGCTCTCGACCGGGGTATGGTCGGGGAGGGGTAGTAGGTCCCTGCGGATTTAGACCTTAGTGGAGCCGCGACCCGAGGACGAAGAACCGCTCGAACCGGCAGAACTGGAACCTCCGGAGCCAGAAGAACCGGAAGAGCCCTTGCCGCCATTCAGACGCTCGTTCAGATAGTCGTTGCCGATTCGCCACCACTTACCCTCGGTGTAGAGCATCACGTGCGGAATGGCTACCTGAGTAATCGCCGGTATCTTGCGTTCGGTGCCGTCCGGCTGATGGATGGCGGTGGCAGAATACTGGGAGTCCACCAAGATTTCTACGTAGCCGTCACCGTCCTTCACAGCACTGTCCGGTTCGGTATTCCGCATGGAAATGCTGCATGTGAACTCCATGTACCAGCCGTTCTTCTCGTACAGTTCCTTGACCGCCTTGACCTCATCAATGGCGCTCTTATCAGCCGGGTAGGTCAGCTCAATCGCCTGATCCGCGTAGCGACCGTCCTTGAGTGCGGTGATCTGAGCACTGTAGTAGGCACGCAACGTCTCGTAGGCGCCCTGGAAGGTCGGTTCTTCACGGTGCGGAACGGTCTTGAGGGGCTTAGGTACGTTCTTCGCAGGGGAAGAATCCGTTGCGGGCTGGTACTCGCCCATGTATTCGCCGGTCAGCTTCAGAGGGCCGGGGTACTTTTCCCAACCCTCAACGAGTGCATCCTTAGATACGGGTACGCGTGCCGCGCTGGACGAGCTGCTTGTGGCATGTGCTGAAGCACTTGCCGATGCGCTCGCGGAGGAAGTAGCGGTAGCAGACGGCGAGCTAGATGCAGAAGGTGAAGCGCTCGCGGAAGGGGTGGGGGAGCCTATCTTAGCTTTTGCCTCTTCGCTCAGCGGGCGAATATCGGAGGCGCAACCCGCCATGAGGGAAACCGCGCCACCGAGCAGCAGGGCGCGGCGGCTTACAAGGCGGGACGTAGCGGAACGGGTGCTCGAAGAGCGGTCGGATGAGAGCATCGGTGAACTCCTTGATCTTTTCCGAGGCGGGCTCGGGGCACCCGGCGGCGGGCGCGTGGTTATATGGCGTGTTGGGTGAGGTCGTGAAAGGGGTAAAAACTTTAGGCAAATGCCGCGGTTTCAGACTCCGTTCCGGAAGTGACCTCGGGTGTACCTCACGCCGTGGGCGAGGGGTACTGGTGAACTCATCGTTGAGACAGCTGTTCTGAGACTGCTGCGTTTACACCCCGGTGAGAGGGTGGATGCTGTCGAATCATCATTGATGTGTTGCACGATTCATTTTAGACTATTTTGAGGTCAAAATGCACGAAAAAGCACCTTAGTAATCCCTGGGAGTCTATAGGGTGCTCAAGATATCAATCACTGTAAAGTATTGCGACCATGCCCTGTTAATGGGGAGTTATTGGATGGAGTCAGGGGCCCGGTGAGGGGTGCATGCGTACGCCAAATTAAGTGATTTCAGTCATAATTATGACGTGAAAAATGAAAGAGCTACACCTCGGCGCTCCCAAAAGATGGGGGAGAGGAAGGTGCTTAGCTCAACCTTCTGCCCGTGAGAAGGTCTTCAAAGCCTCAGGAAAAATCCCCGATTCCCAAGGGAAAACCCGCTCGATCAACCCCAAATATGCACTCTATTCACCCGCTATGCATTGGCGAATAATCCAGAAAAACCGGTTCCCACACGGGATGCTGCGGGGGTGAAAACTTGCAGGGGTGAATATCTAGTGGAATTACATCGGTGTTCACCCCATATCTTGTGGTTGCACTGGGGGCAATTCCATGGGCTCCCCTGAAAAAATCGAATCCCACTTAAAGCAACACTTGAAGAATGTAAAAACATACATCCTTAAACACGCCCGAGTGCGGGGTGAGGCAAGACCCCTTAAGCCCCTACTCGCTCTAAATATCGCCGAACGAAGAACCACTCTGTTTTACGCCTCCAGCATTGGCACATCAGAAAAGTGCTGTTCAAACCCACACCTCGCGGGGTTGCATACAGACACAAAAGCCACATAAACTATTAGTGTTTGCAACGACCCGGCCATCACCGGCGAGCAATTCGGAAGAACGGACCGCACCTGCGGACACCCGCCAATCGCTGCGGCGAGGGTGTCTTAGCGGAAGAGATGTAGTCCCAGTAGAACCGGACGGTTAAGCCCGATATAGCTGTAATAAGCGACTGATACCCGCCCAACGCGCCGCTCTTCCGGTGGCTAGGTATCGCGGACATACACCGCGGCACCCCGTAGCCCCGGGAGGGTTCGGTGCGTTGAGCTGTTAAATCAGTAAGCAAGGTGGTACCGCGCCGCATCCTGCCCCCGGCACAGCCCGGATCAGTCAGCGATGCCCAGGCGTCCTTGCACCCGTCATGTCAATCCTCATCCGCTGAAACGGTGCGGACGACGAGTGCTACGTACCCTGTCGCCCCAACCTCTCAGCGTTGAGAACAACAGATAAGGGCGCACAAACACATGTCCCATGTATATCCCAAGGCGAGCGCCTTCGAAGCCGCAGGAAGCGGCGTCACCGCATCGCCCAAGTTCCCCGCACTTGAAGAAGCAGTCCTCGACTACTGGAAGAAGGACAACACCTTTTCCGCATCCGTCGAGAACCGCCCCGCAGGCGAAAACGGCGAAAACGAATTCGTCTTCTACGACGGCCCTCCCTTCGCTAACGGCCTGCCCCACTACGGCCACCTGCTCACCGGCTACGCCAAGGACCTCGTCGCACGCTACCAGACTCAGCGCGGCCACAAGGTAGAACGCCGCTTCGGCTGGGACACCCACGGCCTGCCCGCAGAACTCGAGGCAATGAAGCAGCTCGGCATGACCGACAAGCGCGAAATCCTCGAAATGGGCATCGACAACTTCAACGACGCTGCCCGCGCATCCGTGCTCAAGTACACCAACGAGTGGGAAAAGTACGTCACCCGCCAGGCACGCTGGGTCGACTTCGAAAACGACTACAAGACTCTGAACGTCGAGTACATGGAGTCCGTCATCTGGGCGTTCAAGCGCCTCTACGACAAGGGCCTGACCTACCAGGGTTTCCGCGTGCTGCCCTACTGCTGGAAGGACGAGACCCCCCTCTCCAACCACGAGCTGCGCATGGACGACGACGTGTACAAGGACCGCCAGGACCAGACCGTCACCGTCGCATTCCGCCTCACCGCAGACACCGCCCTCGGCGCTGACGAGAAGGTCGCTGCAGAACTCGACGGCGTCGAAGCACTCGCATGGACCACCACCCCCTGGACCCTGCCCACCAACCAGGCGCTCGCCGTTGGACCCGAGATTGAATACTCCGTCGTACCCGGCGCAGGCAAGTTCGAGGGCCGCTCCTTCCTGATTGCCTCCGAGCTGCTCGGCTCCTACGCCAAGGACCTCGGCTACGAAGGTGACCAGCCCGAAAAGGACGCAGCCGCAGCCGTCACCGCACGCTACACCGGCTCCCAGCTCGAGCACGTGCGCTACACCCCGCTCTGGGACTACTTCGCAGACGCCGAAAAGTGGGGCACCGAAACCTCCTGGCAGATCCTCGTCGCCGACTACGTCACCACCGGTGACGGTACCGGCATCGTCCACCAGGCACCCGCCTACGGTGAAGACGACCAGAAGGTCTGTGAAAGCTACGGCATCCCCGTGATCCTCTCCCTCGACGAAGGCGCAAAGTTCCTGAACCTCTTCGCCGAGCCCACCGCCTCCGGCTCCACCGCCCTGGCTGAGATTGCAGGCGTGCAGGCATTCGACGCGAACCGCACCATCATCAACGCCCTCAAGGCAGATGACGTGCTGATCCGCGAGAAGTCCTACGTACACTCCTACCCGCACTGCTGGCGCTGCCGAACCCCGCTCATCTACCGTGCAATCACCTCCTGGTACGTGAAGGTCACCGACTTCAAGGACCGCATGTACGAGCTGAACAAGCAGATCAACTGGATCCCCGAAAACGTGAAGTACGGCCAGTTCGGCAAGTGGGTTGAAAACGCACGCGACTGGTCCATCTCCCGTAACCGCTTCTGGGGCTCCCCGATCCCCGTGTGGGTTTCGGACGACCCGAACTACCCGCGCATGGACGTGTACGGCTCCCTCGAAGAGCTCAAGGCAGACTTCGGCCGCCTGCCCCTGAACAAGGACGGCGAACCCGACCTGCACCGCCCGTACATTGACGAGCTGACCCGCCCGAACCCGGACGACCCGACCGGTAAGTCCACCATGCGCCGCGTGGAAGACGTGCTCGACGTCTGGTTCGACTCCGGCTCCATGCCCTACGCGCAGGTGCACTACCCCTTCGAGAATCAGGAATGGTTCGAGAACCACTACCCGGCAGACTTCATCGTCGAGTACATCGGTCAGACCCGCGGCTGGTTCTACGTGCTGCACGTACTGGCGACTGCACTCTTCGACCGCCCCGCGTTCAAGAACGTCATCAGCCACGGTATTGTGCTCGGCTCGGACGGCCAGAAGATGTCCAAGTCCCTGCGCAACTACCCGGATGTCTCCGAGGTCCTCGACCGCGACGGCTCCGACGCAATGCGCTGGTTCCTGATGTCCTCCCCGATCCTGCGCGGCGGCAACCTGATTGTGACCGAGCAGGGCATCCGCGAGGGTGTTCGCCAGGTCATGCTGCCGCTGTGGAACGTCTACCACTTCTTCGCCCTGTACGCTAACGCCGCCAACAACGGCGAAGGCTACAGCGCAAAGCTCAAGTACGACTCGCAGCACGTGATGGACCGTTTCATCCTCGGCAAGACCCGCGAACTCATCGAGCAGGTCACCGCAGCGATGGACTCCTACGACATCTGGAACGCCTGCGAATCCCTGCGTCAGTACGCCGACGCACTGACCAACTGGTACGTGCGCCGCTCCCGCGAGCGCTTCTTTAACGAAGACACCGATGCATTCGACACCCTTTACACCGCACTGGTGACCGTGTCGAAGGTCGCCGCGTCCCTGTTGCCGCTCAGCAGCGAGGAAATCTACCGCGGCCTCACCGGTGAACGCTCCGTGCACCTGGCTGACTGGCCCGAGGCATCCGCTTTCACTGACGAGTCCGACCTGCTGGCTCTCATGCAGACCGTGCGTGAGGTCTGCTCCGCCGGCTCGGCACTGCGCAAAGAAAAGAAGATCCGCGTGCGCCAGCCGCTGCAGAAGATGACCGTGGCGATTGCACCCGAGCAGTTTGCTGCCCTGGGTACCGCTTTCGGCGAGAAGGGCGCGGAGTACTTCGCGAACATCGTCGAGGACGAGCTGAACCTGCGCCAGGTGGAGCTGGTCAGCGCCGACACCGTCGACCCCGCCGACTACGGCATCTCCCAGCAGCTGAAGGTCAACGCACGTGCGGCAGGCCCCCGCCTGGGCAAGCAGGTGCAGGCTGCTATTAAGGCATCCAAGTCCGGTGACTGGACCGTGACCGAGGACGGTACCGTCCTGGTCGGCGTGGCAGCACTGGACGGCGGCCTGGCTCTGGAAGAGGGCGAATACGAGCTGGCAACCGTGGTTGCCGCTGACGCTGAGGGCGCTGAGCACACTGCGGCTGCGGTTCTGCCCGGCGGCTTCCTGGTCCTCAACATTGAGCTGACCGACGAGCTGGTTGCCGAGGGCATCGCCCGCGACACTATCCGCGCTATTCAGCAGGCACGTAAGGACGCCGACCTGAACGTTGCGGACCGCATCAACCTGAGCATCGCGGCACCGGAGGAAACTCTGGCAGCTCTGCGCGCCAATGAAGCACTGGTGACCGGCGAAACCCTCGCCGTGTCCCTGCAGCTGAGCGAAGCAGCCGAGCTGAGCATTAGCGTAGCCAAGGCATAAAACGCCTGAATCGTACGGCCGTCCCGCCCCCTTGACCGGGCGGGGCGGCCCGTCGTCTATCCCGCCGCACGGTTATCCTGCCGCACGGTGGGCCCCTGCCGGCACCGACCGGCTATCCCAGTGAGGAGAACAATGAGCGAGAAGAATTACCCCGCAATTCCCGACCCCGAGGGTGTGGAGCGGGTCTACGGTGAACTGCTGGCGCGAGCCCCTGAAAACAAGATGGCGCCGCGCCTGGACGCCGTAGCGCGCGCCGTCGAAATCCTCGGCGATGTGCACCGTGCCGCGCCGGTCATCCACATCACCGGCACGAACGGCAAGACCAGCACCGCCCGCATGATTGAGGCGCTGCTGCTCGGCCACGACCTGCGCGTGGGCCGCTTTACCAGCCCGCACCTTGAAAGCGTCACCGAACGTATCTGCATTAACGGCGCGCCCGTACCGGATGCCACCTTCGTGCGCATTTGGGAGGAAATCGCCCCCTACCTGCAGATTGTGGACGCGGAGATGACCTCCCGCGGCGAGCCCGCCCTGACCTTCTTCGAGTCCGTTACCGTGCTCGCCTTCGCGATTTTCGCGGACGAGCCGGTGGATGTGGTGGTGCTCGAGGTCGGTATCGGCGGCACCTGGGACTCCACGAACGTTGCCGACGGCGTGGTTTCCGTGGTCACCCCGATTGGTCTAGACCACACCGATATGCTCGGTGATACCCTCGCCGAAATCGCGACCGAAAAGTCCGGCATTATCAAGCCGGGCGGCTTCCTGATTTCTGCCGCCCAGGACCCGGAAGCGGCGGACGTGCTGCTCACCTCCGCCCGCGAGAAGGAAGCATCCTTCGCCTTCGAGGGCGTGGAGTTCGGCATTATCTCCCGTGAGCTTGCGGTCGGCGGTCAGCTGCTGACCCTGCGCGGCCTGGCGGGCGAGTACCCGGATGTGCCGCTCTCCCTGCACGGTGCGCATCAGGCGCAGAACGCCGTGGTGGCTCTCGCCGCCGTGGAGGCGTTCTTCGGCGGTCAGCGTCAGCTGCCCGAGGACGTGGTGCGTACCGCGTTTGAGACGGTGCGCTCGCCGGGCCGTCTGGAGGTTGTGCGCACCGAGCCGCTGACCATCCTGGATGCGGGCCACAACCCGCACGGTGTGCGTGCGTCTGCTGCTGCGCTGACTGAGGCGTTCAAGCTGTCGCACCTGCACGCCGTGGTCGGTATTCTGGGTGAGAAGGACGCGCTGGGCATGTTTGAGACCATGCGCGAAGAGTACGTTGACGCTTCTGACGGCACGTTCCGCCTGTACTTGGCGGCATCGGATTCGCCGCGTGCGATTGCGCCGGAGCGTCTGCACGAGCTGGCGCTGGATGCGGGCCTCGACGAAGACTCGATCGAGGTGTTTGAACACCTGGACGAGGCGATTGCTACCGCCATGGAGAACGCCCTCTTTGAGCAGGAGTCGGCGGGTGTGCTGATTACCGGTTCGATTACGGTCATCGGTGAGGCGCGTACCCTGCTGGCGGCGCATGAGGAGGCGAAGACTCCCGGCGCTGAGGCTGAGGAGCTGCCGGATGAGCTGCCCACCGAGGGTGCCTATGCGGGTTCTGCGGGTGCGGCGTCGGCTTCGACTCTGGCTGCCGCGGCGGCTGCGGCTGCCTCTGCTGAGCCGGATGAGCTGCTGGACGGCATCATGGCTGAGCTGGGCGGCGAGTCTGCGGCGGGTTCTTCGCTGGAGGATTCGCTGGGTCTGCCGCTGGGCGACTCGTACACCGATGATTTCTTCGGTGATGATGATTCCGAGGACGACGCGGATCACTAAGGCGACCTGTTGAGGTTGCGGACATGAGGCGGGGTGCCGTTCCCCGGCTGGTTTTACCGGCTGGGGGAGTGGCGCCCCGCTTTTTGCGCCTCTGTCTTTTTCGATTCTGCCCGCGTGCGCTGCCCTCATGCTCCCACTCGAACATATGATTTCTCACGTGTTCACAGGGGCTCTCACCTAACCCCAATTGCGCGAGTTTAACCGGCATCATCCGCCCTCACCCATCCAAACCGACCCAAAAATCGAAAAGAACGAAAATTTTCGGGCATCGGGGTACAAAACCGGGCACGCCGTCGCGTCCCGGTGCTATATTCGCTGAGGCGCCGGCCCCACTGTCTGAGGCCGCACCAACACACCCGCACACATACGCATACCAGTGACGGTATGCCACATAGTGAAAGGCACCCATCATGCCCGCACCCTTCACCGATTTGATCGGCACCGATTCGTTCACCGAGTCCCTACGCCAGGAGAACCTCGCCACCTGGCTTTCCGCTACGAATCACCGTTTTGTTGCTGAGCTTTTTGACGGCTCGATTGCCCCGCAGGTCATGGCGGGGTACCTGGTGCAGGATTACCGCTTCCTCGATACCTTCCTCGCCCTGATTGGTGGCGCGATCACTAACGCTGATACTCTCGCGGGCCGCCTGCGTTTGGCACAGTTTGCAGGCGAAATCGCCGGGGATGAGAACACCTACTTCCTGCGCTGCTTTGAGACTCTGGGCGTGACCGAGCATCAGCGTGAATCCATGCCCGATACGGAGGCGACCACCGGCTTCAAGCGTCTCTTCCTGGATGCGGCGGCAAGCGGTAGCTACGCGGCAATTCTGTCGGTGCTGGTGGTGTGCGAGGGCCTGTACCTGGATTGGGCGTCCAAGGCTCCCGCCAAGCGCCCCGATTCTTTTGTGCACCACGAGTGGATCACCCTGCACGACTACCCGGAGTTCCGTGAACTGGTTGATTTCTTGCGCCGCGAACTGGACCGTGTGGGCCCGTCCGATGCGCAGCGCGCCCGCGAGTTCTTTAGCCGCGCGGTGGAGCTGGAGCAGCTTTTCTTTGACGAGTCGTACACCCACCCGCTGCCCTAAGTAGTACCCTTGATGAAACCCCCCGGAAGGTTCCGCCCGCCGCTGAGTTGCGGGCGCCTCCCGGGGGTTTTGCGTGATGAAGAGGCCTCGAAAGCGCCACGAAAATGCTCCGAAAGTGCCCCGAAAACGCGCCCATCTGCGTAAAATAGCGCGTCATAAAACAGAACATTTAGGCTGATGGTGTGCCATTTGGTGGTGTGAGAAGTTAGGATAAATGAGGTACTGCTTCCGGGGTGCTGGCTATGCCGCGCCGGTAAGTACCACCGTAAAACACTATCTAAAGGAGTCGTATGAGTACCGCCGCATCGAGTACTACCGAGCCCACCCACGCTGAGAAGGAAAAGCAGCACGGGCACGCGGGAACCCGGGGCCGCTACTCAGACCGACAGCTCGGATTCTGGCTGGTTGGCGCCGGCCTGATTGCACTCATTTCTTCAGCGATTCTGGTGTATGAGCGCCTGCAGATTTACATTGATGCCGGCCACTCCACGGTCTGCGATATCAACGCCCTGCTCAGCTGCGGTACGGTGATGCGCACCCCGCAGGCGGAGGCTTTCGGCTTCCCGAACCCGTTCATTGGCCTGGTGGGCTTCTCGATTGTGGTGACGATTGGCGCCGCGATGATGGCGGGTGCACAGTTCAAGAAGTGGTTCTGGGTGTGCATGAACATTGGTTTGGCGGCGGCGACCGCGTTCATCATGTGGCTGTGGTACCAGACGACGTTCCAGATCAACGCCCTGTGCCTGTTCTGTATGATCGTGTGGATTATGACCATCACGCTTTTTGTGAAGACCACGGTCCGCAACGTTTCGGCGGGTGTTGTCCCGGCGTCGCAGTCGATGCGTGAGAGTGCTCGCGGCTGGTCCTGGTTTGCGATTAGCCTGTGGTTGATCCTGATTTTCGGCATTATTGTGATCCGCTTCTTTGAGGTCATTGTGAATATGATGCGCTAAGCGTTCATCTCTGAGCTTGGTTTGAGGGTTGATGCCCCGAACATGCAACGCCCCGGTGCCTGTTGGTGCCGGGGCGTTGCTGTGTCTGCGGGCGGGTGAGGTTGTGCTGGGCTGGGGTACCGGGTAGTGGGGGAGGCGCCGGTGACCCCGCCGGTGACCCTGCCGGTGGTGGTCAGCGGGGAAGCGGCGCGGGTGCGTATAATGGTCAGGTATATTCTTGAGCGGCATCAGTCGGAGCGATTCACGGGTTTTACCTGCGGCGTCGGTTGCCTGCCGTTCTGCTGGACACTAGATTCTTGAGACCCCTTCGAGGAGAGCCGTGAAGACTGCCGGAATTGCTGCAATGGGCGTTGCTGCCGTTATTTTTCTGACTGCCCTGCTGTTGCTGACCGCCGGTCACTTCTCGCTGCTGTGGGTGATTCTGCTGGTGGTTTCTCCGTTTGTTTTCATTCTGGGTGTTCCGTTTGCGACCGGTTCCGGTCCGGAGTACCTGCCGACCGACCCGAAGCTTGCTCAGCAGGCTCGTGAGGCGCGCGATGCGGAGCTGGGCCTGAACTAGCCCTTCCTCTAGAGACTAGCCCCTCCTCTGAAAGTTTTTGAAGCCGGGTGGTGCGTAGTGGTACGCCCGGCTTTGCTGTACCCGCTAGATGTCCGCCGCAATGTGTCCCATGCAATGTGCCCACACAATAACACCTGCCGCAATGCGCCCGCGCATCCTGCCGGGAAGTGGAGTCCGGATAGGATGGGTGGGGTGGCTTAGAGGCACCCTCTACCGGGTATAATGGAACACGGTGTCTTGTGCGCCCCGCACGCGCATAAAGATCCCCACCAACGCATCGAGGGAGAGTACCCGAAGAGCGCCGGCTATAAGCCGCGGAGCATAACTGTCGCACCGCGCGTGCCGCCCGCCTCGGCGAAGAAACCCGAAGACCGGCAGGGCACCCAGGAAGGGTGTGAGCGTGCCGTGCTCGAGAGCGAGGTGGCTGTGACCGTCGCGGCGCGCTCTGCGTTCCGCCCGCTCGCCCCCTACGGCAGAAGCACTGAACGAGATAGTGCCCGGTAGCGCCGATGAATGCGCACCGTAGGGTGAGGCTTGAGCCGCGGTAACAGCAACTAGGCTTTGCGCTGTATGCGCGCTGTTAAAATCCTTGCGGTGCGGAGCAGGGTGTAACGAAAGAAGATTAATGTCTGACGAGAAGAACGTCGAACTTGGGGTTTTTGAGGCGCTGAACGCCCTCGCGGAGGAGAAGAACGCCTCTGCAGAGACCCGTGAGACTCTGCGTAAGAATGTTCGTGAGAGCTCTGATGCCCAGCAGGGTACTGAGCGTCGCCGTCCGGGTCGCCCGAAGAAGGAGAAGGCTCCTGAGGTTCCCCTGGATGAGGCGATTGCTGCCGGCCTGACCAACCTGCGTAACGCTAAGGCTAAGCACGCGCCGGCACCGAAGGTTGCCGCTCCCGTTGTGTCTGAGACCGAGGTTGCTTCTACTCTGGATAGCCTGTTTGAGGCTGCTGAGAAGAAGGCGGCTGAGCCTGCTGTCGCGGAGAAGACCGCGAAGGTCGAGACTGTCGAGAAAACTGCAAAGGTTGAGACTGTCGAGAAGACCGCGAAGGTAGAGGAAGTTGTCGCTCCCGCCGCCGAGTCTGCCGTTGAGGTGAAGGAAGAGACCGCCAAGGTTGAGGTCGTAACCCCCGCAAAGGCTGAGAAGACCGAGGCTGCCGAGCAGAAAGCTGAAGAGGCCGCCGCTGAGCAGCCCGCCGAGGCTGCTGCAGCTGCTGAGGAATCCGCATCCGAAGAAGCTGCACCCGAGGCACCCGCCGCAGAAGAGCCCGTAGCTGAGGAGCCTGAAGTAGCTCCCGAGCCGGTAAAGACCATTAGCGACCTGCAGCGCGAAAAGCTGCAGGAGCTGCGCTCGCGTACCCCCATGGGTGCGATGCCGCTGTTTATGGCTCCCGAGCCGGAGGAGCTGAGCGAGCTCGCTGTTGCCGCCAAGCTGGAGCGTGAGGCACGCCGCGCCGCTGCCGAGGAGCAGAAGCGTAAGGAGCGCATGGAGCGCCGCCGTGAGGAGGCCGCCGCTGAGGCTGAGGTGACGAGCCACCGTCGCCGTCGCCGTCGCCGCGGTACCGAAGATATTGAGATTGAGGGCGGCGTTGATGATGACGTTGAGACCGTCACCAAGGTACGTGCACCGCGCCTGGCTGACTCTCACGCATCCAACACTGTGACCGGTGTGCGCGGTTCTACCCGCCTGGAGGCGAAGCGTGTGCGCCGCCGCGAGTCCCGTTCCCTGGGCCGCCGCCGCCACATCGTGACTGAGGCTGAGTTCCTGGCTCGCCGCGAGTCCGTGGACCGCCAGATGCTGGTTCGTCAGAAGGACGGCCGCATCCAGATTGGTGTGCTTGAGGACGGCGTGCTGGCTGAGCATTTCGTGTCCAAGACTCAGCAGGATTCCTTGATCGGCAACGTGTATCTGGGTAAGGTTCAGAACGTTCTGCCGTCCATGGAAGCTGCGTTCGTTGACATTGGACGCGGCCGCAACGCTGTGCTGTACGCGGGCGAGGTCAACTGGGATGTGACCGGCCTGGACGGCGCGCCCCGCAAGATTGAGAACGCTCTGAAGCCCGGCGATTCGGTTCTGGTGCAGGTCACCAAGGACCCGATTGGTCACAAGGGTGCCCGCCTGACCAGCCAGGTTTCCCTGCCCGGTCGCTTCCTGGTGTACGTGCCGGGTGGTTCGATGACCGGTATTTCCCGCAAGCTGCCCGATACTGAGCGTGCTCGCCTGAAGAAGATTCTGAAGGACAAGTTGCCCGAGGGCGCTGGCGTGATTGTTCGTACCGCGGCGGAGGGTGCTTCTGAGGAGGAGCTGACCCACGATATTAACCGTCTGCGTGCGCAGTGGGAAGAGATTCAGGAGAAGGCTAACTCCCGCAAGGTGCTGGCTCCGGAGATGCTCTACCAGGAGCCCGACCTGATGATTAAGACCGTGCGTGACGTCTTCAACGAGGACTTCACCGCGATGATCGTTCAGGGCGAGAACGCGTGGGATTCCATCGAGGCGTACGTGACCTACGTGGCGCCGGACCTGGTCTCCCGCCTGCAGCAGTGGGATGGCGACGACGACCTCTTCGACCACTACCGCATTAACGAGCAGCTGGCGAAGGCACTGGACCGTAAGGTGTACCTGCCTTCGGGTGGTTCGCTGGTGATTGACCGTACCGAAGCTATGACCGTGGTGGACGTGAACACCGGTAAGTTCACCGGTAGCGGCGGCAACCTGGAAGAGACTGTCACCAAGAACAACCTGGAAGCTGCTGAGGAGATTGTCCGCCAGCTGCGTCTGCGCGATATTGGCGGCATTATCGTCATTGACTTCATTGACATGGTGCTTGAGTCGAACCGTGACCTGGTTCTGCGTCGCCTGATTGAGTGCTTGGGCCGTGACCGCACTAAGCATCAGGTGGCTGAGGTGACTTCGCTGGGTCTGGTGCAGATGACCCGTAAGCGCCTGGGTACCGGTCTGCTTGAGGTCTTCTCGGAGCCCTGTGAGCAGTGTGGCGGTCGTGGCCTGGTGGTTCACGATCAGCCGCTGAGCGGTCGTAGCGGTGGCGCGTCGGATTACATCCACCGCCATGAGCGTAATGACCGTAAGCGTAGCCGTGCCGCTGCCCGCGAGGATTCTCGTGACCAGCAGAAGCAGGATGCTCTGGAGTCGAAGAAGGCTGAGCGTCGTAACGCTATGGCTGCGGTGGCTGCCGCATCCGCTCACAGTGAGGAAGCTTCGGAGGAGACCGCTTCGACCCGTAAGAAGCGTAAGCGCCGCAAGCGTTCGCGCCGCGCGGAGACCGCTGAGCTTTCGCTTGAGCAGGAGATTCAGGGTATTGCCGAGGCTGCCAGCGAGCAGGCTCACGCGGAGGTTGCTCAGCGTGAGGACAAGGTCGCTGAGGTCACCGAGGGCAACTGGATTGGTGAGCAGGGCGGTTTCTCCCTGGAGCAGTTGGCGAGCGCGTTCGACCGCGTGGAGGAGGAGTCCGCTGAGGGTTCCTCGAAGGAGCCTGCTGAGGGCCGTTCGGAGGAGCGTCGTTCGTCCAAGCGTGGCGAGAAGAAGTCTTCTCGTAACCGCCAGCGCCGCGAGCTGACCGATGCGGATATTGCCGCTGTGGAGGGTTCCGGCGCGGGTTCGCTGGAGGACGAGCACCACGTTGACCCGGAGCTTGACCCGCGCTTTACCCGCTCTTCGGATCGTTTTGAGGCGATTCGTGCCGGCGAGGCGAAGGCTCGTGCTTCTCAGAAGGCTGGCCGTCTTGCCCGTACTGAGGGTGAGTCGTTCCGTTCGGGCCGTGAGGATCGTTCGGAAGAGCGTCGTTCGCCCAAGCGTCAGAACGCTGAGCAGCAGAACGCTGAGGCAACCTCCACTGAGGTAAACTCGGGTGTGCAGAAGGCTCAGGAGTCCAAGCGTGTTGAGCGTGAGGACCTGCGCATTGAGGATGTTCGTGAGACTCCGCGTGCATCCCGCCGCCGTGCTCGTCGCGCCGCTGATGAGAAGCGCGCTGAGCAGGCGGCTGAGCAGGCAGCCGCAAAGTCTGGTAAGGTTGAGAAGTCTGAGTCTCGCCCGGTTGTGACTGGCGTGATTGGTGCTCCGGCTGTGACCGGTGTGGTAGGCGCAGCTCCCGCAGTGGTTGAGGCTCCGGTTGAGGAGGTTCAGAAGCCTGCGGCTCAGGTGCCCGGTTCGACCCCGCGTAAGCGTCGCACTCGCCGTGCGGCGTCGAGCGCCGGTGCCGGTGCTCAGGTCGTGACCGTGGACGCTTCCGAGCGTGCTGAGGGTTCCGTGGTTGCTTCCGCTTCTGTTGCGGATGTGGCTCCGGTGTCTGATGACGCTTCGGCCCCTGTTTTGTTCGGCATTGGCGTTGCTGCTGCCGACATTAAGCGTGAAGGTAAGGACGATTAGTCTTTAGCTTCCGATCATCGGAATTCCGATGGTGTGTTGTATATGAGATAGCCTCGGTAGGGCGAGCCGGAACTTCCCTACCGAGGCTATTTTTTTCTGTGCGTGTGCTGCGTCATTTTAAAGGCGCTATTAAGAGTGCGGTGCAGTATTAGAGGAGCATCACGTGCCGACTTCGAGCATTCCGCAAAAATATCTATTGCGCGGCGCGTAGATCATGCCGTATCCTTAAGGACTGGTGTTTATCTCAGTGAAGCCCTATCGACGCAGGGCCAGCGGGAGACACCGCTCCCACCCGCATCGTCTTCGGCGCGGTCGAGTGATCGGCTGAGTTTGGAACGTGCGGGAGAGAGACACCACCGGTGAGCCTCGCGTGTTGGCTTCGGCGGGCAATCCCGCCGGAACGCACGGGCCGTTCCTCCTTGTTCGCGGTCATATGACTGGCGGGGGAGGGCGCACAGCAATGAAAGCGCAGGCTGCTCATTCGTGTGAGATCCAAGAAGCAAGTTGTCGAGAAAAGTGAGTCCCATAGTGGCATACGCGATTGTACGCGCTGGCGGCCGCCAGGAGAAGGTTTCCGTAGGCGACCTCGTTACCCTTGACCGTGTTGCAGGCGAGCCCGGCAGCACCATCGAGCTGCCCGTGCTGCTGCTCGTCGACGGTGACAAGGTCACCGCTGACGCAAAGTCCCTGGCTTCCGCCAAGGTTGTTGCTGAGAAGGTTGAGGACCTGCGCGGTCCGAAGATCGTTATTCAGAAGTACAAGAACAAGACCGGTTACA
>ERZ772961.70-NODE-70-length-53725-cov-3.405646_pt1 | contig 53725 bp, 60 predicted proteins | sample MGYA00580677_ERZ772961 | MGnify/ENA primary metagenome ERZ772961 (study PRJEB29015, sample SAMEA2738088) | human oral metagenome | biome: human oral; feature: human-associated habitat; material: saliva | place: China | collected 2227 ... | reverse complement strand
AAAGCATACGCATATTTCGGTCTTGCATATCTTGTTCCATCACTACCGATAAGCAGGTCTTTTAAACCTAAGTCAAAACCAACTTGTTTTCCTGTCTTAGGAAGAAGTTGAACCTCTGTTTCGATACAGATAGAGGCGTAGTATTTTCCTGCGTTTGTTCTTTCTACGGTGATATTACAAAGTTTATACACCTCTGGCATATCGAAACGTTTGGTTCTAACTTTTCCTAACTTTGGGAGTTTGATGTGTTTATTGTCTAAGACATTAGCCTTGCCACCATTATAAGGAGTCCTATACGATTGCTTACCTCTATGTCTTGATTTAAATTGAGGAAAGCCGAAATGACCCCTGTTCTTGAAGAAGTTGTTTAGTGCAGAGTTTAAATCTCTCACCGAATACTGTAATGCATGGGCGTCCACTTCTTTTAGAAACGGTTGTTCTTTCTTCATCTTTACAATACTCGCAGAACGTTCACCTTGAGAAGGAAAGTGTTGCGTTTGCTCATAAGACTGTTTACAGTCTGCAAGTGTTTGGTTATGCACAAAACGACAACAACCAATAGTTTTATTGATTAAGACTTCTTGTTCTTCTGTAGGATAAAGTTTCACTCTTATACCTTTGTGAACTACGGTCATACACCAACTTCCTTTCTATTCTATTACATTATAAAACCTGCTATACATTACTATACAACAGTCTTTAAATATGACAATCAACAAGTGTCAATCTAGCATTAGGATGAGTTACTTTTAACTCTTTTAGTTTTTTATCAAAGAATCTTGTATACTCCTGCAAAGACTCGCTTGTCGTATCCGACATCCCAAACCAACCCATCTTTCCTTGTTCATACCACTTACCATCTAACAACATTGCGAGTGTGCTAAGTGATGCTTTATCTTTTGCAAACGTTTCCTTATCACCAAATGTGTCTTTGTAATAACTATCTTTATACCACGAAGTGAAACCGTCAGCATATTCACCATCTTTTAATGGTTGCTTGTCAACAACAACTTCCCAGAAACGTTTTGCTTTTTCGTACATATCTTTATCTAATGACAAGTCTAAGTCTTTAACTTCGCACTCATCACATCTGGTACCGTCTAACTTCTTTAACATACCAGACCATCTACCACCAATTTCGTACCAATCCCATTTAGCATCTTTGTTACCAAAGTAATAGAGATTACCTTCGTTATCGTGTTCAGAAATATCAAATCCTTCATTTTTTACGACTGCTAAATACTCTTCAAGATTTGTTTCATTAACATAATCATACGGAAAATCAACATTGTGGTCTTTAAGATATTTTAATGTGTCCTGTACACCCCAATCAGATATTCTATCTTTTTCTAAACCTTCGTAGAATGGTTCCATCCATTCGTCTACTGACTTCTCATTATTTGTGTCTACTACTAATACTGTAAAATGTGACATTTATTTACCTCTTTCTTTAAATATTATGTATTGACTTTAGTATATTGTAATTTCTAACCAAATATTAATTTTATTAAAAGTACCCGTTAGACCAGTCACTTATCACTTTAATGGAATTTTTGATTTTATCTTCCACACTTGGATATGAATCTAAAGTGAACTGAATCTCATTTTCTAACTCTAACCCGTTTATGTCTACCTCTGCCTTAACCACGAATAATGTGTAGTTACACAAAACAGAAACAGTAAAATATTGAGAACAATTTTTGGAACCAACACCCTTTTTATAAACCTTTAAAAGCACACTCTTTTTATCAACATCCTCAACTAATTCAAAACCGTCTTCTAATAGTGTGTCTGCTTCTTTAACTACTTCCAAAAATGTTTCAACCTTTGACATCATCTTATACCTCGCCCTATTGATTACATCTATATTATATACCAACTACAAATTATTGTAAACTAAGAATTTCTCCTTGCTGGTAACAATATAATTAAAACCAATATCAGAAACCATATTGCTAGTTCTAATGACGACTTAGACTCTACACTCTTAACAAACATATCTTTAAATATGTTATATGCCTCTATTGTTTTGTCTTTATCAACGCGGAGAGACACGACTGAAAGCAACCCAAGCATACAAACAAATATACTAACTAGAGATGTCTCTCCAATTACATACTTAAATGCACTTTTAATTAACATGACAATGAAAAATAACGCAACACAAATAAATATTAAATCAAAACTATCCATCAAATTGTCTCCTATTCTACTTTAAATATTAAATTAATCAACAATGTCTAAAATGTTTTTAAACAAAACAGACTCATTAACAGAGCCATTTTCTAAAATGTGTTGTTCAAATAATTTAAATACTTTCTCCATTTTCCCAACAAGTTCATATAATTTAGTCTCGTCAGATAATAGAATATCACGTTCCCAAATCTCGGTTAAATCTCCAACACAATCCTCGAAGAATATTCTTACCAAGAAAGTTTTATTGAATTTTGAAACATCAAAAATTAGTGCTACTTCCCCAATGTCTTTATGAGCATATATTAAACCACTGTTGTATTTTACAGATACATCATAAGATACTAAAATGTCAACCAACTCATTAATCATATTATCTAGGTTGTTTATACTATCTGCATCACCTAAAAATTCTTTAATTGCCATAATTATCCTCTTCTATAATATCCTTGTTTAGCGGCATTGTCTATTTCACGATACAGTCTTCTGGTATTCTCTATAATCATTGTACCAAAACATCTAAGTCTGTCCAGTACCTCGATAACATCATCTTCTTCTGAACATTTGAAACTATACTCGAAAATGTAACAATCTCTATTAAAATCATATATACTTACATCACCAGTATACTGAATAGAATTATGTGATACTCATACTCTACCTCCATCATCAATTAAAAATTTTCCAATTCTTTTAATAATGTTTGACTATCAATGAAATTTTCTTTAAATGTCTCCACACACTTCTTAATATTTTCAATCTCTTCATCCACATTAGTTGCATCAATATATCGTTTGTACTTTAATGCTCCGGCATAGGAAATTTCAACAATGGCACTAGCATCACCGATAGATTCTAATGTTACATAAAGGTTAATCATACCTATTCTATCAAGATGTCCTTCACCACAATCAAGAATAATCCCAAGCGTTGAGAATGTATCAACTAACTTCGATAGCACATCAACCTTAACATCATTAACATCCTTAATATCCGAAGGAAGAGTTTCTAAAAGATGTTCCTCTCTATTAAATCTTTCTTGTAAGTGTTTAACAATATGTTCAATTCTTTCAAGTACCTCATTAATATCTGTCTTTGCTACTTCTAGTTCTAATAGTTCCTCTTCACTGGAACAAACTTCTTGCCCGGACACACTAACAATGAAATTGACTGTAACTATTACTAGATATGATGCTTTACTTTCTTGAATTTCTCCACTTAGCAACACACCACGACCAAAGTTTTTGTAAAACGCAATGTTTCTAATTCCATCAAAAAGGAATGCGATACACCCAGTATTCTCTAATTCTTTTTCAATATTAACTAATTCCATATTAAATACCTCTTAACTATTTTTGTCTTACTTACTTTTGTATTCTACTTCAATATTTAATACTGTCTTGTAACGGAATCCTGCACTGTCATCCCAAGAACAATATTCTTTATAAGTGTTAATGTTAGTATTCTTTACCTTTAAATCAAGTAGTCCATCAAAAATTTGAGCATCGCTATTCATTGTTCTACTATCTAATACCTGATTATTTGATGTGATGGTTAACATGTCACAAGAATGCTGCCCTAATACATCCCTTACTGTCTGGTCCATTATTCTACCTCAATTTCTAAGATTCTGTCTGTATATAGCAGGTACATCTCCCCATCAAAGTCCTCGTCATAATCTGTATTATATTGAGGTGTTACTAATTTAATTTCCTGATTTAGAAATTCTGTCGGTACAGTTGTAAAATCCGTGTCACTCCATAGGATTTCATTACCCTTGACAATGCAAATACTATCTACACATTCTGTGTCTAAAATACTTAGAAACTCTTTAATTGTCATGATTCACCCCTTATGTGGCTTTATCTCTAGCAACATTGTATTATTGATATCTCTTACATGAATAGACTCTACCTTATTAATATTCAACATGTCTCCGTACCTGCTAGTACCATATTCAAAAACATTAACCAACCATACACCATACTCGTCTATGATAATGGAATTAAAAGAAAACTCTTTTTGACCATAAGGAGGGACAATCTTTTCTTCGTATACAGCAAATAAACATTTATTTAGATTGTCTTCCAATAATTCTTGAATTTTGACAATTTTCTCAACGATTTCTTTACCTAACATTTTAGTATGAGTACACACCTTTCTTGTTGGTGAATATTTCAATAGCGTTAACTAAATTCTTAGCATTTTCTACAATAGCGTCAACTTCCTTTAAAACAGATGCACTAGTAACACTTGCAAATGTTTCAAATTCAAACTTAATAGTACCGCTATACAATTCAGCACCAATTTCAACCATCTCATCATAGTTGCTTAAAACAATTTCTATCTTTAATCCGTAGTCACCCATGAGTTCAAGACCGTGATAGTGGCCTTCTGCCTCTTTAACAAATACGATTGATAGTTGATTTAATAACGTGTCTGTAATTTGTTGCATAGTTTCCATAGTCTAGCACCTCTTCTTTATTTACAAGACTATATTAACACAGAAAGAAATGTTTGTAAATAGTTTTTATAAAAAGCACCCCTAGAAAGACTCGAACTCTCACCAAACAGTTTTGGAGGCTGTTGTGCTGCCATTACACCATAGGGATAGATTTTAAAAGTGGACTGTTTTGGGATTGAACCAAATTCTACCGGGCTTCAACCGGTCGCAATGACCACACTTGCTCACAGTCCATGGAGGCCCAGGTGAGATTCGAACTCACGATTAGTGGTGTTGCAGGCCACTGACTTATCCACTTGTCCACTGTGCCATATATGGGATTTTTGATGAGTGAGAATATCCCCAAAACTCACTTGCTTAACTTATCTGCAATTGTTGAAGATGCATAGGATTCTGGTTTAATCTTATACTTGAAACTATAAGCAGTTACCCAGCCTTCTAACTCTGAAATAAATTCAGCAGTAGCACCCTTTGTTCCAATATCCATGTGAACTTGGAAATCAATATTACTATCCTTGTCCAACACATCAATACCGTACTTCTTTAACTCTTCTGCGATAAATACAGCAGTATCAATAGACATTGACGTTTCCCTCACTAACTTTTCATGTAACATGTTCTTGTTGAACTTTGAATGAGTGAAAGTGCGAGAGAAGAAGATTGCTCCATTTGTATTTCTGTGAACTACAATTGCAAGAGCAAATTTTGTCTGACTTCTTGTCATTGAGTCAGTCCCAATTGCAATTTCATACTTTGCTTTCTTATCTACTGAAAGGTAGTCCACGATATACTTGACTGCTTCTTCTAAACTCACTTTGCCATGAGTGATACTATTCAATTTTAAATCTTTTGTTACTTCAAAATCTTTTGCATTCATAGACAATTCCTTTCTGTTGTTTATTAGGCTTCCTCGAAGAGAATCGAACTCTTACCACAAATTTCGTAGATTTGCATACTATCCGTTATAATACGAGGAAATATGTAGTGCTCCCGGCGAGACTTGAACTCGCACGCAATTAAGCATTGGTTTCTAAGACCAACATGTCTGCCAATTCCATCACGGGAGCATGGGGTGAAATATGAGAATTGAACTCATATCCACAGAGCCACAATCTGTTATGTTACCATTACACTAATTCCACCAAATTAAACTCCGTCTGTTATCTCTATTAACTTAGCAAACTCCTTGCCATATTCAGAAAATAGAGTTTTAGAAGTTCATTATTTATGAATTTTAATAACGAGATTTCAAACTCGTAGTGCTCCCGACTGGACTCGAACCAGCACGTCTTTTCAGACAACGGATTTTAAGTCCGCTACGTCTACCATTTCCGTCACAAGAGCATGGCTAGGATAGCAAGGTTCGAACTTGCGAAATAACTGGTTCAAAGCCAGTTGCCTTACCACTTGGCTATATCCTAATATTTAAGTACCTCTGACAAGATTTGAACTTGCACGCTTTTAAGCAATAGATTTTGAGTCTATCATGTCTGCCTTTCCATCACAGAGGCATGGCTGTCCTGAGATGATTCAAACATCTGTCTTACGGTTCAGAGCCGTATGTTCTATCGTTAAACTACAGGACAATTTTAAGTACTCCCAACGGGAATCGAACCCGTATTTTTACCTTGAGAGGGTAACGAACTGACCGTTATTCGATGAGAGCAATTCATCTAAACTAATTCTATACACTAATTCTGCTGGAAAATTAGTTGTAGGAAACACGATTGCTAAATCAATACCATTCTTGAACAATTTATCACTTAATTCTAATAGCAAGTCCATTATTAAGTATTCTTCAAATTTGAATTTACTATTTGTTTTCTTGATAAACCGATAGTTAAACGTTTTAGAGAACTTGGTATTACAACCTTCAATAGTCAATACAAATACTTTATTACTTAATCTTTCAACATCAATTACAACACTAGTTAGTTTGCCTTGATTTTCTACAAAATGTTTAACAATATCATCAATACTGAATCTCTTATTGCTGTTCTTGAATTTCATACTCTGCCAATCTATCTATAATTGCTTTCTTTAAAATGAGTTTAATTGGTTCAGAGGCATTTACTATCTGGACTTTATCGAAGAAGTTATGTAAACCTAACTTGGCACAATTCTTGCCAATTACTTCATCTGCAAAAGAACTAGTCACCATTTTAACATCTTCAAAATCTAATATGATTTCATCTTCTTTCTCAAAGTCAATCATATTACTAACTTCTTTACCTAGAACTCTACTTCCCAAACTTGTTCCAAACTCTTTTAAATCTACAATCATAAACACTTTCCTCTTGGTTTAATGGTCGCTATGGCAAGAGTCGAACTTGCAACTACGTACCTATGAAATACGTTTTCTGCCATTGAATTACATAGCGATTAAGAGTACTCCCGACTGGACCTGCACCAGCAACCTTCGGCTTAAGAGGCCGCTACTCTTCTATTGAGTTACGGGAGTATATGGCGGGGATGGTAGGAATCGAACCTACATAGAGTTTCCTCACGGCTTAACAGGCCGGCGTTCAACCATTGAACCACATCCCCAAATAAGTGAATTTTGACAACAAGATTTCAAACTTGTAGTACCTCTGACTGGAATCGGACCAGTGACTCATGGTTTAAAAGACCATTGCGATACCACTTCGCTACAGAGGCATGGTACCCTAGAGTGGAGTTGAACCACTGACATCTAGTTTGTAAGACTAGTGTTCTCCCGCTGAACTACTAGGGTATTTAGAGTTTTTAAAGAACTCTTTAACTTAGTACCAGTACCAAGAATTGAACTTGAATATAAGCCTTATCAGGACTCCACACTGCCATTGTGTTATACTGGTATATGGCGGAGACGGTGCGACTCGAACGCACACATCCTTGCAGATGACCGGTGTTCAGGACCGGACAGATACCAATTTCTGGTTACGTCTCCATTTATGGTACTCCCAACGAGATTCGAACTCGTGATGCACGGATGAAAACCGTGTGGCTTAACCTCTTGCCTATGAGAGCATATGGGCGCTAAGGCAAGAATCGAACTTGCGTATATAGGCTTATGCTGGCCTAATTTCTACCACTGAATTACTTAGCAATATGGTGGGGTGGGTAGGACTTGAACCTACAATATCAGAGACGCCGAATTTACAGTCCGGTGCAGTACCAATTGTGCCACCACCCCAAATCTTAGAGTTTTTGATAAGAACTCTTTAACTTAAGTGCCGACTATAGGACTTGAACCCACAACCTTTTCCTTACAAGGGAATTGCACTACCAATTGTGCTAAGTCGGCAAATGGCGGTTACGATGGGAATCGAACCCACGTGTTTCTCCGTGACAAGGAGACGGGACTAAACCACTGCCCTACGTAACCAAATTTGAATTTTGTTATCGAGATTTCAAACTCATATTTAGCACCCCTATCAAGAATCGAACTTGAATCGTAGGTTTAGAAGACCTAAGCACTATCCGTTATGCTATAGAGGCATTTTAAGTGGAGAGTATGGAAATCGAATCCATCTGATATCCTGATTGCAAGTCAAGTGTCCACCCCATGCAGACCCATTCCCCAAATATACAACAAAGGACAATTCTGCTTATGTTATTACACATCTAAGAACTGTCCTATATTAGATATTTTAATTTAGTCTTAACTAACTAATTAACTCCTAATACAGGGCTTCCTATCCAGGCAATACCAAAACGCAATGACACTATCGTTTTTATGTGTTCTATTCATTCCGTTACACAAGATTTATATTAAAGTCTCCCTTAAATACTCGATTTCCTTATTCAACGTGCTTACTTTGGAGATAAATCTCTACTCGTATTGTCTTAGCACTCCCAAGGCTTAAATTCCCGACTAACGTATCGGTACTATATTTACGAACACTATTTAAGTGTTAATAAACCATAATTTTTTAAATTGATACTAGCGTTTAAATCTCTATCCATTCTGTTACTACATTCTGGACATATAAACACTCTATCAGAAAGTTTTAAATCTGATTTTACAGTTCCACAGACTGAACATGTTTTTGAACTTGGATAGAATGTTGGAACCTCTATAATTTGAATATTGTTCCACTTCGCTTTATAAGACAATATCTCTTTAAAACTATAGAAAGATTGTGCTTGAATTGCCTTCGCAAGATGTCTATTCTTCATCATTCCAGATACATTCAAATCTTCTAAACTTATGAACATTGGTTTTCTGCTTACAATTTCAGATGTTACTTGATGTATGTAGTTATGGCGAATATTAGTCAATCTGTGATTAAGTTTTAACAACTCTTTCTCTAATTTTACAACATTCTTTGTCTTTTCATATTTGTTGGCAATACACTTCTTTGACAGTTTACGTCGAAGTCTACGCTCTTTCTTTTCTAAACGTTTAACTTCATTTGTCTTGTTAATATTTCCGTAAATATTACCATCGCTAGTGATGGCAAGGTCTTTGACACCTAAATCTATACCAATTCCCTCGTTTGTTGGAATTTCGTTATTTTCCTCTACATCAATAGATATACTAACCCAGAAGTTAATACCATCGAAAGTTACTCTTGGATTTGAATACTTACAATTAATTGGAACTCTGCCTACTTCTGCTAACTTAACCCAATTTAACTTTCTTCTGTTCTTTCTTGTAGAACCTGACAACTTTGCCAATTTAACATGGGTATGTGTAAATTCAATTTTGCTACTATTGACATAAAAACTTGGTTTTGATTTCTTTTTACTTTTAAACTTGGGAAAATCGGCATTTCCTTTAAAGAAATTTTTATAAGCATTACAAGCGTCTATAATTGCCATTTCGGATATAACTCCTGAATACAAATTTAACCAATCATACTCAGGCAACTTCTTTAATAATCCAAATTCTTTTTGTAAGTCAAAAGCGGAAATAAACTTACCGCCATTCTCATAGTTTTCCTGTTGTCTGTTTAAAGCCCAGTTATAGGCAAACCTACTAACTCCGAAGCACTGAAACAATTTTGTTCTCTGTTTATTGTTTGGATGGAGCATAATTTTTATTGCTTTAAACATTGTACAATGCCCCTTTCTTATTAAACTTCAAACTTAAAATGCTTAATCAATCTTTAAAATAAAAAGGACAATCAAATTAAATGGATTGTCCTGTATCAAAAATCTAATATTCCTATTTTTATTCTAGTTATATCTTTAATTTTAATACAGTCTACCCCTATCTTTAAGTTCATACCAAAAAGGCATATCAAAAACATCATGATTAATAGCATATAAGTTTTTTGAGTTTGTTCTTGCTAATAACATAGCGTTTTCTCCTTTTCTTTCTTTGTACTCTTGTTATATCAGTTTTTAGTGCGGGTAGAGTGAATCGAACACTCGCCTCATGCTCCCAAAGCACGAACACTACCATTATGCAATACCCACATGGAGCCGGTGAGGCGAATCGAACGCCCATCTTCTGCTTGGAAGGCAGTAATAATAGCCATTATACGACACCGACAATATTCAATGGTAAGACACATCGCCTGTAACTCAAAGGCGGTTTCTTTTTCTAGTGCTTGCATTTGTCCATGAAAGGTATTTCACCTAAGTTTATATGTTTATCATATCTCGCAACCGAACCACTTACATTTATTATTATACAACAATTTTAACTCATTGTATATAATTTATATCATTTTTTTGTATTTTTTTTTAAATTTTGCCAGTATTCAGAGTTGAACTGAACAATTACACTACCCGTACCGACATATATTTCGACTGCTCCAGTGGCTACTCTACCGTTTGAGATACCTGTTCTAGCGACCAAGGTTGGATTCGAACCAACATCTGCCTAGGCTACAATCTACTTATATATTCTCAACTAAAACCTTGTACTTGTTGAGCGATTGAGTTAATTACTCTCAATCTGTTTTTAAAAAGTTTCGAACCTTTTTAAGGAAAATATCATTTACGAATAGTTGGACTCGAACCAACACCACGCTACCAATTGCTTTTCATATTCGTGTGATGATATTTCAGCAGAGGGCAAGCGTTTCTCTGACAAAGTTTAAGACCGTATTACTTTCTAAAACATCGAACTTTCACACTTTTTCTAATAATTTCATTCATCGTCATGAACTTCCTTACCACCATATTAACACCCCCGGCTAACATGGGACTTCAACTGACAAATTGAAGCCGAAACCTAACTACTTATTCTTATTTTTAGTGGTTTAATAAAGTCTGTATACCTCACCGCAACAGTCACGTATTGATTTGGTATACACTTAACCTCTCCTGAAACACCATCAAGATGTTTCATGCAGTTATATTTTTTTGCTTTTTGTATTACTGTCTGTTGTTCAGGTGTAGTTTAACCTGTTTGTTTTTTAATTACATTATCATTATACTACAGTTTTTCGATATTGTAAATAGTTTTTTCAAAATATTTTTAAATTTTTTCTACTTTGTATGTAGAAATATCTACAAGGTACTTCTTAATATCTTCTAACGATAATTCTTTACCTCGCATTTCAGCAGGAATATTCATATCAATAGAAGTCACTGTATTAGTGAAAGATGCTAGACGAAGTGGTAATACACCGTACACATTGTTTCCACGTACATCTTCCTCTGTTGCGTGTGAGATAACCTTATCGAACTTGATTCCAAGTTCTTCAAAGTATTCTACTAATGCCTCATGTCTAGTCACTAATACTTTCATATTTATACCCCTCTTTTGTTTACGAGATTATCTTATCACAAACAAAAGGAAATGTAAATAGTTTTTTAAAAATTTTTTCTATAAATTGTATGCCTTCTTAACAATTTCACAGATTTCGTCAAATTTCTTTGCTGTGTTAAGTGCACTATTAATCTTTTCTTCTGTGATTTTCCCATTATCACTATCTAACAAAGTTAATCTATAACCATTATAGATAATGTCAGCATCGCCAACTATCCTACCAATCCATCTATCAAATGTGACAGTAATAGTTAAATTATCACTAGGAGTAAACTTAAATTTTTCAGGATAACTAAATTCAACGCCACGATTTTGTAAAAATTTTACTGATACTTTATCTTTAATTTGTTCATTAATCACAGGAGTAAGCAATTCTAACAATGCATGCGTATTTACATTCTGTATTACAGACTGGTATCTGCTAAATCTGTCTCCACCACATCGTTGGATTAATCTCTTTTTGTAGAGATTTTCGCCTCTATTGTTTGTCTTATATCCATAAGGCATATCAAGCATTCTTTTAACTTCATATTTGATTTTGAACGTATAAAGTATTTCTGTTCTTGGATTAAATGTGTGCACTATTGTTTCATATGTACCTTCTCCAAGACTCTTATATACATTAGATGATTTGTTAATTTCATTCAAAGTATTAGTCAATAATTTACCTGTAAAATCACGATGTCTAACAAGGTACTTTCTTAAATATGACATAACATCGTTCTTGTCACCATGAAAGTCTTTGTCTGACTCACGATAAAAACTGTTTTCTGTTACGACACTTGCTCTTTGAAGATACAATTTAATTGTACATTTCTTAACCATCTTCTTCATATTTATTGAAAGTTCCTTTCTTAGTTAAAATTCAGCGACACTATATTCTGGGTGTTTAAACTCTACATCATTAGGGTCAATATTTGACAAAATATTATCTAAATTTTCTGTACTACATTGAAAGAAGTTATTATCTGCTAATTTCTTCAATAACAAGTTTAATTGCTTTTTTAAGTCATAGTCACCGCAAATAGTTTTATATCCATTGTTTTCCTCATATTGCAAACAACTAACGTGTTCTTCAGGCATTGAGTAGATTTCATCAACCATCTCTCCATCTATAATACCTTTCATGAGAAATCTATGCCCGCAAAATCCACCGTATATGGCAGTATCGAATAAGATAAATTGTCTATCAGTTGTTAATGGTTTTACCGTTTTTAAACATTCAAGCAATTCCACATCCTTATTAGTAAGAGTTACCACTAGTTCAAAATAATCTAAAACAGAAAAACGATTAATTACATAATCAGGTGTTTCTTTCTTCTTAAATTTATCAACGATAGTTTTAATATCTTCCTTAATTGTTTCAATATTATCATCAGTGATAGTATTGGAATATAGAGAACCTGCAAGGAATTTAAAAATTCTGCCTGGACTGAATCTTTCTTTATTTCTAATACACAAACCAATCTCAACACGATTGTTTATAACTACTAGAAATAGTGAATTTTTCTCTCCACTAAATCTCCAACAACCATAATCATGTTCAAAGCCTAATTGTCTAAGAAAATCTTCCAACAAATCTTCTTTTCTTATATCAGAGGCAATTTTTTTGCATTTTACGAGATAACTTAAGTATCTCATCTTTTGTTGCATTAGTATTCATAGTGAAAGTTCTCCTCTATACGATTATCATAACATATACACTCAAAGTGTGTTAAATCTGGCGTCCAGATGCAGGACTCGGACCTGCTGATTTGCCTATATCCAAACATGTGTTGGACTTTATTTATGCACGCCCAACCTTCGTGCCTTCTTTTTAGCTGTCTGCTCACTCGTTGGACTTTGATTTTATGCACAGCCAAGGTTTCGCAACCATAATCTACCAACAACTGTGGTTTTCCACCACTAATACAAGTCTTGTTTTCAATGCCTTATTGCTCCATTGAATCACAGCAGGAATGTCACACCATCGTGTTTTACTGTGTTACCGATACAAAATAAGGTCTTACATGTTGTGCGTTCTGACATTCAACTTAATTTGGGTATTCGCACAGACCCTTGAAATTTAATTGTTCTTTTGGTTTTCAAAAATATATACCGATCCAAATATTCCGACATAAAAGCCAGAGAAAAACCAACAAACTAATAATACACAGACGTTAACAATTAAATCGTTTCTATGTATCACCCAGCAACAATTCTATCCTCTTACAACCCGTGGAATTGTGACTCAGGTATCACTTAAGAATCTCTGCTGATATTGATTTATCTTAAGTTTGTCCAACTATAGCATGGTCCTCTATCTTTAATCAACTTCCTACTAAGGCAAGGACTCTCCATTTAAATCCGCTTTGCTTATTTAAAGCATATTTTTGGGTATAAATTACCACGGTCGCGGTGCCCCGAAGTTTATTTAATGTCAGTACTCATGACAAGTGGACATAGATGGAATTGAACCACCGAACGACCGTTATGAGCGGTCAGTTTTGCCATTAAACTATATGTCCATATTAAGCAAGCATACTTTGAGTGGTAGGAGTCGAACCTACTCATTTTTCTTACCATCGAAACACAGCGCCGACATGGCTGCCACGCTCACCGATACGTGCCTCACTCTAATACGCTTTATAATCTTGAATAATTGATTGTGCCATCTTTTTATTTGTTCCCTATAACTCGCTTTGACTACCTCTAGAAAGCAATCTCTACGTAGGTACTAAAATAGGTTGATGTAGTTCTGACTGGATTTGCACCTGCTGTTCTACACTTGAACTAGTCTCCGGCAAGAGACTACCGAGTTCGCTATTTACGCGGACCGAGAACTCAAACAATCATTTATTTTTAATTACATATACTATTATACAACAGTTTTCTGAGATTGTAAATAGCCAAATCACAAAAATATACTATATTGTATAATTCCTTATCTTACATGATTAATTCAAATATTCTACTGTTAGTTTAGAACCTTCTTCATCAAAACTCTCTGCAAAGAACCCAAAGAGTGAATTGTCTAATGTACGTACTAATCCTAACGTAATACCAAATGTTGGATAGTTATCTATTCCAGTGCTTTCTCCATCAATTAAAACGTCAACTTCAAAGCACTTTTTCATCTTTTTGACAACAATCTCGTACACTTGACCTTCCCATGGCTCAACCTGTAGATTACATATATTACTACCTACTTCGCAAGTCACTGTGAATAAAGGGGCTGCCAAACTCAGTAATGTCAATTCTTCTTCTGTAAAACCCATTAGATTTTTCATATATCTCTCCTATTGATTTGTGCAAGATTATTTGCACATTCTATTCATAAGTTCAGCAAGTGCTTCTACTGTTTTACCTGTCTGCACTTCAAATTTATTATCTTGGTATTCAATACGCACTTCCTTAATGGTGTGAATACCCCAACCATCATAACTTGGAAGATATTCTACAGACTCATCAGGAAGAGATTCTTTAATTTCTTTAATTGTTGCTTTATAGAGTTTCTTAAAATCCTTCTCGCTTAATGCAAGTACCTTTTTAGAAAATGCATTATTTTTTAGAGCCAGTTCATTCAGTTCTGAATAGAGACCCTTTTTACGCTGAAAGTAACGTTCTAAAGCACCATTCATATCATCTCTAATATCAATGCTATAATCATGAGTTCTATGTCGATAGTCATTATCAAAAGCAAATAAATCGACTAATTTTGAGGTATTGTAAATAGTTAAATTATAAAAATATGCATTTACCCAATATATTTACATAAATCCTTATTTTTAATTAAATCTTCGTCAGACATATTTAACATTTTAACAGAAATAACATAGTCGCTTGGCAACTGATGAATTAATATGGACACAGTCACATCTTGACCTACAATATGCCACGATATGTTTACATCCTTACAACCACTAAAGTCTAGTTCTCTTGTGACCTCAATAATATGTAACAATCTTCTTTCAAACATTTTATCAAGATAAATAACTTTACGCTTTAAGATTTGAGATAGCATTTTAATTTCTGAAAGTGAAAAATCTTCCAACTCATGTTCTACTAAAACCTCGTCCATAGATTCCCATAGTTCAGATACAACGCCGTTATCAATAGACGTATAGTAAGGTGTTGCGAATGTTACGTCACCTCTACCGGCGTTTACAGGTAGTTCCTTATTAAACAAAATTTTAAAATCATCTGCGTTATCAAAGCCAGAGTGGAAGAATACCTTTACTGATGCCAGTTTATAGACATCTCCATACTCTCTGTGTTGTTCTAGTCTTTGAGTTGTTAGAATAATGTTCTGTTTAGCAACTCTACCAAAACGAATGATACTCAATGTGATATCATGAACTAACTTCTGGCCTTCTTTTGACATATTTAACGTGTAGAACTCATCAAAGCATAGCATTAATCTTGTTGGATTATATTTACCAACATGACTTGTAACCTGACCACAAACAAAATAACTATTGGCTGCTTTCACTTTTCTCTTATACCACTCATGTATTAATAACCATCTCTGTTTTCCGTTTTCATAATAACAAATGATATCATCTGGCATATACTCTCTACCACCGATTACAAAGGTTGTTATTTCTTTACCAACCAGTTCTGTTAGAGTATGTACTCCTGCGTTACAGATTAACTGATTACGGAACTCTTGTTGTGCCTTAACCACTTCATAAAGAGATTTTAACTCACTCTCTGTCATATTTGCACTATCGTTAAGTAAATAACCTGCAATATCCTTAACTGTATCAAAGTCTGCTGTATGGTCATCTACATATAATACATCTAGGTTATCATATTCTGCTTTTGCATGTCGCAAAATTTCTTTAATTGTTCTTGTTTTACCTGTGCCGTAAATACCGACAAGTAAAATTGAACTTTCTTTATCTAAATCAAGCGTCATATTACGCTCTGAACTAAGTTGAATATCCATACTTTTACCCTCTATTAAATTTTTCTAAAATTAGACCTAACACCTCTTGCTTGCCTGATACATAGTCCTGTGCCAACCTCTCTATACTATCATCTTGAATGACAGATACAACAAGGCCAGGATAGTATAACATGCACGTAGGCATATTATTGTGCTTCAATATTACTAATTTGTAGTCACCTAATATATATTCAGTTCTCATATGTTACCTCTTTATTTAAAAGAGTGGTTTCTATATAAGCCTACTCTTGTGTTTTTATGGTTGCGAGGTCAGGAGTTGCACCCGCGGCCTCTAGGGTATGAACCTAGCCATCTACTACTGATATACCTCGCCATATATAGAGTTTTTATCAACTATTGCCCACAGGATTTTCATAGTTGATGGGACTACCTCTAACCCATTCGCTCTCATTTACCCTGAAGGTATTCCACCTTCAAATAAGGGACTTTGTTCTCATAGGATTTTAATGCCAATATTCAAGTGAAAGTCATTTGCCCAGTGCTCGGCAATCACAACAGAATTTCAGCAACCTCATATAGGTAAGTTCAAAACTGGGATTTATAAATTGTTTGGGACACCTTACCACACCCGAAGAGGCCCTAACGGTTGCAACCTATTTTTAGATACCTCTACTTATATTATACAACTTTTTAGCAAAAGTGCATAATCTTAACTAATTTTCTTCTTTGTGTTCTTTTGATTCCTTGATTTTCTTTTCCACAAACTGCTTACCACCGAATAAATTGTAAACAACTAGTGCTAAGAAAGAACCTACAAAACTGTAAATAATAAACATTATTCTTCACTCCTTCTGCCAACTAGGCGATATTAGGTTTAAATGAATTGCTATCACTTAAACTCATAAACTATATCAGTTTTTTATGCATTTTAATCAACATTTAAGAACTCTTGCAATTTGAAACCGTAAAACTTATGACCTTTGTACTCTTGCCATTCAAAACTGCCTCTAGCACCGTACTTATTGCCTTTTTTATTTTTAAATTTTTCGTCAAAAATATCAATCGTTTCACCGTTTAATAACTTTTCAATCTCTTCTGCTGTAAACTTATGACCGTTCCATTCGTCTTTAAACTTCACATCTTCACCCTTAGAGGTCTTGCCTTCTTGTTTCGGTTGAGTCATAGGTCGTTCTACCTTAATAGATTCCCTGTTCCCACGAACAACAGGTATCTCTTTTTCAATAATAGTAGCCATTTCTTCTAAATACTTGTCGATGTACTCAAACTGACCTTGACCGATTTTCTTCATAATAGCCATGACATGCTCTGTTAGTTTTGTACCACCGAATAGAGTACCTGCTAATAATTTATGCTCGATAGAGCCGTATTGTGTCAGAGATAATAAGCCCTTATGGTTACTCATTAACGGGTAACTTGCCTTTTCACTCGTGATTTGTGATAAAGTACTCGTTCTTGTTGCACCTGTACCAACGTTGAATTTCTCTAACTGTTTCATCAACCATTTCATCGTTGGTTTACTTGGTTTAGGTGGTTCACCCTTATATACAAACGGACTAGCCTTTTTACCGATACCCTTAGATGTGACCTCTTCTTCATCATCTAAATCTTGACCATATACTGCTTTCCACCCAGACTTCTTAGGTATATTAACCTTAGCGATAAATAAAGGGTAATCAACAACCTCACCTGTCTGTTGCTCGTACTCATAATCCTCTGCCAAGATTGATAATGCCGATTTTGCTAACATGGTATAAATCGCTACACCAATCTTACCGAACCTAGCCTCTAAATCATTAAGCGACTTAGGAACTACCTCGCCAGGTCTATTGGCTCCGTGAGAGCCTTCTTCCTTAACATGTGTTGCTCTTGCTTTTTTATGTGTCAATAAATCAATATCGACACCGATAACCTTAGCGATTTTTGGAGCCAAAGCAACTAACTCTAAAAACTGCTCATGTGTAATTGTATGGTCATCTGTTCTTGGGTAAGTAACAATAGACGCCTCATACATTTTCTGGTACGTTGATAAAACATTCGCTGGTTTATATCCTCTACTTGCTAAACTTGCTGATAATGAAGCCAAGTCCAACATCTTAGGTGGTGCTGTTTTCTTCATTTCACTCTTAATACATCTAACAGCACTTGGTTTATATGTGTTAGGAACCTTAGACTCTTCATCGAACTTAGGTTCTTTTTCATTAATATAGATATTACCGTTGTCATCTCTAAATCTATTCTGAAAATAAAATACAGTCTGATGATTATTAACCAATTCTTCTTGATTGCCTACAAGAGTCACCATAGCACCCTTTAATCTACCAGTAGCCAACACAGCCTTAATAGGACTGTTTAAAGTTAATACTCTCGTTGCCTGCATAGATAGATAATCCCATTTACTTCTAAACAATGCTTTTTGATAAGGTGGCCAATTCTCTAAATCTTCTATAACCACAGGGTTAGCCAAGGCAGCCTCAATGTCACGCTTACTTTCTGACACGTGGAATAGGCGTTTAATGACCTTGCTTCTACATAACTTATTCTCTATTAATACTTCGGCAGCAAGAAGGTCTCCCTCGCCTGATTCGTCATTGTCGGTAGCAATCCAGATTTCAGAACAACTCTTAGCCTTTTCCTTAATGTTATTAATTACATCTCTGCAACCATCAGTGACAACCCTTTTCCATTTAAAATCTTTATAAGACCAAGGTAAAGATGTCAGAGACCACTTACTGTACGAAGGTCCTGCGATTACACTAATATCAGCCCACTGATACAGGTGGCCTCTTGCATTAACTATGACAACATCATTACCTTCCCATTTAAACTTCTTGTCTACACTACCACCCATAGCAGATGCATAGTTCCTTGCCTGCGACGGTTTTTCACAAAGTATCAAAATCATAATCTCTCCTTTTGCCTAGGTATGAACCCTTATACTCCTAACGTAGGAACGGTTTTAAACGTATTTTCACCTAAAGATGATAAATATATCAGCCCCTTTATTTTTGCCTAAAAACAGGTCAACAAAGTTGCACGTTTTCTTCCTAGTTTTACGTTTCGGCTATATTCTAAATAAGGGAAAAGGCGATGTATTACACCGCCCGTTCCTGAGTTTATGTTAAAAATTTATCAGATAGGCGATTTTAGACAGTTGTCTCTGTTGTCATCTTCGAGGACGACCCTAATACGGGTATTCAGGACGACTAATCCTTAACCTGTATATTCACCTTGTCTTTAAAAGTAAGTTTATGTTTGCTGTAGCCTATCTATTATCATCAACTGCTCACTGGCTGTTGTTGATAACATTTATATCAGTTTTTAGTGGGTTTCAAGACGGTACCCACTAAACCGTAATTCTTAAATACGAACTCTGTCGTATCTCTCACTCTGTAGTGTTGTTAACATCACCATCACTGGGTCAATCTTCTGCTTTACTACAGTTTCGCCCTTCTCATTGACTGTTGTTTCGTACTGTGTACCGTCAATTACATTCTTAAATAGAACAGGTGAGTAGCCACCTACCATAGCAACGTTAGTACCGTTCTTATCTTCTTGAAACATACCACAATGACTTGTACGCACATTCCAGTACACGATAGCAGGCATTTCGTAACCATGTTCTGCAAACTTCTCTGTCCAATCACGATGTAAAGTGTTATGACCACTAGCATAATCAAATTGCATATCAGAGATTACATACAACTTATTAGGAATATCTGATTGTGAACAGTTGTTCTTAATAGCAGTATCTAAGATTAATCCTAGCACCTTATTGAAATCAGTATTCATACCCCAATCTGCTCGTTGCATATTGTGAATCTTATCAACAATATCTTCACCTTGAACCTTTACAAGTTCTGGTCTACTAGAGAATGTGATAAATCTATTCTTAAATGGTCCATTACACTTATCAGCACAATATAAACCAAGTGAGATGGCAACTTCCATAGGCATACCTGACATAGAACCAGATGTATCAACTACACAGATTCCAGTTTCGTTGCGACCCTCAAACCAGTTAGGCAAGTTCTGCCACATAGCATCGTATAAATAGCGATTGCTTAACGATATGTTGTAGTTGTTCATAATCTTAGAAACAATATCAACAGGAATTAGTGTACCAGCGTTAATCTTAGCCTTACCTGTCATAAGTTCTTTTAGATACACCAAATAACGTTCCTGTGCCTTACGCATAAACAATTCACGATAAACCATCTGTGCCTTAGAAGGTAACTTAGAGAAGTCAATATCTTCGTAACGCTTTTCGCATAACTTTGTTTCAACAATATCTAAAGCCTTACGTAACTTAGATAATGTCTTACGATATTCACGTTCGGACATATTAAGACCATTTACAATCTTTAATGCTACCTTACGTGTATTCTTAACACCATTATTTGCAGATGGTAACCACTTAGCCATAAGGCTTGGTGCCCCACCGTTATTAACAGACTTAACATCTGCCCTTAGTGTTTCCTTGATTAAATCAAGAACTTCACGTTCAACTGGCGTATCTAATAAACATAACAAGTCATCATAACGACCATAGAAAGCAAAGTTATCTAAGTTCTTGATAACTACTTCTGGCTTATTCTTTGCTAAATAGTTCATGATAACACGGAAAACTCTACGTTCACCCTGTCCACCACGAATATCGCGGATATAGAATAACAACTTCATTGCTAATTCCTTATCCTCTGCAAAAGCAAGATTAAAAGTCTTGATAATCTCTGCTTCATCATTAGTACGCATTGCACCTAATGTACCAAAAGCATCTAATAGACCACTCTTAGTAGACTTTAATGCAACTGCACCATTTTCTGTTGTTGTGTAATTTAATTCTTCTTCAATTAAGTCTATAAAATTCATTTTAACTCTTACCTCTTTTCTTCTTGTTCTGATTGGTTGTCTGATTAGAAAAATAGTTCTTTTATTTTGCTGTATAGTAAGAAAATTTACTCTAAACCTTTACATGTTTTCTTTAGCCTAGAAAGTGTATTTTTTGCTGTTGGTTTAGAAAAGTGAACGTTTCGTTAAAGGGCACACACGTACAAAAGCCACTATGGTGGTTGCCAAGAATTGCACTTGGAATGTTCTAATGAAAGGAGGTGGTGTGAACATTTACTAATACAACCACATTGGTTGCGAGAGGTCGGACTTGAACCGACGACCTTCAGGGTATGAACCTGACGAGCTACCAACTGCTCTACTCCGCGATATTGAGAGGAACTAAATCCTCTCGAATTTTTGGACTTACTTAAAATGGTAAGTCATCAGATGCTACATTGAAGTCAGCAACGCTTGTCTGAGTAGCCTTAGAAGAAGTACCTTCAGACTTCTTAGAGCCTAACAGTTGGATATTACTTGCTACAATTTTTACATTGTAACGTGTTTCTCCTTCCTTAGTTTTCCAAGATTCTTGTACTAACTTACCAGTTACACCAACCTGAGTACCTTTTACAAGATGCTGTGTTAATGCTTCGGCTTGTTTTCCCCAAACACTTACGTTGAAGAAACTTGTCTTAGCTTTTTCGCCAAAACCATCTGATGTTGCAATAGAGAAAGTAGAAACTACTGTTTCTCCTGCTTGGCGCATTTCAGCATCCTGTGCTACACGCCCTACGAGTGTTACTACATTTAAATCCATAAAATATTTTCTCCTTGTTGGGGACATTCAGTAGCACCCTCAACTTGCTACGAACTTTGTTTAGTGTCGAAGTTCACGAACACTAGAAAGAATTTTCACTTGAGCGGATTCAAAAGTCTGCTTTTTCTTATTTTTGTTTGCTGTTTCTTTCTACTTACACTAATAGTATATCACACCTATTTAATATGTCAATAGGTTATTTAAAAATATTTAATCTAAATTTTCAAATCCACGTTTATCTAATCTACAGAACGCTTTAATATGTTTGCCAGTTGTCTGACTCCAATCAAACCACAAACGTTTTAATTCCCCATCTGGACTTCTTGAAATGATTGGTGTCTTGTAACTATATAGTGTTTCTGTTCCATCCTCATCAACATGTACAAGTGCTTTACCATAGAAACTTTCTTGCATCTGTTCTGGTAGTGGATGTAATTCATATATCTTTAACATATTCTATTCCTCGCTAGTTAGTTCTATAAGCAAATAAGTCATCTGTTAATTCAATTTCTTCACCGTCATATCCTGAGAGGAAATGACCATAACCATCTGCGTTAACTGCATCCTCACAGAACTGCTCAAAACCACCATCTACCCACTTTTCCAATAGTTTATAGACAGCATCGTTCTTATCTACTAATGCTTTAAATACTTCTTTTGGTAGTTCTGTTTCTTCTGCTAAAAATTCTGGAACAAAATAAGAACAAGTTTCTTTGATGTTTTCTTGTAATGTCTCTTCTCTCTCATCCCAATCAAGTACCAGATATTCACTACCATCATCTAGTTCAAAATAGTTATTATATCCTAATGAACTAATAGTATCTTCTTTAACGTCTAAACATTCTGCTAATAGTTTCTTTTTATCATCTACACTATAACCCATCTCAAACCACCTCTCTACTTTCTTGTTTTAAATACTATATCTTCAATGTTGCAATCCCACTTCTTCAAGTCATCTGCATACTTCTGTAAGGCTCTTGCAAACTCTTTTGCTTCCTTTTCACCAATATGTCTTGGTTCTAGGTGAATGGCTTCTCCATGACCCTCTTCAAGATATGCAAATCCAGTGATTTTCCCATCACGTGTTACATAGACCTTAAAGAACCCATAGTTAGAACTCTTATAAAAACTCATAAATTCACACGTTCTATCATTCATGCTAAAGTCAAACCCCGTACCGTCATTGGCGTTCATATAAAAGATAGTTCCATTATCTAGTAACATGCTGTCGGTAACCTCTGGGAATCTATCTCTAATGCTCCCTCTAATATAGTCTAACACTTGTTGTTTTACTCTATCTGCTGTTGACATCACTTTTCTCCTTTAATTAATTATGCTTAGTTTTCCCTCTTAGGGATAAGTTCTTCGATATTATAATCCCACTTCCCTAAATCATCTGCAAAAATTTGCATTACTCTTACAAACTCAGCTAACTCCCATGGATTCACGTACCCTTGTTCTACTGCAATACCAATATCATCCCCAACATCTAAATATACTCGCCCTCTGATTATCCCGTTACATGACACATATACATCAAAGAATCTACGAGTAGGTTTTCTATAAAAACTTACAAATTCGCAAGTTCTGTTATTTACATAAAAGTCAAACTCTGAACCATCATATCCATTCATATAGAATACAGTACCATGTTTCAAAAGCATATCATCAACTATCTGTGGGAATTTATCTTTAATGTTTTCTTTAATATATTTAAGTATTTGTTGTTTTACCTTATTTGCTATTGATATTCTATCCACTATATCTGGTCTCCCAAATCATCAGGGATATTCCAGTTTGTGTACTTATCCATAGCATCTGGTTCATCTGGGGCAGGTCTCTTGAAGTCTACCTGAATATCCCCAGTCTTAGGATTCCAAGAAATCCAAGCATTATAGAATTTTTGTTTATTCTCAGAATACATTCCTTCTAGGTAAACCCATTTTCCACTAATTAATTGTTGTTTCTCTTCTGGGGTTAATAAATGCTTACGAAAATCTTTGCCAAAAATACCAAGTTTTCTAAAACCATAAAATAAGAATCCTTGATATTCTTGCTTTTGTAGATTTCCAATAAAGGTCATTTCTTCCCCCTTAGAAGTAACCATATCAAAATAAATATTATTACCTGCTAATAGTTCTTCACATTCTTCATCGGAGAAACGGTAAGAACCAAATACTCTACTAAATTTAATGTTCTTACCATTAAACTTACCTTCATATTGTTCCTTTTCATCCCCCAACTTAGGAAGTTTTAACCATTCTGAGATTACCTTTTCTAATACTTCTTTATAATTGCTATAATCATCTTCAAAAGCAAGTGGAACTCTAAAACAAGAGCAACGAGTAGTTAATACTTGAATAGTATTACCATTACACTTTTCATCATATCCAAAGTAAATATCCTGTACTCGTTCGTCAGGTACTACTTCTTTAGAAAGTGCCACATACATTTCATTGAATTTATCTCTATGTTTCTTGTATTCTTCTCTATCTACTAAGAAACTTCCATCTCCATATTCAATCCTTACAATTGCCATATTCATTAACCACCTTTCTTAAAATACTTAATTTCTTTTCCTTACTAACGTTTTTGTCTATAATAACAACTTTTTCTGTTGCTGTTGTGCTATGACAAATGATTGATGGCTCTACCACATCTAGCTCTAACTCTGTTGCTCTACGAAGAGCTTCCCCATTAGAAATGTGATGCTCTATAAAAGAGTCACGCTCTGGCCCATCAACCAAAATACTATTTTGTTTTAATTCTATCATTATTATAACCTCTCTTACTTATTATTAAATAACATAAATTAGAGATGATTTCTTCCTTGTTTCTCATTTTCGTCTGCCTTACAAAGAACTGCATAAGGCACTGGAATACTAAGTTCTTGATAGTATCGAACAATCTGACCTACTCTACCAAATAGTACAGTGATTAACTTCTTTGTTCGATAGTTAAATATCTTGATTGTTCCATCATCATAGATTGCATGTATCTCTAATCCATTCTCATGGTGTTTATCAACGATAAAAGCACTCACCAACTTGATACCATAGCTCATGTGTTTAGCACGCTCACTTCTATTGATATAGTGTTCCGTTACGTATTTAACATCGTCTAATCCATCGATAGGGTAGGTATCAATAACTTTGAAATATTTTTCCATATTTCACCTCACAAACATAGTTTAACACAGAAAAAAGGGAAAGTCAAATATTATTCTTTGCTCTCCCAATTCCTTACTTCCTTACTATTAATAAATTCTTTATTAGACATAATATCATCAATAATAGAGTTAATGTTATCCCCATTTTTCAAACCATTTAAGATTGTTCTCTTAATTGTGGGAGAGAAATATAAATATTCTACATCAACTAAGTATCTATCTGCCTGGGGAATTAAGTGCTGAGATACAATACATCTCATATTGGCAATTAAATCATAGGTCAGGTCAGAAGAATTGTCCAAGTGATATAGTAATCTTCTTAGAGTACCTGCTACATCATCTGCATGGAAAGTAGTCATTGTTAAGTGACCTGTTCTACTGGCCTCTATTGCTGATGAAATGGAATACTTATCACGTATTTCTCCTACTAAAATACAGTTCGGGTGTTCACGTAATGCAACTTTAATACCATCTGCAAATTCTCTAAAATCTTCTCCCATTTCCTTTTGAGTAATCTTAAAGGAATCGGTGGATTCAAATCTATATTCAATAGGGTCTTCTAATGTAGACCATACTGTATTATCTAATATATCTCCCTTTTGAGAGAATGTATTAATACATGCTGCCATTGTTGAGGACTTGCCCTCTCCAGTACGAGCAGAGAAGATAATAATACCATCTTTATTTTTAAGTGCTTTATGTAACATATCCTTACAATCTGCTGGGTAAGTAATGTTATCAAAAGTAATCTTTTTAGGTTTAATCATTCTGAATGTTGCTACATTCTTTTCTTCTGAAAAACCTAATGCACAACGATAACGATACCTAGAAGTATAATCCTTATCTAACTTTTCTTCTGGTACATATACTTCCACAGACAAGTCCAATTGCTTATTATGAACATATCCATCATTTCTTTCATTAGAAACATATAGGTCAGCAAAAGTACTCCAAACATCCTTTGAGGTAGGAGTACATGGAACTCTATAAATATTACCGTATCTTGATAGATAAGGATATTCAGTAACCTTAATATATAAGTCAGAACAGTCATGTTGAGTTGCAAAGATTAATAGTTCCTCAATAGATACTGTTCTCTTATTAAATTCTTTCTTTAACTCTTCCTCAAAGGAAAGTGCTATCTTAAATGCCATAATACACCTCTACTAAAAATATTGCTTTAACTCTCTTACTATTGCTTGTAATACTGGAACAACAATACTATTACCTGCTTGTCTATATAGAATACCACACATACATTCTTTTCCGTTAATATATCGTTGAGGATATAACACCTGTGCCTTTTCAAAGTCAGTTTCATCAAATCCCATTAACAACCAAGATTCTTTTTCTGTTATATGTCTATACTTATCTCCAACTGCCACAATGTTCGAAGTTGGCACTTTTGCATAATTTGATACAATCGTTCTAGCATAATCGCCAACAAGCATATTTCTACCATTAAAAGGATTGTTAGGTAATTTACCAAACTGAATTGCCATTGTTCTATCTGCAACTCTGTATTTATCTGAATAGAAGTTCCTATCTATAAACTTATTTATATCTTCCATAGGTGTAGTCTGTAAATTATCAAAATTAAACTCCTTACCATTAAGAATACTAACGGTAAATACTCGATTTCTTGTTTGTGGAATACCAAAATCTAAAGAGTTTAATACTTTATATGTACTAGTATATCCAAATTCATCTAACGCATCTATATATTTTTGGAACTCTGGATAGTTTAAAATATTCGCCACGTTTTCCCAAATAACAATCTTAGGTTTATGCTTTGCCTCTCGTATAATTCTGACAGTTTCCCACATTAAACTACTTTCTGTACCAGAACCTTCTACTCCACCATCTCTTTTACCGACCGTTGAGAAGCTAATGCAACTCGACCCATGTACGAGTAGGTCAATTTGTTCTTCTGGTAGGTGATAATCACATACACTCAAAGGTGAATAGTTTTCATTATATAAAGCATTATAAGACTTACAAGCATTCTTGTCTATCTCTACATATCCTACAGATTCAAACTCAATATTTTCTCTCTCTAATGCTTTTCTAACTGCACCTATTCCACCAAATAACTCTACTAATTTAATCACAAAAAATCATTCCTTTCTATATACCTCACACTTTAATAACCTGTACAATCTTTAATTAGTTGTTTGAAAGCCGTTTCAGAATTAAGATAAATGTACAAATCAAAATAATTCATCCAAACTAACTTTGCACCTGCATACCAACTACAGTAATTGTTACCATAACTATATAAAGAAATCTCATGCTCAAACCATTCTAAATCAAAGTCAAAATCATTATGCATAGCATAAACGGAAAACTCACTTAAGAAAGCAAACCTAATTTTTGACATAAGGGCTTCAATAATTTTAGGTGTGTCCGTTACCTCGATGTTTGATAACACTGGATAAGTAACTCCTAAACTATCTAACTTACCTAACATCATATTAATATACTGTTCCTCTGTTGTGGTAAGATTAAACAACAAACCTAATCTACTCATATCTTTCCCCCAATATAAATAAAAATTCCCTTACATAAGGCAATGAGGCTGCCCAACTAATAAAGTTCTCTAATTCATCATTGTCTTTACCTGACCACTCATTCAACTTATGATTCTTTCTTTGATGAATCATATTCAAGATATTTTCATAGTTCATTGTTACTGTTCTTGTCTGGCAGTATCCTGAAGGTAACCATCTAATTAGTTCTTTCCAATATCTTTTATCCTTTGTCTCTAAGTACTTCTGTCTTAGTTGTTCCAAGTAAGAGATAATAGTATTTATCTCTCCACCCTCAAATTCAATATCTTCAAAATCATCTAACTCAAAATCTTCTAATGTAATTGGTTTACTTGTTAATTTATGCATTGTAGAAGTTGAGTTTGACGTTGTACCCACCTTGTACGTCTCGTATTCTTTGAACCAGTACAAAGGTGCAGTTATATCTACTGAAACAAATATTTGTCTTAAGAACTTTCTATGTTCTGAACCACCTCTAATTAAAGCAAGACATAACTTTAAATCATTTTCACCTAACTTAACTTCTGGTTCAAAAGTGGAATCAATCCTATCCCAACTGTTCTTAGGGTTTCGCATACCTCTAATAGCATGTTTGAATCCCCAAACTTCTGTGTTTCTAAATCTCATAATGTTAGAATATCCTCAACTCTTCAATAATTTCTTCCATTACCTTCTCGATAGAAGTTTCTCCACTTACCCAATCGTTGATAATTCCACCATTCATTTCGTTACCATCATATCGAATAATAAAGTCTACATCATCATATAACACTCTTTCTTCAATTTCTAATTCATCAATATCAAAATCTTCTGGTTCTGTTTCATCACACCACTGGTTTACTGCCTTTAAGAACTCGTCTTTGATAATGCTAAGCATTGGAGTACAAACCTCCGAGAAAGTGCTACTTAACCCTGTGATTTCAATTTCGGGATATTCTTTTCCTAGTTTATCTAAATCATTTATTAACGACTCTACAATCTGTTCTTCTTTTTCTGAGAGTCCAAACACTACACCTAACTTACTCATCTGTCACCTCAATATCAAACTCTTTTAACAATTCATTAAAAGCCTTTTCAGAATCCCCTGCAATGTAAGTGTCAATACACCCACTACTTGCGTAGTTTGCCACATAACTAATCTCATAATCACTGTCTAAACAGTTTGTATGAATATCAATTTGAAAATTATCTAAATCAAAGTCAATGTCATTATCTATAACATACTGTGAAAAATCGCTTTGAAAGGCACAACGTATTTCATTCATTAAAGAATAAATGATTTCATTTGTATCTGTTGTATCAACATCAGATAAGTCTGGATATTCCAATCCTAAATCATCTAAATCATCCATCAAATCCTCAATGAATACCTCATCATCACTGCCAATACCTAATAACTTACCCAACTTACTCATTATTTTACCTCTCTAAAAAGATGTTTATATTTAAGTTCCATACCAGTTGCTAACCAAGTAGCATAATCATCCAGCAGTTCTTTGATTCTACTCATAATTTTACCTCGGACTTCCTCAGATGTATAGGAGAAAGCCTTGTGCCTAATTTGTACATACCAATCATCGAAATTATATCCAGCATGGCTTGTATCTCGGATTGCGTCGTATGGTGTTTCATAAAAACCATTTAAAACCATGTAACTATTATCGTGGAATACTAAATCTTCTAAATCTGGTTCAAGTCCTGCAACCTCACGAACCATTTTTACTAAATCTTCTGTAGGAATATCCTTCATTTCTACATTTAATTCATACTTAATTTTACTCATTTATCTTTCCTCTCGAAAATGTGTACCTATTTCAACTTAAACAATTCTTCGAGTAGTTCAATGTCAGCCTTCTCAGCATTTCTTGCTGTAATAAAGGGTTTACAGTTTCTAAGGTCTATCCCGATGATAACTGGCACCTCTTCATGCTCTATAGTAACAGAAATGACATCTGTCCCCATTTCAGAACACATCTTAACTAATTCTTCTTCGGTTATTCTGCTGTTGACAGTTAAACTCATATTTCCCTCGTCTCCACTTCGTGATAAATCATCTAAAGCAATATTCTTTATCTTTAGTAAAGGAGATTGCAAGACAGAAATTATCCATGAAAGTGATGTCTTTCTATCATTAATTGTAGGCACACTATATTCTACAACTGTATTTCTTGAGGTCTTTCTTACACTTTTTCTCAACACAGTACCACCTTCCTTACTCTACGAACCTATCCATATCTCTTGAAAATTTCTTACATTTGTTGTAAAGTGTTTCATCCAGTTCTGCAATCTCTGAAAAGTTTTCAACACGTTTAACAAACTCACGTACTGGAAAGCGAGTATTAGTGTATAACTCAATCTTAACTAAATATTTATCCTTAGTTAATTCACTGATTGTAAAGCTATAACTAAAATCTTCCTCATATCCATTTACAAAGGTGTATCCATCTTCACATCCCCCATCGTAAGACATGTTATCCAATGCTTTAACTAGTTTTTTATAATTTATCACAGGCTCACTCCTATTGATGGGCTAAATATCTCATTAGATGTATCTCCTACATTAGCGCCACTATTCATTTGAGTACTAAGTACCATTCTAATACCTGCGAAGTGAGTATAGTTAAGAGGTCTACACTTAACATAACTTTCCCAATAATCAGTTGCTTGATTAAGAGATTTCACAGTGATAATATCCCTATCATTTAATTTATGTATAATTTTACTTACGTTCATTTTTAACTCTTCCAAACTAATACCAGTAACAAGAATAGTTACTTCAAATTCTCCCATTACTTCCCCATTCTTAATCTCTCTTAGACCTCTTGTAGTTAATTCAACGGAAGAGAAACTATCTTCATTAGCCTCTATATCAGAACCACTTGTAGTAGAATCCTCTGCCTCATACTTAGCAAAAGAACGTTCTCTCTTTAATTTAACTGCTGCCTTTTCCTTTTGTAAAGTCTTACATGTAATTACACAGTTTGGAAAATTCATAGGGAAATTACTATTCTCAATTACAGTTGGGAACTCTTTAACTGTTAATATCGTTGCATAAGTATCTTGAACTGGTAAACCAAACACATCTACTCCATTATTATGTAAGATGAAATAACCAAATCTATCTTCATAAACATTTGTTAAACTACCTAAGATTGATTCAAAGGAATCTTCATTAAAGATAGATAGTTTATCATAAGATAACTCATAGTTTGGATAAATCTTACTTGCTAAAGTATAGAATACCAATTCCTTAGTAGCACGTAAACACTTATGTCTAATAATGTTATAGATATTCTTTTCAATCTCCAATACTTTCTCAGTATCTAATGAGATATTACCTACATTAGCAATCTTATCAATTAACTGAGACCATACTTCTTTAATTGCATCACCTAAAGAGTAGGCTTCAATGTCAGTAAACTCATTTTGTTGAATATCAACACTCAATAGACAGTAGTTCTGTACATCTTCTTTTACAATTGTTGTAAATTCAGGTGGCATTTCTGTATCAGGTAAATACATTCTAATTGTCTCTAAGAGATTAGTTCTAACATCCTTAGCCTTAATAACCTTATCAATTCTCTCAATCGTAAAAGTAATACCATTTCTTTGATTAGATAAAGAAGATAATAGAGTAGTTAATTCTTCAATATTACTCTCTATAACACCTTTACTAGCAACAGTATAATTTACTACTGGTAATAGATAATACGCAGATATAATACCATTGTTATATAGTTCATTATCTCCTACTATCTTAATTTTATTTTCTGACCTACTTACAATATTACTCATATCTAAACCTCACTTCGTACAATTGTATCCACTGAAATCTTGCTTCTCTTAAAGAAATGCTTCTTAATATTAGGTTCTGTAGTTATACTCTTCTTCTTACTAAGATAAGCCTTTAAGTACTCCCCAAGACTATAATGTTGGACTTTAATATAAGTAAGAGAACAACCTAATATAATACCTATTGATAGCCAGAACACTGTATAGTAGAAACTTAGGTTATCTAATAGATTTAACATGTTAATCTTAAATGGTCTACTGATAATAAAACCAATAAATAAAGAAGCTATTGGATATAAGAGTATTACTAACTGACTAACAGTAAATCCATTAGGTATTGCTATACCAGCTATGGAATATAACTTATGTTCTCGCTTGATACACTTTGTATAATTAATTAACCTCATGATTACTTCCTTTCTTTTTAAAACACGAATTAGTTAAAGACATCTGATTGTAAAATGTCATTCGAGGGTAAAAGCATTCTCTCATGAATTTTACCATCACAAGCTTTGCTAACGCAATCTTGTACTTGGTTATAATAATAAATTTATTTTTGACTTAGGTAACTAGAATTGCAACAGAGATGTACATTCTAACTCTCTCTAAGTTATAAACTACTCTTCTCTTCAATAAATAAATAGTATAACTTAGACTCTAATCTCTAAGTTTAAAGACTATATACCTCTCTCTTAAAAACTATATATATTTTAAACTTATAAACTAATAGTAAAAACACAATTATATTATTCTTATATAGACCAATAGAGGTCACATCTTATATATAGACTTAGATACAAGATTTTAACCTATAAAAATATCACTTCTTATAACAACTAAATTTCAAAACTATATACTACCTAAAACTTATAGACTTATATTTAAAAAAACAATTCTTATATTCTCTTATAAGTACCAATAGTAGTCACATGTTATATATAGTTGTATTTATCAAATGTTTCATACATATTTCTGAAAATTGTTTCATAGGGTATCTTCATAAACTAGAATAAATCCTTTACGCACTTTGCTCTCTTATTTCTTCTCTTGCAATAGTTATAACCATTCTTATACATGTTATTATCACTTAAATACATTTGTTCTGCAAAATAGAATGGCTGATTATACTCTTCCATAATCTTTTCTATTTCTTTTCTATGTCTCTCTTGTTTTGCCAACATTCTTTCACATTGTTTTGCAACTTTTTCTGGGGAGTAATCTCTTTGTTGTACATAAGCAATCCACTCATGATACTTTTTCTTTGTCTTTTTAGCACATCTTAACCACACTTCTTCATACAGTTCTTTTCCAATATTGCCAATAATTAACTCTTCATCGTAAATGTTGTATACTTTGTATCCCATATTTGTTAATTCATCAATCATGTAGATATGGTGTACACTTTCCCAAACGAAGATTTCATTTCTGAATAGGTTACTGTGGCAATAATTAATCAAAGTATCTTTATATTTCTGATAGAACTCTAAATAATCGTCATAACTTGGATTACGATTACCAGTTAAACTGATAATAAGTCCAGTAATTACTTTATGGCAGCCTAAATAAGATGACTTAAGGATAATACCATACTTCGCATACATATAGTTATCTAAATGCACGTATTCTTTTTGGATTTTCTCACTTGTATTAAATTCTTGAATTGCACTACAAGTTCTTGCCATATACTGAACACTAAAATCTCTCATAAATACAGGGAGTACAGTTGTCTTAAACTTCTTTCTAAAGACACCGTCAGTAGATAAGTCCTCTACAAAATATGGGTCATTGTTCTTATAAACTTTCTTTACCTTTTCGATAAGAAGTCCGTAAATATCTACATTAAACGCTTCTGGTGTATCATGTGTTAAGAAGTAAGAAGTTCTAATGATACTAGCGTTACTGTCAAATGTACTTAGAGTATTTAGTTTTCTACCTGTTATTCCTTCTAATTCATTAACTCTTTTGTTAAAATCACTTGAAGTATTACAAGCCTTATTCGATATACGCATGCGACCTTCTCTTAGCCAACCATTACACTCTAGTTCTGGGTTATTTTCTGCATATTTATCTAACATTCCGAGAACATCATCAAATATACCACTATCTCCCATTTCTTTACATTTTTCAGCATTCGCTTTTTCATTATCCCTTGGTGCATGCAAACGTAATAAGAGATTTGCTCTTTCACAAATCTCTTTCCCAAAATTAATGTATTCTGCTTTAGGCTGTTTACCACTCTTAACCATTTTACCCTTATTATATAGGTCAATAACCTCATGGTTATATTCTTCAATTTTGCTTTCAGGTGCAATTCTTTCGTAAACATTGTACCAGTGAACAGATTTCTTACTCTTAACGCTTATCTTAAAACGAATAAGACCCCTGTCAATAAAGTGTTTAATCTCTCTTAACACGTTCGTCTTACTCTTTGCACCACAAGTTTTGGCAATATCATAAATTGGTAATACGATTTCCTCTTTATTTGAACAGAAAATTCTGCACACAATAAGTGTATTAATATCCATTCTTCTAGCCCCGTATCCAACTGCTTTACCAAAATTTAATTGTGTGTCTAAATCCTTTTTACTCATAATTCATATCTCCCCATTGTGAGGGGAGAATACTCCCCTAATCCATAAACTTATTAAATAAAATTCTGTTTCGTACTGCTTCTACTGCTTGTTCCTCGGTAAGACCCTCATCTTCTTTACACCACTCATATGTTGCATACACAAGTCCTGGACAAACTCTATCAATTACAGTTATCCCATAGAGTTCTTCTTCTTCTTCTAATGCCCATTGAGGATATTTAAGTGGGTAATCTTCTTCATCTCCCATAAACAATAGTGCAAGTGCCATTGTCATGTCATCTACCTTTGGTAGTGGTTGTTTAGCTCTTTTATAGTACATTCTGTTCTCCTTTTAGTTGGTAAAATATTATTTACTAGAAATCATATTTAAGCAATTATAACACCAAAGTATTTTCTTCGTAACTCTCTAAGTATTACATCTTTAGATATTCCATCTTCTGTCATTGTTTTTAATAAGAAATTAACCATTTGGTCTCCAAGTAAGTCTCCTAATGTCTTTCCATAAACATTCTTTTCAAACTTCTTATCTTTCTTTGTGTACATAAACTTTCTTCCTCTCTACTCTCAATATATAAATAGCATAACTTTCTCTAGCAAATGTCCAAGTTCTTATACCATATATTTGGCTAGTTACTTTTGTAGACACATTGATGGGGGACTAGAAAAAGTAGGATTTATAACCCTACTAATTCTATTAATCTCTCCGTTTATTTTATCTCACATCTTATATGTCAGGACACATTCAACTTTATATACTCCATTTTATCATAGAAATAGAAAAAGTCAATATGTTATTGCCCAATTACAACATAGTAATCTGGCATCCAGTTACTGATACTCTGAGTCGTTACACCAACACTCTCATTCATTGCTTGAACTGTACCGCCATTACCTGTGGCAATAGACACATGTGAATCATTATTATAGAAATATAATGCTCCAGCAGGTGCGTTCCATACATCATAGCGATGTGTTCCTAAGTTTCTTTGGTCATAGGTTGTTCTAGCACCAATACCATAACAGTATTGTACTAGTCCAGAACAGTCAAATCCACCATTTGCAGGATTATTACTTCCCCAAATATATGAATATCCTATATAAGCCATTGCTCTATCTACTGCCTCATTCCCTGTTGCAGCATAACTAATATTTTGAACTGGTGCAGGATATAGGCTTCTTTGTAATAAAGATTGTTGTCTCTCTTGTTCCAATCTCTCTTGTTCTTGTCTTTCTTCTTCTGCAATACGTTCTTGTTCTTGCTTTTCTAATACTTCTTGGTGTGTCTTAACTGATACATTTAAGGTTCTTTCAGTTACTTGTCCCTTTAAGTCAGTTACCTTATAGTTTACTGTGTATTCTCCATCCACAGAAGTGTCTACATTAGATTTAATCTCTAAGGCAGGTAAGATATTCGAATCAGCATTGATATATGAAATATAGCTATTTGGGTTAAATGGGTCACCATTATTTACCACAACACTATCTCTCTTTAACTTAATAACTGGGGCACTTTCAACAAATCTAACCATGACTTTCTTTGTCATTGTTGGAACTAAGTTCTTTTCTTCTGTTCCACCTTTATAGATTTCTACAAGCATTTCCTCTTGCAAATCACTTTCGGAAGTTATAGTGTACTTAACTGTTACATTTTTCTTCTCTTCCTCAGTCATGTCTTTAGTAAAATACTTCTTTAACTGTTCTGAAATATCTTCTTGTCTGTTTAGCCTAACTGTTTCTTCTACCTCTGTTACTGTATTCGGTTGTTTAACTTCTTCCTCTGCTAAAACAGGTGTAGTAGTTGCTAAACCACTCATAATAAGTATTGATAGACTAATATTTCTTATAATTCCTCGCAATAAAATTCCCTCGTTTCTAAAGTTAGTTTAAAGACCTACTCACGGTCTGAACGATTAAAAGGGGAAGAAACTACTTCCCCATATACTACATCTTGTTATATTTACCCAGTGCTATCTTAGATTTCATGGAAGTTGTTTCAAATTCCTCTGCATCTAACAGATTCTCTAATGTATTCTTATTTGGTCGATAAATCCATACCCCAAATAGGTCAGAGTAATCTGTCATAGATGTTTCTAGCGGTCTAAAATACCACTTTTTAGGTGATTTTCTTAGCCTTGATAGTAGGATAATCTCATAATGTCTACTTTCAATCTCTTCATCCCATCCGATTTCATCAATAACTTTATTGATTTGAATAATAGTATCCTCGTAAGTAGAACACTTTGGTAACTTCTTCTCTAAAATTAAGTTGAATGGGGCTTTTGCACCCTTGTTCATACTATCTAATGATGCTTGTGTAGCCTTTTCACACACCATTAAGCAAGAGAATAGCCCAATATTCTTAGGAATAAAAGATGTGTCATGACTTCTTCTATATAGACCTGCACACTTCTTACAAAAGTGTTGGTGATTTTCTGTATCTTCTATACATGTTAAGTATGTTCTAACATGGATAATAGACATATTCACTGTTTTGTCTAAGAAATCTTTATAATCTTCTATATATTCATCTAATTCTGGAATAAAGTGGTTTCTAACCTTATATAAAAATGTAACTTCGTCAATAGGTAAAACATATTCAACACCCATTGAACCACAATCGTCTGTCTCCGTAATAGTCATGCTATCGGTTGAACTAGTAGCCTTCTTATATAAATAACCACTGTCTTTAATAGAAGTAATGTTGGCAGAAATAACATCATTCATGAACTTTCTACTTTCTTCTTCGGTATAAAGGTCATCTTTTCTAGTGAGTGATTTATCAATGTCATCTTGCTTGCCAGTGAAGTTTGTTACTTGTTTGATTCTATTCATAGCTTCGTCTGATTTATCATTATGTTCTCCATAAGCATTAGCAAAATCTGCTACATTAGGTATGTAACAGTTAGAGAACATTTTAGAACCTAGGAACTTATATACTTCAAAGTACTTATCCCTAGGCAATTTTTCTAATTTTTTGCAAATCTCATTATAGTCCATCAAAGCACCTCGTTAATAGAAGAAACATACCATCCCTAGTAAGATGACGATTCCAACACACAATGTAGCAACAATGGTAGGGACAAATACAATCCCATAACTTACTACAAATAGAGTGATAACATATAGGAATAGCCCTGTTAGGGATAATCTAGTTCCTCTAGGCAAATCTTCTAAATCTTCAAATAAGAAGTTCATCAACTTGCCTGACTTACCAACTAACACAGCAGATACCATTGTCAAGATGGCAAGAATAGCAAATACAGATGTTACTTCTGGAAATGTTCTAACTGTCTTATAGGATAAGATAGTCATTACGATAAAACTTAATATAGATAAAATTTTCTTCAACATAGTATTCACCTTAGAACTTAACCTTCCCACGACAAGCGTTCTTACTAGACCACTTCTTTTTATCTTTAACAACCTTATGACCACATGCACGGAGCTGCTGATTTAATTCAAAGTTTCTCATCTTAGGCATCTTGATTTGCATAGCTCTATTACCTCGTTTCATGACTATATCTTACCATAAAACACCGTAATTGTCAATACCTTAAAAGAAAAACAACCCTAGGTATATTAGACCTATAGTTGTTTAAAACACTATATGGCTTAGTTTAACGCACCATACAGGCGTTCTTATATTTAAGTATGTAATTTAGGGGTGCATCACTTAAAGTGGTTATTTGTGCACTTTACTCATGTTACGTGGTGCTTTGTCTGTGACTATATCTGAAATTCGGTAAAAATTATGCGGAATAAGTTGTTTGGCAAAGTAATACATTTGGTAATCAAAACTGTTCTTATCAGTTGATTTTTCTATCCAATAATAAGTTACTTTTCCCTCATTAGTGAAGAACTGTACTTCTTGTTTTTTAGGTACAAATCGAATGTATAATTCCTTGTTATATTTAATATCATTATACAGGTGTATTTTAACCATAGAAGGACAATCAACTACATAATTAGCGATTAGGTAATCTTCACTATCCAATTTATTCTGAAGGAACCCAACATTACTCACATCCGAACTCTCTGACCAAAAGAATATAGAAGAAAAGATAAAGAGAAGTACAATGCTCGCTATCGTGCTTTCAAAAATCCAACCTGAAAGTCCTAATGGATTGAGGCAGGTTACAATAAGGATAACTGCCGAAATAATTATACCAACAACAGGAACTAAGAACTTATCACGTACCCATGCTAAAACATTCTTAGTACCTGCCCACGATAGTATGTCCTTCTTACTTCTGTGAATTGTTGTCTTAATTTTAGGGAGTTCATACAAAAACTCTCTTTTATCAATTCTAACTTCTCTTTCTTCCACAACAGTGTCAAGTTCTGCGATTTCTTCTAATGCTTTTTGCTGTCTGCTATATGAAATGAACTACACACAACCTAAAGGTAAATGTGCTTCCATACTGTTGGCAGTAACTACCACACCAAGATTTTCTAGGTTCTCCAAAAGGCTTACCAGTTTCTTAGTGCTAACAGTATCCGTGTTTAACGAGCGATACGTTCCATACCCGCTCAATAATACCATCATTTTAGCAGAATGAATATCTCTATCCGAGTTTTCAAATCCACAATGATTACAATGATACTTTCTTTTATCTAAACTATGTTTCGTTAGACACCCACACACAGGACATGTTTGAGTTGTTGGAACTGAACTATCTAACATTATATTATAGTTGTTCTTCTTTAATTTATCTTTAACTCTCCCTAAAATTCCGTGTTGTACTTGTTTACCAAAACTGAACTTTTGTTTAGACTTTTTACGTTTCCAAGAAGTTAAAAGTTCATCCTGAAAACAGATGATGTAGTTTCTCTTTAAAACTGAATTGAGTTTATTGACTACATCTTGCTTTTTGTTACTCTGCTGTTCATAAATTCGTCTAATTCTTGCTAAAGTTTGCTTATACTGGTTAGAACCCTTAACTTGACGAGAGAGTTTTCTCATCAAACCTTTAAGTTGTTCACTTTCTTCCAAGTAGAAGTTTACCTTAACTCCATTAGAGAATGTTAGTTGGTCTTTGATTCCCATATCCAAACCGAGAATTTCTTTCTCTGTATAAGACTGAGGTTGTTTCTTTGAATAAACTGTGATATGAATGTAGAAACCATCTGGTTTCTTGATAAGTTTAGCATTTGCAAATTCTACTTCATCCAAGTTAATCTGTTCAAGTCCATTCACAACTAAAACACCAATTCGTTGTACGTAAATTTTGTTTTTACCTTTAATAGAGTAAGTATTACCAAATTGCTTAAGATTTATTTCATTGCACTCTTTCTTAAATTTAAGTCTACCTACCTTTAGTCCTTTCTTCTTAGCCTTAGACAAGTTATAGATGTCCTGTTTGGCACTCTCGACCACAGATTGTTTCATTTGTGAGGACAAGTTAGAAATTTTTCTAGTTTCAAACTTGTCTTTCACCTTAACTTGAACAGTTGAAGTATCTTCGGGTGATAGCGAATCGGTTGCTACGACCGCATTGTAGAGCCACTTACCCTCTAAGAAACACCGAACTATCTTCTCATATTTAGCACGAGATAACTTATTTTCTTGAACCTTAACGGAGAAAACACGACAATCCATTTTTGAGTGTCTTTCTCTTGTTGCTTTACCATTCTCTCTGATTTTACGATTTTTCTCTTCGTACATATCGTGCCTCTCCTTTCTATATTTATCATACTACAACAACTTCTTTACTATTGTCAAATATATCACCAAATTCACATTAACCTCAAGATATGTAATCTTTCTTTAATGTTCTCCTACCTAAAGTTGTTAATATCCAAACTCTTATCAAGTTCAGGAATATCTTTCTTTAATCTAATCTCTAATTCTTTAATGTCAGAGTTAATACTATCTAACTGTTCTGATACTTTCTTTTCATTTTCTTCTTTCAACTGAAGATTTTTAGCATATTCTCTAACATCCACTAGCTTATTATATAAATCATTAATATATGTTAAAGACTTTTTTTGAATACCTAGTGCTTCTTCTGTCAACTTGCGTACTTCCTTAATTTCTTCCATCTTTTCAGTTACAAGTTTGTAATCATCTGAAATTGTCAAAGACTCAACATCATTCTTCCTAATCACAAAAGTACACATTCCTTGTACAAGTTCATAAATTTCTAAGTGAAAACCTTGATACGCTTCTTCGAACATGTTTTGCAATTTCGCCATTAGACTAAAATGCATATTATCACGACCATACAAAATTAACTTTGAATTAACGTGAAATTGAATAATATTACTCTCATTGTACTCAACATCAAATATATTAGAACGTTTTTCTTCTGTTACAATGTTAAATGTTTTACCCTGTTTCGCTAAATCTTTTAATATTTCTACTGTTAGTTTCATTTTATATCCTCTAACATGGTTCTTAACTTACTTGTCTGAACTTTTACTGAAAAGACTGATAATAAATAAGATAACAAATAAAGTTTGAAATAATGGGAATCCCATGAATGTAGAAATTCCAAACAATCCGAAAAGCCATACCAATGCATAAGTGATTGCTAATACAAGTAACACTTTAATGGCAAGTACTAATACAATAGCACAGATAGCAGAAAGTACGATTAATAAGTTTTTCATCTTCTTGGTCTCCTTTAAGTACTATATCACTATACCACACTTTATAAATTCTGTCAAGAAAAAGAGTTGTTAAATTTGACAACTCAATTCTCCTGACCATAAAAGGAATTATTCCTTAGTTAATTTATACACCCCTGCACCAGATACTAATGCAAGACCTACATAAGTTAAGAAATAGGATTCAACACCCGTAGGGATATTCTCTTTTTTACTAGAATTAACTTCTTTCTTTTCTTCCTTTTTCTCCTCTTGTTTCTTTTCTTCTGGCTTAGTTTCTTCTTTCTTCTCTTCCTGTTTTGGAGTTTCTTCCTCACTAGGTTTTTCTTCATTTGGCTTTTCTGAAGGTTCTTCTTTCTTTACAAACTTCTCTGGTGAAAAACTGTAGTTGACAATATAAGATTTATTCTTAACACTAGCGAGATAGTCCTTCATAATTGCGATAAGCTCATTGACCGAATTACTTACCTTGTTCACTCTCTCCTTTTGTTCTGCAAGAGGTGTCTCTAAAGCAGTCTTATCTGTCGCATTGTCATACTCTGCTTGCATTGTTGTTAGTTTCTCTGTCATTTCCTGTTTAGTCTGTTCCAATGCTCGTAAGATTGCCTTATCATTCAGATAATTCTTAACATCTTCAAGTGTTAGTGGTGTGTTAGCATCTAATGAAACAAAGTGAGTTCTAATACCACTCAATAGGGTATCTAGTTTTTCTGTAAGAGTTGCATTATCTGTCAAATCTGGCAATGTTGGTGCTTGAAACTCATTTAAACCCTGTTCAACAAGTTCTAAGTTATTAGTAACTGTAGCACTAACATCAAAGTACTTCTTGATATTATCAAACTTTGCTTGTGCTTCGTCTAACATACTCTGTAGTTCAGTCTTATCCTCTACTAAGTCGTATTTTTCTTTTGCACTATCGAGTTCTTTCTTTGCTTGAATATAGTTCTCAGCAATGATTTCTCTCTGCTCTTTCAGTGTGGCAATTGTCTGCTTATTTTCGTCAGATAACTCTCCATGAAGCATAACTGCATTAAACACACTATCTTCCTTTTCCCATGTTTGTTGAATATTCTCTGTATAGTCCTCTGCAAAAACTGTTGTTAGTTGAGCAACTTGACCAGTTAATATTAAACCTGCAACTACCCCCGTTGATAAAATTCTTGTTATTTTACTCATCTTTTCTCCTTAATCTGTTGTTTTATAAAAATAAGATAATTCTTCACCTTTAAGATGTTCACAGGCATAAGCATCTGCCTTTTCCCACAAACTGTTATATAACGTTGCTAATTCATCATTCTTTTCGTAATGTTGCCAGATTTTCCAATTCAAAATCATAACAAGTTCAGTTAGGTACTTGTAATTATCTTTCCATTCCTTAAATGCTCGGTTGTAGGTATCCTTTACAGCATCTATTCCAAACTTCTCTGCGATTGTAAAATCTTCAAAGAATGTAGTAAAACACTTGTATCCTGTTTGATTAAACATTAATTCCTTAAATGTCATATATTATCTCCTATATATAATATTATTTTACCATAAATATTTCCACACTGTCAACACAAAGAAAAAAGAGAGGTTTTTACTCCTCTCTCTTCTTTTTAATATTCGTTAGTACCAGTCCAATAGAACTAATCAGAACCATAAACATACTAATTAAACCATTGGTATGAACACCTGTTGGAATATCTTCTTTCTTCTGTTCTTTCTTTTGTTCAACCTTCTTGTAGATATGTACAATGTCGCCATTATCTTTTATTTCAGTTCTGACAAAAGTATAAGACTTAATTTCTCCATGTTCCTTTACAAGTTTATTATCTTTCTTTAGTTCCTTGTTTGTACCTTCTTCTATCCAAGTTGTTTCATAAGGTCTGTAGATATGTGTTCTCGTATTACCTACTTCTCTTGTTTCAACAAATTGGTAATTTTCAAATGTCTTACTATCCTTAAATTCACTAGTCTTTACAGGTTTATCTAAGTCCTCTAAACTTGTGGTTACCCACTTTGTAGTGAACTGTTTAAAGATATGTTTAACATTTCCTTTTTCGTCTGTCTTAGATTCCACAAACTTATAGTCTTTAATGTCATTACCTTTTTCAACTGTGCTAGAACCCTTTACACTGTCTTTTAATGAATTACCTTCTTCATCAACCCATTCAGTGATATATTGTCTAAACACATGGGTAACATTACCTCTCTCATCTGTATTTGTAGTTACATAGGAGTAATCAGGAATCTCTCCGTGTTCTTTTACGGAATCCCCATTCACCAAAGGCTTTAATTCCTTGTTATCCCCGTCTACCCACTTAGTAGTATATTGACGGAAGATATGTGTTACATTACCATTGTTATCAGTTTCACTATTTACATAAGAATAGTCTTGAATAGTTCCATGTTCCTTAGTGTCTTTGTCTGTAACCATATCTTTTAGTTCTGTTCCAGATTCATCAACCCATTTTGTAGTGTATTGTCTGAATACATGAGTAACGTTTCCATCATCATCTGTTCTACTCTCCACAAAGGAATAGTGTTCAATATCACCTGCAGGTTTTGTAGACGTATCAGTAACTGGTGTCTTTAGTTCCTTGCCAGACACATCAATCCATCTTGTATCAACCTGTTTCACAGCAACCCTATTATAAGTGATAGTATTTGCAATTTCACCTACTTGTGGATAATTAACTACAGGTGGTTCAGTAGGTTCATCAACTAATGGTGTAGGTGTAGGAACTACTGGTTCTTCTGGTAATGTTAGGTCTACCTTACCCAACTTAGGAATATTGATAACTGAATATCCACCCCAACGACTATCATTTGTTTCAAAAGATACATTTAAAGTATTTCCTGCAAACAATGTTAGTCCTTCACCATAAGGAGTTGTCTTTGTATCATCAATACCAAAGTCTGTCTTACCTTTATATGTTACACTTGTGCCAGTATTACTTTCAATTGTTGGATATTTTGTTCCTGTTTCATTTGCTGTACCAACATCAGAAGGCAAAGTAGGAATAATTCCCTTAGCACTTTCTGATGATACAGTAGATTTTTCTGTTTCACCATCTAGGTCAATTGAAAGAATTGTATTCGCTAACTTAATTGGTTTTCCTGTGGCATCATCGTAGAATTGAATTTCATAATGACCACCTTGCTTATCTGCACTATTGTCTGACTTAGGCATCCAGTACATGTGTAATAGACCATCTTTTACTACATTGATACTTCCTTCTGCATTAGCTACTGGTGAATCATTTGTTGCATAGTCAAGAACGAACTTAACATGTGCAGAGATAATCTTTCCACTATCTGTTTCTCCAATGTTTCTTAGGTTCATATTTAACAGTTCTCCTGCTGGAGTTCCTGCTTTAATTCTCCAAGATTTAATTGTCTTAATTGGATAGTTGTCTAAGGTCATTCCACCAATATATCCATTTGTATTGTCAATTAAAGAACTTGAAGCATTAACAACCTCTACAGTAGAGTTAGCTGACATCTTAATAGATTTGCTAGTTGTTTCGTATCCACCGTTAGCCAATAATTCTTTACTAGCATTGATAGCAATATTATCAAAGTAATTGATAGAGTTCTTCTTTGTTTCATCATAATTACCACGTAATTCGATACCATTATCTAGTGTAGTAATAACTGGATTAGCATTTAACCACGCTTCATTTTGTGCTTTCTTTGCATTATAAGCAGATAGTTTAGATTGATACTCTTGTTCCTTTTGCAAGTTCTCTTGTTTGATTAACTCATTTCTCTCAGAAACATCACGTTTATCCTGTTCATACTTCGTGTTTCTTTCTTCTACTGCTTGTTTATAGTTAGCAATGGCTGTATTAATTGCTTGTTTTTGTTCTGCAAGATTTGCTAGTGCTTGTTCTTCTGTTTCAAACACCTTTGTTTCACCTTGATTAAATTTAAAGTCAGGATTCTGTTCCTTTAATTGATTAATATAATCTAAAAATTCTTGACTTGTTACTTCCTTACTCTTTTGCTCTGCATAAACAGAAACAATACTGTTTTGCATTGCTACTACTGTTCCAGCACATTGTCCAAAGACTAATGTACTTAATAAAATTGGTTTACTTAATTTATTTTTCTTCATTTTCCCTCTCATTGAGGGGGGGGAGTTTATTTCTCCCTCTTCCCCTTCTTAACAATATATATTACACCTAACCCAACAAACAATAACAATCCACCAAGAGGTAAACTAATACCAGTTGGCACATCAAATCCAAGACTATTATGTACTTTGATTTCCTTGATTGCATCTCCTGTAATATCAACTGTAATTGTTTTATCCTCAACTACATTGTTATCAGCAGCCATTGTTGTGGTGTATAAATTTTCCTTTTCAGTTAATTCTACATTCTTGATTGTAGTACTAAATCCACTGAATTGTATAATATCCCCATGCTTCATTTGGAACTCATAAAGTCCATCTGCGTTAGGATGTAATACTTCTTTCTTCCCTACCTTATCAACGATTGTAACTTCACCCGTATAAGTAGAATCATCCTCTGCCACTAATTTAGCAGTAAAGTTAAACAATTCATTCTTATTACCTTGTGTTCCTGTTACAGTCTTACTTGTTTTAAATGTCTGGACTTTACTGTTATAGAATGTGTAAGAAACATAACTATTATCTCTTGAACCAGAAATATAAGGTGTAGCCATTTCTTTACCTACAGTTGTATTATCTGTCTTATAACCTGACATATCCTGGTAATTAGATACAAAACCCTTAGTATTCGCATGTTCTATTACAGATACTTGTGCATACATAGGAATATCATAAACATCTACTCCACCATTATTGGCAAGTTTTAGATTAATGTCAGTATATTCCCCGGTTGCTTTAACTGTTTTAGCATCATCGTTACCATATACAAAATATCTTACCTTGTCATTTTCTTTTAGACCTCTAATAGATATAGTAAAGTCAAATGGTTCTGTTGTATCACTGTTCTCAACCATCTTAGATACACTTAGTTGATATAAGTCTGAAATATCGTTTGTAACAACTGCACGATTAACCTTACCTGTTTTAGCAGTATAAGTCTTAGATATTAAATCTTCTCCCTTTTTACCACCTACATTATCAATTAAAGAACTATCTTCAAAGACTTGTATAGATGGAGTATATGTATAACCTGTACCTGTTTCTGTTGTCTTTTCTCTGATAGAATATTTAAACTGGTCTAATCCCTCTGCTATAATCTTAACTGGAGTTGTCTTGGAAACATTTAAGTTCAACTTAGCAAGACCATGCTCATCAGAAGTAAAATCCCTTCTTGTCCCATACTGCTCGTATTCGTAATCTGTATTAGGAACAAGTCCAGATAATGTTACTTCAAAGTCAAAGCCATTATCCCCATTATACCCTGTATAACTCTCTGGAACATTCTTATCAATATTCAATTCAGTAGTATTATCAGACACATTATCAAAAGTATCACGTGTATTAGTAAATACTGCTTCTGTATTTAAGTCTAATGTACCTGTTGTGTTTTCTTGACTTGTTAAAGTCCAATTCTTGACGCCTCTTTCAGTAATTGTGTATTGTGTACCTTTAGGTAGTTCTAACTTAATAGATTCATTGCCCATTAGAGTAACTGTACCAACACCATCTTTGAAAAGAATGTTATTAATTTTCTTAATTCCTGAAAGATTTTCATGATGTAATGTAATGTCAAATACAAACTGTGTACTATCTTCAACATCTACGTTCTTGCGTAGTGTTAAAGTCCTTGTTTCTGTATTAGTTGTATTTGTGTATTTGTTAATGACAGTTGCTGTTGTGCTTCTATCTCCTACTTCTGCAATCGAAGCCTTATTACCATTAATGGTTTGTGTACTATCAGTTCTGATATAGTTAGGATTCTCCTCTTCAACAATGTAGTGTTTCGCTTTTCTATCCATGACCTTCATGTTATATGTCATAGTACCATCTGCATTGATTGTCCACTTATCATCTTCTGTTTCGTAAATTCTTCCACCTGATAGATTCGGCTCCATATCTTTGGCAACTGTTTCACGAATCCAATACCCATCTGTATTATTGAACTCTGTACATGTAGTAGCATATTTTCTATCTTCTTCAGGAATTAAAGAGCCATCAGAACGATATTTTAACACCCAACGCCCTGTGTAACGAGGTGTAAAGCCTGTATCGTATTTATTGAAGATTGTATAACTACTATAACTTGATGCAAGTCCAAAACCATCTGCAGGTAACTTCGTATTTACTGACGTTTTAATAACTTGTAGACCTGATTGACCTTTGAGTATACTAGTATCATTTAAAATATCTGTTGTATAGTCACTTAAATCTATTGATGTTAGAGGTACTTCCCAATAGTCGTGATTTGCTTCTAGCATTTCTCTGTAGTTATAGTTTTCTGTTGATGTGGTGGCAGTAGTAACACGAGGTAATTTAGATATATCAAGTGCAACACCAATTCTTGCAAATGCACGTGTATAAATACCCTTTCCGTTACTGAGGTCAAACTTAAATGAAGGAACTTGTAATCCCTCAAAGATACTATGGAAGTTCCCACCAGCACTCAAATCAAGTCCACTCACATCAAGTGGCTCATTAGATGTGTATAAAGCAAACATGTATTGAGCATCAAACGGTTTAATATGTTGACGTGAAAATAAATCCTTTACAGGAACATTTGAACCAGCAAACATACTATGTGCAGAATTTAATCTTGTTAAGTCCATTTTTGTAACATCAATCTTATCAATAAATGCATAATTAAAGGCATTTACTGCCGTTGTCGGTTGAATATCTAATTTTTCAAATCCCACAACCTCTTTGACTGACGCCCAATCGAACATACCATCTATGCCTGCAATTTTTAGTTTTGACCAGTTATCCCCAAATATAATTTTATCCACACCGACAAAATTGAATACCCAATTAAACATGATACGTTTATTATCTGGTGTGCTATCATTCATTTCATCTAGTCCATCTTCACTAATAGGCGTTGTCTTAGAAAAGTCAATTTCTTTTAATACACCAGATTCGTATTCTAACTTAGGTGATGAAGATTTAACTCTTCTTTTAAATTTGCTGATTCTACCAAAACCATTATAACCATTCATGGAAGTTGCAATTAGTCTAGTATCACTATCATATACAAGAGATGTAATGTCTAAGGTTGGATTAGTGTCATAATAAGCACTTATTGCACTCATTGCCCAACCATTATCTATCTTTTGCATTTGCTTAATTGTGCTATTAGATTTAATAACTGTATGACCATCTTCATAAATCTCTAATGTAGCATCTGTTGTTGTACCACCTGCATAGTCTGATAAGTTCATCTTCTTTACGACATTGCCATGACTGGCTACAGGCAGAATAGGAGAAGAACTACCTTCTGCATGTACGCTATGTGGTAACAGTGTAACAATACACATTACCATAAGTATAAATTGTATTAATTTCTTTCTCATGTCCCTCTCCTCTTCCTATAATCCCTCGTCAGGTTCTGCTATCTCTGGGATTCCTTGGTTATTCTCGCTTGTGCTACTTTTCGCTTGTGGAATATCGTTTGGATTAGTGTAAATTCTAATCTTAGGAATATACCCATCCGGGTTTCCACCTACCCATTGTTTTGTAATTGTAATAACATCAGTTGCAAGTTGAGTATTCTTAACTACGTAGTCATCCCCAACCTTTTCCATATCTAGTGTGAAAGTACCATCTTTCTTAACTTCGAGAATATACTCTCTGCTATCTCTTAGATAAGACTTTTTATCTAGGTCTTTAGGGTCAGGGTTTTCTTGTACTGTATAGATACCTACTGGAACATCAACTTTAGCAATACCCCTATTATCTACCCACACAGTCTTATTGATTACTCTACCTTCTGCATCTTGACCAGATATTGTAAATGAAATACCCTCAGAGGCAGTATAACCACTCTTAATAGGTTCATTTGTTTCAGCATTTAACTTCTTAAAGGAAACAGAAACTAATCTACGATAGTTATATACAACATCTTCATTCTTGTTCTCTGTTACATTCGTAATTGTTGCAATACCCTTAGAATCAATCACTACTTTATACTCATCTGACGATTTGACATATTCTTTAGGTGCTTTTGTTTCAAACATCTTATAAGTACCCTTTTCAATGTTCTTAAACTCAACTTTACCATTTTCATCGGAAGTAGCTGTTTCTAAGACATCATTTCCATAATCAGACTTACCTTGTAAAGTGAAACTTGCACCCCCTACTGGAACACTGATACCCATACTATTAGGATATGATTTCTTTTCAAACTTAACATTTGCACTTACTCTAGGTTTATTTTCAAGTGTAATAGCAGATGTAGTCTTACCGTCAATTAATACTTCACCATACTTTGTTACTTCCACAATATGCTTTGTAGTATCAATGAAGTAGTGTTCTGTACTATCATATTCAACTAACATGTACTTACCTACTGGAATCTTCTTAAAACTAACAATTCCATTGGAATCAGAGGTTCTAATCATATCAACTTCTTCATTATAAGCAGAAGTACCAAATAATTCAAACTTAATACCACTAGCACCTTGCTTTGTTTCACTGTTAATCTTATTAACAAAGACATTACCAGTAATCTTATAGGTATTTGTTGTATAGCCTTGATTGATATAAGCATTCATTTCTTCTCCACCAATCTCAATGGATGTAAGATTTGCATATACGTTGTTAAAGTTCTTATAGATTGTTCCATTAACAGGTAAACTGTCTGGTGCTTTCATATTCAACTTAGCAACCACTGCCTTACTCTTGTCTAGTGTAAATGGAGAACCATCTTTGGAAGTACGACAATCAATTGCGATTGTCTTAATTGTAGAGTAATCACTAAATTCTGAAATAGGTCTAAACTTATTTAACATTTCAGTAGAGCTTAATCCACGTAATGTTTCTAAGTTCATTGCAACATCACTAGCATATACAACTGGATTAATACCCATATTCTCAATTTGTGTTGTGTCGATTGATTGTAAGATACCTCTCCAGTTAGATACTTCACCAGAAGAAGTAGTATAGTTTTCAATGGAATCAAATAACACAATATCCTTAGAAGAAGCATTACTTGCATTTGCAAATGTTAGTTTATATTCATATTCTTCATTAGGAGAAACTTGTGTGTACTTGCTATAACTAGAATCGGTATTATTCTTAATTGACTTCTGTAACCCAGAAGAGAAATAGACTAAAGTAGCTAGATTATATGACTTATCTGCAAAAATCATTCTATCTCCTAAATTGTCGGATAAGTTACTCATTTCACGTTTGTAGTGTAATAAATTCTTAGCAACACGATAAGAACCATTTGTAATACTGCTATTACCTGTTTCAAAAGCAATAGGGTTGTAAATCATATTACCATAATCACGTACACTATCATAATCTAAGATAGTCTTAAAGCGTAATATACCCTTATTAAACTTGTCAGGAGAGGTAAATGTGTATAGTGTTCTACCTGTATTTCTGTAATTCTGTTTTGAAGTAACTGAAACTGATAGTTTTTGTCCTGTTACATCATCAACTAACTCAACACTATCCTCATCTAAGACAAGACCCGCTGGCATTAAGTCAAACCACTTACCACCTTCTTGTGGGATATATTCAAAATCTTCCCCAGTTAACTTAGCAATTTCTTGAACATCAATTTCCCATGTTACTTCATACTGTTTCTTGATTCTGTTATTCCTAACATTTGCTACGTTCTTGTGAATACTACTTGTTGTTTCAGTTCTACGTGCAAAGTCATATTCTTTAGGTGCTTCATAGTCAAAAATCTGTTCGCCAGTACTATCATCTAAAGTTGCATAAAGATTTGATTGAATTGTGATAGAATCCTTATTTTTCACAAACTCATCAATCTTTGTAGAGTGCTTTAACATATACTCTGTACCAGATAAAATCTTTGTATAGGCGTATTTATTAGAATTAACTAACTTATATGCAACTACATTATCATCAAGAATTAACTTGTTATTAACACTATCTAACCCATCTCTATGGAATGTATAAGTATTATTCTTAGGGGAATAATCCGCAATATGAACATAGTCATTATCTTTATTAAGATACTTAGCATATACTTCAATAACATCGTCATCACTTGGGTTAGCATTGTGTTCTACAAACTTATTAGACATAGAACTAAATGTAGCAGTTCTATATTCAGCATAGATAGATAAGTTTTTAATCTGATAATCATTAAAATCTAAGTCATTATCAACTGTCTTATCTTCTGAAACTAAGCCAATTCCATTTACAAATTGTGTATATGTTACATTTTCCTTGAAATAATTTTCAGGTGTTACAGGTAACCCATTAGGAACTGTACGAAAGGAAGGTCTGCCATACATAAACTGTCCAAAGTCTAAACCATCATACTTTGTTAAAGTACCATTTTGGAAGTTCTGTAAATCAAATCTTGAATACTTATCAATCTTTGTATTTACTAATGACCACTTTTCCATTTCTTTACTATTTACTCTGAAATAGTTATCACCATTCTGAAGTGTAATAAAGTTACCCTTTTCTACTTTCCACGGTTCTTTAGAGTATTGAATTGTCGTTTCAGATACAGAAGGTTCACTTGCAGGGTCTAAATTATCTGCACCTTGTGTAATTACTTCATTTGTTACCTTAAAGTTAATTGTTTCTTTTGTACTATAAGTAGACTTAGGAAAACGATATAATACATAGTCATTTCTACCGTTTGTATTATTGAATAATAGACTATTTTCCTCTGTGTTACCAGTTTTCCAACCTGATACACCAATACTGTACATATAAGGAGTAAATTCTTCTCCTGTTTCTTTATCAACTGCTTTTGAATTGATTGTTAATGTATAAGGTTGACTACCTGTAACGAAAGATGAAACACGTACTTGGGAATATAAGTAGTCATCAGCATCTGCTGGCTTTTCTCCCCAAATATCTTGCCATTCATCTGTAATTGCTTGGATACTGTCTGCATCTGATTTAGAACCTAAAAGAGTAACACTTGTGTTGATTGCTATTTCTTCTGCTGTGGCTGTTGTATGTAATTCACCACCTGCTGTATCCATTTTGATTTTAGCCTCTAGTGTTTTAGCAGTTTCACCATCTCTAAATCCACTAATAGAACCAGATAACTCATAACCAAATTCAATGTTATATGTTGTGCCAGTCTTTAACGGTTTAATACTGGAAATAACAATAGAATTACCTTTATCTTCGTACATCCACATAGAATCAACTTCAACGCCTTGTGATGTGGCATTTTCATATTCTTCTTTTGTTGGAATGGATACCTTAAATTCATCTCCAACTTCACCACTTCTGTTATTGAACAGTGTCTTAGGTACTTCAATTGTTGTTGTCTTAATACTACCATCATCACCAGAAGTGCTTAAGGCTAATGTGTATTTTACCACATGGTTCTTCTCGTTTACATTAGGACTATATGTTTGTTCTGCATTTGTGATTGTGAAACTATCAATAGTTGTAGTACTATTAGATGTTACAGGTTCTTCTGCAGTTACTTTCTTTGGAGTTATACCAAGAAGTAAACATAGAGTAACTAGCATAATTTTGAATATTTTTCTCATACTTTTCCTTTCTTTAATGGGGAAATACCCATCTCTTCAATAAATAAATAGCATAACTTAGAAAAAGAGGATTAATTATCCCCTTTATAAATTACTTTTCGATATGTTCAACTGGAACGTCTGTGATTATGTCAGAAATCTTGTAGAACCTGCTGTCAATCATTTGACTTGTTAAGTATTTCTTTTCCTTATTAGTTACATTACAGAACTTCTTAACACTTACACCATTTTCAGGGATTGTCATATCATCTCCCTTTTTGATGAGTTTACCATCTTCTGTATAAAATAATAGTTCTCCCTTAACAGCTTTGATATACGTTGCACCAACTTCACCAAACACCCAAATACTTAATAGTTTTTTATAAGATATAGGGCAATCAATCGCACCACTAGGAACTAAATAGTCTTGTTGTTTCATCTTTCGCTCGATTAAGATGTATATCTGTCTTTCCAAGAATAAAAAGAAGAACAACGGTAACAGAGTACCCCAAAGAATAAGTAGTGCTAGTACCCCGATACCAAAATTAGTAAATCTACCCTCAAAGTGGTATCTAAGAATGATTACGATTGGTAGAATAAATATAGTGAATACAAGTCGTGGAAGAAACTTCTCAACTTTACGTAAATCCTCTTTATTAAAATACTTTATTGGACTGCCAACCCATTTGGATACTACGTTCTTAGATTCTTTATTGGTTGTAAAAATATTATTTCGTGGGATGCTTTGATTGTTAGATGTTTCTTCTACTTCCATGTCAATCTCCACACATTTATCGTATGGTAGTTTAGCATCTTCTACTTTATAATTAGTCATGGACATATTTCCTTTCATTTTATAAATACCCTAGTTTTTAAGTTTATAGTCTGTTCCTAATTCAGCACCAAATAGGTACGTAATTGTCTTAGATACTTCTATGGTATCCCCAACCGACAACTGGTCGTACACTTTTTCACTAACACTAATAGTATCCTTAGTATGATACTCTAACTTACGTTAGGTTCTTACATACGTAAACTTCCAGACGTACTCGAAAGCACGTAAGACTGATTTGTTTCTGTAAGACTTTCACTATCAATTGTTCCAATGAACAAATTAACGATAGCATTAGGCTCGTATCAAAACCTATATTTATACTAAATTAAATTCCCATACTACTTAAATTTTTGTGTCTAGCTAATCTTTCAACCTCTAAGTTATGAAGTTTGTAGAAATCTTCAAATCTCTCATTGCACTTATCTATGTCAAAACTCTTTAAATCATCTGCTGTGTTCATAATCAAGAAAGCTGAATACATATCTCTTTGAACTCTTATTCCGTTAAAGTCGTTCCATCTCTGTGATAACTTTTTCCTGCCGTATGTTCCATCGAAGTGATTAAACTGACTCGCCTTTGCACTCCAAGTATCAATTTTAATCAACCGTTTACCATAATACGATAACTTTCTGTCTATAATTCCTAATAACATCGAAG
>ERZ772961.69-NODE-69-length-54197-cov-4.831203_pt1 | contig 54197 bp, 58 predicted proteins | sample MGYA00580677_ERZ772961 | MGnify/ENA primary metagenome ERZ772961 (study PRJEB29015, sample SAMEA2738088) | human oral metagenome | biome: human oral; feature: human-associated habitat; material: saliva | place: China | collected 2227 ... | reverse complement strand
ACGTCAATGCGCGAAGCTTAGCAAGTAAAAAAACGAATGTCATTGGTGTAGTTCTTCCAAAAGACTCTGATGTTTTCTACCAAAACTCGTTCTTCCCAGAAGTTATTCGAGGGATTGCTCAAATCGCTGCAGATCATCAATACTCCATTCAATTATGTACGGGACAAGATCACAAACAGCGATTATCTATTTTGAAAGATACCATTCTTGGTCGACGAGTAGATGGTCTAATCTTCCTATACGGGGAAACCGAAGACCCTCTTGTGGATTTTGCTATTGAGCAGGGGTTCCCTGCTGTAATTATCGGTAAGACAGTCTCTCCTCTGATTTCATTCGTTGATAACAACAATGAAAAAGCAGGTTTTGATGCTACTGAATATATCATTAAAAAAGGAGTTAAATCGATTGCCTTTATCGGTGGTCGAGATCAGTTATTCGTTTCAAGAGAACGTCTCAACGGCTATAAAAAAGCCTTACAAGAACATGGCTTCGAAGTAAATGAGAAACTGATTGCTCAAGTAGATGAATTTACAAGAGAACGTGGCTACGAGACGATTAAAGAACTCCTAGCAGAAGGACCTATCGATGGGCTTGTCACTGCAGACTCACTCTTTACCGAAGGGGCTGTTCGTTATTTAAACGAGGCACACATTCAGATGCCGATTATCACTTTCGACTCTGTCCAACCTTCTGTTCATATTGACGCTTATGTAGATATCCATACGCTTGAATTAGGACGTTCTGCATTTAAACTCTTACGAAATGTGATCAACTCAAATGATAGTCAGAATATGATGTGTTATCGACAAATTGTTTCACATTCCATTAAAGAAATGTAAGTTAATAAAGAAAAGGCACACCTCAAAAAGTATTGGAGGTGTGCCTTTTTTGTACGTTTGTTTATTCCACAATATAGTTTATATGCTATATCGTTTTAATGAGATCAAAAAAACTCCCAAGCACGAATGCCTGGGAGTTCTCAATTGGCTTAAAATTAACGACGTAATCCTAAACGGTTGATTAGTTCACGGTAACGTTGAACATCTTTGTTACGTAAGTATGCTAACAAGTTACGACGGTGACCAACTTTTTTCATTAATCCACGGTTTGAGTGGAAGTCTTTTTTATGAACACGGATGTGATCATTTAAGTGGTTGATTTCGTATGTTAATACAGCGATTTGTACTTCTGGTGAACCAGTGTCTCCTTCGTGTAACGCATACTCTTTGATGATTTCGTTTTTCTTTTCTTTAGAAATTGCCATTTCTAAACACCTCTTTCTTTTAATTTATGCCTTGTACTGAGTAAAGCGTTGGTGATTCGCAAAACTCTGTAAAAGGTCTGTGCTTTTAGCACTTAATTAATGTACCTTATTTCGAGCAAAAATGCAAGCTTCTTAATCGATTTTTTGAACATCTACACGATTGAAGTAGGCATAATTTGGCTTCAATAGTTGCCCCGCCATTAATTCTTCTACACTTACTAATTCATAACCTTCAGATGTTAAATATTCAAGAACTGCAGGAAGTGCTTCTACTGATTCTGCATGGATATCATGCATTAGTAAGATTCCGCCATTATGCGTATTTTCTTTAATATGCGCAATCGTCTTCGCTGCATCTCTATACTGCCAATCAAGAGAGTCAATCGACCAGTTTACAATCGCGATACCAGCTTGATCCGCCACCATTTTATTATATCCACCATATGGAGGACGTAGGCTCATTGGTTTTAATCCACCAGTAGCCTTTGCAATTAAATCAGACGTATCATGAACTTGTTTATAAACTTCATCTGCTGACTTCTTAGGTAATAATGGGTGACTATAACTATGGTTCCCTAGTTCATGTCCTTCATCAACAATTCGTCGAATGATAGCTTCATTTCCTTCTACATGACTTCCCACAATATAGAATGTTGCATGTGCGTTATACTGCTTCAGTAAGTCTAGCACTTTTGGTGTGAGTTCAGCACTTGGACCGTCATCAAATGATAATGCCACTCTCTTCTTTCCTAGTTTTTCTTTAACGGCTTCACGATATTGTACGAAATTATCTTTTTCTGTTTCAGGAATCATATTTTCATTCATATACGCAAATAATTCAGTAAATGGAATTGTCCATTGTGCATCTTGGTCATTTGCATCTTTAAATTTTACACGAATTCCATTTTGAATAATGGAAGCATCTAATTTTTTCCAGCCTCCATCAACAAATTGAGCCGTTACCTTCGTTGCTTGCTCATGTGTTAGCCCACTTGCTTTTGCTTCATCTAACGCCTTCTTCACAAAGAAGTTAGACATCGCTAATTCATTATTAAATAATTTTGCGATTTCAAATGGTTCAAGTGAATCTGCAAATACTAATTGATGTGATAATTCCTCGAATTCCAATTGTTCAAAGCCACGATCTTTTTGTTGATAAACAGACACATAGTAGTGAATGTCATTCACGCTTGAGATGACTTTTGTTTGGTACGCCTTGAAGAAGATTAATGTCTTCTTAGAAGCGCCTGCATATTTTTCAAGGATAGACTGTTTCAATGAATCCATTTGAGCAGCAATGGCTTCAATTGGATTTCCTGATGCATCTGTTGGAATTAATTCTTGTACTTCTACATTTCCTGTTGTCTCATCTTTTACTGTGAAATTCTCATTGTATTTCTTGGCATCCTCTTGCTCTACTTGAATAATTCGTTTGAATTCTTCTTCGTTGAACTGATCTGCCATAATGCGATGAATCGTTAATAATTCAAAAATTAAAATAATAAATGTTAAAATCCCAATAACCCAGAAAATTGTTTTATTCATTTTTTTCTTAGGTCTTTTCTTCTTCGGTTTTTTCCCGCCAAAGAGTTCTTTCTCTTCTATTTCTTCGAAAGGTGTTTCTTCTACTACTTCTGTTTCTTCAAATTCTTCCGGAGCTTGAGTATATTTATTTTCCTTTTTTGAGTGCTTGTTTTTGCCATTATTGGCTCTTCGTTGAATGAGCTTCTCCATTCTCCTATACCCCTTAATCGATTACTATTTTTCTTTCTTTTGACACTCTGGGCATACTCCGTATACTTCCATACGGTGTCCTCTCACTTTGAATCCTGTCAGCTGTTCTGCAGCTTTCTCGACGTCTTCTAGCACTGGATAATAAAGGTCCACCACTTTCCCACACACGTCGCATACAGCGTGATAATGCTGGCCTAAATCAAAATCATAGCGACTCGCGCTATCCCCATACGTCAATTCTTTGACGACGCCTTCTTTAATAAATAGATTTAAATTATTATAAACAGTTGCCACACTGACTTGTGGATCTTCTTTCGTCAACGCTTTGAAGATTTCTTCAGCTGTTGGATGCGTGTGTACACTTGCTAAAAATTCAAGCATTGCAACACGTTGAGGAGTAATTCTGACTCCTTTTTTACGAAGTTGTTTGACAACTTCATTCAATTCTTCTTTATGCATATTATTACCTGATTTCTATGTACTTAGTTTTATTTTGTCATTTATTATTCTCTCAAATTTCGGGGTAAATTGCAAGTATTTGCTTAATATTTTTGTAACATTGTAATATATTTGTAACAAAAGAAGACCTGCTCCTCTTTTGGAACAAGTCTTCTCATTTTTGTTTATGAATTTAAGAGTTTGTTATATTGCATTCCTTCACGAAGAGCACTTGTATCTGTGCCTAATGCTTCTGCAATCCTATAGGCAAATTCAAAGGTTGCCGCTGGTCCACATCCAGTAATCAGTTTTCCATCGACTTCAACGAGATGTCCTGTATAACTTCCTTGATGGATATCTTTTTCTACTCCAGGATAACAAGTATATTTCTTATCCTTAAGTAATCCTGCACGATGGAGTACAATTGGAGCTGCACAAATGGCTGCGATAATTTTCCCTTTTTTAGAATACTCTTTAAGTTTCTTAATCAGAGTTTCATTATCGCGTAAATGAGTGGCTCCTGGAAGTCCCCCAGGTAGTACGAGCGCATCGATATCAGCCCAGTAAAACGTATCTAAACCATCATCCATTTTTACCGGAATATGATGACTCCCTGTAATGACTTCACTACCAAGTCCTACTGTATGAACGGTATGACCGGCTCTTCTTAAAATATCCACCGTTGCAAGGCCTTCAATTTCTTCAAATCCTTGCGCGAAAAACACAACGACATTTGCCATTCTTTTGGCCTCCTCTTATTTTTTGAATAAGCCCATTACGCCACGTGTAATCACACGACCAACTTCACGACCCACACTTGACATGACGTTCTTAGTGAAGCGATCCATTGCTGAATCTCCGCGTTTTGTAGCGGCTTGACGTGCTTGACGTTCTAATTCTTTTTGTTCACGTTCGCGTTCTTTTTCTTCTAATTTCGCTTGTCTTTCAGCTTCTTTTTGTGCAAGAGCTTCTTGTTTCTCAGCTTCTTTACGCTCTAATTCAGCTTGTTTTTCAGCTTCTTTTTGAGCTACTTCTGCTTCTTGCTCTTGTTTGAATTGTTCTTCTAGAGCTAATAGTTGTTCATGAGCTGATTCACGGTCAAACATTTCTGCATATTTATCATAGAATGCTGATTGATTGATTAATTGTTGACGAACAAGCGGGTCGCCTGCTTCTAATTTACTCTTAGGAGGGTAAATCGAAACCACTTCTGCAAAGCTTGGAGAACCGTCTTCTTGCAGCGTTGAAACAACTGCATCCCCTACTTTAAGGTTTGTAATGACTGTTACTAAGTCTTGTCCATCTTCTTGACGGAAAGTTTCTGCTACTGCTTTTACGTTCTTTTGTTCAGCAGGAGTGAACGCACGTAATCCATGTTGCACGCGGTTCCCTAATTGGCTCGCGATGGCATTTGGAATATCTGTTGGGTTTTGTGTTACAAAGAAAATACTAATTCCTTTAGAACGGATTAAACGAACGATTAATTCGATTTTCTCTTGAACTGCAGCATTGCTTTGACTGAATAATACGTGCGCTTCATCGAAGAAGAAGACTAATTTTGGTTTATCTAAGTCCCCAACTTCTGGTAAGTTTTCGTATAATTCTGATAAGAACCATAGTAAGAATGTTGCATATAATTTTGGTGTTTGGAATAATTTTTCAGACGCTAAAATGTTGATGACTCCACGGCCACTTGGGTCCACTTTGAATAAATCATTGATTTCAAAAGCGGGTTCACCGAAGAATTTATCTCCACCTTGTTGTTCTAATACGAGTAAGCTACGTAAAATAGAACCGATAGATTGTTGTGCAATATTTCCGTATAAGTTACGTAATTCCCCAGCGTGTGCGCCAACGTAATTTAACATTGCACGTAAGTCTTTAATGTCGATTAATAATAATCCTTGGTCATCGGCTACTTTAAACGCAATGTTTAAAATCCCTTCTTGCGTTTCATTTAACCCTAATAGTTGCGCCAATAAGATTGGTCCCATTTCTGAGATTGTAGTACGGATGTTAATTCCGTTTTCCCCAAAGACATCCCAGAAAGCAACAGGATATGAGCTTGGTTCAAAGTCTTCTACATGAACTTTAGCCAAGCGTTCTGCAATTTTCTCAGTTACTTCGCCTTTTTCAGCAAGGCTAGCTAAGTCCCCTTTAATATCTGAAAGAAATACAGGAACTCCTGCTTCACTTAATTGCTCCGCTAACACTTTTAAAGTAACAGTTTTACCTGTACCTGTAGCCCCTGCAATGACACCGTGACGGTTTAGTTTATTCGCCATAAATTGAGCTGGTTTTGAACCATATCCGAAAGAAATTGTTTGAGTCATAAAACTCCTCCTTTTATTTTTATTTCTACTCTTCTACAATAGTACAGAAAGCGCTAAAATGCTACTAAAATTATAGCTTTGCAGTAGATTATTTGACTTATTTTGAACATCAAAGTATATTACAGTAGAATAGATTAATTACCAAGAGGAGAAAACTTTATGAAATGGAAAATTGTTGCAGATTCAGGTTGTGATTTACGCGAAATCGAGAATCTTGCCCCAGACACAGAATATATTAACGTACCACTTACTGTTCAAGTAGGTGACAAACACTATACAGATGATGCTTCTTTAGACATCGATAGTATGATGATTGAAATGTATCAAACAAAAGATAAGACAGCTTCAGCCTGCCCTAGCCCAGATGCATTCCTTGAAGCCTATAAAGGCGCAGAAAATGTCATCGCTATTACGATTACAGGTGGCCTATCAGGCAGCCAAAATAGTGCGCAATTAGCAAAAAATATGCTTTTAGAAGAAGCCCCTGAAACAAATATCGAAGTCTTCGATAGCCTTTCAGCTAGTGGTGAGATGGTTCTTTTCGTACAAAAAGCCAACGAACTCATCGCACAAGGCCTTTCTTACGAAGAAGTCGTAGCAGCCTTAAAAGACTATTTAGCAAGCACAAAATTATTATTTGCCCTTGCTCGTGTTGATAACTTAGTGAAAAATGGTCGTTTAAACAAATTAGTCGGTGCCGTAATTGGAATGCTCAATATCCGCTTAGTCGGTAACGCATCTCCAGAAGGAACCTTAAACCTTCTTCACAAAGCAAAAGGTCAAAAGAAAGCTGTTCAAGCAATTTGGGCTGAGATGAAGAAGAATGGCTACAAAGGTGGCCGCGTGGTTATTAGCCATTGCAGTAATCCAGAAATCTGCGGCTTAATTCAGGCAGCTGTTCATAGTGAATTCCCAGATGCGGATGTTTCAAGCATTCATACAAGCGGTGTCTGCAGCTATTATGCAGAACAAGGCGGAATCTTAATGGGATACGAAGCTTAACCGTTGAACATACGAAAAGCCTCTCTAATCACTTAGATTAGAGAGGCTTTTATTTATTTTGATTAGAATAATGCTTTCAATTCTACATCTGGATGTTTATCTTTGAACCAGTTTAAAGCAAATTGATTTTCGAATAAGAAGACTGGTTGGTCAAATCGGTCGCGACATAATAAGTTACGGCTCGATGACATATTTGGATCCAGTTGTTCTTCGTCAATCCATCTGGCAATCTTACTTCCGATTGGAGTCATGACTACTTCGGCATTGTATTCATTTAACAAACGGTATTGGAACACTTCGAATTGCAGTTGACCAACAGCACCTAGGATATATTCTCCTGTATGGTAGGTCTTGTACAATTGGATAGCTCCTTCTTGTACTAACTGCTCAATTCCTTTATGGAATGATTTTTGCTTCATCACGTTTTTCGCAGAAACTTTATTAAAGAGTTCTGGCGTAAATTGTGGAAGTGGTTCGAACTGCACAGCAGTTTTCCCTGAGTAAATCGTATCTCCGATTTGGAAGTTCCCTGTATCGTAAAGTCCGATAATATCCCCTGCAACGGCAGCTTTCACTGTTTCACGGCTATCCGCCATAAATTGCGTTGTATGTGATAATTTCATTTTCTTTTGCGAACGGTTCACGGTAATATCCATCCCTGGAACGAATTCCCCTGAACAGATACGTACAAACGCGATACGGTCGCGGTGCGCTGGGTTCATATTTGCTTGAATCTTGAAAATGAATCCTGTGAATTGTTCTTGAAGTGGATCTACAAGTTCCCCTGATTCAGTTTTCTTGGCAGATGGGCTTGGTGCAAAGTCCACGAACGCGTCTAAGAACGTTTGAACCCCAAATCCTGTTAAAGCTGAACCGAAGAATACAGGCGTTAATTTACCCGCTGCAATCTTTTCTTCGTCAAAAGCATTTCCTGCTTCTAGTAAAAGTTGTGCATCTTCAATGGCTTGGCTATAGAGCGTTGATTGTTTAAACGCATAATCGCCGTCCACTTCGCCATCTTCATTCAATGGTAAGAAATCATTATCTTCATTTTCTTCTGGATGCATCAATTCTACACGTTTATTGTAAATATCATATAAACCAAGGAATGTTTTTCCCATCCCCATTGGCCAGTTCATTGGATAAGCGTCAATGCCTAATACTTCTTCTAATTCCGCGATTAATTCTAATGGTTCACGTCCATCACGGTCTAATTTGTTAATAAACGTAAAGATTGGGATGCCACGCATACTACAAACTTCGAATAATTTCTTCGTTTGCGGCTCAATCCCTTTGGCACTGTCGATCACCATCACGGCACTATCCACGGCCATTAATGTACGATACGTATCTTCTGAGAAGTCCTCGTGCCCTGGTGTGTCCACGATATTAATATGGTTTCCATCGTATTCCACTTGCATTACTGAACTCGTTACAGAAATCCCACGTTGCTTTTCGATTTCCATCCAGTCAGATTTTGCAAACTTCCCTGTTTTCTTCCCTTTTACGGTACCGGCTTGACGAATCGCTCCCCCGTATAAGAGTAATTGTTCTGTAATTGTTGTTTTCCCAGCATCCGGGTGGGAAATAATCGCAAAGGTCTTGCGAGATTGTACTTCTTCTTTTAAGTGTGACATGAGTATCTCCTTCGTGTTTATTCTCAAGTATTATAGCTGATTTTCACAATTTTTAAAAGTTTAAAAACACCCTCTAGAAGGATTCGCGAAAGTACGGTATACTTATAGACAATAAAAGTCTTCCAAGGAGGTCTTCCAATGTCGAAAGAATTACCAATTATTTATATTAGCTTAACAGGAAATACACATAACTTTGTCACACGTTTAAGAGATCATTTACGCTTTATGGAGCCCTCTTTAAAAGTGACACTGACGAATGTGAAAGACCTTGTTAAAGGCAAAGAAGACTACTTCAAAGTAGGCAAACCATTCGTTGCTTTTCTTCCAACTTACTTAGAAGGTGGAAATGGCGTGGATAACGGTGATGTTGAAGTCTTAACGAATCCACTAGGTGATTTCTTAGCCTATGAACATAATTACGCCCATTGCTTTGGTGTGATTGGTAGCGGAAATCGTAACTTTAATAAGCAATTCTGCCTCACTGCCCGTCAATATTCTGAACGTTTTGGATTCCCGGTGCTCGATGAATTTGAATTACGCGGAAGTAACCGTGATGTGGAACGCATTGCTGCAATGCTTCTTGAAAAAATCTAAACATAAAAATAGGCCCGTAGAGTCATTCTACGAGCCTTTCTTTTTAGTTAAAATAGAGTTTGCATTTTTCACTAAAGCCAACTAATGCTTCTATTGTAGAAGGTTCCATCGCCGTATGCCCTGCTGCTTGGGCAAAAATCAATTCTGCTCCATCTATCGCTTTTGCCAATTCAAATGCTGCACTTGGTAAGCAGTCCACATCATAACGACCATGAACGATATGCATTGGAATTCCCTTGAAAGCCTCTGCACGATTCAAGATGTAATTATCATCTTCCACAAAGCAATGATGATAGAAGAAATGGCATTCCATTCGCGCAATCGTCAGCGCCCCTCGTATGCCTGCTTCATCCCAAACAATCGGGTCATAAGGAATTAACTTCACGAGACCATGTTCCCACTCTGCCCACGCACGCGCTGCCTCTAGACAAATCGATTCATCCTCTGACGTTAAACGCTTGTAGTACGCGTTTACGAGTTCTCCTTGTTCTTCAACAGGAATCGGCGCTTTAAACTTCTCGAAGTTCTCTGGATAAAAATGAGACGCCCCATCTTGATATAGCCAATCGACATCACTTTGACGGCCAAGGAAGATGCCACGAAGCATTAATCCAACCACTCGTTCACGGTGTGCAATTGTGTAATGGAGGGCCAGCGTTGTTCCCCAGCTACCGCCAAAGACAAGCCACTTTTCAATTCCTAGTGCTGTCCGAATTTTCTCCATATCGGCCACTAAATCATGCGTCGTATTTTCTTCTAAAGATGCAAATGGTGTGCTTTTCCCACATCCACGTTGGTCGAATTGGATGATGCGATAAAACTCTGGATCAAAAAACTGACGATTCACAGGAGAGGATGCCCCTCCTGGTCCCCCATGTAACACAATAACTGGATGTCCGAATGGGTTTCCTGACTCTTCCACATAAATCGTATGCAAGGTGCTCACTGGAATTCTATGTTCTTTGTAGATTTCGATTTCTGGATATAATTCCGTTCTCATTTCTTAGCTCCTTTAATCACTTCTTGTACTCTCTTTTGAAATTCTGGTAAGACTTCTTTTTCAAACCACGGATTTTTCGCCATCCATCTGCGGTTTAAGGGCGATGGATGTACAAGTGGAAACATCTTTGGTAAGTACTCTTTATAGGCTCTGACTGTTTCCGTTAAATTTTTCTTCTTGGTATCTTTTAAATAATAGTCTTGCGCGTATTTTCCAACTAATATAATCAGTTCAATATCCGGCATTAAGGCTAAGGTAGCTTCGTGCCACTTTTGGGCAAAACCTTTGCGCGGTGGAAGGTCTCCTGATTTGCCTTTCCCCGGATAATAATAATCCATCGGAACAACCGCAAATAAATCTGATTGATAGAAGAAATCACGGTCCACACCCATCCAACTTCTTAGATTGTCACCGCTTTGGTCATTCCAAAACAAGCGACTTTCTTGTGCTTTAATGCCAGGAGCTTGCCCTACAATCAAAATCTTCGCTTTTTTTGGTGCTGAAAATAAAGGGACAATTCCTTCTTTTGTGTACTCGGCATTTTGTGGATCTGCTTCGATTTTTTCGATTAACTGTTCTAATTTTGTCATGTTCATTCCACCCTTCTCACCTAGCATACTCCGATAGCTCTACTTGTGCAAATGCTTGAGTATAGAGCAAACAAAAAAACACCTAAACTCACATGGAATTTAGGTGTTCAACTTGTTTTATTTTAAGCGTGGTGTTTTCAACACACGAGGTAATGTTCTACTTGAAAGTACTCGTGGTAATGTATGTGATTTATCTTTTCGAGAGGTTTTATACATTACTGTTCTTGATGCTGCAGGAGTTCCTACATAGGTTTCTCTTGAAGCACTTGAACGACTTGATGTTGATTGCAACGCTTGTTTTTTCGCTTGTGAGCGAATTTTTGGATTTGAAACGTTATTTCGCGGACGATATACACGTTGTGGTACGGCTTCTGTAGCAACTACTGGAGTAGCTGTGCCTTTTGCTCTCTGTGCAGTAGCATTTGCCCCAGTTCTTTGAGCGGAACGCGTATTTCCAGTTCTAGCTCTACGAGTATTCTTACGAGCCTTCTTTTGTTTTCCTCTAATCGCGAAGAAAACAGCGATGATAAGGATGATATAAAATCCGCCTTTACCGATTCCTTCAGCAATTTTGTCTGTATCTAGTTGATCAAAGAAGTTATCAATTTGATCAAAGATATCTTTGTCTGTAGAAGGTTTCGCGTTCGAACTATTGGTATTTGAACTCTTTTGGTTTGAGTTTGCACCTTTTTCAGCAGTAGTAGCTTTCTCTTCCTCTTGTTTACTTGCCTTTGATAAGTCTTCTACAAATGCTTTTCGATCTTCTTCAGTAGCTGTATATTGCAAGGCTTTTGTGACTTTTCCATCTTCAATATCAATTTGTTGATAATTGATCACATTATGGTCTACAGCAGTCTCTACAAATGCTACAAGTACGAGGCTGTCATCTTTATCCCGATATACAAAAAGTCGAATACCGCCCTTCCCTGTTGGAAGGTTTTTAATTTGAACGGGAACTTTAACCTCAGAATATTGAGGTTTGTTATAACTCAACTTAACCGTCACTGTTGCATTATAATCTTCCCCATCCTTAAAGTCGATTTTTTGTTCATAGCCACCTTGTATCGTCATATTGGATACGTTTTTTAGTTCTGTTTCAGCATTGACTGTTGAAACATGTGCAAAGGTTCCTACAAACAAGAATAATGTGGCAATCAGTACCGCAAGCCATTTCAACCCAAAGAAAGATTTGTTAGCTTGTTGTTTCATGATTATTTACCTGCTTCGTCCCAAACTTTACGTCCTGATGCTAATGAAGCAATATTTTCAGCAATTTTTGCATTGTTTTGTCCATCCATTAATACAACTGTATTGTTTGGACCTTCAGCAAGAGCTTTTTTAGCGTCGATTGCTAAGTATTCTAATGCAGCCGCATTTAAGTTAGATTCGTTTAATGCGTTGTTGATGGCTGTTAATTGAGCAACAGTTGCTTGAGTGTCAATGGCGATTTTTTCAGCATGTGCACGAGCATCTGCTAATAATTTGTTGTTTTGAGTTCTTGTATCCATTTCAACTGTTTTTTGACGAGCGTCAGCAGCGATTAACGCAGCATCACGTTCACGGTCAGCAGTGATTTGTTTGTTCATCGCTTCAACGATGCTTTGTGGAGGAATTACTTCACCGATGTTTACACGGTCGATTGTAACCCCGTAAGAGTCTGTTTTACCGAATACACGTTGGTTTAAATCAGTGTTGATTTTGTTAGTACCACCAAGGATTTCAGCCATTGTCATTGTACCGATAATGTCACGTAATTCGTTTTGGATATCTAAAAGTAATAATCCTTCTGGGTTTGTGTTTCCATATAAGTATTCTTCAAGATTATCTACGTGATATTTAGCTGAAGCGTCAATTGTTAAATTAACGTTGTCTTTTGTGATGATTTCTTGAGGATCTAAGTCTAATGAACGTTGACGCATATCCACAACGTAAGCAATATTACGAATGATTGGTGTTACAAAGTGTAATCCTGGTCCTAATTCTCCAACATAACGTCCGAATGATTGAACAGCAGCTTTGTGTCCTTGTTGAACGATACGAATTGATTTGAACGCGATGATTAATAAGATTAATACTACGGCGATAATTAAGATTGTTACTGGCATTTTAAATTTCCTTCTTTCTAAATAGTTACATATACTAATTTTTCTGGATTGATTTCCTCAATCACTTTTACATATACCAACCCATCCTCGTAGTCAATGACTTCAAGTGGTTGGCCTTCTTCGACTGACATGACATCCAATATTTTATATGGATAGTTCCGTCCTCGGTAATTAAACGTTCCGAAGACTTGCTCGGAGAACGCCTTAAACTGTCCATGCAATAATGTTTTAATTGCGTCGGGCCAGTTTTCAACTTTTTTCTGATGACTTTCGACTTCATTTTCGATGACCGACCGGAAATAAGTTGATACGTCTGTTGAGATAATCTTCAAAAAAGCTTCTTTCAAAGAGGGCTCAATCGTAAAATTTATCCGTTCAGTCTTATTTTCGTTCGACCACGGTTGTTTTCTCATACTCATTCTCCTTTCTTTATATCTCTTGTTGAACATATTATAACACGTTCTGAATATAATACAAGTGTAATATCTCGTAAAATGTAATTTTTCACCTAAAGTGCATTTTCGTTCAAAAACATTGATATAACAAGGATTATTTTATATAAAAATATCCAAAATTCTGAGCAAATAATATTAAGAAACTATAAATTTCAAAAAATATATTATACTTTATGATTTATTTCTTGTTTTTTAACTGTAACTTTCTACTAAAAAACAGCCAAGAAACAGTATCTCCTATTTCTTGGCTGCTATTATTTTCTATCCAACTGAACCTTCCATCTCGTACGCGATTAAACGGTTTAGTTCAACAGCGTATTCCATTGGAAGTTCTTTTGTAAATGGTTCAACGAATCCCATAACAATCATCTCTGTTGCTTCTGACTCGCTAATTCCGCGACTCATCAAGTAGAACAACTGCTCTTCTGAGATTTTTGACACTTTCGCTTCATGCTCAAGTGCTACTTTATCATTATGAATTTCGTTAAATGGAATTGTGTCTGATTTCGACTTATCATCCATAATAATCGTGTCACATTCGATATGAGAAATGGAATAATCTGATTTCTTCCCAAATGTTACTTGACCACGGTAGTTTACGGCACCACCATCTTTAGCAATCGATTTTGAAACGATTGAACTTGAAGTATGTGGCGCATTATGAATCATCTTCGCACCAGTATCTTGGTGTTGGCCTTCTCCTGCAAACGCAATCGATAACATGGTTCCTTTAGCGTATGGTCCATCTAGGAATACGGAAGGATATTTCATCGTTGTCTTCGCCCCAAGGTTTCCATCGATCCACTCAACCGTTCCGTGAGCAGCAGCTTTGGCACGTTTCGTTACTAAGTTATACACGTTATCCGACCAGTTTTGAATGGTTGTATAACGGCAGTAGCCACCCTCTTCAACGAAGATTTCTACAATCGCGGCATGCAAGCTGTTTGAAGAGTACGTTGGTGCTGTACATCCTTCTACATAGTGTACGCTGGCTCCTTCGTCTACGATGATGAGCGTACGTTCGAATTGTCCCATGTTTTGGTCGTTGATACGGAAGTACGTTTGAAGCGGTACATCACATTTCACGCCTTTTGGTACATAGATGAATGTTCCACCTGACCATACGGCTGAGTTTAACGCAGCTAATTTGTTATCGGTTGGTGGTACTAGTTTTGCGAAATACTTTTTGAATAATTCAGGATACTCTTTTAATGCTGAGTCTGTATCTGTAAAGATGATTCCGAGTTTATCGAATTCTTCTTTCATATTATGGTAAACCACTTCAGACTCAAATTGCGCAGAAGCTCCGGCTAAATACGCACGCTCTGCTTCTGGAATCCCGATTTTCTCGAACGTATCTTTAATCTTCTCAGGAACATCATCCCAAGAACGAGCTGGCTTGTCGCTAGCACGTTTGAAGTACGTAATCGCATCAAAATCAATCTCTGATAGATCCGCGCCCCATGTTGGCATTGGCATATTTTCGAATGTCTTCAATGATTTTAATCGGAAATCAAGCATCCATTGTGGCTCGTTTTTCACTTTTGAAATCGTACGAACGACTTCTTCGCTTAATCCCATTCCTGTTTCATAAACAGGTGTTACATCCTCATGAAAGCCATATTTGTAATCGGCTAATTCAGGAACTCCACTCATTTTGTCACCACTTTCTTATGCTTTTTCATTTTCTACGGCACGTTCTAATGCTTTCCACGCAAGCGTGGCACATTTAATACGCGCTGGGAATTTTTGGACACCGGCAAGTAACGCCGCATCCCCTAAAGGTTCTTCATCCACGGATTCACCCTGCACTAGACTTGAGAAATCTTCTGCTAAGGTGATTGCTTCTTTAACGGTCTTTCCAATAATCGCATCACTCATCATGCTGGCACTCGCCATACTAATCGTACAGCCGTGTCCGTCAAAGTGAACATCTTCAATCACGCCGTTGTCATTTACAATCAGTTGCAGTTGCAACACATCTCCACACGTTGGATTATTAAATTCAATCGTTGGAATGCTCGCATCATCCACCAATCCTTTATGGTGTGGATGAGACGAATGATCCAAAATCACCTGACGATAAAGCTGATCTAATTTAGATAAGGCCATATTGGAAAAACTCCTTTACTTTTTCTAATGCTTCTAAAAACTGTTCTGCTTCTTGAAGCGTGTTATAAATATAAAAACTTGCACGGCATGTTGCCGGTACATCCAGCCACCTCATCAAAGGTTGGGCACAATGATGTCCTGCTCGAACCGCAAATCCTTCCATATCAAGAGCCGTTGCGACGTCGTGTGGATGGATACCATCAATGGTAAAACTAATGACTCCAGAATGTTTTTCTGGGTCACTTGGTCCGTACACCGTCACACCTTCCATCTCTTGCATTTTCGGTAAGAGATAAGCGACAATTTCTTGTTCATGCTGATGGATATTCTCCATCCCAATTTCTTCTAAATAATCAATAGCCGCAGCCAGTCCAATGGCTCCTGCGATATTTGGAGTGCCGGCTTCGAATTTCCACGGCAATTCATTCCATGTACTCTCTTGGTCGTACACAAAATCAATCATTTCTCCACCGAATTCTACAGGATTCATCTCTTGAAGAAGGGCTTCTTTTCCATATAAGACACCAATACCTGTTGGAGCAAGCATCTTATGTCCACTAAAGGCATAGAAGTCACAGTCTGACTCTTGGACATCCACTCTTTGATGCGGTGCTGCTTGAGCACCATCCACAACAAGAATGCCTCCTACTGCGTGAACCATTTCGGCAACACGCTTCACATCCGTTACGGTTCCAAGAACGTTTGAGGCATGATTAATGGAAACAATTTTTGCCTTCCCAGTTAAAGCTGCTTCTGCTGCTTCAAGGTCTAATTCGCCCTCTTTCGTTAAAGAAAAATAACGTAAGACAGATCCTGTTTGTTTTGCCACTTGTTGCCAAGGCACCACATTCGAATGGTGCTCAGCAGGGCTAATCCAAATTTCGTCTCCTTCTTGAAGTCGATTCGGCGCAAACCCTTGTGCAACCCAGTTTAAGCTGGTTGTTGTTCCACGTGTAAAGAGCACTTCTTTTGTGCTACTAGCATTGATAAATTTCGCCACTTTAGCTCGAGCTGCTTCATACAAATCAGTGGCTTCCTGAGCTAATGTATGCACCCCACGATGAATATTGGCATTGTGAGTTTCGTAGAATTTCTCAACGGCTTCTACGACTGAACGTGGCTTTTGCGTAGTAGCTGCATTGTCTAAATAGACAAGCACTTCATCGTTGACTTCACGCTTTAATATTGGAAAGTCTTCTCGAATCGTTTTATTGTTCATAGCTCGCAACCAACTTTTGTTCAATCATCTCTACAAGTTCTTTTTGAAGCTCACTTGAAGGAATTGAACGAATAACGGCTCCTAAAAACCCACGAATCACAAGGCGTTTTGCCTCCGCTTCTGAGATTCCACGGCTCGTTAAGTAGAATAATTGTTCATCATCCACTTGCCCCACGCTCGCTGCGTGTCCTGCCGTTACTTCATTTTCATCGATTAATAGAATTGGATTTGCATCTCCACGTCCGCCTTCTGAAAGCATGAGTACACGGCTTTCTTGTTGGGCATCTGCGAATTTCGCACCTTTAATAATATGTCCAATTCCGTTAAAGGTTAAGGTTGATTTATCTAAAATAACCCCATGTTGCAGGATATGTCCGACTGAATGTGGCGCATAGTTTGTCACACGAGTATCGATTCCTTGAACTTGACGTCCAGTAGAAATACCGATGACATTCACTTGTGAATGAGAACCGTCTCCGCGTAATTCAGAGTCGAAGTCCGCAATTACATTTCCGTCATTCATAATGCCAAGTGCCCAGTTAATCGTTGCATCTTTTTCAAGATAGCCACGACGGTTCACATACGCATCTGTTGATTGACCTAGAGTATCAACGGCCGCAAACTGAACTTTCGCCCCTTGTTTTGCGATTACTTCTACAATAATGTTGGCTGTATTCTTTTTGTCACCAACACTTTCAAAACGTTCTACATAAGAGACCGAGCTGTTTTCGTCTGCCACGATTAATACGTGCTTCACGAACGCTTCGTCCACTAAGTTATTTTGAACGAAATGAGATTCAATAATATCTTTTACATCTACATTTTTAGGAATATAAATAAATACTCCTGAGTTGACCATCGCAGCGTGGTAAGCCGTTAAGCTATCTTCATCGACTGGTACTGCCTTTGTCATATAATACGGTTTTACGAGCTCTGGATATTGTTCCAGGGCATCGAATAAATCCATCACGAGAACGTCCTTCAATGCTGTTTCAACATTCATTTCTTCCCAGTATGATACCGCGCCTAGTTGTACAATTTTTGCACTTCCAGCTGCTGTTGGAATCACTTTTGGAAGTTCTTCAATCATTGAAGTCCCTTCACCGATTGCTGATTGGAATAAGTTCCAACGGTGGAATTTCACACGTTCGATAAATGGCAAGTCTAGTGTTTTAGCTAGTTCCAACCCTTTTAAACGTGTTTGTAGAAACCACTCTGGTTCATTCTTTGTAAGAGAGAATGCGGTGATTTCTTCTGGTGTTATGGTTAATTTTGTCTCTGCCACAATCTCACTCCTACTCTTGATGTTCAATCTTGATTCCTAATTCTTCACTGATTCCTTTATATCCTTCAGCTTCTAGTCGACGAGCAAGAGAAGCATCCCCTGTCATCACAACACGACCGTCCATCATAATATGCACTACATCTGGTTCAATGTAGTTTAATAGACGTTGATAGTGCGTAATAATTAATGATCCAAAGTTATCTCCACGCATAGCGTTTACTCCACGAGAAACAACTTTTAAGGCATCAATATCTAACCCTGAGTCAATTTCATCTAAAATCGCGAATGTTGGTTCAATCATTAATAATTGAAGAATCTCGTTACGTTTTTTCTCCCCGCCTGAGAAGCCTTCGTTTAAGTAACGTTCTGCCATTTCTTCTGGCATGTCTAATAGAGCCATTTTTTCATCTAACTTCTTGATGAATTCACGAACTCCCATTTTATCGCCTTCCTCGCGACGAGCATTGATTGCTGAACGCATGAATTCTGCGTTTGTCACCCCAACGATTTCGCTTGGATATTGCATTGCTAAAAATAGACCCGCACGAGCGCGCTCGTCTACTTCCATTTCTAAGACATTTTCGCCGTCTAATAGGATTTCTCCTTCTGTTACTTCATAACTTGGGTGGCCCATAATCGCTGCTGAAAGCGTTGATTTACCAGTTCCGTTTGGTCCCATGACTGCATGAATTTCTCCAGTGTTAATCGTTAAATTAACGCCCTTCAAAATTTCTTTATCTTCAATCGATACATGTAGATTTTTAATCTCTAAAGTTGCCACGATTCATTCTCCTTTATAATCATTCTATTCTGTTATATTTTATCTTAATTGAGAACGATTCGCAAATAGCCGCGCTTTGAAATCGCGTAATAATGCTTTTCATTTTCATGAAAATGCGGTATGATGGAACATATTTTTGAAAGAAAGGCTGATGCACATGCAAACTTATCCACTTATTGGTATTGCAGGAAATCATCGCCAAGATAACACGGAAGAAGATCGCTACATTTTATCGTATGCACCCAATGGTTTCGTCCGTGGTCTTGAAAAAGCAAAAGCGATTCCTGTCATCATTCCCATCAGTAACCCAGAATTTGCAAAAGAATTCATCTCTCGGGTTGATGGACTTCTATTAGCGGGTGGACAAGACGTTTCTCCATTATTGTACGGTGAAGAACCGCACTTAAACCTGGCACGTACTTATCCTGCTCGTGATGCGTTTGAAATTGAGCTCATTAAAGAAGCTTATAGACAACACAAACCAATCTTTGCAGTGTGTCGCGGCTTACAAATTCTAAACGTCGCTCTTGGCGGAACACTCTACCAAGACATCGAATCACAATATGAAAATATCTCTGTGAAACATACACAAAAAACAATGCCAAGCCAACCAACACATACGATTCAAATCGCAAGTGGCAGCGAGCTTTCTCGAGTTCTTGGAACAACGACTCCAGTGAACTCTTACCACCACCAAGCGGTTAAACAATTGGCCTCTGACTTTGTTCCAGTTGCTTGGAGTACGGATGGCCTGATCGAAGCGTTCGAATCTAAATCAAAAGACCAAAGTGTAGTTGCCGTTCAATGGCATCCTGAATTATTAATTGAAGATAGCAATGTGATGCAAGGGTTATTTGATAACTTTGTGGAGCGTGTAAATCGCTTAAGACAAAATGCATAATAAAAAACTACGAATTCTCACGCGCTGAGAACTCGTAGTTTTCTTTTTTATCTTTTATTTCACTTCACATTGTTCACATGGAAGGTCTTCCTCTAATAAAGCATTGAATGCAGCTTCATCTACTCCATTTAAACGAACAATCCAGTTTTTCTCTTCTGCTAATTCGTTTAAGAATTCTGGATTCTCTTCTAATTCGTCATGGAAAGCCACGACTGTTCCGCTAAGTGGAGCAAGTAATTCAGTTACTGCTTTTGCAGCTTCTACACTAATAATCGAATCTTCAGGAGTTACGGCTTCGCTCTTTAATAATTCCACAAAGCTCACATCTCCTAAGTCATCTTGACCCTTTGGTGAAAGTCCAATCACATATTCTGAACCGTCTTGTTTAATCCATAATCCATTTTCACTATATTTCTTCATCTTATCTCTTCCATTTCTCTTCGTAAACTTCTTCTTTGAACCCGAATGTCGCTTCCCCATTATCCAACACAAGTGGACGTTTAATGAGCATGCCATTCCCAGCAAGAAGTTCTGAAGCTTCTTTATCGCTCATCTCAGGAAGTTTATCTTTTAATCCAAGTGAGCGGTAAAGTTCTCCACTCGTATTTGCCATTTTCTTCCATTCTAAGTTTTGAGCTTTTTTAATCTTCAATAGTTCTTTTGCAGTTGGTGGAGTTTCGCGAATATCCTTCTGTTCAAATGTCACATCATTTAACTCGAACCATTTTAACGCCTTTTTACAAGTCGTACATTTTGGGTGAATATATACAATCATTTTCCATCCTCCTGACGTAAACGTAACATTGTCGCATCTTGGTGGTTGGCACCAAATGCTGAATCTTCATCTTCAAAAATCGTACTCTTGAAGTGATAACGCATTGACATAATGAGCCCAATCCCCATCATATTTCCAAGCAAGCTTGAACCCCCTTGCGAAATAAACGGCAACGGAATCCCCGTCAATGGTAATAGTCCAATCGTCATCCCGATATTTTCAACCACGTGGAATAAAATCATCATGATAACGCCGGTTGCGATATACGTATAAAACTCATTTTTCGTATCGAAACAGACACGAATCATTTGATAAATCAAGATAAAGTAAATCGCGATTAAGAAGGTACCACCTAAGAATCCAAAGTTTTCCCCGATTGTCGCAAAGATCAAGTCAGACTCACGAACGGGTACATATACATCAGATACACCAAAACCTTTACCAAGCATTCTCCCTGAACCAATCGCCTTCAAACTTTGGAATAATTGGTATCCATTTCCACCTTGATCGCCGTATGGATCTAACCATGAATCGATACGCGCGAATTGGTAGTTCTTAAAGCCGATGTTTAATAGGATTTGACGGTTATACACTACTAAGTAAATAAGGAGTGCGCCGATTAATCCTGCTACAATAATAATTGGAAGTAAGATTTTCCAGCTAATCCCTGACATAATCAGAACGCCACCCAAAATCATTAAGAATACAAGTGTTGTCCCTAAGTCATTTTGCAAAATAACGAGTACTAACGCTGGCGCTGCCCATAAAATTAATTTTACGAATAATTGCCAGTCCGTATGTGTACTCTTATACTTCGTCTTCATATTATGCGAAGTCGCGACTTTGGCTAAAATCAAAATATAGAAGATTTTCACCACTTCGGAAGGCTGGAATGAGAAGGTCCCAAATCTGAACCAACTCTTCGCCCCTGTGTCGGCAAATGTTGCTCGGTCATAGAAGAACAGAACGGCAAGTAGCATGAGGAGTCCAAAAATATATCCCCAAGTGGTTAGTTTCCATAACTGTTCCGAGTCAAATTGCATAATCACAATGATTGCAACAACCCCTACTACGTACCAAACGACTTGCATCAGCACCATTCTTAAAGAGGTGTTTCCACTAATCAAATAAGTTGTTGAGAATAAAGTTGCAATACTAATAAATGCTAATAATAATACAGGAAGGATGACGCCATAGTCGATTCGTGAATCTTTATCGTCATACATTAAGTTCTTCTTTTTCATCCGTTACTCCTTCAGTGTCTTGTTTTGGGTGTCTAAAGCGGTAAACAATCACGTTCAACACGCCCCCTAAAATCATTACATTGGCAATAAAATACAGCCAAATCATAAATACAATCAATGTTCCAAACGCTCCATTGGCCGTAAAATTACGACCCGCGTAATGAATATAAATCGAGAATAATTGCGAAATCAATACAAATCCAATTGTCGTGAATAAGCCTCCTGGAAAAGCATACAGGAATGACCATTTCACATTAGGAATTGAATAGTACATGAAACTCATGAGTAAAAAGACGGTTCCAAATAAGAGCCCCCATTTTACAAATGAAAGATCTAAAATAATCGATGCTAAATTTAGCGAGAAGAATTCTGCAACTAATCGTAACACTTGCTCACCAAAGATGAAGACAATCGATACAGCAAATACGATTAAAATAGCTGCCATCGCAATAACAACGGCAAAGAATCGTTCAAAAATAAAGTTTCTTCTCACCGGTGCGCCATATAAAACGTTTAACGAGCGCTGAATACTACTAAACATCTGAGAAGCTGGCCAGAATAAAATCACCAAACCGATAGAAAGCGCGCCCCCATTGAAGTTTCCTAAGTAATTCCGAAGAATCGGGAATAGGACTTCAGTAATATTGTCCGGTAAAATCGTTTCTAGTGTTTTAAAAATCACATCAATAGGAATTGGTAACAATGGAAGAATATTGGCAACCAGCATGACCATTGGAATGACAGACAATAACATATAGTACGCCATCGCTGCGGATTCAACGCCAATATTCACATGCATTAAATCTTCTTGAAAAATTTGCCAAAGCTTTGTTCCAAATTTTTTCAGTCGTTGCACGACCTTCCTCCCCTTTCCTTTAAACCCTAGACACAATACTCTTATTATATCCTATTTATTGTATCATAGTTGCCTACTTTTTTCTTGTTGAAAGAAGTGATTTTTACCCTTTCTAAAAAATTAACTCTTCCCCATCTCCCCACTAAAAAAATCCCAAAATTCACTTATAAGTGAATTTTGAGATTCAGACATCAAAAAAGAGGATGCAAGCATCCTCTTTTATAAAAGTGATTATTTACCTTCTGCTAATACGCGTTCTTGTTCAACAGCAGCTTGTCCTAAGATGTTTAAGTAGTTCCATGGACGGTCGAATACTGGTTGGAAGAAGAAGTCTACATAAGCTAAGTCTTCGATTGTCATTTTGTTTTGGATTGCTAATGACAATGTGTTTGCAGAAGCTGTACAGTCGTATTTAGACATTACTTGTCCACCTACGATACGGTTTGTACCTACTTCGTAAACTAATTTCATGTAGATTTTTTCGTATGTTGGCATGAATTCTGGACGGTGGTTATCTACCACGTATACAGAACGTACATCTAAACCGAAGTGAGGTGCGCTACCTACGTTAACCCCAGTTGAACCAATGTTCCATCCGAATAAGTGTAATCCAGATGTTGATTGAGTTCCACGGTATTTCACTTTGTGACCGTTGATGTTTTTACCTACTAATGAACCCATACGTACAGCGTTAGTTGCTAATGGAATGTATGCATGTCCACCATTTGGGTTGTAGTTAACAGCACAGCTGTCTCCTGCAGCATATACATCTTTAACAGATGTTTCCATGTAGTCGTTAACGATGATGGCACCGTTAGGCATTGTTTCTAATTGGTCTTTCACTAAGTCGTTGTTTGGACGGAAACCAACACATAAGATAACCATGTCAGCTTCGTATTCGCCACCTGAAGTTACAACTTTGTTTACAACGCCGTTTTCGCCTTCGAATGATTTAACCATTTCGTTTAAGCGAACGTTTACGCCACGTGCACGTAAGTCATCTTCTAAGATGTCAGTGAATTCTGGGTCTAAGTATTTGTTTAAGATACGGTCTAAACCGTCTACTAATGTTACTTCTTTACCTTCTAATGCGAAAGCTTCAACTAATTCGATACCGATGTATCCACCACCGACAACAACGATTTTCTTCTTGTCGTTTTTCTTAGCAAAGATTTCTTTTGCTTGGTTGTAGTTTTTACATAATTGAACGTTTTCTAATTCACGTCCTGGAATTGGAGGAAGAATTGGCCAAGATCCAGTTGTTAACACTAATTTATCAAATGAATCAGTCTTTTCTTCACCTGTTTTTAAGTCTTTTACTGTTAATGTTTTTCCAACAGTGTCGATGCTTGTTACATCATGTTCCATACGAACTGTAGCTCCTAATGATGCTAATTCGTCTGGATTTGAATAAAATAGTCCTTGAGGGTCTTTAACCACGCCTCCTACGTATAAGGCAATCCCACAAGATAAGAATGAAATATTATCATTTCTTTCGTATACAACGACTTCTGTTCCTGGATTGTCATTTAAAATTGTTTTGACTGCAGCAGTACCCGCATGAGTACATCCAACTACTACAACTTTCATGTATTTTCCTCCTATAAACCTGTTTGTTTATTTTGTGCTAGATAAGAATCATTATTATCTATACCCCTATATGGTACACATTACCAGGCAAAAAAGCAAACGATATCATTTTGAAAAATGTTAATTTTTTATTGATATTTCAATAGTTTTCAAATGTACATAAGTGATGGCCATTTTCGTCATTTTTTATTCTAAATGAGAACAGTTATCGTTTTTCAATAAAAATAAAATTCGCATAATCATTCTTCCATTCTTCATCTCCAGAAACTGGAATCACAATGCTCTTTTTAAACTCCAATGTATCGGCATCAAATTCTAAAAGAGTTCCCATCTCTGTAGTGGAGGCAGCTTTAGGAGTTGTGAGTACGACCACTTTATCAGCAGACGTTTGAACCTTTTGCACTACAACTTCATTCGTGGTAAATAATTTTGCAAATTCCGTGCTTGATACCTCTTTCTCCACGACAAGCTCTAAGTCACTCGTAAATTCAAGCATTTTCCCTTCTTTAGTAATCACGCGAAGCTTATCTTGGAAGACGTACGCTGTTAGAATTCTTTCAGAATCGATATGGATTTCTTTTACTTCTAGCGTAGAAGGATTCACACTTTTCAGACTAACCTTCTTTTCTTTTGTGTCCTCTTTTTCCAAGCGACTTGTATGAGGATTTCCTACTGTCATGACTTTCCCATTTACCAATAATAATTCTCGAAAATCAGAATCATCACTGATTAATTTAATTTCATTCGTTGCCTCATTAACGTATAAGAGTTCATATTTATCACTCACTAATTCATAACCCGTATAGAAGATTTTTGAATCTACTTCTAACATCCCCGTAATTGCAACATTGAGTTTAAGTGTTAGAACCTCTTCACCTTTCTCATTTTTATAAAGAATATAGCCTCGATGAACACCAGTTGAACCATCTTCCACACTGAATCCATAGATGTATCCATTCTTCCCCTTTGCGATTTGTCTAACAGCTAGTTTAGAAGCGTCCGCACTTGGCACCTTGATGGAATACTGACTAAATCCTGACGATGTTTTAAAGACAATATTCTTACCTGGTTTAGTTGAAAAGCCATAAAACTGATCAGCGTCTTGGATGAGTTGCGCAACATTAAATCCTTTACTTTCGTATGCTCGTTGTTTTTCTGTTTCATCTATAAAAACAATCTTATTTTGAACATTCATTTTCCCTTTCGTATGGGTAGAAAAGAATGTCACAGCATAGTCATACTCGGTTAGCTTTTCTGTTGGGGTTTGAAAAAACTGCTTTATAACAAAGTATGCAGAAGCAACTATCACAACACTTAATGCGAGTATGATTCGAATAAATTTTGGTTTCATAACAATCCCTCCAATCTATTTGAATCAATTATACAAGAATTGAAATATATTATCTATATATTATATTTATTTTCCTATAAAAAAACTCTACTACTGAAATCTAAATCGATTCCATGTAATAGAGTTATTATGTTTATATTTGTCTTAGTTTAGCTCTTCAAAGCGTTGTTTCATCGTTGGATTGTTCTTCACGAGCTTCTTCACGGTTAAGTCTTCCGCTTTATTATTTGCTAAACGTAAATTATTTTCAGAAGAAAGCAATGCCGCTTTTGTCTTCTCAAGACTCTTAATCGTCTTATCGATTTCATCAATGGCCGATTGGAATTTCTTGCTTGCGAGTTCATAGTTACGTGCAAAGCCTTTTTTGAAAGTCTCAAGGTCTTCTTCAAAGTGCGTAATATCGATATGTTGGTCACGCATCAAGGCTAACTCTTGTTTATATTGCAATGAATTTAACGCTGCATTACGAAGCAAGGTAATAATTGGAATAAAGAACTGCGGACGCACCACATACATTTTCGGATATTGGTACGACACATCCACAATACCTGTGTTATAGAGTTCATTGTCTGCTTCTAGGAGACTGACAAGAATCGCATATTCACATTGTTTCTCGTGACGGTCTTTATCCAACTCTTTGAAGAAGTGTTCGTTTTTCTTCTTCGTTGCTGTTTCGTCATTTTCGTTCTTCATTTCAAACATAATGGATAGAATTTCAATTCCATTCTCATCATATTCACGATAGATATAGTCACCCTTACTTCCCGTTTTGGCATCATTATCCTTGCCAAATTCTGCGCGCGGGAACGCCGTCATCCGAAGACGATTAAACTCGATTTCACAGTGTTGTTCAAGGCTTTCTCCCACCATCTTCGTTGATTGTTTCGCCTTGAAGTCTTTATAGAACGCAATCGCTTCGTCTTTAGCCTTCAACTCTAATTCGAACTGGTCTTTTTTCGAACGTAATTCCAATTCATATTTTTCTTTTAGGGCCGTTTGTTGTACTTCTTGTTCTTTTTGTTGCAACTCTTTTGCTTGTTTAAGTTCAAGAATGGTACGCTCTTTTTCGTGTAAATCTTCTTGGAATTTTTGAGACAATTCTACTTCTTTGAATTGGAGTTGTTGTTTTAATTGATCCAATTCTGCTTGAAGCTTACTAAATTCTTTCTCTTTTTGATGGAGTGCTTCTTGCACATTCTTTTCTTCTTTGACATCCGCATTCTTCAACGCTAATTCAAGCGAAAGAATCTTCTGTTCAAATTGCGCACGTTCTTCATCGTATAGACGCTTTTCTTGCTCTTTTGCGAGTGCCTTTTCCGTCTCAAATTGCTTTTTCGCAAACTCCAATTGCTTATGAACATCTTCTGCAAACTCCTTATTGCGCACTTGGCTCACAATATCTGCATACGAGTTCTCATCAATCGTAAAAACTGTTTGGCAATGTGGACATTTAATTTCGTTCATCGAACCCCTCCTTTTTATTTCTATTTTATTCTATCACAATATCGAATTTGAGCACAGACCCAAAAAATCATTACCATATATGGTAATGATTTATTTTTTGCATGCAAAAACTCTCCGCGAATCACTTCCACGGAGAGTCTCACTTTTTATTTTTATCCAATAAACGCTTTGATTTGTTCCACACTTTGTGATGAGTCACAAACGACACGCACTTCGCCATTACGAGCGACTAATAAACCAGGTACTGTTGGCATATTGTATTTCGCACGGAAAGCTGCTAAAGCTTCGTTAGCTCTATCTTCTGAATTGATAAAGTACATTTCTTTCCCTAATGCTTCACGCACTTCGTTAATTTTTGGAGCAAAGCGACGGCAGTATGGGCAAGTTGGACGTCCTACAAAAAGAACGACTTCCTTTCCTTCTGCGATTAACGCTTCTACTTTTTCTGCAGTTGTTTCCACAAATTGGCTTACTTCTTTTTCAAATTGTTCCATGATATTCCCTCCATTCACTTGACTTCATTATGACAACGAAAAAAGAGTAGCGCAACAAATGTGCCTACTCTTTCTTATCTTTAGGATTAATTTCTTTATACTTTTTACGAATGTATAATAAACGGCAAATAAACGCGCCTAACATCCCGATGGCAACACCACCAATGGTATTGTCAATTAAAATTCCGATTCCAAATCCAATTCCAATCCCAATCACCATAATGAGATTCAATACAGACATTTCTCTCATTCTATCTCTTGGATCTTGTTCTTTCATAGCTTCCTCCTATTCAACCACTTCGATATGACACATCTTCATGGCACTCAAAGCATTATCGTGTGATGCTGGAGTTACACCTGCGCAAGCACTTGCAACGACACTCACTGGAACATTGACAAAATGTGCTTTTGCAATAAGTGCATTACTAATCACACAAATATCTGTACAAATTCCAATTAACGTAATACTTTCTAAATCTGGAACTTCTTTTTGAATGAGGTCCATTAATTTTTCTGAACCGAATGTTGGCTTTTCAACCCCTACCGCATGGCGTTTTTCTAACGCTTTTTGGATTTGTGGGTTCAACTCCCATCCTTTTGATCCTTTCACACAGTGGACTACTGGTAAGTTACGTCCTTCTTCTGTGTCGAGATAATCTTCCCCATGTGTATCCAGTGTATAAAATACCTTTCCATCGAAATTTTCGATAACTTCTACTGCATGATCGATAATAGCCACTGCTTCTTTTGAGCCAAGTACTCCATCGACAAAATCATTTTGCATATCCACTACAACTAAAGCTTTCATTGTTTTCCTCCTATTTATAAAAAAATGCTTTACGGAAACTAAAATAATACAATCCCACCAAAATGTATCCAATTCCTACAGCGATAATCGTCGCTACGTTAAAGGATTGATATAACTGGTATGAAACTGTGGCACCAATTGCGAAAAAGAGCATGCTCGTGAAATAAAAGAGCACTTTCCAACGGTCCTTAATTTGCCCACGCATCAACCGTCCAAGAACCACTCCAATATCCGTTAAATATCCCGTAAAGTGAGATGTTCGAACGATAATTCCATGATAGAAAATAAACATCCCATTTTGTGTTCCGACGACAAACGAAAAGAAATATAGCCATTTCTCATCACGTAATCCAAACAGAAATAATAGAAGCATTACACTTCCAAACATCATTAATAATACGCCATATCGTTTGGTTGGTTCAAATGTTTTCTTCGAAAATAGGAATCCAGACAAGACGCCTCCCCCAGAAAAGCAAAGAATCATCCCTAGTAAATGAAGCATTGTCCCCCATTCACCTTCATTAAAGGCTATAACAAATTGCGTAATGTTCCCAGTAAAGTGCGTTGTTGGAATTAAAAATAGTAATAGCGTTACAACGTTGACCATTCCAGCTAATGTACTAAGAAGCGCAATCCAAATATCAAAATAAAAACGTTCTTGTTTCTCCATGAGCCCTACTTTCTAAGCCATAAACTATAATAGAGCATTCCCCATATTGCGATATTCAATAGGAATGTCCACATAAAATAGTGTTTTCGCTTTTTATGACTAAAAATCACTAACCCAAGTAGTCCACCAAAACCTCCACCAAATAGACCAATCCCAAGAAGTGTGCTCTCTGGAATACGCCACTGTTTAAAGACTGCGCAAAGCTTATCAATCCCCATTAAAACCAGTAACAATCCATTGATTCCCAAAAAGTAGATTAGAATACTATTGCTTTTAAATAACTCCACTACTTAGCAAACCTTTCTTCAAGGTCACTCACTTCAAAAATATACTCGTCATTAACGACAAGGCACGGAACTCCCACCATTCCTTGTTCTTTACGAGGAACAAATACTTCTTTAGTATCTCGTAATCTCAAGAATTCTTTCAAGTTTCTCATGCTCGCAGTAATATCTACTTCACGTGCTGTTACACCCAGTCTTTCCATAGCCGCTTTAAATGGCACAGTATCTGGACATAAACTACTATAATACAGCGTTAATTCATTCATTCAAATTTCTCCTTAATGATTACCTTACTTTTGTTGCAAGGCTTGTCTTGCCAATTGATCTGCTCCTCTATTTTCACTTTCAGGAATCCACTTCACAAACAATTGCGGGAAGTGTTTCAGTGTTTGGTGAATTTCTTTGAGAACGAGTCGATTGGCTTCTTTTTTCGTATAATTTTTCGCAATCGCATCTGCAGCAACTTTTGAATCGGTATGCATAAAAATCAACTCTTCTTGCATACCTTCCTTAAGTAACCACTCCAATGCCCAATGAATGGCGGTAAATTCCGCTAAGTGATTATCCATCTTCTCTTCAAGAGGAATTTTAAACGGTTTTTGCTCTCCATCTTTCAAGACAAGGATTCCCAGTCCCACATCTCCTGGATTACCATTGACAGCAGCATCTGTATACACTTTAATCATTCAACAACTGTCTTCACATGCGTCGCTTGAACTCCATGTGCTCCCTGTGTAATTTCGAAAGTGACCTTTTGTCCTTCCTTCAACGATTTGAATCCATCTCCAACAATTCCAGTAAAATGAACAAAAATATCTTCATCGGTTTTTGTATTTCGAATAAACCCATACCCTTTTTCGTTGTTAAACCATTTTACAACTCCGTTTTCCATGTGTACCCCTCCTTATTTCATGTACCTCTATTATACTGTTTTCTCTCTATTTGACCAGATACTAAGACTTCAATTGACGAAGAAATGTTTCATCATTTTCGTACAAGCTTAATAACAAGTCCTCTCGTTGTAGTTGCATCTCTAACCATTCAGCTCCATCACTGAAATAACGGTCAACAAATGGACTAACGCGAAGAAAATCTGATTGAGCCTTTTGCAATAGCAATTCTTTCATCTCTTCTTCCAAAGCGTTTTGCGAATCAATCAGCCGTTCAATTTCGACAAAAACTGGATGATCATAGACCGAAACAACGTCTGATTTGTCGACTTCAACAACCTTTTCTTCAAACGCATCATAGTATCGAATCTTTGCAGTCTTCCCATCGGTTAACCAACATTCGATTAAGAACCCTTTCCAAAACAGTTGTGTCAAAGGGCTCATAAGAAAGGCTTCGACAACAGTCCATTTGAGTGGTGTTTGCATGAGCAACAAGGTTCTTGCCATATAGTCATTCTGCTCTTCGGTCAATGGCTCGTCTTTTTTCAAACGTGCACTCAATTGTTGGAGTTTATCAACTTCTTCTTGCGTGAAGCGATTCTTTTCTTTCTCACACAATAATGTACACTCGAGTACCTTATCCATTCCAAGTGCAGCAATCACATTTTCGTTAATAAGCCACGCTTCTACTTGCTTAAACTGTTCATTATGAATCGCTACTTTAATCTTCCACATCCAGTAGCTACTTTCCGTTGGTAATTTTAGTTGATCCTCTTCAATATAATAGGTAAGGTCATCCCAACGATTGGCTTTTTCTAACAATTGATAAAAGACTTCGATATCCTCTAAATAATCATTATTTTGAACTTTTTCCTCAAAGACATCGATGGCACTCTCAATCATCTCTTCATATTCTTCCGGAGTACAGGACTCTTGTGATTTCATCTCTTCGCTCATACATTTCTCCCCCATCTTATACCTTTCTATTATACTTTAAAGGCGGTCAATTAGAAAGTACACAAATTAAAAAGGCTCATGACAATCCGCCATGAACCTAATCTTTATACTTCTTCTAATGGTAAAAATTCTACAATATCTTTGAAATTAACAACCGTCCGCGATTCACAAATATCTTTCATGCATGTGTTGGATGCATTCCAGTCAATCACAACGATGGCACTATTCGCCAATAATTTGTAGATAATCCCAATCATATTTTGTTCTCTAAAAGTAAACCGAATGCGATTGCCAACTTCCGGACGAATCGATTCTTTCACTTGCAGAATGATACGAACGCCCTCATCATAGGAGACCCCTAACAAATGCGCAATTCTCGATTTGCTCGTTCCTTTTCTAAGTTCCGTTTCAACAGTACTCTTGACATCTTTCGTGACACGTTTCGCCATTGCTTTCGCCTCTTTTCACGCCTGGCCAACATCCTACACTACACTACACACTCATCACACACTCATCAAATTTATTATATCACAATTCGTACTCTCTGTGGGCTAAAATCACTATTTTTTCTGAATTAAAGGCTTTTCTTTTATATAAAATTGACGCCTTCCACAATAAAAACTTGTTTTTCGGCGACTTTTTTGGGAGTTTTTTGCTCATATATGAACATATATTTGTAAAACGCATTCATTTCTACTATACTTTAGATGTAATGAATGGAGGGATTTTGATGTTAGACCAATCGATCACAATTTTAAAATATGAGTACCATATTGCACCAGGAAGTTATTTCCACGTGGAGACACCTTGGGTAAAAGATGTTCACGAAATCAAAACGGTGATTATTGATCAGGATAATGTGTTTACAAAGATGTTAAGTATTTACCCTAATAACTTTGTAATGTTCTTAGAGCAATTCCCTGAATATAGTATTTATCGGACAAATGTGCCTTTAGAACTTATTCCTACTAGCGATTCTTACCGCGTTTGTTTTGAACAAGCGTGATTACAAGTGCAAAAAAGCAGAACTCGGACAATCTTATTTCTCTGCGTCCTTGTTCTGCTTTTTCATTTATTCTTCTATTGGTGCAAGTAATCGTAATCCATTTAAGAGTACTAAAATCGTACTTCCTTCATGTAATACAACTCCCCAACCGATATTTGTTAATCCAAAGAAGTTTAGGACTAACAGTAATACAACGACTGACATCGCAAAAATCATATTTTCTAAGATGACACGATGTAATTTCTTACTAATCTTATGAGCTGAAACAAGCTTTTGTAAGTCGTTTTGCATAATTACGATATCACTTGTTTCAATCGCAATATCTGTCCCATTTCCCATCGCAATACCGATATCAGCAGTCGCAAGCGCTGGTGCATCATTCACGCCGTCCCCTACCATCGCTGTTAATCCGTAGCGTTCTTTTTGAGACTGAATCTTTTCTAATTTTTCTTCTGGTAATACATTTGCCACTACTTCTTGAACACCAAGTTTCATACCAATCATTTCAGCAGTTTCTCTTGAGTCCCCTGTAATCATTGTTGTATGCACAAGTTGGCTCTTGAAGTAATCCAGCACTGCTTTTGAAGCTTCGTTTGGAAGGTCCATAAACGCCATCAAACCAACAACTCTATTGTCTTTTACAACTGTTACAACTGTCTTTCCTTCGCTTGCCCACTCTTGCATACGAGAAGAAACTTCTTCTGAACGGTTGACGGTATCTAATGGTTTCATGATTTGGATTTCTTCACCGCTAACAACAGAACGTACCCCTTGTCCTACAAGTACTTCTACTTCAATTTCTTCATTTAAAACTGGTGCTTCACTAAACTTACGAAGTACAGCTTCTGCTAGAGGATGTGTTGATTGTTTTTCCATTGCTACAACAGCAGGAATCATCGCTTCATCTTCAAACCAGTAATCCGTTAAATCAGGAGTTCCTTTGGTTAATGTTCCAGTCTTATCAAATGAAATGACACGTAATTCTTGCAATTGAGAGATGGCAGCTCCACCTTTGGCTAAAATCCCCAATTTTGATAAACGAGACATTGCTGCAAGAGTTGCTGGAACCGCACTTGCTGCTAACGCACATGGAGACACCCCAATGAGATATACCATTCCACGGTAAAGCGTCGTGTTTAAATCCCATCCCATTAAGAAATATCCAAATAATAGGAAGATTGGCCAAATGATTAATACAATATTGACATAAATTGGTTCGATCTTTTGGATAAAGGTTGCTTGCTTATTCATTGAATGTTGCGCATTTTCAACAACCTTCATAATTTTCGCAAAGACAGTATCTGAACTTTCTGCACTTACTTGCATTTCGAAGCGATTAGAAATATTTACAGTACTTGCAAATACTGAATCGCCTTCTCCTTTTGAACGAGGCATGCTTTCACCTGTAATGGTTGCTTCATCAATCGAAGTTAAGCCTTTTGTAATCACTCCATCGATTGGGACTTGGTCACCATGTAATACTTCTAATGTATCGCCAATTTTTAAGTCTGTTACCTCAACGACAACAACTTCCCCATTTTCTTGAATTAGGCGAGCTTGCGTTGGATTCATTTGTAATAATGCCGTTAGCGACTTACGGCTTTTCTCTTCTACATATTCTTCAAGGAAGTGAGCTCCTGCAAAAATCAAAATCAGTAAAGCTCCTTCTTCCGCATTCCCAATGAGTACTGCACCAACTGCTGCAAGCGTCATTAGAATATGCACATTCGGTTGGAACTTCCCTTTCTTTTTACTACGTTCAATCGTATCTTCAATTCCTTCCATCGTTACATGGTAACCAGAAAGGATTAACGTTAAAATGAATAAAATGGTTGAGATTGAATTCCCCATAAAATGAAGCACTAAACCGATAATATAAAGTACTAGCCCCACAATATAGAAGATGACTGCTTTGCTATCATCATGGTCATGACCATGATGATGTCCGTGCCCATGACTGTGTTCATGTTCATGCTCATGGTCGTGCTCTTCATGGTGCAAGTAATGATCTTGGCATGTCTCTCCTTCATGAGAGTTTTCTTTATCTAATAAGTGCTCAAATTTATGTTTAATAGTATGTGTTAGTTCTTTGAAATCCATGTTATCTCCCCTCACTATTTCTTCTTATAGCTATATTACATGAACAACCATTCATATGTCAAGTGATATCTTAGAATTATTCTAAATAATTTTTGCGTAAAAAAAGAGACTGGCCAAAGCCAATCTCTTTTGAAGTTTCTATTAACGACGACGTTCTTGGATACGTGCTGCTTTACCACGTAAGTTACGTAGGTAGTATAATTTAGCACGACGAACTTTACCGTAACGAACTACTTCGATTTGTGCTACACGTGGAGTGTGTAATGGGAATGTACGTTCCACACCAACACCGTTAGAAACTTTACGTACTGTGTAAGTTTCGCTGATGCCAGCACCACGACGTTTGATAACAACGCCTTCGAAGATTTGGATACGTTCGCGAGTTCCTTCAACAACCTTAGCGTGAACACGTACAGTGTCACCAGGACGGAATGAAGGGATATCTGAACGTAATTGTTCTTGAGTTAATTCTTCGATTAATTTGCTCATGTTTTTTTCTCCTTCCAACAAACATTCATGACTTGGCCGCTTGTCCAATCAGCGGAATATCGTTATCTCTGAGTGAAGTCTCACTCACTCGAAATATACTAACATACTTGCCTATCAAATGCAAGCAAGATTATCAATTTTTTTGACGATTTTTCTCCATAGAAAAACTACGAAGAATGCTCTTCACAGCAGTGCTCGCTTGCTAAGTTATAGAGCTCTAACACATGGTGATCTTCAAGCGAATACCACACGTGTTTCCCGACCTTTTCGGCCTTCACGATATGATGTGCACGCAGCTTTTTCAACTGATGAGAAATCGCAGACTGCTCCATCCCTGTACAGTTCATTAAGTCTTCTACACAGAGCGGTTCTCGTTTGGTTAAAAGGGTGATAATATTCAATCTAGTTGCATCTCCCAATAATTTGAAGAGCTGCACCATTTCTGTTCTACCAGAATCTTGAGCTAATACTTCTTGAAATGCTTTAATTTCTTCTGCATTTAGATGTTCATTCATCTAGCATCCCTCTTCCTCTTTTACTTCTTGAAGTAACTTTGCTTCCTCTTTTGAAAGTTCATATTTTTCTAGTAAATCTGGTCTTCTTAAATACGTTTTACGCAGCGATTCTTTCATTTGCCACTCAGCAATTTTCGCATGATTTCCACTAAAGAGAACTTCTGGAACTTCCATTCCTTTATATTCTCTTGGACGTGTATATTGTGGGTGTTCTAATAATCCTGTCGAATGGGAATCTCCTACCGCAGACGCATCATTTCCTAATACATCTGGCAAGAGACGAACTGTTGCATCAATCATCACCGTGGCAGCTAATTCTCCACCTGTTAGAACAAAATCTCCAATCGAGTATTCATCCGTCACAAGCGTACGAATACGTTCATCATAGCCTTCGTAGTGACCACAAATAAACACCAGATGCTCTTCCTTCGATAATTCTTCTGCGTCCTTTTGTGTAAATTTCTTCCCCGCTGGATCCATTAAAATCACACGTGGCGTCGTTTCAGGAGAACGCTCACGAATCGATGCAAGTGCTAAGTCAATCGGCTCGACTTTTAGAAGCATCCCGGCGCCACCACCGAATGGATAATCGTCCACATGATTATGTTTGTTATTTGAAAACTGACGAAAATCCGTTGTTTCAAATTCGATTTTCCCAGCTTCGATAGCCTTTCCGATAATCGATTGCGTCATCGGTCCTTGTACCATTTCAGGGAATAATGTTAATACATCAATCTTCATCTTAATCGATCAACCCTTCCAACAGATGGATATAAGCTTTCTTTTCTTCTTTATCGACTTTATAAACGACTGGTTCAATAAATGGAATTAAGAGTTCTTTCTTTCCTTTTTGTTTTACAACCCAGACATCATTGGATCCTGGTGAAAGAATTTCAGTGACTTTTCCAAGCACTTCTCCTTCATCCGTTACAATTTCAAGTCCGATAATTTCATGGTAGTAAAACTCGTCCTCTTCCAGTTCCGTTAATTGCTCTTGGGGTACCTTTAGGAGACATTCTTTGTATTTTTCAACATCTTCGATACGGTTCATTCCTTCGAACGTTAACAAATCAAAGTTTTTATGACGACGATGACTTGCCACCGTCACAAATGTTAGAAACTCTCCATCTTTAAAAATGGCTAATTCCGTTCCTTTTTTATAACGTTCTTCGGCAAAGTCTGTCGTTGAAATCACACGAACTTCCCCACGAAGCCCTTGTGTATTCACGATTTTTCCTACTTTATAAAAAGTTGTCATTCTTCTTCCTCCTTAAAAGAGTCGTTCTACAATAATTTTCAATGTCGAATCCGTCACTTCAACATCATAATCATCGATACATTGCCCGAGCATACAGTAGTTTTTATCACGGTTATGTGTTCCCATTAAAGAACTATACATTGAATCTAATTCTAAGTGTTTTTCAACTGAAAGCCCTGCTTCTAACAAATCTAAGTCTTCTGGTAATTTTGTATACGGTGCTGTACAAGTAATCGTTGCTTTTTCATGCGGCACATACACTACATGCGCTGTGACATCATACAATTCATGGTACAAATAATAATCGACCATTTCCTTTACGATACGTTTTACAAAATCCTTTTCTGTTGCCATTATCCCTCAGCCTTTCTTTCCTTGATATCTTGGCGAATGCCTTCAAAAATTTCAAAAATTGGTACGAGAACCGCTGCAACGAATCCTCCTGCAAATCCATTGTTATAAAGGTTTAATCCCCCATGCATGACAACTACGTGGCTTACAAGCGTAATATGAACAAAGCCAGCAATCATCCCAGCAATTGGCCCATAATACCCACTTACAGGTGCCAGAGTGGTTCCAAAGATAGCCGCCACGAGTGCGCTCGTACTTGCTGCATCGACTCCTGTTAAATAACAGCCAATCATAATCCCTACTAATACAGGAACTGTATTTTTCACTTGGTTCCCGAAGGCTCCAAAACTCATCGCTCCAATAATACTGCCGACAATCGGACCATTCAGTTGTCCACCATTAAGAAGGACATAGCCTAATAGAATGAATCCCATGATACTCATATTGAACGTTACCGTTGCTAAGTTCGTCATTTCAACGAAATCACTTGGCAGACGACCTGATAATTTTAAGAGCAATTTAAACTGATATTTTTCTTTCTTTTTAACATGTAAATAAATACTAGTCGCAATAAGAATCACACAAAGCCCAATTAAAATTGCGTACAAAATCAATGGACTTTCTGTATTTGCAAGTGCCTTTGTCTCTACTTCGATTTCAAAGGCATTTAGAAACCCTAAGACGACCATTCCAACAATTCCTGCTGTAAATCCAACGTTATACAAACTGAATCCTTGGTGGAACCCTAAATACTGCGTTGATAATTGAGGCAAGATGAATCCAATAAAGATTCCAAGTGCATACGCCACAAGGATACTCCAACCACTTGGCAAGGCTCCTCCAAAAGCGAGGAAGGATACCAATGGCCCTAATGCCGATCCAAATAACCCGACAATCACATAATTTCGATAATTCTGGCTTGTCACTTTTGCATAAATCCATACGCCTAACATAAACGGAATGCTGTTAAAGAGATTCTTCCCGAAAAACGAGAAACCTGCAAGCATCCCTAAACTCCCAATCACCGTTCCGTTAACAGGAATTTCTAGTTTCTTATAACTATAAATATTGATGATAAGCATGATAGCCACATTCAGTAGCGTACTTCCAACGGACGCAATTTGCATATAATCCGTGAACAACTGACTTGGTGAAATCAAAATCGTAATCATTCCCTGGAATAACGATTGAGGCGACTCGATACAAAATGCAAGCAGCATCAAAATAGCGGATAGGCCAAATAAATAATAATATTGTCGATTCATTTGTTCTTTCAATATCGGCTTTTTCTTCATAAGGTCTTCCCTTCAACTATAATTTTACTCACTTATCATACCAAACTCACGAAAAACAATCAAAAAACCGAGTACTAACGACAATAAAAGAACACTCATTATACCGTATACGGTATAATGAGTGATACCTTATACGGTATCACCCACCTTTTCTTACCCTCTAACTCAACGCAGAAATCCATCTATTGTAGCACCAACAACTTTGAGCACCTATTGAAAGTACACACTCTCTGTCGTCTCTTCCCTCCGGTGAAGCTTTGGAAAAATCCAAACTTTTTTATAACTACTAAACGATGACGAAGAATCTTACGGATTTTATACTCACTGTAATGGGTACTCGCATTAAATGCGAATTAGAAGGAGTTAGGAAGAACTCCTTACTCCTTCTTTGAGGCTTTAAAGGCGAGAGACGCTAGACTCGAGCCGGTGCCCTTTTACAGTGAGTATAAAGTAATCTGCTTCTGCTCAGCCTTTTCTTTCTTCCTTTGGTGAAGCTTTGCAGAAATCTAACTTCTATGTACTACCAACGATTACAAGCCTTTCGGATTCTATACTAGCCGTACTGGGGGATAGCATTCAAAGTGAATTATGGACTCTTAAAAATTCATTTTTTAGAGTCCATTTGAATCTTGAAAGAGCTTGAGACGACAGGCTCAAACCGGTGCCTCAGTACAGCTAGTATAGAGACATCCGAAAGGATGAACGTAATCGTTTGTCTAATTTTATATAACAAAAAAGCCTTGGATTTCTCCAAGGCTTCGCCTATTAATCTAGGTTCTCAATACTTAGACGCACACGTTTTGGTCCGCGAGTACGAACACTATAAGTAATCGTACGGATAGCGCGAGCCACACGTCCTTGTTTACCAATCACACGACCGATATCTTGAGGATTCACGCGTAAAGTATATTCCATGAATTCATCTGATTCAGAGATGTCAATACGAACATCATCAGGGAATTCAACTAATGGTTTAACCATTGACAATACTAATTCACTAATCTCTGGCATTCTTTTCACCTCTCCATCGAGTTGTCGACTTTATAGAAATTACTTAGAAAACTTAGATTCGTGGAATTTCTTCATGATACCTTGTTGTGATAACAAGTTACGAACTGTATCAGAAGGTTGCGCACCGTTTGCTAACCATTGTAATGCTAATTCTTCATTGATTGAAACTTCAGCTGGGTTTAATAGTGGGTTGTATGTTCCGATTGTTTCGATGAAACGACCATCACGTGGTGAACGTGAATCAGCTACAACTACACGGTAGAAAGGACTTTTCTTAGAACCCATACGTTTTAAACGAATTTTAACTGCCATAATTTACACCTCCATGTATTAATCTCACAGTTACATAGTTTAGCAGATGAAAGGATGCTTGTAAAGTATTTTCTCTTTACACCTTTAACTTTTTTTGCAAAAACCGCTCTAAACCCTACTCCCACTAGTAATAAATGGTATTTTCCATCCGTTTTTGATATAATGAACAAAAATATGTTTAAATGAAAAGAGTTGAACTTATGTCAGAACAGAACCAAACTCCAGATTGGCGCGAGGCTCTACTTTCTATTTGGAACAAACCGATTCTTAAAAATATGCGTTTTATTTTTAACATTGCTTATTCAGTCCTTAAAAACATCTTCGTAATCGCTATTCTAGCATTAATGCTCATTGGTGTATTCGGAGGCGGGATTGGACTTGGATATTTTGCAAGTTTGACATCCAATGAAGAACCACTCACTCAAGAACAAATGAGTGACGCCATCGGAAATCTCAACTTAATCTCGAGTTTCTACTATCAAGACGGGACGAAGATTTCAGATGTAAATACAGATGAATTACGTATTGTAAAACCTTTATCAGAAATTTCGCAATATGTAAAAGATGGAATCATCGCAACAGAAGATAGTTCATTCTACGATCATAACGGGATTGTTCCTAAGGCTCTTATCCGTGCCCTCTTACAAGAAGTTGCTTCTTCTGATTCAGGTGCAACGGGTGGATCTACCTTAACACAACAATTAATTAAGCAACAGATTTTAACAAGTGAAGTCACTTTTAAACGTAAAGCCAATGAAATTCTTTACGCATTACGTCTTGAAAAACACTTTACCAAAGACCAAATCTTAGAAGCTTACTTAAACGTTTCTCCGTTTGGACGTAATAATAATGGATTAAACATCGCTGGTATCGAAGAAGCCGCTCAAGGTGTCTTCGGGGTTTCCGCAAAAGATTTAACGTTGCCACAAGCTGCGTATCTTGTTGGGATGCCTCAAAACCCAATTGTTTACACACCGTATACAAACGTCGCAACATTAAAAGAAGACGTCTCTGCCGGTGTAGAACGTATGAAGACCGTTCTCTTCAGTATGTATCGTGAAAACAAAATTACTAAAGAACAATACGAAGAAGCTCTTGCGTATGATATTACGAAGGATTTCCTTCCACCAAAAGAACTTTCTTCAAATCGCCAATCATACTTATATCAAGCTGTTCATCGTGAAGCCGTTAAAGTCTTAATGACAAAAGCAGCTGAGAAAAACAAATTGACGTATAACGATGTTAAGAACGACTCAGAATTATATAGTAAATACTATGACGAAGCTGAGCGTGAATTAAGCTCTTCTGGTTATAAAATCACGTCTACAGTTGACCAAAAAGTATACGATGCAATGCAAAAAGCCATTGCTGAACACGGAGACTTAATTGGACCAACTTACAATACACAATATGTTGACCAAAGTACTGGTGAAACGAAAACTCAAAAAGAACCAGCTCAAAATGGTGCTGTCTTAATTGAAAACAAAACAGGTCGTATTCTTGGATTCGTCGCAGGTCGTGATTTTGAAGCAAACCAAGTGGACCACGCATTTTCAACACACCGCTCTCCTGGTTCAACCATCAAACCAATCTTGGTGTACGCACCAGCGATTGAAAACAACTTGATTTATCCAGCAAGTATCGTTCCGGATACAAAAATTAGTATTGCACAAGGAAACGGAACTTACTGGCAACCAACAAACTATGGTAACTCAATTACGAACCAATTCTTAACGGTTCGTTACGCACTGTTCAAATCATTAAACAACCCTGTTATCAAGATTTACCAAGCAATGCTTCAAAAAGGAATCAACGCTGGTCAATACTTGAAGAAAATGGGAATTACTGAAGGTATCGGTGAAGATGAATATCAAAATATCGCCCTTTCAATCGGTGGTACAAGAACAGGTCCTTCTGTAAGAGAACAAACAAGTGCCTTTTCTACACTGGCAAATGGTGGTGAACACCACGAATCATACTTAATCGAAAAGATTGAAGACTCACGTGGAAATATCATTTACCAACACGAAGATAAATCAGAACGCGTCTTCTCTAATGCAACAGCATTCTTAACAACAAACATGTTACAAGATATCGCAAACTCTACTATCTTCTATGATATTAAAGGAAATATGGGCTTCAGTTCTGATTTAGCTGGTAAAACTGGTACATCAGAAAACGAGATTGACAACTGGTTTGTGGCTTACACACCAACTGTTACTCTAGGTTCTTGGATCGGATATGATAACTTCTATAATGCACGATACCCTATCTCAGGCTCTGACGGTTATGGCGAACCAACCATGCGAAGCCAACGTCAATGGACAAACTTAATGAGAGCTGCATATGAAGCAAATCCTGAATTAATCGGCAAGGAAACCACCTTTACTCAACCAGACTCTGTATATCGTGATTCTGTAGTATCAACAACTGGTACAAAAGCAGGTTCATTTAAAGCAGAAAATGGTGGTACGTACTCGATTGGTGGTTCAATGACTACTGATTGGTTCAAGAAGGACTTCCCTCCTATGAATCCAAAATACGACTTTATGGTAGGTGCGACTCCAGAAGAATTAAGTCGATTCTGGAATAAATCTTCTTCTAGTGACAAGAAAAAAGAAGAGAAAAAGAAAGAAGAAAAGAAACCTGATTCTACTCAGTCTCCTACAACTCAAGCACCTTCATCTCAAGCTCCTGCAACAACTCAAGCGCCTGCATCTCAGGCTCCTGCAACAACGCAGGCACCATAACGTTACACAAACGAAAGGCTGGACAATTATCCAGCCTTTTTAGTTCCTTCTATTATATAGAATAAACAAACAGCCTATCTTATGTGATAGGCTGTTCGTTTATTCTTACTTAGTTGTATTTCGTAACTCAATCTTGTAAGGTAATGTGATTTCAGATTCAACAATCTCTTCTTTGTTCATAATCTTCGTCAATAGACGCATTGCTACCGCACCGATATCATATAAAGGTGGTGCAATTGTAGAAAGGATTGGACGTGTCATCTTCGTTAATTTAGAGTTATTGCTTGAGATGATTTCGAATTTCTCAGGAACCTTAATTCCTAAGTCGATTAATCCATTTAATAATCCTACAGAAGTTTCGTCGTCTGTTACGATTGCAGCAGTGACGCCTGCTTTATGAATACGTTCTGCTACTGATTCACCAGCATGGTATGTCAATGGCACTTCGTATACTAATTTCGGATTGAATTTAATACCCGCCTTGTCTAAAGCAGCTTTATATCCTTCTAAACGGAAGTCCACTGAAGCAATATTTTTCAATGCAGCTGTTACGAACGCTACTTTCTTATGGCCATTCTCAATTAATGTTTCAACGGCTTCTTGAGTTGCTTCTTTATAATTAATATTAACAGACGCAATTTCATGTTCCGCATCCATTGTTCCTGCTAAAACGATTGGTGTTTTAGAACGAACGATTTCTGCTCGTAATTCAGGTGTTAAATGGTTCCCCATATATAAAATACCATCTACTTGTTTTGACAACAATGTGTTTAACACTTGAATTTCTTTATGATTATTTTGGTCTGAGTTCGCTAGAATAATGTTGTATTTATACATTGTCGCAATGTCATCAATCCCACGCGCTAAGCTAGCAAAGTAAAGGTTTGTGACATCAGGAATAATAACTCCAACTGTCGTAGTTTTTTTACTTGCAAGTCCACGAGCAACGGCATTTGGTCGATAATCTAATTCATCAATAACATCTAGCACTCTCTTACGAGTTGCTGGTTTTACGTTAGGGTTTCCATTTACTACACGCGATACTGTAGCCATGGATACATTGGCTTCACGAGCAACATCATAAATCGTAATTGTTTGCTTTTCCATCTACAAATCTCCTTTGTGCATCTTTTCATCTATTCTTAGGGTAGCACTTTCATAATTCTTTTGCAAGCGTTTAACAACAATTTTCATATATTTTTTGAAACTATTTACATTATTGATGTAATAATATGCTACAATAGAATCAAGGAGATGAAATTATGAAACTAAACCCTACTTTTATGCAATTGGAAAATGAAATGAAAGAAAAACAAAATCCGATTGTTTTTATCCAAAATCCTGAGACCATTCGTCTTTTAACAAAATTCTCGACAGAGCCACACGAACGAATTGTAGCTCTCGTATATACACCAGGAAATACTCCGCTACTCTTCGTTCCAGCATTAGAACATCAAGTCGCTCAAAAAGCGGAGCCTGACTTTATCGTGAAGAGTTATCAAGACCATGAAGATGGTTGGAAACTGTTATCAGATGCCATTAAGGAATGCTTCCCGCCCAAAGAGAACTTTGCAGTAGAAAAAGTGGACTTCTCACTCTTTGCTGCTGAACAATTACAAAAGCACTTCCCTGGTATTCAATTCTCAGTAGACTTAACACCAATCGTGCAACAACTTCGTCTCGTAAAAGACGCCGAAGCCATTGATAAGCTTGTCTACTCAGGAACCTTTGCCGATAAAGCCATCGAAATCGGAAAGAAAGCCTTGAAAGTCGGCATTAGCGAACGCGAAGTCGTTGCCATTATCGAATTCGAAATGAAAAAACTAGGGGTTTCTCAAATGAGCTTTGATACAATGGTGCTCTTTGGAGACCACGCTGCAGACCCTCACGGCGAACCTGGAGACCGTACTCTTAAAGAAAACGAATGGGTTCTCTTTGACCTAGGAACAATGGTCGATGGTTACTCCAGTGACATTACACGTACGGTCTTCTTTGGAAGTGACAGTGCGAAAGACCCACGCCACCAAGAAATCTATGACATTGTTCAAAAAGCACACGATACAGCTATCAAAGCGGTAAAACCTGGTATGAAAGCTAGCGAAATTGATAAGATTGCTCGTGACATTATCGCAGAAGCTGGATACGGTGAATACTTCATCCACCGTCTTGGACACGGAATTGGACAAAGCGTTCATGAGTTCCCTTCGATTATGGAAGGAAATGATATGGAACTCGTTGAAGGAATGTGCTTCTCTGTTGAACCTGGCGTTTATATTTCAGGTGACTACGGTGTTCGTATTGAAGACTGCTTAGCCGTTACAAAAGATGGCGCCAAACTCTTCACATCTGTTAAATACGATTTCTAAATAACAAAAGAAAAAGCCTGGGGAAATCCCCCAGGCTTTCGTTGTTTAAAAATGAAATTAAGCTTCTTCTTTAACGTCTTCAGCTTTTTCTTTAACGTCTTCAGCTTTTTCTTTAACGTTTTCTGCTAATTCAGCAACCACTTCAGCTGATTCTTCTTTGTGTTTAGCAAAGTTTTCTTTTACTTTACCAACTGTTTCGTTAAATTGACCTTTTAAGTTTTCAGTTTGAGCTGCAACTTGTTCTTTTAAGTTAGCTGCTTGTTTAGAAACTTGTTCTTTTAATTGGCCAGCTTGTGATTGTAAGTTAATACGAATATCATTTGTTGAAGTTTTAGCTACTTCTGCGAATTCACACCCTTTTGCACGTGCGATTTCACCATATTCTGATAATTGTTCTTTATAGCGATCTGCTTCTTTCGCTAAGTCTTCACGTAATTCTTTACCTGATTTTGGTGCAAATAATAAAGCTGTTACTGCTGCTGCAGATGCTCCGATAAATGCTCCTAATAAAAATCCACCTGATTTACTCATGTTCAACACTCCGTTTCGTTATTTTACTTTTTTCTTCTTTGAAAGAATTGTTCTTCCAAAATTAAATGCCGCAACTGCACGGCTTGTTTTTGAAAGCTTCACTGCTTTTGTTGCTAGATTACGAGATGATGTATTTACATCAGAAATCGTCACACCTAAATCGCCTGCCGCTATGAACAACGGATTTGTCGCTTTAAGTTTGCCGTTCACGTCATCTACGAGTACATTTGCTTTATTTAATAGTCCCTCAACTTCAATTGAAAGGCTATCAACATCTTTTGTAATGACTTCTAATGAATGATTCACGTTATCAACGGTTTTATTTAATCTTGATAAAATCGGTGATACTTTGACAATTACAAAAACCACTAATGCTAATAAAGCACATGCAGCAATTAATGCAGCAATCTCAACACCTGTCATTGAGCCATTCCTCCAATCTTATAGTATAAATTAATGATAACACTTTCTAGAAAAAAATACCATAAAATTATTACTTGAAACTGCACTACTTTCAATCATTTTTTACATATGGTACACTAATTTTATTACTAATAAAGGGTGACAATTATGCACAATATCTTATGGATCGATTCCATCTCAAATTTCTTTACCAATTACTGGGATTCTTTTGATTGGGAATCCATTTTATCGAATGTCTTTACGAAATTATTATCATTAATCTTATTATTCTTAGTTTTCTACTTTGGGAAGAAGTTTCTACATTTTCTATTTAAGAAAACCATTCTCTCCTCTGTAAAAATTGTAGGTCAAAACGAAAATAGACAAAAGACGATTGTGAAGCTCTTAGAAAATATGCTCGATTATTTCCTATACTTCATCTTAATCTACTGGATTCTCTCCATTATTGGTGTTCCAATCTCTAGCTTACTCGCTGGGGCTGGAATCGCTGGGGTTGCTCTTGGTCTTGGCGCACAAGGTTTCCTATCAGATGTCATTAATGGCCTCTTCATCCTACTGGAACGCCAATTCGAAGTTGGAGACGCCGTTCTCATTAACAACATCGCTGGTAATATTGCGAGCGTCGGGATCCGTACCACACAAGTTCGTGGATACGACGGAACACTTCACTACATTCCAAATCGTAATATCACGGTTGTCAGCAACCAATCCCGTGGAAACATGCGTGCTCTAATCGAATTACCTTTAAATAGTAACGTGGATTTAAAATCCGTTTACTCCATCATTGAAAACATTAATAACCAATATACAAGAACCGACGAAGCACTAACAGCACCACCAAAAATCATTGGACCACAAACTAAGCCGAATGGTCAATTTGTATTCACCATCGCTCTAATGACAAAAAACGGTTTACAACAAGCTACCTATCAACGCTATTTAACGCTTTATCAAGAAGCACTACTAAAACAAGGCATCGACCTCTCATCACCCATCATCCCATATACAACCAACTAAAAAAGAAGGCCTCGCGCCTTCTTTTTTTCGTAGGATGCAGTTTCTACGTTCCCTTTCCTTGTATTATATGCGGAATGGTACATCACTTACCTGCATTATAAAAAATAAGCTACAGCAATTCCGAGGAATTCTATAATAGCAATAATGGGAATACGCATAAAATGCGAATTACTGGTGCTTGAAAATTTATTTTCTAGCGCCAGTTTGAGGCTTTTAAGGTGCAAGACCAAGGCTTGCACCGGTGCCCAATTATAGCTATTATCTAGAATTCCTAAAAGAAAATCGCTTTGTGCTCTAACCAACTCAATACGAAACTTCCAAATGGGATGCAGTCCCTTTCTCACTTCACCTCTCGTTCTTACGGAACGGTACATAAACTCACTCAAATTTTAATAAACCAATTACAAAAGAGTCCTTTGGATAATGTAGTAATCATCGTAGCGTTGTGTAATCGATGCGAATTACTGGTGCTTGAAAATTTATTTTCTAGCGCCAGTTTGAGGCTCGATAGGAACTGAGACGTAAGGCTCAGTCCGGTACAGCTACAAATGATTACTATATGAATATCCAAAGGACTCTAAAGTAATTGGTTTATTTAGTTTTTTCTTTTTCCACAAAATCATATTCGCGGGTGAGTTCATGTACCATGAAGTTGATGCGCTTTAAAAGCTCCTTCCTCGTCACAATCCCCACAAACTCATTCTCCTCATTCCCAATACAAATAAAACTCTCATCCACAAGTTCATTTAACACATCTTCCACTTGCGTATCCTGATGAATGATTGGGAACTCCGTACGCATGACTTCACGTACTTTGTATTTTCCTAACTGATTCATATGAATTTGCTCCACACCCGTGATTTTGTGTAAAATCATCGCCAGTGAAATCAGACCTACAATTTTATTTTCCTTGTTCAGTACAGGAATCAGTGAATAACGTACATTCGTTAAAACAAGCATCGCGTGTTCTAAAGTATGGTCATCTTGCAGGATAGCTACTTTTTCTGCATCGATAAAAAGTTTATCACGATCTTCTAGTAGTAACTCTTGAATTCTTTTATGAATCAAGTGTAAAACCTCCCTCATTCGTCCATGTATAATCAAAAACTAATCCATCTAACACTTCATGCTTGGTTGTATAGTACGTTAAGCGTAATTTGTCTTTCGAAAGAATATCGATTACTGCATACGACGGCGTACCTTCATAGCTACCACGCGGATAATTCGTTGAGCCTGAGTTGATACATGGGACTCCATTAACATTTTCCGCGTTCAGCTTGTGCGTATGTCCATATAAAGCGACAGCCGCTCCTTTTTCCTTAGCAGCATTCGCTAAATACTCACGCCCTGTATTCACATATTCAAAATGACCATGCGTTACAAAGAATGTGATTCCTTCTACCGTGAACACTTCAAAACGAGGATACTCCATATCATAATCACAATTTCCAGTGACGCGAATGCAATGGGCTAAGCGTGCATCTTGGTATGGAAACTCTGAATCTCCCGTATGCACAAATGTCACATCACTGCCTGCAAAGTGGTCGAAAATACGTTTAAGCGTCAATTCTTGTCCGTGATTATCACTAACAATTACAATTTTCATTTTGATTCCTCCGTCTGCTGTAAAGCATGAGTCCATTTTTCCCATTCTCCAACAAGCATTTCAATCGCTCTGGCACGGTGACTAATCTTGTTTTTAATCTCCATTCCAAGTTCTGCAAAAGTTTTGCCGTATTCAGGAACTAGGAATAGTGGATCATATCCAAATCCGCTCTCTCCTGCTGGTAATGTCGCAATTTGTCCTGGACACTCTGCTTGAACAACAAGTGATTCAGTATTTGGTGCAGCCAGTACTAAACAACAAGTGAAGTGAGCCGCACGCTCTTCTCCAACGAGTCCTCCAAGTTCTGATAAGAGTTTGGCGTTATTCGCCGCATCGCTCTTTGGCTCTCCAGCAAATCGTGCTGAATACACACCCGGTTGTCCGTCCAAAGCATCCACGCAGAGACCTGAATCATCTGCTAGTACAATTGTTTGCAGCTCATTGGCAATCGTTTCAGCTTTTAAGCGTGCATTTTCTTCGAAGGTTGTTCCAGTCTCTTCGACTTCTTCTAATTCTGGAAAATCTCGAAGGGTCTTTACAGAATATCCTTTTGGTTCAAAAATCTCCGCAAACTCTTTGGCTTTCCCGACATTATTCGTCGCTATCACGATTTCTTTTTTCAATTCGACGGGTTTTACTTCTTCTTTAAGTGTCACTTTTTTCACCTTCAGACCTGTTCGATTCAACCAATTTTCAGCAATCTCTTCAAAAAGACTTGCATCTCCAGTTGTATAAATTTCAAGCGTTGGATTTGGATTTGATTCAGGCGTTTCGCTTAATTTGCAATAATCTAATAACGCGCTCACGCTTGAGACTGTTTCTGCTCCTGAATCAATTAATGTAACGTCTGCTCCTACCACTTTTTGAATCGTTTGGCGAAGCAATGGGTAATGTGTACAGCCTAGAATGACTGTATCCACCTCGGTTCCTTCTAATGGACGTAAGGTTTCACGAACGACTTCTTCTGCTTCCTTTGTATCTGATTGATTACTTTCCACAATCGGCACAAATTTCGGACAAGCGATATCGAATACCTCAATATCTTTATTTTTGTCATGCATAGTCTTTGGATAGACTTTACTTGCGATGGTCGCGTTCGTTCCAAGAACTCCGATGCGGTCATTATTGGTTTGTTTAATGGCTGCAAGGCTTCCTGGTTGAATCACTCCAACAACTGGAATGGTTAATGTATTTTGTAATTCTTCTAGAACCACTGCAGTTGCGGTATTACATGCAATTACGAGCATTTTAATGTTTTTTTCTAGTAAAAATTGCACCATTTCTAATGTGTATTGGCGGATTTCTTCAACTGGTCGTGTGCCGTATGGGCAACGTGCTGAATCGCCAAGGAAGATCATGGATTCGTTTGGTAGTTGTTTGAGGGCTTCTTTGAGGACGGTAAGACCGCCAACGCCCGAATCGATAAACCCGATTGGTCTTTTCATGGTTTCTCAACCTTTCTTTCTTTAGTCTTCTATAGTATACCATAGTTCGTGCATCGCTGATTCAATTGTGGTTTGGTTTATGAAAAAGTTAACCAACAAAAGGGCACCTTCGGTGTTTGAACGAAAAGGCTTTGGAGGGTCTGTACTGCGTGCCTTTATCGGATATCTTCATAGTGTTTGTAATAGCTGTAGCGGTTCGAGCCGTGGTCTCTCACCTACTGAGCCTCAAAGCAGTAGTAAGGAATAAATTCCTAACTACTGCTAATTCTCATCAGTTACACTCGCTATTACTCACACTATAGAATCCAATAGGCACTTCGTTTGACTCCTCCAGCCTTTTCATTCAAACATTGGTACATTTAACTTTTTTTGAAATGCGACCAATAGACTAAAAAAGAAAGGGGAGAAACCTCCGCCCTAAACGAAAAGAACTCCTGATGTCAGGAGTTCTGAGATCAATTTTATTCTGGAGCGATGCTTTGGTGTTTTCTTGTAACGAGGATTTGAAGCGCCACTAGAATCACTAATGCTATAGAAATGGATTCCACTTTATGCGTTGTAATGATATTAAGAAATTCTAGAAAAGCTGTTACAAAACCTGGCATTTGGCCTTCACTAACTCGATTTCCAATACTTCCTCCAATTAATGCAGTAATCAAGCACACTAGAGCTAGGCCATAGATGCCTGTTTTTTGATTAAATTTATTAAGCACAATCCCAAGAACATTTGCAATTAGGTGAATGAGAACGACCTTAACGAAAAGGACTGCGATGCTAATCACGATATTTTCTGGGTCAAATAGATCCCCTAAGCGTGATTGAATCGTTACTGATCCTAATGAAACTCCATTTCTTAATGGAATTAATAAGGCGTAAATGAGTGTGATGATTCCAGAATCGACAAGAGTTTGGATGAATAAGCTTTCGATTTGTTCTTTTCTAGTTAATCCTAATTGGCTTTCTAGGCGGAATTGTTCAACGATATAGCCAATTCCAATGATTAAGATAATAAATGCAATTTCATTATCGAAGTAAATTGGGAAATAACTACCGAATGTGCTAAAGTCCCCATTTGCAAAAATCTTCATTAAGAAACTTGTAATAATCCACCAAATTCCTAAGAACATTAAAATTGTTTTCCATCTTCTAGCTAATCCCATGCTGACAACTGATAATAAACGGTTCATCTTATTCATTCTCCTTTCGAGTGATTGAGATAAAGTAATCTTGTAATGTTAATGGAGAAAACTCTAATCCAGGTTGTGCTTCTCCAATAGCACCAATCACTACGCTTCTTGTAAAGTTTCCGATTCGGTCTGTTTCAAGAACTTTCTTCTCGGCTACATATTCTTCTACTAATGTGGAAGCTCCACTAACGACGTATCCTTTACGAAGAACATCTTCCACTAACACTTCTTCTGTGACTACTCCATCTTTAATCACGATAACTTTTTCTAGAATGGAAGCAACTTCTTCGATTAAATGGGTTGCGATGACAAATGTACGAGGACGACGCGCATACGCTTCAAGCAACTTCTTATTGAAGATTTGGCGGTGGTTCGCATCCAGTCCAAGCACTGGTTCATCTAAGAAAATATATTCGCTAGGGTTGGCAAGTGCCAAGATAATCTTCATGATACTTTTATACCCTGTTGAAGCTTTTGAGTATTTTCCCTTCACATTCACATCGAACACTTTGATAAGGTCCTCCGCAAATTCCATATCAAATTCTGGGTAAGTCCCTTGATAGATAGCAAGGAGATCTTTGAATTTATATTCTTGCGGGAACCAGTTATCCGAACTAGATAAGTACACTTCATGCATCGCATTTGGATTCTTATGAAGGTCAACCCCATCAAGAGTGATGTCCCCGCTTGTCTTTTCGATACGGCGAGCAATCATATTCAGCACTGTACTCTTTCCGGCACCATTTCGTCCAAGTAACCCGATGATACTTTCTGGTTCAATCGTGAACGTTGCTCCTTTCACCGCTTCTTTTTTGGAATACTTCTTCTTTAAATCTTTGACTTCAATACTCATTATTGGAAGCCTCCTTCGATGATTTTTACTAATTCGTCTTTCGTAATGCCGAGCGCTTGTGCTTCTTTTAAGAAGTTTGGCACCATTTGATTGGCAAATTCATTTTGCTTCTTGCTTAAGATAATTTTTCTGGCCCCTTCTGCTACAAACGTTCCGAGACCTCTTCGTTTTTCAAGTATTTGTTCGCTCACGAGTAAGTTCATTCCTTTCAATACCGTTGCTGGATTGATTTGATATCCTGTGGAAATCTCAGTTGTCGACGGTACTTGATCTCCTTCTTTGTAGACTTCATGGAAGATTTCTTCTTCCAGTTGATTCGCTACTTGTTGAAATAATGGGATATCACTTTGAAAATCAAATTTCATAACGCACCTCCTTGTTTATGATCACTTTGTGTTAATTGGTTAGTTACTTGTGTAATTAACTATAAAACTAAACAAGAAATTTGTCAACACCTTTTCAAAAATATTTTTTAGCAAAATAAAAAAACGCCTGACACACCAAGGGTAAAACCTTGATATATCAAGCGTTTGGAGACTTTAGATTTTATAAATATTTTTCTAAAATTTCTTCTAATTGTTCTTTAGCATGGTAGCCAACCACTTTATCAACGACTTCGCCGTCTTTTTTGATAAGTAATGTTGGGATACTCATAATGCCAAATGCACGAGCTGTTTCTGGGTTTTCGTCAACGTCTACTTTTGTAAAAGTGACTTTATCTCCCATTTCTTCGTCTAATTGGTCGATTACTGGACCTTGCATACGACATGGACCACACCAAGTTGCCCAGAAGTCTACTAAGACTACTCCATTTTTAGTTTCTTCTACAAAGTTTTTATCTGTTAATGATTTTACCATTCGAATCATCCTTTCCTTTTTCTACAAACCTAGTATAGCAACCCGTCGGAAGGTGACCAACTATTCTGCTCACGGTCTACTTAAAGGTAACGATGGTCGCTCCATTTCCACCCGTATTCATCGGTGCAAATTCAAAACTTGCAACAGAACGGTGGCTACGAAGCACCTTATGAACGCCTTGCTGGATGGCTCCTGTTCCACGTCCATGAATAATCGTCACGCGTGGATAATTCGCAAGAATAGCTGCATCCAGATATAACTCTAGATCCTTCATCGCTTCTTCGTATCGTTTTCCACGAAGGTCTAATTCAGAAGAGACGTGACTACTACGTGCACTCTTCACGATAACTTGTTGCTTCGCCTCTTGTGCTTCAGCAATCGGAGTGAGGTCTTCAACGGCAATCTTCATCTTGATGATTCCCATTTGAACCACCCACTCCTGGTCATTCACTTTTTCAACAAGCGTACCGCGTTGGCCAAATGAAAGAACCTCGACACTTTGTCCAACTTGCAGCGCCTTCTTTGCTTTTTCCTTGCGAAGTACCTTGTTCTTCTTCAAGGCTTGCTCATGCTTCAAGTCTTTCAACGCCGTTTTCTTCTCAATCATCTCATGCTCTTTAACGGTACTTTGCTTACTTCTTAATTGAAGTTCACGAATTTCAGATAAAATCTTATCCGCATCATCTTGACTCTGTTCAATTAACGTATTTGCCCGTTCTTTCGCTTCTTCTAAGAGACGTGCTTTATTGGCTTGGAATTGTTCCGTTTCGCGTTGTAAGTCCGCAAGTAATTGCGTACTCAACTCTAACTGATGACGCATCTTATCGGCATCACGTTGCGCACGGCGACGTTTTTGTTCCAAGTCACTAATCATCGCATTCAAGTCTTGGTCTTCTTCAGATAGAAGTCCGCGTGCTTGGTCGATAATGACAGATGGTAACCCAAGACGTTTGGAAATATCAAAGGCATTACTACGCCCTGGAACCCCTAGTAAGAGTTGGTAAGTTGGTTGAAGGGTATCCCCATCAAATTCCATACTCGCATTAATCGTCTTAGGACGGTCATAACCGTATGCTTTCAACTCTGGATAGTGCGTTGAGGCAATCACATAACTTTGCTTACTTGCAATATAATCGAGAATCGCAATCGCAAGAGACGAGCCTTCTTGTGGGTCTGTCCCTGAACCAATTTCGTCGATTAAAAGTAAACTCTTATCGTTGATTTGTTTCAAAATAGACACGATATTCGACATATGAGAGGAGAACGTCGATAGGTTTTGCTCAATCGATTGTTCATCTCCAATATCTGCAAAAATCTCCGTAAAGACTCCCACGCGGCTATTTTCACCAGCAGGAATATACAGTCCCATCTGTGCCATCAGTTGAATGACACCGACCGTCTTCAAGAGAATGGTTTTCCCACCCGTATTCGGCCCTGTAATGACAATCGCTTGATACTCTTCTCCAAGAATAATATCGTTTGCTACAGCCTTCTCACGGTCCAATAGTGGGTGCCACGCTTGCCAGATAGCAACGTAATTATTCGCATCGATAATCGGTTCCGTCGCCTTCAATTCATGGGCATATAAGGCTTTGGCATTCACCACATCCAGGCGCGCCAATACATAATGGTTTTGATGCAATGAATTCGTATATGGCATGAGTTTTTGAGACAATTCCCAAAGAATTCGTTCTACTTCACGCTTCTCTTGAATTTGATACTCACGAAGCTTGTTGTTTAAATTCACGACTGCTTGTGGCTCCATAAAGAGCGTTTGACCCGTTGCACTTTGGTCATGGACCGTTCCGCCAAAGACAGATTTATACTCTGCCTTTACAGGAAGTACATAACGGTCATTACGAATCGTGATAATATTGTCGCTTAAATACTGCGCATTTTTCCCTGTGAGGTATTGATCCATTTGACGACGAATCTCTTGTTCCGTCTTTTGAATCCCCACACGAACCCCATGCAAGGTTGGAGACGCGCTA
>ERZ772961.68-NODE-68-length-54238-cov-13.979274_pt1 | contig 54238 bp, 35 predicted proteins | sample MGYA00580677_ERZ772961 | MGnify/ENA primary metagenome ERZ772961 (study PRJEB29015, sample SAMEA2738088) | human oral metagenome | biome: human oral; feature: human-associated habitat; material: saliva | place: China | collected 2227 ... | reverse complement strand
CCCGGCGGCGGAGATTACCCGCCGTAAACCGAATATTGTGACTGGAGACCGCCGGTGTGCTGCCGGCGGTCTTTTGCGTTCGGGAGGCGGGCGTGCCTGCGGTTGGAGCCGCAGCGTTTTAACCCGGCGGCGGAGATTACCCGCCGTAAACCGAATATTGTGACTGGAGACCGCCGGTGTGCTGCCGGCGGTCTTTTGCGTTCGGGAGGCGGGCGTGTCTGCGGTTGGAGCCGCAGCGTTTTACCCCGGCGGTGGAGATTACCCGCCGTAAACCGCTGATGTGGCGTCCTTAGCCGTGGGCGCAATGCCCCTCCGCGGCGCTGTAGCGTACGCCTTCTGCTTGTCCAGAGCTTAAAGACACGTCCAGAAAGCGCCGCGGGTTCGGCGGTGCTGGCTCGGAACTGATAATCTATATTCTGTGTTTGGTATTAGTGGCACCGAGTTGATTATTTTGGCCATCATCACGTTTGTGGTGATTGGTCCCGAACGCATGCCCGAATACGCCCGACAGATCCGTGAATTCGTCAAGACTGTGCGCCGCATGGCGTTTGACGCGAAGGACGACTTCAAGGAAGCCCTGGGCGAGACGGGTCTGGAAGATATTAACTGGCGCCAGTACGACCCCCGCCAGTACGATCCGCGCGTGATTGTGAAGCAGGCGTTCGCTGAGGATGACGCCGAGCGTGAGCGTGAGGCGAAGGAACGTGAAGAGGCGCTGCTGAAGGAGAAGGAAAAGTCGGAGAGCCGTGCTCTTCCGCGAGGCGCATACGCCCCCTTCGACGTGGACGCCACCTAAGATTTTGAAACGAAAGAACCCCGCACCGTGATGGTGCGGGGTTCTTTCTGTATCAGCTGTCTGACCGTCAGCTTCTAGATGCTTGGTCCTAGACGGCGACATCTCTAGACGGCTGGATCTCTAAACAAAGAGCGGCAGGCTCTGACCCGCCCTCGACTCGCCCGAGTGTAGTAGCTGCGAGGCGATGGACTGAATCTCTTCGGCGGTGGTCGAATCCGGGTGCCCCCAGACGACGGGCATGCCATCGTCGCCGCCGGTACGCAGGTTCACATCCAGCGGGACCGAGCCGAGCAGCGGTACGGGGTAGGAGAGCGCCTCCGAAAGACGCTCAGCGAGCACCTGACCGCCGCCAGAACCGAACATGTCGAGCACAGTGCCGTCCGGCAGGGTCATTGCCGCCATGTTCTCGACCACGCCCACGACCTTCTGACCGGTCTGCAAGCTCAGGGTGCCGGCGCGCTCCGCCACATCCACCGCGGCGTGCTGCGGGGTGGAAATGAGTACCAGCTCCGCATTCGGCAGCAACTGAGCCATGGAGATAGCAATATCGCCGGTGCCGGGCGGCAAATCGAGTAGCAGCACATCCAGGGCGCCGAAGTGCACGTCCATGATGAACTGCTCCAGGGCACGGTGCAACATGGGGCCGCGCCACGCCACCGGCTCGTTGCCCTTGAGGAACATGCCGATAGAAATCACGCGAATAAAGCCGCCGCTGACCTTCTGCTCACCCCAACGCTGGGCGGGGGCGGGCACATCCACGGTCGGCGGAAGAATCAGGTCATCCAGGCGGGTCGGGGCGTCGGTAATACCCAGCAGACCCGGGATGGAGAAGCCGTGCACATCCGCGTCAATAATGCCCACCGCAAGCCCGCGTGAGGCGAACGCCGCGGCAAGGTTCGCGGTCATGGAGGACTTGCCCACACCGCCCTTACCGGACACCACACCGAACACGCGGGTCAGCGAACCGGGCGCGGTAAACGGGTTGGAACGCTCCGGCTTGAGCATCGAACGCAAGGCAGAACGCTGCTGCGGGTTCATCGCACCCACCTGCAGCTGCACACGCTCAATCCCCTCAACGGTTGCGGCGGCGTCACGAACCTGCTGCTCGATGGTGTTCTTCAGCGGGCAGCCCTCAATGGTGAGCAGCACCGTGACCTCAGCCCAGTGGCGGCCGGGAATCGGCTCACCGTGCTCATCCAGTTCAGGATGCACGAGCGCCGTCTCAACCATGCCCAGCTCCGTAATGGGGCGGCGCAGTTCGGGGTCCTCGACGCGGGCAAGCGCCGCGTAGAGGGCATCCTGCAGCGGGTTATCAGCGGTCACGGGCACCTCCCTCACGGGTGCGCTCTGCATGCTGCTGTGCTTGCTGAGATTCGCGGCTCTGAGGCTGGCTCAAATCGCCGTGACGGGAATCCTGCGCGGAGTCCTTTACAGAGTCCTTCGCGGAGCGTTCAGCCTTATCAGAGGACTTATCGGCGCCGTTATCGGCACCCGCAGACTCCTTCTTCTCAGAGTTCTGGTCCTCAGAGCCCTGCTCCTCAGCGTCCTTCTCCTCACCCTCGGAAGTGTCGATATCGTCGATAGCCTCCTCCAGGTCCTCAATGTCCTCACTGATGTCCTGCAGCTGCTCGGCGTGACGCTCCTGCTCCTGCGCAATGTTCTGCAGTTCCTCAAGAATGTCGCGCAGCTCGCTACGGACAAAGTCACGGGTCGCAACCTCACGCAGAGCAATACGCAGCGAAGCAATCTCGCGGGTCAGGTACTGGGTCTCCTCCAGGTTCTGCTGGTCACGCTTACGGTCCTCAGAGGCCACCACGCGGTCGCGGTCGTCCTGACGGTTCTGCGCCAACAGCAGCAGGGGAGCAGCGTAAGAAGCCTGCAGGGACAGCATCAGGGTCAGCAGGGTGAAGTTCAGGCTACGCGGGTCGAACTGCATCTCCTCCGGCGCCAGGGAGTTCCACGCCAGCCACACGCCACAGAAAATAGTCATCCACATCAGGAACTGCGGGGTACCCATGTAGCGTGCAAAACCCTCGGTCATGCGGCCGAAAGCGTCCGGGTTGGGGCTCGAGAACAGCTTCGGCTTACGGGTGCCGGGGGTGCTCAGCTGCGAGTCGCTACGCTGCGGGCGGGAGTCGCCGCGCTCACGGTTGCGTTCAGCGTACTTCTTCTCCAGGCGGTCCTTGAGGATGCGCGCCTTATCGATGCGGGGGTTCTCTTCGGTACGGTTTGCGTCGCGGCGGTTCGATTCAGGCAAAGCGTCGTCCTACCTTTCGTACGGGAGTTCCATCATCGTAAGTGCGCCAGTCTTCGGGCAGGAGCGCATCGAGCACGTCGTCGATGGTCACTGCGCCTACCAGGCGGTGCGATTCGTTCACAATGGGAACGATGGTCAGGTCATAGGTCGCCAGCACGCGTGCCAGCTCTTCCAAACTTGCCTGGTCAGAGACAGGCTCAGTGTCGGTATCGAGGATGTGACCAATCGGCTCACTCGGCGGCACACGCAGAAGCTTCTGCATGTGCACCAGACCCAGGTACTTGCCGGTCGGCGTTTCCAGGGGCGGGCGCGTCACCATGACGGCAGCCGCCATCGCCGGAGGGATCTCCTCGGCGCGGATGTGTGCGAGCGCCTCCGCAACGGTCGCCTCCGGGGAGAGGATGATTGGCACCGGGTTCATGAGCGAACCGGCGGTACCCTCGTCGTATTCGAGCAGTCGACGCACGTCGTCTGCTTCGTCGGGTTCCATGAGCTCGAGTAGCTTCTCGCGCTGGGCGTCGTCCAGCTCGATGAGCAGGTCGGCGGCGTCGTCCGGTTCCATCTCTTCGAGGACCTGCGCGGCACGCTCGTCGTCCAGGTGCGAGAGAATCTGCACCTGGTCCTCGGCGGGCAGCTCCTGCAGAACGTCCGCGAGGCGTTCATCCTGCAGCTCGGCGGCGATTTCGACCATGCGCTTATCGCTCATCTCGTGGATAGCGTCCGCAAGGTCGGCGGGCTTGGAGTTCTCATGGTTCGCCACGAACGCGGTTGCCGCCTGCGGCTCCACGTCGGTGGAGAGCAGAGCCTCGTCCCAGTCGACGATGAGGGTCTCCTTGGAGCGGCGGCGCCACGTGCTGGAGGAGGAGCTGACGCGGGAAACGAACAGTTCGGTCACGCCCCAGTCGCCGTTGCGGCGCTGCTCAATGGCGACGTCCTCAATGACGGCGTCGCCGCTGCCGTCGAGCAGACGCACGCGGCGGTCGAAGAGCTCACCGACGATGAGAGTCTCAGAGTTGCGCTGTTCGAAGCGGCGCAGGTTCACCAGGCCGGTTGAAATAATCTGGGAGGCGTCGATGCTACGCACTCGGGTCATGGGCATGAACACGCGTTTCTTGCCGAGCACCTCAACGATGATGCCGACAACAATGGGTTCGCTGCCCTTGGCGGGGCGGGCGCCCGCAATGGATGCGCCCAGGCCGCGTTTGAGCACGACGACGTCTCGGAGACGGCCGAGGCGGTCACCGAAGGGGTCAAAAACGTCGAGGCCCAAAAGGCGGGCAATGTAAATCTTGCTGGGGGTGCTGAACTTCGAATTGCTCACCTCTCTAGGGTACGCTCCGCCGCGGGGATTCGCACTTTGAGAAGCCGAAATTGAACGGGTGTTCGCTACGCCTATAGAGGAGCTAACTGCCCACCGGGTCCAGGGTTGGGGCGGGCGGTAGAATAGAAGCCATGACTTCTAACCTGCCGAATATTCCCTCGACCCCGCCTTCTTCATATCTGGCCTCGCGCCTGGCGCAGGCTCAAGGCAAGCCCCTGCCCGCCGGTGAGGCGATCGCCTCCTTCGTGCGTCACGATGATGCGCTCGCCGCCTTTGACGTGCTCAGCGAGCAGGATTATCCGGTCACGGCGCTGTACCTGGTCAACGACGGCATCCGCCAGGTGGAGTACCCGGTACAGACTGGTTACGGTCGTGCCCTGATTTCTGCGGCGATTCAGGGTGCGGTGATTGGCCTGGTGTTTTCGGTGCTGATGACCCTTGCCGGTGACTCTTTTATCTCTGAAGCACTCAAGTACGTGCCGCTGTCGGTTGCCGTGTTTGTGCTGTGGCAGATGTACGTTCTGCGTCGCTCCCATGGGGGTCGCTACCCGATGCGTACCGAGGCGATTCCTTCGCGTACCGTGATGTACGCTCTGCCGGAGTACGCTCAGGATGCGCGCCGCGTGCTGGGTGCGCACCCTCGCTTCTCGGCGGCGGTTGCGGCTGCGCGTGCGGCGGCAGCTCCGGAAGCTTCGCAGGCTCGTGCCGCTCAGAGCACCGTCTCGATGAATGGTGCGCCGGTGCCGACCGGCGCCCCGAAGGCTCCCTCGTACCGTGCGCAGGCGGGTAGCCAGCCGGCGCCGAACCAGAACCTGCCCGAGCGTGATGCGACCGCGCAGAACGCGGTGGCTCAGAGCGCGGCGCAGAACATGCCCGCGCCCACCCAGCCTACGCAGACCGTTCAGCCCGCTCAGCCTTCTCAGCCTGCTATCCAGGAGCCGGCAACCACTGAACCGGCGACCGCCCTGAAGTCGGATGCACAGAAGTCGGAGCCGCAGAAGCGCCCGGCACAGCGGTACGGTCTGCGCGTGGACGACCCGGAAGAATACGCGAAGCTGATTCAGCCCAAGCCGCAGCGTCCGACCCCGCGCCCGCAGGGCCTGCACGATAAGTCCTCGCACGATAACTCCTCGCAGGACTCCGAATAACCGAACCTGCAATGGCGGTAGCCACCCACAACGGCGGGAAACCGGCATAGAAGACAGCACTTAGAAGACACGCGAAAGCCCCTCACCGAACGAATCGGTGAGGGGCTTTCCCTATAAGACGTTACTAACGTAACTGGAGGCTAGGCGTTACTTCGCCAGCTTCGCCATCCACTCCTCAATGCCCTCAACGGTGCGGGGCAGTGCAGCGGAGAGGTTCACGTTGCCGTCCTCGGTGCAGAGCACGTCGTCTTCAAGGCGGATACCGATACCGCGGTACTCCTCGGGAACCGACAGGTCCTCGTCCTTGAAGTACAGGGCCGGCTCAATGGTGAAGACCATGCCCGGCTCCAGCTCAGCCCACATGTACAGCTCAGCCTTTGCCTGCGCGCAGTCGTGCACGTCCAGACCCAGGTGGTGGCTGGTGCCGTGCGGCATCCAGCGGCGGTGCTGACCGCCCTCAACGGTGAGCGAAACATCAGCGGAAACCGGCAGCAGGCCCCACTCTTCCAGACGGTGCGCCAGAACGTTCATGGCTGCCTCGTGAATCTCGTAGAACTTGGTGCCCGGCTTAGCCACAGCGAATGCGGCGTCAGCGGCATCCAGCACAGCGTTGTAGACCTTCGCCTGAACCTCGGTGAACTTGCCGTTCACGGGGAAGGTGCGGGTCACGTCTGCGGTGTACAGGGTGTCGTCCTCAACGCCTGCGTCCAGCAGCAGCAGCTTGCCGTCATCGACGGTGCCGTTGTTGCGGATCCAGTGCAGAATGGTTGCGTTGTTACCGCACGCTGCGATGGTGTCGTAGCCCAGGTCGTTACCGTCGGTACGTGCCACGGAGAAGAACGCGGTCTCAACAACGCGCTCGCCGCGGTGGTGCGCAACAGCCTTCGGCAGTGCGCGAATGACCTCTTCGAAGCCCTTGGCGGTCAGGTCAACGGAACGCTGCATGTTCTCAACCTCGATAGCGTCCTTGATTAGGCGAGCCTCGGAGAGCGCCACGGCCAGTTCGGAGTCCAGCTTGTCAGCCTGCTCCAGCTCCACGCCGGTGTTGTAGCGGGAGGTGTCAACCAGCGCGTCAACAGCCGGGTCAACGTTGCGGACCAGGCGGATGTTCACGCCACCCAGGCCCTGGTTGCCGGCGTTCTTGGTGATAGCAACCTCAAGCTCGGACAGGTCGCGGGTACGCAGACCGTAACGCTCGGAGAACTCCTTCAGGGTGGGGCGGGGGCCAACCCAGAACTCGCCGTAGCGTGCATCCGCGTAGAACTCTGCGGTGTCGCGGCCAGCCAGCGGACGGAAGTACAGGGTGACCTCGTGGTTGGAGCCGTTGTCGCCGGTACCCTCTTCGACGGGCTCGAAGATCAGCACGGCGTCGGGCTCGTGGTCGATGCCCAGGCCGGTCTGGTGCGCAAACGCCGAGTGGGGGCGGAAGCGGTAGTCGCAGTCGTTGGAGCGGACCTTCAGCGGGCCTGCAGGCAAGACGAGGCGCTCGCCGGGGAATGCCTTGGAAATCTTGGCGCGGCGCTCAGCTGCGTAGTCTGCTACGGGCTCGCGGGTGTAGCCGTCATCTTCGGCCTTGGCCCAGTCCTTAGCAATGAATTCGGTGAACGCAGACGCCTTAGGGGTGCTGCGGTGGTCGTTCTTCTGAGCTTCGGTGCTCTTCTCGTTGTTCTCAGTCATGGGTTAATCATATCTCCTTCACCACAGGTGGGCAGGTGTTTTAGCGCTTTTGACCATAAGAGGGGCGCGGTGGGGCAGAATATATCTTTGACTTGCGACCGGGTGCCTGATATTGCGCCGCCGATATTGGTAGGGTTGAATCAGAAGAGTAGATGACATGCCTTAAAACTCCGCTGAGGTGGCGACGAACTAGCAGGGGCGGGGAAGGAGAGAATATGACGCAGACAGAACACCGAAATAGTGCACCTAATGCGCAGCAGGCACCGCAGCCCGCTGAATCGGGTGCGCCTGAAAACCTGAACCGTGCCGGGCGTTACGATCTGCATATTCACTCCGCTATTTCTGACGGCACGCAGAGCCTGACCGAGCTGGTGCCGCTGATTGCTCGCGCCGGGTTGGCTGGGTTTGCGCTGACTGATCACGATACGACGGCTGGTTGGGTGCAGGCGGCCCAGCTGGCGGGTGAGTACGGTCTGGATTTTCTGCCGGGTGCAGAGTTCTCTTGCCGTCACCGATACACCGACGGTGAGGGCCGTGCGCGCACGAAGACTATTCATCTGCTCGCTTATGGTTTTGACCCGGTGGGTTCGGAGTTGGCGCGCCGTGTGGAGGCGATTCGTGCCAGCCGTGAGGGCCGTGCGCAGGCTATTGTGGGCCGTCTTGCCGCTGACTACCCGCTGACCTGGGATGACGTGTTGGCGCAGGTGGGGGAGGGGAACACGGCGGTGGGCCGCCCCCATATTGCTGATGCGCTGGTGGCTGCCGGTGTGGTTGCTGATCGTTCTGAGGCTTTTGCGAAGCTGCTGTACACGGGCAGCCCCTACTATGTGCCGCAGGATGCGCTGGATCCGCTGGAGGCGGTGCGTCTGGTGCGTGAGGCTGGGGGTGTGCCGGTGATTGCGCATCCGATGAGTACGATGCGTGGGCCTGCGTTGAGCCTGGAGTACCTGGGTTTGATGGTGGATGCTGGCCTGGCGGGTGTGGAGGTGTATCACCGTGAGAATTCGGTGGAGGACCGGGCGCGTCTGCTGGAGTTCATTGAGCGTCAGCGTGCGGCGGGCCGTGAGGTGCTGGTGACGGGTTCGAGTGATTATCACGGTGCGGGTAAGCCGAACCTGCTGGGTGAGAATACGACGGATGCGGTGACGGTGGCGCGTATCCGCGAGCTGCTGGCAACCCAGTAGTAAGACAAAAGAGTGTGGGGCAGGTTCCTTTATTGGGAACCCGCCCCATTCTCTTGTTTTCACCCCATTGCATATTCTCTAAATCTCTACCTGAAGGTTAGGATTTTTGATACGCTGAGAACGTTCTACTCATTGGGGTGCACAAAGATTGTGTCCCCTTAGTGTGAAGGAGCTATGATGCTTCGACAATTATTCGCCCGCCCCACGAAGCGGGTCGTCCAGACTGGCGGCGCTGTGCTCTTGGCTGGCGCCATGGTGTGCGGCAGTGTTCCGGCGTATGCCACCGGGCATTTGAAGCCTCACGAGGTGACCCCTATTGTGCAACCGGACGAACCGGCAGTGACCTGTAACGACCGCGCAGAATATGAGTATTATCGGAAAGATGGTGAGTTGGGGCGTCGCGTTATCTTTAGTTGGGCGCAGTGTGTTGGTCTGATTTCTGAGTATCAGAAGCACCAAATGGTCAAAAAAGATAGTGTCATTTCTCGTGGCCAGTTTGTGGAGTATCTATACCGTCTGTCAGGTTCTCCCGAGGTGAAGAATCTTCCGGCTCAGTCTCCGTATGCTGATATTAAGGCTGATGATCCGCGTTTTCCTGTGGTGATGTGGGCTCGTGAGCGGGGCATTACCTGGGGTTGGAGTGATGGGAATTTCCATTACGATACCCCTGCTAGTGAGGCTGCTACTGCCTTGATGGTGTATCGATTGGCGGGTAGTCCAAACGTAACGGTAGAAGTAGACGATCCTAATGCCTATTTCCTATATACTCCTTGGAAGGAAAAATGGCCGAATATGCCCTATAATTCGGAGCTTCATAAGGCATACACCTGGTTATACTATGGTCTTCAGAATCCAAATAATAAAGATTCTGTCGAGAACGTATCGTATCGACAGCATGGTATCGTATCACCTAATGATGAATTTGAGTGGTTGACTTACGCTACGTATGAGCAGGCCTTTGAAGTGATTCGTCTGGCAGATAAATCTTTCAAATTTAAATAAGAAACGTATCCCCGCTTATGTATCAATACATAAGCGGGGATATGTTTATGAATTTATTCCACAACTATATATTCTTTTTTATTGGAAGTTCCCACTGGAGTCTCAGTAGATTTATAGACATACTGATTAATTTCAATCTTGTAGGGTGGGTTCAGGGAATTTTTAATAGAAAACTTCCATTTATCGTTCAGAACCTTGGGTTTAGGTTTGTTATTGTCTTCGTAGTCCATGTGGCATTCGTCGTATGCGTTTGCTCCAATAATATTCAAACGCCTAACACTACCTTCAAGATAGAAGCCCCACAGTAATCACGAGGCAGCGAACTGGTATATCAGCAAGTGAGCTAGCGACTGCACCTTCACGGGAGTGCGCTCTGATAATCCCTACGAAGATAGTGACAAGCCAGAGGATAAATTTCCGCTAGATAAGGCTCTCGCAGCACGATGGGGGTTCTACATTGAAGGAGGAGCCGGACGCCTTAACATCATCGGGGCAAATGCTTTCGACGCCTGTCATCAATCTAGTAAGCAACGTACTAGTGACCAGATAAAATTGCTGACAAATAACTGGATCCTACGCGTTGATAAACCGCTATATAAGTATGCCAGAATTGAAGTTAATCACTACTCATATAATCTTGGAATTAAAGAGGAAGAAACTCCTGATAAGAAGCTCTTCATAACCGTATAAGAGCGAAAAATAGCTGTGCCCCGCATTTATTATGCGGGGCACTATGATTACTTGTCGAATGCTCCCAGAGAGTCAGCGACTCGCAAAGCCGAAAAAGCTAAATCGTATTCCGCGAAGGTGAACCAGCTATTTTTCCCTGATTGTGCACTGAAATTCATTCCGAATCGAACATTATAATATTCGTCAATATATCCTTCTTTCTCTAAAGAAATCTTTTGGGTAATCCACAAATAAGCCTTATGCAGCTCTGAACCGTAAGGCATATTGGGCCATTCTTTATCCCAGGGGTCGTTCCATGCTTCCCTGTGATATTCAGGGACATTCACGTCCGGCTTACCAGCCAAACGGTACAGCATGAGCACAATCGTGGAATCGCCGGCAGGGGTATCGTAATGGAAATTCCCATCACTCCAACCCCACGTAATACCCCGCTCACGAGCCCACATCACCACAGGAAAACGCGGATCATCAGTCTTAATATCACCATACGGAGACTGCCCCGGAAGATTCTTCACCTCAGGAGAACCCGACAGACGATACAAATACTCCACAAACTGCCCGCGAGAGATAACTGGAGATTTAATAAATAACTCGTGTTTTTGATATTCAGTAATGAGACCAGCACACTCAGCCCAGTCGAATACAAGTTCCTTTGCTAGAGCCGTATTTGCCATATAACGGAAAAGAGCCCTATCAGTGCAGGTTACTGCAGGTTCGTTTGGCTGTGCGATAGGTGTAGCCTGACGGGGCTTAACCGACCCAATGGCATACGCCGGCACGCTACCGCACACCATGGCGCCAGCCAAGAGTACAGCGCAGCCAGTTTGGACGGCCCGCTTCGTGGGGCGGGTGAATAATTGTCGAAGCATCATAGCTCCTTCACGAACAGGGTAGGGGGCACAATCTTTGTGCACCCCAATGAGTAGAACGTTCTCAGCGTATCAAAAATCCTAACCTTCAGGTAGAGATTTAGGGAATATGCAATGGGGTGAAAACAAAAGAGTGTGGGGCGGGTTCCCGATTAGGAACCCGCCCCACACTCTTAACACGTGCTCTCACGAATGCGCAGACAAGACAGCCTAGACGCTCTCACGCGATGCATGATGCTGCAACACCGCACCCGCATCAACCGCATCCCGCTGAGCAGCCGCCCGCGCCGCACGAGCCTTAGCCCGCGCCTGATGCTGACGCTGACGACGCAACTCATCACGACCATCAATACGCATCTTCTTATCCACCGCATCCATCGACCAGTGACGCACAAACCGGCACGACGCACCCTCAACCGGCTGCGTCGTCTCCGTGAGCGTATCCAACACAGCCTTCAACGCATGACGGCTCGCCGCCGTCAACGCATCACGACTCGTACCGCCACGAACACCCACCGTACGCTTCGGCGTGAACAGCACACTCGCCCCACGCGGCACACCGCGATACTCAGCGAACGACACCGGATCCACACCCAGGCGCTTAGCCATCACCTCAATAGCCGGCGGATTCTGATCCACACACACGAATTTACGGCCCAACTGAGCCGCCGCCGCACCCGTAGAACCAGAACCAGCGAAGAAATCCAACACCCAATCACCCGGGCGGGAACTCGCCGCAATCATACGACGCAACAAACCCGTAGGCTTCTGCGTGGGATACCCCGTCTTCTCCTTACCCGTCGGCGACACAATAGTATGCCACCACACATCCGTAGGGAGCTTACCGCGAGAAGCCTTCTCCTCAGTCACCAAACCGGGAGCCATATACGGTTCACGATCAACCTCCGCAGTATTGAAGTAATAGCTGCGGTGATCCTTCGCGTACACCAAAATATTGTCGTGCTTCGTCGGCCAGCGGCGCGTAGACTTCGCACCGTAGTCATAAGCCCAAATCAGCTCATTAATGAAGTTCTCACGACCAAAAATCATGTCGCACATAATCTTCACATAATGAACCTCACGCCAATCCAGGTGCAGGTACAGGGTGCCGTCCTGCGCGAGCAGACGATGCGCCTGCTCAATACGCGGCGCTAGGAACGCCCAATAATCCTCGAACGAATCGTTATAGCTCGCCAGAGTCTGCAGGGTGCTCGAATAGCTCTTGCCCTTAAAACCGGTGCGGTCACCCTTCTCAGAAGCCTCCGCGCTCAAAGTGCGGCGCGTCTGCTTCTTACCCGTATTGAACGGCGGGTCAATATAAATCACGGTGAACGCACCATCGGGCAGCTCACGCAGATACTCCAGGTTATCTGCCTGCACCAGCAGCGACGGGCCCTGCGGATCGAAAACAGCCGAATCCGCGGGGTGTGCCTCAGCGGCAGGGGAGGGCGCGGCAGGCGTCGGGGATGCTGAAATACCCAACCCCGGCCCTAGCCTTCAGAACCAGCACGGTCAGCGCCACGGCCCTTACCGCGAGAACCCTCAGCACGCGAGCCTTCAGAGCGGCGGCGGGTGCGGCGGCGACCCTCACCCTCCACGGGCTGACCCTCAATGCGGCGGGTACGGCGACGCTGACGAGGCGCACGCTCAGAACGCTCAGAAGAACGTTCGGTACGCTCGGATGCGCCCTGCTCGTTACGCTCTGCACGGTCGGAACGTTCAGTGCGCTTGCGGCCCTCGGAGCGGCTACGGCGCTCGCCGCGGCCCTCACCGGAACGACCACCGTTGCGGCCGCCGTCACGACCGCCGCGGGAACGGTGCGAACCCTTCTCACCGTCACGACCGCCAGAACGGCCACCGTCGCGGCCACCGCGAGAACGTGCCGGGCGGCCATCACGCGAGTCACGGGCGCTCTCAAAGAACTCATCGCCCATGCCCTCAGCCACACGCTCCTCACGCGGCAGACGGCCCTTGGTGCCAAGCGGAATGTTCAGGTCGTAGAACAGGTGCTCAGAGGAAGAGTAGGTCTCAACCGGCTCGGGAACACCCAGCTCCAGGGCGTCGTTAATGACCTTCCAGCGCGGCAGGTCATCCCAGTCAACCAGGGTCACGGCGGTACCCTCATTGCCCGCACGGCCGGTACGGCCGGTACGGTGCAGGTAGGTCTTCTCATCCTCGGGCACGCGGTGGTTAATCACGTGGGTCACGTCTTCAACGTCAATACCGCGAGCCGCCACGTCGGTCGCGACCAGAATATCGACCTTGCCGGTGCGGAACGCCTTCAGCGCCTGCTCACGCGCAACCTGGTTCAGGTCACCGTGCAGGGGAGCGGCAGCGAAGCCACGGTTCACCAGCTCCTCCGCCACGCGGGCAGCGTCACGCTTGGTCTTGGTGAAGATGACGGTACGGCCGCGGCCGGTAGCGCGCAGAATGCGGCCAATCATCTCGTCCTTGTCCAGGTGGTGCGCACGGTAGACGACCTGGCGGATCGACGCCTTAGTCTTCGAGGCGTCCTCGGGGTCAGCGGCGCTAATGCGCATGGGCTTGGTCATGTACTGGCGTGCCATCGCAATGACCGGGCCGGGCATGGTTGCGGAGAACAGCATGGTCTGGCGGTCCTCGGGCAGGTAGCTGAGGATCTTCTCAACCGACGGCTGGAAACCCAAATCCAGCATCTCGTCAGCCTCATCGAGGACCACGATCTTGACCTGCTTCAGGTTCAGGAAGCCCTGCTGGTACAGGTCGATAATACGGCCGGGGGTACCCACCGCAACCTCCAGGCCGCGGCGCAGTAGCTCAGCCTGAGGCTCAATCGGCACACCACCGTACAGGGTGGCGACGCGGGCGTTGCGTAGCTTCGCAGCAATCGCCAGGTCCTCACCCACCTGAATAGCAAGCTCACGGGTCGGAACCAGAATCAGCGCCTGAGGTGCGCCGGGGTACTCCAAATCAGCCCAACCCTCATCGTCGCGGCCGACCACGCGCTGAATGGTGGGCAGACCAAAGCCGAGGGTCTTACCGGTACCGGTCTTCGCCTGACCAATGATGTCCTGGCCAGACAGAGCCACGGGAAGAGTCAGTTCCTGGATGGGGAAGGGGGAGGTAATGCCAACCGCCGCGAGGGCGTCGCTAATATCCTGGCGAACGCCGAAGTCGGCGAAGGACTTTGCAGTCTGAGTGGTTTCCTGCGTGTTCGTTTCAGTCACTGGACCGTATCTTTCTACCCCTGCTCGGGGTGTGTTTCTCCCCGAAACGGGGTGCACCAGCCAGCGCCCCAACGGTGGAGGCGGTGACGGGCGGGCGTCGAAAGCCGGCCGCGGGAAATTCTTACACGGGAAATTCTTACCGAGACGCCGCCTGCACGCATGCTTAATGCTCATGGTTATTCATGATGAGAAGGCGGTGCAGCCTCAGGGTCTTGAAAGGGGTACGACCGGTCATTCACTTAACCCCTCAATATTAACCCGGATTTGCTTCCGGCGCACCCCAGGCCGGTTGTGGTGTGCGCCCGTGATGGGCGATATACCGCCCCAAAACCGGGTGTCGCGAGGTTTTTGTGCGGGCGGTTTAAAACGCAAACCCCCGCATTCGGCACGGCGTAACCGTACGGCGCATACAGTGCACGCACACAGCACTTAAAGCGCGGTTACGCATCATTGCGGATGCGGGGGGAAGCTCAAGCTAAAGGGGGAAGCAGCTACCGAACTAATTAGGCGCCGATACCGAAGCCCACGTGACGCTTCGCGTCGGAGCCCAGCTCAACGTAGCCAATCTGAGCACCGGGAATCAGAGTGGTGTTGCCCTTGTCGTCCATAATCTGCAGCAGCGAGCCATCCTCAATAGCCTTCGAGACCTTCTCCATGAGGATTTCCTTAGCCTCACTGGTCTCAACAATAATTTCACGAGCAATGTGGCGAACGCCAATCTTGATTTCCATGAGTCTCCTCGCAGAATAGTCCGGTGCAACCAAACGTGCGCCGGGTATGGGAACTGTCTTATCTAGCATCTACTCTAGCGTGAATGCGCCCATCGGCACCGTGAACGGGCGGTACTTCGCCGGGGGCTAATAAAATACTCGCCGCCGGATGCGTGAAAATGCGCGCGAAAAATGCCGGGAAGAGGGGAGGGAGAGACTCCTAAGACTCCTCCACCTGAATGCCGTAGAGAGTCTCCAGCGCCTGCACGTAATCCTCTGCGCGGCCCTCCGACGCCAGCTTCTTGGCGCGCACTGTCGGGGTGTGCAGCAGGGACTTCACCATGCGGCGCATCGCCAGCTCGAACTGCTCCGTCGCCGCACCGCAACCAAACTGGTTACGTACCTTCTCCAGCTCAGAATCCAGCACATCCATAGTGTGCGAGCGCAGCGCAACAATCGCGGAGTCAATCGTGCGGGAACGCTGACGAGACACAAACGCCGCCAGCTCAGACTCCACAATGCGCGTAGCCGTCGCCACGGATTCCTCGGTCTCCTCGGGGGCGGCAAGGCGCACCGACTCGAGCGTAATCAGCTCAACATTCGGCAGGTCAGCGACCGACGGATCAAAGTCACGTGAAAGAGCAAGGTCAAGAATCGTGTGGTGGCCGCCCGGAATCTGCTCGGGAAGCAGCGGATCGGAACCGCCGGAGCAACCAATAATGACGTCGGCAGAAGCCATAGCCTGCTCCATGCCGTCCACCGGCACCGCAGAAACCTCGCGCTTTGCCGCGAACTCGGCGGCACGACCCGAACGGGAATTGACCCAAATATCGGTGCAACCGCGCTCGCGCAGAGCCGCAATGGTCGCGCCCGCGTAAGCGCCCGTACCAAAAATCAGGGCGCGGCGGGTTGCCCAATCCTTTTCGGCAACCTCATCCGCAAGATCGAGGGCAACAGACACAATCGAGCGGCCCTGAGCGCCAAGCGCCGTATGCTGACCCACCTGACGAGCGGTATGCGCCGCATGCTCAAATAGCTGAACCAGCTCACCGGGAAGAGGCACGCCGTCCTCTTGTGCCTTCGCCTGTGCGGCAGTCAGAGCGCGGCGCACCTGACCGGCGATTTCGCGCTCGCCAACCACGGCAGATTCCAGGCCGGAGGCGACCGTCAGCAGGTGGCGTGCGGCCTCGTCATCGGCGTACACATCGAAGCTGGAATTGACCAGTTCTGTGTCCAGGCCGGAGGTGCGCGCAATAGAGTCGACAATCAGCTCACGAACCATGGGGACATGGGCGGATACGTGTAGCTGAACATACATTTCAAGACGGTTACAGGTGGCAAGAACGACTGCACCCTTCACGCCCAGCTGACGCGCCATATCGCTCGCCAGAACATCGGGTACGCCGGAGGCACCGGCGCTCAACGCAGCGACGGTGGTCAAATCTACGGTGTGGTGCGATGCCACAAATGCATAAGTACTCATCTAGGGGTTAATCATAACCACGCCGACTAAGCCCCTGTAAAGCTCACAGAACCTAAGTTCACGGCTCTACGTGGCTTAGTGGGCGCCACATAGTGGACAGGAGGCGGGGGTATCCGCCGGGGTGTTGGTGTGGTGTTATCGGAGTGCTGGCGGTAATTCAAAAGCGCAAGTAGGGGAGAGCTCACCGGAATGCGAAGGGGTGCATTTGGTGCTTCACTTGCGTATTCGCCGCGCAAATCTCCGCGTAAACGGGCGCAAACAGATGGCAAGCAGGAGCCTAACGGGTGTGAACTAAGGTGTCCCTCACCACTAAGGAAGCCACCTTTAGGTAAAAGTCGCCATGACATAGTGTCGCAAAAACGCCCTCATAAACCTGTCACACTAGACACTATGAGCGAAAACCAGCACACCACCCTCGCATCGGATAAAGGCCCCGCATCGGCTGCCGCACAGGCACCCGCCCTGCCCGCACACCCCACCGACGCCCAGCGACCCCTGCTCACCGACGAGCAGCTCGCACACCTACCCGCCAACCACCCCCTGCGCGCAGGCACCACCGCCGACTCGCCCATGCTCCGCGCCCTCACCGGCCGCCCCTCCAGCCACCGACCCGTCTGGTTCATGCGCCAGGCAGGCCGCTCCCTGCCCGAATACCGCGAAGCACGCGAAGGCATTCCCATGCTGGACGCATGCCTCACCCCCGACCTCGCCGCAGAAATCACCGTGCAGCCCGTCCGCCGCCACAAGGTTGACGCCGGCATCTTCTTCTCCGACATCGTCATCCCCATGAAGCTCGCGGGCGTCAACGTCGACATCGTGCCCGGTAGGGGCCCCGTACTCGACCAGCCCGTCCGCACCCTCGACGAGGTGCGCGCACTGCCCGAACTCAAAGACAGCGACCTCGACCCCATCCGCGAAGCCGTCGCCGCCACCGTAGAAATGCTCGGCGACACCCCGCTCATCGGCTTCGCCGGAGCCCCCTTCACCGTCGCCGCCTACATGGTCGAAGGCGGTCCCTCCCGCGACCACCTGCGCCCGCGCACCATGATGCACGCCGACCCCGCCGCCTGGCACGAACTCGCCGCCTGGGCAGCCCGTACCGCAGGCCAGTTCCTGCGCGCACAGATCGAGGCGGGCGCATCCGCCGTGCAGCTCTTCGACTCCTGGGCCGGCTCCCTCGGCGAAGGCGACTACCGCCGTTACGTGCAGGCGCACTCCGCAACCGCCCTCGACATGGTGCGTGAATACGGTGTGCCGCGCATCCACTTCGGCACCGGCACCACCGCCCTGCTGCCCGCCATGCACGAAGCCGGCGCAGACGTCATCGGTGTGGACTACCGCCTGCCGCTGTCCGCAGCGAACACCCTGCTCAACGGCGCCGTACCCCTGCAGGGCAACATCGACCCGGCACTGCTTGCCGCAGGTAGCGAAAACCTCTACGCACACGTGGACGGGGTACTCGCCGAAGGTAGCGCAGCCCCCTCGCACGTGGTCAACCTCGGCCACGGCGTACCCCCGACCACCGACCCGCAGGTGCTCACCGACCTCGTGGCGTACATCCACGAGAAAACGGCACGCTAAGGCAACGGACCCGCGGGGCTAACCACATATCAGCGCCGCGGGACCCCCCCAACCACCGCGCCCGCTGATAAAACCAACACCACAGGGCAGACCCGCTGACAGACCAAAGGAGAACCACCATGGGCCACACCAACCAGGCACCGCACCGGACCGCACAGGCCAGCTCCTTCACCGCGCACTCCTCCATCGCGACTCAGGCCGCACGAGCATTCACCCGCAACGAGAAGGTGCCTACCGCCATCGTGATTGGTGGCGGCCCCTCCGGCCTCATCTCCGCACGCCGCCTTGCAGCGGCCGGCATGCGCGTCACCCTGCTCGAGCAGAAGCACCACCTCGGCGGTGCCGTCGGTGCCCACGAAGTTGGCGGCCTGCTCCTAGATTCCGGTGCCGAATCCTTCGCAACCCGCAGCCCCATTGTCAGCGACCTCGTCAAAGAACTCGGCCTGGGCGACCAGATTGTCACCCCCAACTCCTACGGCTCCTGGCTATACCTGCCGCAAGGTGCCCGCCGCACCCCCAGCACCGGCATTATGGGCATCCCCGGCAACGTCAACGACAAGTCCCTCATTCCCGTCATCGGCAAGAGCGGCCTGCGCCGCGCCCAGGTGGATAAGTTCCTGCCCGTCTCCGCCGGTGAAAACGCAAAGACCCTCGGCGAGCTCGTGCGCATCCGCATGGGTCAGAAAGTGCTCGACAACCTCGTCGCCCCCGTCGTCTCCGGCGTGTACTCCACCCACCCCGACAAACTCGACGTGGATGCCACCATCCCCGGTCTGCGCGCGGCACTGCACAAGCACCGCTCCCTCTCCGCAGCAGCGGCAGCCTTCCGCTCCGCAGCACCGGCAGGCTCTCAGGTGGCAGGCATCGTCGGCGGCATGAACCAGCTCTCCGAACGCCTCGTCGAAGACCTCTACGCCGCCGGTGTTCGCATCGTCACCGGATTCGACGTCATCGCCGTAGACCGCGACGAATCCACCGGCCAGTGGTTCATCATCCAGCGCCACACCACCGACGGTGAAAACACCCCCCTCTACGCCGACTACCTGGTGGTCGCCACCGACGGCCCGACCGTAGCCCGACTCATTGGCCCGCACGTCTCCACCGCGCTACCCGCCCTGGAACCCGGCCCCGAAGTCGCTCTCGTCACCCTCGTCGTTGACGCACCCGATTTGAACAAGCACCCGCGCGGCACCGGCCTGCTCGTCTCCGAAGAAGCAACCGCCGTCCGCGCCAAGGCCCTCACCCATGCCACCGCCAAGTGGCAGTGGGTCGCCGACGCAGCAGGACCCGGCCGCCACGTCGTGCGCCTCTCCTACGGCCGCGGCGGCGAAGACTCCCGCTTCTCCGAAGTCGCACTCGCCGACGAGCAGCTCATCACCCTCGCCCTGCGCGACGCCACCCGCATGATGGGCGTCGCCCTCACCCACCGCAACCTTATCGACGCGGACGTGGTGCGTTGGCGCGGCGTACTGCCCGCCTCCACCCCCGGCCACCGCAAGCGCGTGCAGGACTTCCGCGACCGCGCCAGCGAACTGGGCACGCTCAGCACCGTCGGCTCCTGGGCCGCTGGATCCGGCCTAGTCCTCACCGTCAAAGACACCTACGAGCAGATGGACCAGCTGATCTACCACGCCGCGCAAGACTGGGAAGGCGTCACCTCCCCGAAGGTTGCAACCGCGAAGTAGACGGCACCGCAACGGCAGAAGCTCAGCCAACAACTCAGCTCAGCCAACAACAAAGCCAAAAAATTGAGAAAACGCGCAGCTACGGAAGCCGCGCCTCCAGCACAGCGAACCCTCGCTGAAGAAAGGAACACACAATGTCTCACGATCACGCAGCACACGGCCACGGCGGCGCACACGGTGCACAGGGCCAGGGCGGCTACACCCACCCCGGCCACGGCTACGGCGGCGCACCCAAGGGCTACGCAGTCCAGCACTCCGCAGCTGACGAAAACCGCCGCGGCCGCGAAGAAGGCGAAACCCTGCACTACGCCCTCTACACCGTGTTCGCACGCTCTGGCGCACGCCCCGCAGAAGCTAACACCGACGAAGCACGCGCAGAATTCGAGAAGGTCGCCGAGCAGCTCGCAGCCGACGGCGTGACCCTGCGCGGCATCTACGACGTCTCCGCAATGCGCGACAATGCAGACATCATGATCTGGACCCACGGCGAGAGCCCCGAAAAGCTGCAGGCAGCAGTCCGCAAGATCCGCCGCACCGCACTCTTCGCAGGCACCACCATCGTCTGGTCCACCATGGGCGTACACCGCGAAGCAGAATTCACCCGCAACCACGCACCCGCCTACGCACGCGGCAAGGCACCCGAAGCGTGGGTCTGCGTCTACCCCTTCGTACGCTCCTACGACTGGTACTACATGAACCCCGAACGCCGCGCAGAAATGCTCAAGAACCACGGCATGAAGGCAATCGACTTCCCGCAGATTCTGGCAAACACTGTCGCAACCTTCGGCATGAACGACTACGAGTGGGTCCTCGCCCTCGAAGCACCCCAGCTCGTTGACCTCGTCGACATGATGCGCCACTTCCGCAACACCGAAGCACGCCTGCACGTGCGCGAGGAAACCCCCTTCTACACCGGCCGCCGCATCGGCGCAGACGAAGTGGCAGAGGTTCTGGCGTGAGCCATCAGCCGAATGACGGCGTAACCCTCAACGGCACGCTCCTGCCGGACGACGTGGTACCCAACCGCACCGACCCGGCGAACACCGCCTCCAACGGCCCCGCCGCGCTCAACGAGCAGACCCTCGGCGACTACCGAAGCGAACGCAGCATCACCCGTGACCGTGCCGAAGAGGCACGACCCTACGACCTGGTGATTCTCTCCTCCTTCGGTGGCCCCGAGGGGCAGGAGGACGTCATCCCGTTCCTGCGCAACGTAACCGCTGGCCGCGGCATCCCGGACGAGCGCCTCGAAGAGGTCGCCACCCACTACCGCGCCAACGGTGGCGTCTCGCCCATTAACGAGCAGAACCGTGCCCTGCTCGCCGCACTGCAGCAGGCGCTCGCCGAACGCGGCCCGCACATCCCGATCACCTGGGCGAACCGCAACTGGAAGCCCTACGTGAAGGACGTACTCGCCGAAGCCTACGAGAACGGCCACCGCAACGTGCTCGTGCTGGCGACCAGCGCCTACCCCGGCTACTCGAGCTGCCGCCAGTACCGTGAAGACTACGGTGTGGCAATCGAGCAGCTCGGCCTGGAAGGTCGCGTGCACGTGGGCAAGATCCGTCAGTTCTTTGACGTGCCCGGCTTCTCCCGCGCTTTCGCCGACGGGCTGAAGGACGGGCTCGCCACGGTGCGTGAGCAGCTTGCCGCACGCGATAGCGGCTCGCTCAACCCGCGCCTGCGCATCATGTTCTGCACCCACTCGGTGCCGACCTCCGCGGCGAACGAGGCAGGCCCGCGCGGCGTGAACTACGAGGGTGGCTCCGCCTACGTGGAGAAGCACCTGCAGGTCGCTCGCGCCGTGCTTTCGCTGGTTCGTGATGAGGCTCCGCAGCTTCTGCAGAACGTCGAGTGGGAGCTGGTGTACCAGTCCCGTTCCGGCCCGCCGTCCATGCCGTGGCTCGAGCCGGACGTCAACGACGCCCTGGAGGCGCTACCCACCCCCGCCAACCCGTCGGAGGACGGCGAAGCCCCCGTGGAAGGCGTCGTGCTGGTGCCCCTCGGCTTCGTCTCCGACCACATGGAAGTCAAGTGGGATTTGGACACCGAGGCGCTGGACACCTGCAAGCGCCTGGGCGTGGTCGCCGTGCGCACCCCCACCCCCGGCACGCATCCGGCGTACGTGGAATCGCTGCGCCGCCTGATTGCCGAGCGCGTGGAGAACGGCGTTTCAGCCGACCTGCGCCCCGAACGTGAGAGCGTCCTCGCCCCGAGTGCGAGCGGTCAGTACGGCTGGTTCGACGAGTGCGAACCCGACTGCTGCAAGCCCGGTCGGGGCGCGCCGAAGCCGGTGGTTGCAGAATATGCGCCCGCCGTTTCTGAGGACGCCACCTCTGCCGCAACCGCTGCTGAAACCTCTGCCCGCCGCTCCGGTGGATGCGGCTCCGGCGGATGCTGCTCCCACTAACACCACCCCTGTAGCTCCGGCTCGCCCCAACACCCCCTAACCGGGGTGTGCGGGCGGGTCGGAGCGCACGTGCCTACGGGCTATCACACACACATCACCGATAAGGAGAGATATGAGCCATCACGAGTACATCTTGGGCACCCGCGGGTCTGCTCTCGCCCTGACCCAAAGCCGTATCGCTGCTGAAACCGTCACCTCCCTCTACACCGAACACCAGGCACACCACGGCGCCGCAGATGCCGAGGTTGTGGACTTCACTCTGCGCACCGTCAAAACCGAAGGCGACGTGCTCACCGGACCCCTGGCAACCCTCGGCGGTACCGGCGTATTCGCGGCGGCACTGCGCCAGCGTCTGCTCGACGGCGAGAACGCCTCCGAAGAAAACCGCGTGGACATGGCAGTACACTCCCTCAAAGACCTGCCCTCCGCACCCTGCCCCGGCCTGGTTATCGCCGCAACCCTCAAACGTGAAGACCCCCGCGACGCCCTCGTAGCACGCGACGGTCTGACCCTCGACACCCTACCCACCGGATCCCGCGTGGGCACCGGCTCACCCCGCCGCGCCGCCCAGCTACGTGCACTGCGCCCCGACCTTGAAATCGTGGACATTCGCGGTAACGTGGGCACCCGCATCGGCCGCGTGAAGGGCCTTGAGGAGCACGCCGGCAAGCAGGTCGTGCTTCGCCAGAACACCGAAACTTCCGAACGAGCCGACCACGGTGTAGGCACCGAACGCAGCGGCGACTGCGACGCCGTGGTGCTCGCCGTCTCCGGTCTGAAGCGCCTGGGCAAGGAAGAACTCATTACCGAGTACATGGACCCCACCCGCATGCTGCCCGCCCCCGGCCAGGGTGCGCTCGCCCTGGAAGTGCGTGAAAGCGAGTTCGAAAACCCGGACCCCGCCGCGCTCACCGACCCCGAGGTGGCACGCCCGGTCCGTGCCCTCGGCCGTGCCCTGCTCGCCGCAAACCACTACGAAACCCGCCTCGCCGTCAGCGCCGAACGTGCCCTGCTACGCCGCCTCGAAGCCGGATGCGCCGCCCCCATCGGTGCGTACGCGCAGGTGGTTGAGGGCGACCTGGTGCTCAACGTCGTGGTGGCCTCCCCGGACGGTACCGACATGCTGCGCCACACCTCGGCAACCGCCGAACTGGATGTGCCCGGCGCCGAACGCCTGGGCGTGCGCGTGGCAGAAGACCTGCTGCAGATGGGCGCCGCCGCCCTGGCCGGATTGGATCTGAAGTAGGCATCATGTCTGCCTCGTGTTCTGAACCTCGGCTGGCTGATACTCCGCAAGCTGAATCCCCGCGCACGGTTCTGCTGACCCGCTCCGCTGCCCAGGGCGCCGCCTTTGCCCGCGCCCTCGCCGAGGAATGCGCACAGAACGGGTTGGGGGAGTGCCGGGTACTTTTCGCCCCGCTGCAGCAGGCACGCACCGTCAAGCCGGGCGAAGACCACGCCGCCGCGCTGGAGGCGCTCGCCTCCGGTCACTATGCGTGGGTGAGCTTCACGAGCGCCAACACGGTTCGCGCCTGCGCCGAGCTGTGGGGGGCGGAGTTTGCCCGCGCCTGCGCGAGTGGGGGAGTGCGCATCGCCTGCGTGGGGGCGGCAACCGCCCGCGCCGTGCGCGCCCAGCTCGGGCTGGGCACGGATTTTCAGCCGCAGGTGCAGAGCGCCGCCGGTATGCTCGCGGAGTTCGAAGGGCCCGCGGCCGGGGCTGTCTCAACCGATTCAGCCGCGGCCGGGCCTGATTCAACCAAGCCCGCCGCCGTGCTGGTTCTGGAGGGCTCCAACGCCCGCCCGACCCTGCGCGAAGGCCTCAAAAACCTGGGCTGGGACAGCCGCCGCTGCGTGCTCTACGACATGGTGCCCGCCGAGCAGGTGGCGCCTGGCGAGCTGAGCCTCAGCGCCGCCCGTGCGCTCGTACAGGGGAATGCCGTAGATGCCGCCGACCCGGATGTGCTGGTGGTGACCGCCCCCTCCCGCCTGCACGCCCTGCTGGACGGCGTACCCGCGCTAGCGCCCGAATCCGTGCCTCCGGTGGTGGCGATTGGGGCGAGTACCGCCTCCGCATGCCGCGCCCTGAACCTGCGCTACGTGCAGGCCGATTCGCCCTCACCGCAGGATTTGGCGCGCGCCGCCGCATCCTTGATTTAGGCGCACCCCTCATCTAGGCCTCATTAAGACGCCTCTAAGACCACATATTTTTATCGAGTTTTCAGGAGAGATTATGAACCTCACCCGCCGCCCGCGCCGCCTGCGCACCACCGCAGCCATGCGCTCCCTCGTCGCTGAGACCACTCTGCGCCCCGCGCAGCTGATTCAGGTGTTCTTCGTTCGCGACGGCATCGACGAGCCGCAGCCGATTCGTTCGATGCCCGGTCAGTACCAGCACACCCTGGAGAGCATCATCCCCGCCGTGCGTGAGGCGTACGAGGCGGGCATCCGTTGCATTGACCTGTTCGGTATTCCTCGCGATGAGGATAAGGACGAGGTCGGCTCGACTGCCTGTGATCCGCAGGGCATTCTGAACCGCGCGATTGCGGTGTGCCGTGAGGAGTTTGGCGACGACCTGGTGGTTATGGCTGATACGTGCCTGGATGAGTTCACGAGCCACGGCCACTGCGGCGTGCTGGTTGATAATGGCCACGGCACGCTCGTAGTGGATAACGACCAGACCGTGGAGCTGTACTGCAAGATGGCGGTTTCGCAGGCGCGTGCGGGTGCGCACACCGTGTCCCCGTCGGGCATGATGGACGGTCAGATTGCGGCGATGCGTGCCGCCCTGGACGAGGCTGGCTTTGAGGATGTGTCGATTCTGGCGTATTCGGCGAAGTACGCTTCGGCGTTCTTTGGCCCGTTCCGTGACGCGGTGGAGTCCAGCTTTACGGGTGACCGTAAGACGTATCAGCAGGATCCGGCGAACCGCCGCGAGTCGCTGCTGGAGGTGCGCGCTGACCTGGAGGAGGGCGCGGATATGGTGATGGTGAAGCCTGCCGGCAGCTACCTGGATATTGTGCGTGAGGTGGCGGAGTTTTCGCCGGTGCCGGTGGCGGCCTATCAGGTGTCGGGTGAGTACGCGATGATTGAGGCGGCTGCGGCGAACGGCTGGATTGACCGTAAGGCTGTGGTGTTGGAGTCGCTGCGTTCGATTCACCGTGCCGGTGCGGACGTCATCTTGACCTATTACGGTACGGAGGCGGCACGCTGGCTCCGCGAGCTGGACGCCTAACCCCTCCCTCCTTTTAGACGCTGAGAAGCCACATGTGTTTCGAAAAGCCACATCTTTGGTGGCTTCTCGAAACACATGTGGCTTTTCGCCGTTTATGCTTGTTCTTCGCTGACGGGCTTGTACCCGAGGGAGGTGCACACAATGTTGCCGTTGGTGAAGTACTCCGCGAGCTTCTCACGGTCAGCGGGGGAGCGCAGGTCCGCCCAGCGTTCCTGTTCCAGGTAGAACGCAACGTGGGAGGTCAGGCAGACGACGCGTTCATCGTGCACCGCCACAATATGCCTGCGCAGCCACGGTATGTGCTGAGTGAGATTCGGCGGAATCCTAGACGGCACCTTGATTTCGATCTGCCATTGCGACGGTTCGTAGAAGGTTGACTTAATCTGTTCGGGGTTCTTCGGGAAGACGCAGAACTCCTCAATATCGCTGTAACTGTACTTCTTCGCGGGCAGGAAAAGCCGCCCGACGTAGAACGAATCGGGGTTGAACAGCAGGTATACCTTCAAATAATGCCAACGCAACGCTAACGCTGCTGAGGCGGTAACAGCCAGCAAGATTGAGGCACCACCAATAGGCATTGGCGGGGTGTACAGAATCGTCCAACCGACCAGCGAGTAGAGAAAGACAACGATTGCCAGCACCAGCGCCACCACCACGGTCACGCACAGCCCCAGGTAGAGTCTAGGCGTCCTACGCACCGGTTTAGCTTGGGGATGAGCGTCCCGCGGAGTAAAGAACGCGTCAACGCGGTTCAACATTTCGCCCAAGACTCGGGGCATACCCGCGGTGTGGTTATCGAGGTTGAAGTAGCGGGAGCTACGCCAAGTGAAGCGGCTCCAGCACGCACCCAGATAGACTATGTAGAACGGCAACACTAGTGCCGGTAGCAGGATGCCGTCACGGGCTATATCCTTGTACAGCAGAAAGATGGACCGTGCGACAAAGCAAGCCCACACGTACATGACGGCGTGCATCCACGCCTCAAACTTGGATACGCCAGAAATGCTGTCGAGTTCTTTCCTCGCGCGGGTGAGGTTGGAACGCAGCTTATGTTTGGGGAGCGGGTCGCCGTCTAGGGAACGGCGTTCGGCGTACCTCATCGCTTTGTCTACGGGGGAGCCTTTGTAGAAAACGTGTAGCCTCCTCGCTTCTTCCTTGCTCAAGGTTGAGGAGTAGGCGATATCGACTGCTACGCACACCACCAGGTACAGCAGGAAGGCGATGAGCCATATGTAGCGTACCGGCTCTAGGGGTATCCCCAAAGCGCTTAGCTCCATGAATTGTCCTCTCTACGGGGATCGGTGATGGTGTGTCTATGGTGCTCAGAAGCCACATGTGTTTCGAAAAGCCACATCTTTGGTGGCTTCTCGAAACACATGTGGCTTTTCGCCGTTTATGCTAATTAGCCGCTAGTCTGCCTTACTGTAGGATGCTGCGATGCGCGCCACTGCCTTTTCTGTCAGCTCGTTCGTCGGCTTGTAGCCCAGCGTGAGGCAGGTGGCACGCCCCTCCACAAAGTACTTCTCTAACAGTTCACGGTCTGCCGGGGAATCCACATCTGCCCAGCGTTCCTGTTCCAGCTTGAATGCGGCGTGCGCAATCAAATGGTCGATGGAGCTATCGTAGAACCCAAAAGTCTCGTACGAATCATCCGAGAACGTGACGACACACTGCCATCCGCTCGGCATGTCCTTGCGAGGATTCGTATCCTCGCCATACCAGGGATAAACCTTGAACCGCTCAATATCGGAGTATTTGTACACCTTCGTAGGCAGCAGGAGACGCCCTCTCTTTACCCGGCCCAGAGTGAACCAGTAGTATGTACGGTTCACAGACCACACACATAAAACTGCCATAACGTACGGGACCCACAAGAGAATAGAAGGCAGACCAATATCGGATGAGATATACGTGTGCATGTTAACGTTCAACAAGGAACGCAGGTATAGAACCAGGCAGAACCCGCCAACGCAAATAGCCACAGTGAAAAGGACCATATGGCCCGTCCCAAATGTAGTGATCGGCAGCCTCAACGATGTGTCCTCAATACGGGGGGACTTAACGCGTCGGGGCATAACACGGCGGAGGAGGCTACTCAGCTTCTCCAGCGTGTTGATGTAGATTGCGGGCATGCCCAGGTGCTTGTCCCATGAGTTGAAACCGCGTGCGACGCGCCAGCCGCGGCGACCCCAACGCGCCGCCCAATACACCATGAGGAACGGCAGAAGCAGCCCCGGAATCAGGATTCCGTCGTACGCCATATCCCAGTACAGAACGAACGTCGAATAGACGATGACACACGCCCAGCCGTACACGAGGATATGCCCGAAATCCATAATGGCGTTCGAACCCTTGATGCTTTCCAGCTGGGCTTCAGCCCTGCGGAATGCCGCTTCTTCTTGCTCGGAGGTGAGGTAAGTGCCAGCATCCGCGAGCTCTGTAATTGCCTCTTTCACATCCTCGACGGGAGAACCCATCACCGAGGTGTAGACCTCGCGCGCTCGCGAGGCGCCAATGAGCGTAGGGTATGCGACCTCCACTAGCAGGCAGCACGCCAGGTAGATGAAGAACGCCACCAGCCACACGTTGCGCACCTGCTCCATGGGCAGGCCCAGGGCTGCAAGGTCCATGAGTTGTCCTCTCTACGGTGTCTCTCTACGGGGTATCGGTGATGGTGTGTCTATGGTGCTCAGAAGCCACATGTGCTTCGAAAAGCCACGTCTTATGTGGCTTCTCGAAACACATGTGGCTTCTCGCGGTATAAGAGCGGGATAAAAGCCGCCTACTTGTACTGCGCCTTCTGGAAGGATGCGCGGCGTGCCGCCTCCTCCGCATGCTTACCGGCAGGCTTGTACCCCAGGGTCGTGCAGATCACGCGGCCGTCCACGAAGTACTTCGCCAACATTTCACGGTCCGCCGGCGAATCCAGCTGCGCCCAGCGTTCCTGCTCAATCTTGAACGCAATCTGCGCCACCAAACAATCAATCTGGTGATCATTGAGCGCATAGTTGTGCTTGCGGCCGCCGGGAAGCAGAATCTCCAGCCTCCACTGGCTCGCGTCCTTCGGGTTTAGCTTGATAGCATCCGGGTTCTTCGGATACACACGGAACGCGCGAACATCCGAGTAAGGGCGGGACTTCGCCGGAAGGAACAGACGCCCAGCCTGGAACGAATCCGGGTTGTACAGCACATAATCGCGGTTGTACATCAGCAGCATGATAATCAGCGGAATATACGCCGCCGCCAAGAACCAAGAGGCGTTACCAATATAAATCGCTTCCCAATCCTCATCGATGCTCCAGCCCGCTAGCGACGTCAAGAAGACAGCGGCGAGCAGGAACGCAATAACGTTGAGCCCCCAGTAGACGGTGCGGTCCTCACGAATCGGCTCCACACCCGGCACGGTGCCGCGCACACGGAACGGTGCGCTCAGCTTACCCAGTGTCGCAGAGTAGATGCGCGGCATGCCCAGCACACGGTCGTCCTTGCTGTAACCGCGTGCTTCACGCCAGTGGCGGCGACCCCAACGGGCACCGCAATACACCATGAGGAACGGCAGAAGCAGCGCCGGCAGCAGGATGCCGTCGTACACGATATCCCAGTACAGGGTGAAGATGGAGACCGCCACAATCCAGCCCCACAGGTACATGACCGTGTGGAACCAGCCGCTTATCACACCGGCGCCCTCAATAGAATCCAGCTTCTTCTTCGCCTTCTTCGTGGCGCTACCCTTGCGGGAGGAGCTCAGCGGCGCACCCATCGCGGTGCGTTCCGCGGTGGCGCGGCGCGCCTCATCAACGGGAGAGCCGGACACCTCAAGGTACAGGTCGGCTGCCTTCTCCTTCTTGATGGGCACCGGGTAGGCGATATCCACCAGCAGGCACAAGCCCAGGTACACCATGAAGGCGATCAGCCACACGTCGCGTAGCTGCTCCATGGGCAGTCCCAGAGCGCTCAAATCCATGAGCGGCTCACCTCCTTACGTTTCTCAAACCCTTAAGCGGATGCGGCGGCGGCGGCCGGAAGAGCCGAGATGATACGGTCCATCGCCTCATTGTCGTGGGCGGCAGAAACGAACCACGCCTCGAATGCGCTCGGCGGCAGGTACACGCCGGATTCGAGCATGGAGTGGAAGAACGCGTTGTAGCGGCTGGTTGCCGACGCCTTGATGTCGGCGTAGTTGTGCACGCCCGCCTCGGAGGTACCAAACGCCACCGAGAAGAGGTTACCGGCGCTCTGGATGGAGTGGTCCACACCGGCGGCGTTGAACGCCTCAGTCAGAGCCTGCTGCAGCTGGGTGCTACGCGAATCCAGGTGCGCGTAGACGGCGGCATCAGCCAGGGTCAGGGTCGTAATACCCGCCGCAACGGACAGCGGGTTACCGGAGAGGGTACCAGCCTGGTAGACGGGGCCAACCGGCGCCAGGTACTCCATGACCTCACGCTTACCGGCCAGCGCCGCGATGGGCATACCGCCACCAATGACCTTGCCGAACGTGAAAATATCGGGAACCCAGCCGCCATCCTCGGGAGCCGCGTAACCCCAGTAACCAGCCGAAGATACACGGAAACCGGTCAGCACCTCATCAAAAATGACGAGCGCACCGTTCGCGTGAGCAATCTCGTGCAGGCCACGGTTGAAACCGGGCTCGGGGGTCACCACACCCATGTTGCAGGGCGCCGCCTCAGTAATAATTGCGGCAATCTGACCCTCATGGTTCGCGAACGCCTCACGCACAGCGTCCAGGTCGTTATAGGGCAGAACGATGGTCTCCGCGGCGGTTGCGGCAGTCACGCCAGCAGAACCCGGTAGCGCCAGGGTCGCTACGCCCGAACCAGCCTCGGAAAGCAGCGCATCCACGTGACCGTGGTAGCAGCCCGCGAACTTAATAATCTTGTCGCGACCGGTCACACCACGCGCCAGACGAATCGCGGTCATGGTCGCCTCAGTACCGGTGGACACCATACGCACCTGATCAATCGCACCGGGAATCGCCGCGTTAATACGGTTGACCACCAGCTCAGCCAGCTCAGCCTCCGGCGCGCTCGCCGCACCAAAAGACAGGCCGCGCTCAGCCGCCTGCTGAACCGCCTCAACCACCTGCGGATGCGCGTGACCCAGAATCGACGGGCCCCACGAGCAGACCAGGTCAACGTACTCGTTGCCGTCCGCATCGTACAGGTACGCGCCCTTAGCCTTCGCCGCAAACGCAGGGGTGCCGCCCACAGAATTGAAAGCACGCACCGGGGAATTCACACCGCCGGGAATCACCGTGCGAGAACGCTCAAACAGCTTCTCGCTGGCTTCGTGGTGCAGCGGGTGGGTAGAGGAAGGAGTCATCGTATCGGTGCCTTTCAACAGAGACGGCGAACTAAAGAATTACAGGGGACGATGCGCACCAGGTAACGGAGCCTGCACGCTATGAGCGTCCCGTACCTAACCATCATAGGCGCTACAGATGAACCACAGGTGACAAGCACCTGAACGTACCGAAAGGTGACGATAAAACACAACAGACAAGTTAGGTAACAGAAAGAAGAATACGGCGGCTACCGCAGGTGCCGGTCGGTATCCAGACGGTTCAACACCTGAGTGTCCTGATCAAACAGCCAGTTCTTATCAAAGAGCAGACGCACAAAGGCCAGGCCCATACCCAACGCCATGAAAATCAGTAGGGACTGCACAAAACCGGTCGCCGCCGAATACATGTCACCGCTGGCAAAATGCGACATGGAACGGTAGAACAGCACACCCGGAACCATCGTCACCACCGCCGGAACCGACAGGGAAATACGCGTGTACTTACGCTGATGCAGTGGCGCCACAATCTCAGCCAAAATACCCACACCAAACACGGCAATCGTCGCCGCCATATGCGCGGGCATACCCGCCTCCACCATGTGAATACGGGCGGGGTTCGCCACCGCAGCGATCACGCCACCCCACACGCACGCCACCGGGGAGGCGGCAAAAAGCATCGCGAAGCCAGCCGCCGCAACACCCGAAGAAAGCACCTGCAACACCAAATACAGGGTCGGGTCAAGGTTAAGAGGAGCCGGGGAAGCCAATGGCAGGTGGAAGAGCGAACCCAAAACCCACACCGCAAAAGACGCGCTGAGCAGCAGCAAACCCACATACGTCAGGCGTGAAATACCCGCGAGGAAGTCCATACGGGAAATGTCGAGCATGCCCGTCACCATGGGGAAGCCCGGCACCAGGAACAGCACCGAGGAAATAAAACCAATCATATGGTTCGGGCTAACCCAACCCGCCGCAACCAGCACATTGACAACCGCAATGTACAGGCCCGCCGCCAGGAAGCCGCAGGCCATCCAGGTGGCCAGGTGGCTCACACCGCGCTTGAGCAGGGTCGAACGCAAATACTGGCCGGCACCCGCCGCCAAGAACACGACCGAGCACTCCACCAGACCGCCACGGTTCAGAAACGCGAACCCGGCACACGCAACAGCCGACGCCAACGCCAGCATCCACGGGGTGTACAGCGGCTTAGCCGAATCGATACGGTCCAGCTCGGCGTTCGCCTCCGCAGGGGTAATCTTCTCAGGAAGCTCAGAAATGAACTTACCCAACTGATCCAGCTTATGAGCGTTAATGCCCATCGTGCGCTGCTCCGCCACCTCGGTACGGAAATTACCGTCCGTGTACGAAGACGTCGAAATCTCGGTGAAGGTCACCTGCGCGTGATGCTCCTTCAACCCCACAGCCTTCGCCAAACGCGCCATCGACGCCTTAATACGGTAGGCGCTCGCACCCGACTTCATCAGGATGCGGCCCAGGCGGAGCACCACCTGAGACTGCGCCACCAAATGCTCATGCGCCAGGCGGGTAGAACCCAAATAAATACTGCGCGTATTAGTGTCAGGGTACGGCTCGGTAGTGCGGGGCTGATCATCCATGAGAGGCCTTCCGGGTCGTGCTATTCACGTGCTATTCGTTGCAGGTGCGGTCACCTTCTAGCATAGGGGAGAAGCCCCGGAGGGGATAGTGTCAGCCCGTCAGTAAAGGCGAGATATGTTGGGTAGCTGGGGGAGGAGCGAGAGTGAGTTTAGCGGCGTACCGGCCAGCGGCCGTCAATGACCTCAGATTCCTTACCCGGCTGCGTACGCAACCACGCCTGGAAACTTGCCGCCTGCTCAGCCGCCCATTGAATCTGCTGCTCGTGCAGCTGGCGCGCATCCACGTTGAGGACCTCGGGGAACTGCTCGGTCAGCTTCACCAACAGACGCTCCGCCGCAAGGGCGTCATCAGCGGAGGTGTGCGCATTCTCCAGGGAGACACCGTACTCGGCGGCGAGAACCTCAAGGGTGCGCTTGCCGCGCTTACGCGGAATCACGTGCTTATGCAGAACATACGGGTCGAGCACCGCGCCGGGAGGTAGCTCGCCGTTGGCAATATTGTGGCGTAGCATCTCGTGGTGCAGCACCGAAAAATCGTAGGCGGCATTGAACGCAATAATCGGCACGCCGTCAAGGTTCAGCGCACCAATCGCACCGGCAAGCTCCCACACGACCTCGCGGGCGGGACGACCGTGCTCACGCGCGTACTCGGTCGTAATACCGTGCACGGCGGCGGCACCGGCAGGGATCTCAACGCCGGGGTCAGCCAGCCACTCGCCACGGCGCACCACATTACCCTGAGGATCGAGCAGAATCAGGGAAGCAGTCACGATGCGGGCGGTGGTGACGTCCACACCGGTGGTTTCAAGGTCAAAAGTGGCGCGCAGGCCGTTCATCCAGGTCATGCTATAAGACTAACCCAGCGGGGCAACGGGCGCGCGCCCGCAGGTCATGCTGCTGTGGATAAGCCCCCCGACAGGGCAGCATATTAAGTCACCGGGGCGGCGCATAAGCCACCGACGAGCCCGAATGACAACCGACAGGGTACAAGCGCGCTACAGCCGATAGACTGAAACCATGACAACCCAACTTCTCACCGGCATCCCCGGAACCGGTAAAACCCACCACCTCACCGAACGCGCCCTGCGCTACCTCTCCGAGGGCAACGACCCCGCCCGCCTGCTCATCCTCGCACCCACCCGCACCGCCGCAACCCGCATGCGAGACACCATCGCCGCATCCAGCGACCGCAGCCTCTCCGTAGCACCCACCCGCGCCTGGGCGGCATACGCCTTCGACCTGCTCAAACGAGCCCAAACCCACGGGTTGCTCAGCGGCGTAGAAGGCAACCTCAAACTCCTCTCCGGCCCCGAACAAGACGTCATCATCGGCGAACTACTCGCCAACCACGCCGAAGGCATCGCACCCGGCCCCGCCTGGCCCGACGTACTCCGCGACGCCCTCGCAACCCGCGGATTCCGCCACGAAATCCGCGACTTCTTCGACCGCATGGCAGAATACGACCTCACCGCCGAAGACGTACACACCCTCGCCACCGAACACAACCAGCCCGCCTGGCACGCCCTCGCCCAATTGCACACCGAATACCGTGCCGTGCGAGCCCTCCGCGCCAAAAACGCCTACGACCCGGCAGTACTCATCAACGACGCCTGCCGGCTACTGCTGCGTGCCCCCGAATTCCTCGCCGAAGAACGCCGCCGCTACGACCTGATCCTCATCGACGACGTGCAGGAACTCAGCCCCTCCATCTACCGGCTGCTGCGCCTCATCGCCGCAGAAGTCGCCCCCGCAGACGCCGCGCACCTGACCGAAACCCACCCCGACCTCTTCGCTGAAGGCCCTCGGGTTGTCATGACCTATAGCGACGAAGCCGTCGTCCAGGGCTTCCGTGGCGCCCGCCCCGACCTCGTCACCACCCTGCAGGCGAGCTTCCCGAGCATGCGCACCCGCACGCTCACCACCTCGTACCGCCTGCCCGCACTCATGATGCCGCTCGTGGCGGACATTCGCCGCCGCCTGCCGCGCTACACCCGGTTCGTGCCGCTCACCGCCGAGCAGGAAGGGAAGAACGGTGTGCAGGAGGGGGTAAAGAACGGTGTGCCCGCAACCTTTGGACGCATCAACACCACCCCCGCCGACGAAGCCCTCACCTGGGGCGCCGCCGACGAACCTCTGCTGCACCTGGGTGCGGACGGCAAAATTCTCGACCCCGCGCACTACCGCACCGCACCCGCCGGCGTGTATAAGTATGCGCTCTCCAGCTCGCAGGATGAGGCGAACCTCATCGCCCAAATACTGCTCGAAGAACGCATCTACGGCAACCACCCCTACCGCGAGTCCGCCATCATCGTGCGTAGCAGCGCGGACGTGGCACGCATCCGCCGTGTGCTCTCTTCGAACGGTATTCCGTCGCGTACCTCCGCGGCGCTCGTGCCGGTGCGCGACGAGCCCGCCGTACGCCCCTTCCTGGATGCGCTCAGCCTGCTCGTCTACGCCCGCAAGCGCGGCGAGAAGGCGCTGAACCCCGCCGTGCACATGCCCGCGGCAGAAGGCGCAGAGGCGGGGGAGCGCGGTGGCTACGAGGCCCTCAGCGCATCCGAAGCTGAAGAGCTCATGCGCCGAAGCCTCGACGACGTTATCGCCGAAGAAAGCCGCGCCAACCCCCTCGGCGGCGCGCAGAGCGCCATCACCCTGCTCACCTCCCGGCTCGGTGGCGCATCCAGCATGGACGTGCGACGACTCCGCCAGCAGCTACGATCCATCGAACTGCAAAGCGGCGGCCACCGCCCCAGCGACGACCTGCTCCTCGGTGCCCTGCTGCACCCCGAAACCCTCCCCGAAGAGGGTGTAGGACGCGCCGTGCACCGCATCGCAGCTGTGCTCTCCGCCGGACGTAAAGCACTCGCCCGGCCCGAATCCACCAGCACCGAAGTGCTCTGGGCGCTCTGGGAAGCCAGCGGCCTCGAAAAGACCTGGGTCGCCCAGTCGCGCGGTGCAGGCCCCGACGCCGACGCAGCCCACCGCAACCTCGATGCCATGATCGGCCTCTTCGAAGCCGCCGACCGCTTCGACGAGCAGATGCGAGGCGCCGGTGCCGAACAGTTCCTCGACTTCATCGACGCGCAGGACCTACCCATGGACACCCTCGCCGCCCGCGGCGTACGCCAAGACGCGGTCGAGATTCTCACCCCCGCACTCGCCGCAGGTCAGTCCTGGCGCACCGTATATGTATGCGGTCTGCAGGAAGGAACCTGGCCCAACACCACCGTGCGCGGCTCCCTGCTGAGTACCGGCGACCTCGTGGATCTGTGCGATGCGCGCCTCCGCCAGCGCGCCCAGCAGGCAGAACAGCAGGCGGGGGAGGGCAAGCAGCCTGTGCCGCCCGCCCGCATCCGCAGCTACCCCGAACGCGTGCGCGACACCCGCCACGACGAGCTGCGCATGTTCGCCGTCGCCGCCACCCGAGCCAGCGCCCGCCTCGTGCTCACCGCCGTACGCAACGACGACCAAGCACCCGGCGAGTTCTTCGACTTCGTGCTACCTACCGACGCGGTCGGCGACTCCACGGACGTGCCCATCACCCGCGTGCGCCGCCCCGCCACCCTGCGTTCCCTCGTGGCGGAGCTTCGCCGCACCCTCGTTGAGGAGTCGCTGAACGCCATGCGTGCCGAAGACGCTCAGCACGGCGCGCAGGTGCACAACGCGCCGGAGGAAGATGCGCTCACCCCGGAAGCTTCCGCGTACCGACTCGATGCCGCCTCCCGCACTCTGGCGCGCCTGGCGAATGCGCAGGCACCCGGCGCCGCCCCCGACGAGTGGTGGGGTCTTCTGCCGCTTTCTAGCACGGAGCTGCTCTTCGCGCACAGCCCGGCAGATCGCGCTGAACTGGACGAAAACCACGGTGAAGACGGCGAAAACCAGGCCGAAGAGCCTGCCGAAGAACCGGCTGAAAAGCCGAGCCGCCGCACCATTACGCTCTCGCCCTCGCGTCTAGAAACCATTCACAGCTCCCCGCTGGACTGGCTGGTTTCCGCCGCCCGCGCAGAAGCTCAGACCGATCTGTCCCGCTCCCTCGGCACGCTCATCCACGCCATCGCCGAGGAGTACCCGACCGGCACCCTCGAAGAGCTCCAAACCGCCCTCGACGAGCGCATTAGCTCCCTCGGCGTGCCCGCCCGCAAGGAGGACGAAACCGACGAAGAGTACCGCGAGCGCGTGCCCTGGGAATCCTACGCCCTCTACGAGCGTGCCAAGCGCATGATTCTGCGCCTGAGCTACTACTACCGTCAGCACATGGGTGACGCCGGCTGGCAGAACCTCGGTGTTGAAGGCTCCTTCTCGGTGCGTGTGCCCGTGCCCTTCGACCCCGCCGGTGAAGTCGGCGAGCTGGATGCGCTGCTCACCGGTCGCGTGGACCGCCTCGAGGGTACCGCCCCGGCGGAGGACGGCACCCGCCGCTACGCCATTGTTGATCTGAAAACCGGCAAGTCTAAGCCGACCGGGTCGGAGATGGAGACGCATCCGCAGCTTGCCGCCTACCAGATTGCGGTGGAGGCTGGCGCGGGCGAGCAGCTGGAGGAGCGTTACCGCGCCGAAGCCGCCGCCCTGGAGGCGGGCGAACCGCTACCGGATGCCCGCCCCCAGGAGCTGGAGTACACCGGCTACACGGGTCGTTCCGGAGGCGCGGCGCTCGTGCAGCTGGGCGCCTCGGGCGTGAACGATGAGAGCAAGACTCGCCTGCAGGTTCAGCCGGCGCTGACGGAGCACGATTCGTGGGCGGCTGAGCTGGTGCAGCACGCCGCGGAGCTGATTGCTGGCTCGCAGGTGCAGGCTCGTCACCGTGAGGGCGGCTACGGGTGCCGCCTGCCGGAGATTTGCCCGATTTGTACGCGCGGTCGCCAGGTGACGCAGCCCTAGTAGTCGCGTACCCCGTTTACTTTCGATATCACTCACCCCGAACCTCCCATGAGAATGATCCATGAGGAAGAGGAATCATGACTGACTCTGGCGCATACGGCGCTACTAAACCCGGCGCTCGCTCCGGTACTAATCCCGGTTCTGGTGCCGGCATGCTCACCCCCGCCCAGTGGTGCGAGCACAATAGCTGGCAGCTGCCTAACGGTGTGCTCTTTTCGGCAGAAGCCGCCGGGAACGACCCCGCGCTGAAGCCTGCCGACTACCGCAGCGCCCTTGACATTGCCGAGATGCTCAACGGCGCTGACGGTAAGAAGCCGACCCCCGAGCAGGTCCGCATGATTGAGGCGGGCCCCGCCCCGACCCTCGTCATTGCCGGTGCGGGTTCGGGTAAGACCGCGACCATGGTTGACCGTGTGATTTGGCTGGTCGATAACGGTTTTGTGCGCCCTGAAGAGGTGCTCGGCGTGACCTTCACCCGCAAGGCGGCAACCGAGTTGCGTAGCCGTATGCGTGCCGGTCTGAACACGCTGCGCCGTAGCCGCCGCGTCGCCCCGACCGATGAGGAGCTGCGCGAGGGCATCGCTGACCCGACCGTGCTCACCTACCACTCCTACGCGAATAACCTCGTCAAGGAGTACGGTCTGCGCCTGGGCGTGGAGCAGGACGCGCAGATGCTCGGCGATGCGCAGAAGTGGCAGCTTGCCGCGCAGATTGTGCAGTACTGGGAGGGGGAGCTTCCCCTCGATAAGGACGGCGTGCCGGTGTCTGCGGCGACCATGATTAACCAGATGCTGCAGCTTTCTGACGAGTGCGCGGAGCACCTGGTGGAGCCGCAGGAGGTCATTGACTTCTGCACCGAGCAGCTGGCGGCGTACGCGGCGGTGCCTGATCCGCGCCGTGAGACGAAGACTGAGAAGGACATTCTGAAGGTTCAGCGTCTGCTGCGGAACCGTCGAGTGTACGCGCGTATGGCGATGAGCTACGCCCGCGTGAAGGCGCGCATGCAGGTGCTGGATTTCGGTGACCTGATGCGTTTTGCCGCCCGCATTGCGGAGGCTGACCCGGCGATCCGTGAGGGTGAGCGTGCCCGCTTCAAGGTGGTTCTGCTGGATGAGTTCCAGGACACTTCGCACGCGCAGATGCGCTTGTTCTCCTCGATTTACGGTGCCGATGAGGCTGCGGGTATCCCGGCGCATCCGGTGATGGCTGTGGGTGACCCGAAGCAGTCGATTTACGGTTTCCGTGGTGCTTCGGACGGCCAGATGTTCAGCTTCTACCGTCATTTCCCAACCGAGCATGTGCAGCCGCTGTTCCTGTCCATCGCGTGGCGTAACGACATTTCGGTGCTGAACGCGGCGAACCACGTGGCGGAGAAGCTGAAGGAGGTTCCCGAGTGGGTGCGCGCCGCCGACGGCGATATTACCGCCGCTCAGGTTCCTGACCTGCGCCCACGCTGCGCCCTGGTGGGGGAGCCCGGTTCGCCCGCTTTTGAGCAGGCTGCCGCGGGCATGGTGGGGCGCGTTGATTTGACGTACCACGACTCTGACCGCGAGGAGGCTGTGGCTATTGCCGAGCGTATTGCGGCGATGCGTGCGCAGGCGGTGCGCGAGTATGAGCGCGCCTACGCGGCGCATCGTTCCGGTGATGGTTCGGTGCGTCCGCGCCTGAAGATGTCTGAGATTGCGGTGTTGGCGCGTGTGCACGGTCAGCTGGACCCGATTCGTGTGGAGTGTGAGCGTCTGGGTATTCCGGTGCAGCAGGTGGGTTTGGGCGGTTTGCTCTCCCAGCCGGAGGTTGTGGATTTGGTGTCGGCGTTGCGTGTGCTGGCTGATCCGAACCGTTCGGACGCCCTGGCGCGCCTGCTGACGGGTGCGCGTTGGCGTTTAGGTGCGGCGGATATGTTGGCGCTGGGTGATTGGGCGCAGTCGCTGGTGCGTGAGCGTGAGCGTGCCCTGCGCGAGCAGATGGCGTTGCGTATGCTCGCCGAGGCTGAAGACGCCGACGACGCAGCGGCTATCAGCCTGCAGGCAGAGCACCTGCGTGCCGCCCAGGAACGCCTGGACGAAACCCTCAAGGGTGCGGTGGAGGATCCCTCCGGCTACGCCTCCCTGATTGAGGCGGTGGAGAACCTACCGCAGGACGGCGCGGACGGCGAACCCCTCTACGGTGAGCAGTACCGCGGCCGCCGCTTCTCCCCGGCGGCGCTGGAGCGTCTGCGTGCTTTTGCTGAGCAGATGCGCGTGCTGCGTGCCGGTTTGAGCGAGGAATTGGGCACGCTGCTGTACGAGATTGAGCGGACCATGCTGCTGGATATTGAGTTGGCGGTCCGTCCGGGTACCGATCCGCTGGGTTCGCGCGCGAACCTGGACGCTTTCCACGAGGTTGCCGCCGCCTACGGCATGTCGGCGCCGCGTATTAACGCGATGATTTACGCCGGTTCTGACGGCGTGAGCGCGGAGGAGGGCGACCCGGGTGCGCGCCGTTTCCTGCTGTCTTCGGGCGGCGTGAGCTACGTGATGGGCTTCCTCGCCTGGCTTGAGCGTGCCGATGATGAGGAGAAAGGCCTGGCGCTGGGCACGGTGGAACCTGACCCGAACGCGGTGCAGCTGATGACCATGCACGCGGCGAAGGGCCTGGAGTGGGATCACGTGCTTCTGCCGGGTCTGTGCGGTAGCGCGACCGGCGGGCAGACCCCGAACCTGTGGCAGATGTCGGCTAGTACGGCCCTGCCCTGGCCGCTGCGTGGCGACCGCGAGTATCTCCCGTCGATTCTTGAGACTGCGGAGGAGATTACCGCCTTCGAGAAGGCAAAGGACCTGGAAGACTACCTGGGCGAGCATAAGGAAGATGCCGCCGAGCACGCCGGCATGGAGGACCGCCGCCTCATGTACGTGGCGATGACCCGTGCCCGTAACCTGCTGGCGATGAGCGCCTACCGCTGGAAGAGTGCTTCTGTAGCGCCTCAGCCGGTGCAGCCCTTCTGGGAGGAGCTGATGGAGATGCTTTTCAAGTCCCTCTTCGGCATGGGCACGCCCACGGTAGATGCGCCCTCCGTGCGCTTCCAGGAGACCATGGATACCCCCTGGGCGGCGCCGCAGCTGGTGGGTATGGGCCTGTCGTACACGATGCCGAACCCCGCCGATAAACGCAAAAAGGTGCACCTGAACCATGTGCGCCGCTGGGTTGAGCAGCTGGCTGAATCGAAGTACCGCCTGGTTGAGCCGGTGACCCTGGTGCACGGTACGGTCGTGGACCCCTCGAACCTGCCGCCCACCCCCGATGAGGCGGCTCTACTGGAGGACCTCGAACTCTACGTAGATGCTGACGAGCTCACCCCCGAGCAGGCGGAGGCGCGCGCGAACGCCCAGGTACAATACGCCGAGCAGGTGCAACGCTACGCGTGGGCGCTGGTTGAGGTCATGACCCCCGCCCTCGCGCAGGATTGGCAGCTGGCGGCTCCTTCCGTACGAGCACGCACCGTGGCGGAGAACTGCACCCGCCTGAACCTGCCGGTGCCCGAATGGATCATCGAAGCCACCGAGCGGGAGAAATGGCGTGAGACGCAACCGCCTCAGCCCGGTTTCTCGCCCACGGTCGCGGCGGCGCTGCCGATTGAGGTGCGCGGCCAATTCGCCCAGAAGAACTACGAGGACAGGAACCCGAACCTGGGTGCGGTGCTGACCGCCATGTGGCCTTTTGACCCGCTGGAACGCCCCGTAATTTGGCGTTGGGCTTCTGATGACGCTCTCACGCAGGGTACGAAGGAGATGCTTCGCCGCGGCCAGCATGAGCACCTGGAGCGTGAGATTGCGATTAACTCCTCGAGCCGTCGCGAGGCGGTCGAGCGTGCTGCCCTGGCGGTGGAGCTCGCCGTCGGCGCGGGGGAGGATGACCTGCACCAGAGCGGGGATGTAGCGGGGGAGAGCGCAAGCCACCCCGCACCCGCCGCACCTGCTGCAGCCGCGGCACAGGGTGAGTCCGCCATTCCCGAATCCCTGCGCCAGCAGGCGGTGGACTGGGAACGCGAAGCCGACCTGCTTCTGCTCATGATGGGTCAGACTGACCCGGTGCTGCGCGATCAGCTGCCGGGGCACCTGTCCGCATCCACGTTCATTCGCCTGAGCGAGGACCCGCAGGGCACGGTGCATCAGCTGATGCGCCCGGTGCCTCAGCGTCCCTCGCGTGCGGCAACGATTGGTACGGCGGTGCACGCGCTGATTGAGGAGCACTTCGGCGTCGCACCGAGTGCCGACCCGCTGGAGGCACCCGACGCGGAGGATACGGTGGGCGTTGATCTGCCGGGTTCCACTGCCGCCTCCACCGCGCCCGCTGAGCTGCAGGAACAGGACGAGTTCACCTTCGAGGACGCCTACGAGGAGTCCGAGAGCGAACTGGAGACCTCCGTTCAGCGCCTCTGGGAGCGCTTCGCCAACAGCGAGTGGGGTAGCGATGAGTGGAAGGAACGCATCTGGGCGGTCGAGTACCCGGTCGAAACCCACATCGAGGGTCTAAGCCTGCGCGGCCGTATCGACGCGGTGTTCCGCACCGAGGATACGGACGGCGAACGCTGGGTCCTGGTGGACTGGAAGAGCGGTTCCCGCCCGAAGATGTCGACCATGCAGTCTCGACGCTTCCAGCTTGGCCTGTACCGTATCGCGTTCTCCCGCATTATGGGCGTGGACCCGGAGCGTATCAGCACCGTGTTCGTGTACCTGGGCGGCAAGGGCGTTGCGGAGGTGTGGGATTACCAGATTCGCGGCGGCCTGCCCACGGAGGCGCAGCTGGCGAAGGTGATTCGTGAGGCGCGCAAGGGCTAGGTAGCAGGTCTAGACAACATAGGTAGGCGGCGCTCGCGTACTAGCGTGCCCCGCTAGCCTGCGCCGTGCCAGTCTGCGCCGTGTCAGTGGCGTGCTAGCGCTTGCTGCCACCGAATAGAGAAAAGCAGCTCACGTAGGCGTTGCGCCTCGTGAGCTGCTTTTCTGTGCGGACTTTTACGGTTAATGGCAGAGGACGCCTCTTCACCCCACTGCATTAGGGTGATGAGGCGTCCTCAGCCGCTGAAGAACTATAGAGGTACTTCGTGCCCTCGCACGCTCCGGGAAAGAATCGCGCCGAACGACTGCCGCTCTCGCGGCCTCACTCGCGCCGCCGGCGCCCCGTGGGGTTTGCGTGCGTCTTTACTCTCAAACACAACCTCGAAAGTAGCTCTATAGATTTCTGCCATCGGTGATTGGTTGCGCGGTGCATGAATCCGGCTCGGGCCTGACATGACCGGTCAGGGTCCCGTCCAATCTGTCTCCCCAATTTATCGCTGCCACGATATCAGCGCTGGTCAGTGCGCTATGGGGAGTGTGTCCGCTGGTTTTCTCGCGGCACAGCAAAAGTATTCCAGGAGTTTTTGGAAAAATCTACAGGGAAAGTTTTTACCCTAAAATGCACTATTTTGAGCATGGTTCAAGATGAAGTTGAGGCTCTGTGGACTCCCAAAACCAAAAGTTGGTTTTTGTGGGTTTGTGGTGTATTTGCACCCGGGAAATATTGTGAATGGCGTCCTTGGCACACCTTCAAGTCTCAGGCTTAATCTGAGTCATTCATGCACAAAAATGCAAAACTGGTGCTCAAAAGGTGAGGGGAAACACTTAAATAAATTTTGATAAAAGGCCCACTAAGGCCCCTCCACTAGCCCTTATGGGCATAATTTCGTCGGTTTGGCAGACAGTCAGGAGAGCTAGTTTTACTGGGCGCGAGTCAGCGGATATACAACCCAGTAGATACAGTTCAGCCCCGCAGTGCAGTACTGCGGGGCTGAACTGAAAACCTATGCGGCAGGTGGCGCCCTAGTGGGGTAACCTAACGGCTACCCGAGCCAATAGCTACTCAGCCGGGCCGACCAGCGGGCCGACCTCCTCCTGTCCGAGCAGTTCGCCGGAGGCGCGCAGGTCGTCCTGAATGTCCAGGAGCATGGATACAGCGTGGGTTGCGCCGTCGCGGTCGCCGACCTCCACGGTGTGGGTGAGCCACTGGGCGATCGCGAACTCCGCGTAGAAGTTCGCGCGCTGCGCCAGGTAGGCGTCGGGCAGCTGAGGCATCTGCTGGCGGTACACCTCGATGGCCTCGTCGGTGAAGTCGATGTCCTGGCAGGAGTACAGCCACGCGAAGTCCTGCGCGGGGTCGCCCACGTGCACATCGGACCAGCCGGTGACCTCCACGATGCGCGCCGTCGAGGGCGTTACGTGCAGTACAAGGTTCTCGGCACCCATGTCACCGTGGACCACGCGCGGGCGGAACTGCCACATGGGTCCGGGGGAGAGCACGGTACGCCAGTGCGCGAGCAGGTCGGCGGGTACCTTGCCGGTTGCGGCGGCACGCTCGAGCTCGGCGTTCTTGCGCAGGCGAATCTGCTCCGAAGAGTAGGAGGGCAGGTCGGCTTCGTAAATGATGTCTTCGGGCATCACGTGCAGGGTTGCGATGTCCTTGGCGATGATGGACGCCAGGGAGGGGCGGCCCGCCGCAACTTCGCGGCGGCTCAGCTCGGCGAGCTGGTCCACGTCGTAGATGGTGCCGGGGATGTGCGTGTACACGAACACGTTGCCGCCCGCGTAGGGTACGGTGCCGGCAACGGTGGGTACGGCGAAGGGCAGTCGGGCGCGCAGGCCGGGGCTGAACGACTGCAGGATGAGGTGTTCAGCTTCAAGACGCATGCTGGCGTCGGGGCGGCGCGGGGCGCGCACTCGCCAGCGGCGACCGGTGGAGTCGGCGATAATTGCCGAGTCGAAGTCGTCGCTGTCTTCGCGAACCGGTTCAGCGCCGACGGGGTAAATCCCGGGCACTCCGGCGGAGACAATGGCTGCTAGCTGAAGGGGAGATAAAGTCACGGGTTAAGGTTACCAAACCTATGTGTGCCGTTTAGTAGTTTTTAGAATCTTTATGCCAAGTGGTGAAGATACTTGTGGACAAGGCTAAATGTGCTCGTCCGCGTATTCCTGCGCATTTCGTTGCACGCCTAACCGCCCATGCCAGATAGGCAAGCGCCTCACGCCCTGAATGAACGCAACAGCTAAGAAGCCGCGGCGGGGCTGGAGAATGCAGTCTGGGAGAATACAATGGAAGACCGGCTATCACCGCCTCGCGCACCCGCATGCCCGCATACTCACAAGCCCCGCGCGAGCGCATGCCGCCTGCCCGTACCGCCCGCCTTACTGATGGAGCATTATGACCGCCACACCTCAGCAGCCTCAGCATATGATCTCCGCAGACGATATTCTTGCCGGGCTTGACCCGGATCAGCGTGCGGTCGCCACCGAGCTGGACGGCCCCATGCGCGTGCTGGCGGGTGCCGGTACCGGTAAGACCCGCGCGATTACGCACCGCATCGCCTACGGTATTGCAATCGGTCGCTACCAGGGCCCGCGCGTGCTCGCCCTGACCTTCACCCTGCGCGCGGCGGAGGAGATGCGTACCCGCCTGCACCAGCTGGGTGCGCACGGCGTGCAGGCGCGTACTTTCCACTCGGCGGCGCTGCGTCAGCTGGTGTATTTCTGGCCGCAGGTGGTGGGCGGTACCTTCCCGTCCATCGTGCAGAACAAAGCATCGCTCATTACGGAGGCGGCGAACCGTCTGCGCATCAGCACGGACCGTTCCCTGCTGCGTGATTTGGCGTCGCTGATTGAATGGGCGAAGGTTCAGCTGCTCACCCCGGACACCATCATGCAGCGTCTGAGCGAGAAGCAGCTGCCCTCGGCGATTACCCCGCAGAATATGCAGCGAATTTTCCAGGCGTATGAGGACCTCAAGGACGAGCGTAACCTCATCGATTTTGAGGACGTGCTGCTGCTGACCATCGCCATGCTGGAGGAGGACGAGAAGCTCGCCGCGACCGTCCGCAACCAGTACCGCCACTTTGTGGTGGACGAGTACCAGGACGTTTCCCCGCTGCAGCAGCGTCTGCTGGATGTGTGGCTGGGCGGCCGCGACGATATTTGCGTGGTGGGCGATGCTTCCCAGACGATTTACTCTTTTACGGGCGCGACCAGCCGTTACCTGCTGGATTTTCCGCGCCGGTACCGTGGCGCGCATACGGTGAAGTTGACCCGCGACTACCGTTCCCATTCGCAGGTGGTGGAGTTGGCGAACCGTCTGTTGGCGGCGCGTCGTCCGCATCCGGATTCGAGCCCTCACTCGTGGGCGCCGCCGCTGGAACTGATGTCTCAGCGCGGCCCCGGCGTGGATGTGGAGTGGTTCGGCTACGCGGATGATGAGCAGGAGGCCGCCGGCATTGCCGAGGATATCCGCGACCTGATTGAGAAGGACGGCGTGCCGCCTTCGGAGATTGCGGTGCTGTTCCGCACGAACGCGCAGTCGGCGGCGATTGAGTCTGCGCTGGCTACCGCCCATATTCCGTACCAGCTGCGTGGCGCTGAGCGTTTCTTTGAGCGCCCCGAGGTCAAGCAGGCGATGCTTGCCCTGCGCGGTTCGGCGAAGTCCACGGACGGTACCGAAGATGTCACTCGCTACACCCGTGACGTGCTTGGCGGCCTGGGTTTTAAGGAGGAAGGCCCGCTCACTGGCGGTGCTGCCCGCCAGAAGTGGGAGTCCCTCGCCGCCCTGGTGCACATGGTGGACATGATGGCGCAGAACCGCCAGGAGCAACTTCGGGAGCACCGCGCGAACCCGCGCCCGGGCGTACCCGAGCCGCTACCTTTGACCATGCACGAGGTGGTGGCGACCCTGAACCACCGCAGCGAATTCAATGACGCCCCGCAGGTCAATGGTGTAACCCTCGCCTCCCTGCACGCGGCTAAGGGTCTGGAGTGGGAGGCCGTATTCCTGTGTGGTCTGAACGAGGGCCTCATGCCGATTACTTTTGCGACCACCCCGGATGAGGTGGATGAGGAGCGCCGCCTGCTGTACGTGGGCATTACGCGCGCCCGCAAGTACCTGTGGCTGACCTGGACGATGACCCGCACCGTGGGCGGTCGCGGTCAGCGGAAGCGTTCGCGTTTCCTTGATGATATTGATCCGGCGAAGCGCCGCCGCAGGGCTGATAGCCCCGGCTCGTCGTATAGCCAGCGCTCAGCACAGCCCCGCCGTTCGTCGAAGGGAAGAGGAGATTATGGCTCAGCGTTTTAAACGTGAAATTCTGCCCGCCACCGAGGACCGCCCGCAGATTGAGCTGGTCCGCTCGGCGCGCCGCACCCGCACCATCAGCATGCAACGCGACGGGGAGGATGCGCACGGCAACCCCGCCTACCGCCTGCTCATTCCCGCCGCGAGCACGAGCGAAGAGATTGACGAGCATATTGCCCGCCTGCTGCCGCGCATTCAGCGTCGTGCCGCCCGCCGTGAGCGTGCCACGCAACTGACGGTCACGGACGAGTACCTGCGCTCCCGCGCCCTGCACCTGGCGCAGAAGCACCTGCCGGAGCTGGTCGCCTCGGGCAGGCTGGAGAAGCTGTCGATTCGCTGGGTGAGCAACCAGCGTCAGCGCTGGGGCTCGGCAACCTACGCGAACACGCAGATCCGCATCTCCTCGGAGCTACAGGGCGTACCGGAGTACGTGCTGGATTCGGTGATTCACCACGAGCTCTGCCACCTGATTCAGCCGAATCATTCGGCGGCGTTCCGTACCCTGGAGGCGCGCTACCCGCAGCTGTTGCGGGCGCAGGCCTACCTGGAGGGGTACGCGCTGGGGCGCTCGCGTGCTGAGGGTGAGTGCGGCGAAAACAGCGACAGCTAAAAGCCCGCCGATTAAAGCACCGCTGAAAACCTATCAACTAAAACACTCGAGCGGGGGTGGCTTGTACATCTACAAGCCACCCCCGCTCGAGGTATCAGTTATTCACTTCGCTCAGCTTTACTTTTCTTCGGGCGCGTCGCCGAAGCCGCCGTCCAGCAGCTTCTGCAGTTCCGAGTCGAAGTCCACGTCGTCCAGGCTGATTTCGTTCATGCGCGCATCGTATGCGGTGAAGTCTTCCAGCTCGGCGGGGGTGGGCAGGGTCTCCGGGGTGTCCCAGAGGCCGTCGCGCGCCTCGATGCCGTGGGCGTTTTCGTACCAGCGCCAGAACTGCTGTGCCTCACGCACCAGGCGCGGGCGCAGTTCCAGACCGACTAGGTTCTCGAAGACCTGCTCGCTGGGGCCACCGTCGATGCGGCGGCGCGCCATGATTTCGGTCAGCTGCGGTGCCTTGGGTAGGTTGCGGGTCGCGTCCTCGGTGACGACGGATACCCAACCTTCGATGAGCGCGAGCAGACCCTCCAGACGCTGCACCGCCAGTTCCTGGTCTTCGGTGCGCTGGGGGCTGAACATGCCGCCTTCGAAGGCTTCCTGTACGGCGTCGGGGTTGCTCATGTCCACCTGGGATGCGGCGTCCTGCATGCGGTTCATGTCCACGCGGATACCGCGGGCGTAGCGCGCCACGAGCTGAACCAGGTCTTCACGCAGCCAGGGGTTTGCCTTGTGCAGGCGAATCAGCGCGGATTCACGCACGGCAAGATAGAGCAGAACCTCCTGCGGGGGCACCTCGATATTCTCGGCGAGCTGCTGGTAGCCGTTGGGTAGCAGCGCGGAAGAACCGGGCGCGAGGGGGAAGCCCACGTCGGTGGAGGAGTACACCTCGCCGGCGAGCTGCGCGAGCGCCTGCGCCATCTGCGCACCAAAAATCACGGAACCAATGTTGTTCAAGAAGCCGCTGTTGAGGATCTGAGAGATCTCTTCGGGCACGTCTTCGGGTGCGCCGGGCATGACCATGGACTGGGTGACTTCGGCTGCGACCGGCTCGACCATTTCGCGCCAGGAGTCGAAGGAATGCTCAACCCATTCCGCCTTGGACCATGCCTGCACCGGGTGGTTGTGGCGCTCAATGGTGGTCACCGCATCCAGCCAGAGGTCTGCGAGGTTCGCCGCGTCTTCTACGGCACGCTTGAGGTTTTCGGGTACGGAGGGGTCTTCACCCATGGAGGCGAGCATCTGGCGGGTCTGGTTCTTCACGTTGTCCCAGTTCACGCCGCTGGGGCTGTCGGATGCGCCCGCGCCGGAGAACATCGCCTGCACCTGCGCGAACATGCTCTGCATCATGGCGGGGTCAAAGCTCATGCCCATGTTCTTCAGGTCTTCGGGGTCGATGCTGATGCCGAAGGGGTTCTGACCGCCTTCGCCGAAGAGCGCGCCGAAGGGATTCTGTGCATTGTTGGAGGTGCCCTTGCCGCCCTGGCCGGTTGCCCCTGCGGAGGGGTCGAAGCCCTGCTCCTGCATCTTCTTAAGGAATTCTTCGAGGGGGTCGCGCTCGTTGGAGGCGCCGCCGGTGGGGTTCTCAGACATGTGAAGCCTTTCGTAATCCGGGGGTGGGCGCAACTGGCCCGCTCGCTGTCCAGCCTACCGATTTTTGCTGAGAATTTCCCGCGCTATTGCTGTGGAGGCGGGTTAATCAGCTGAGGGCTCACAAGCTTGTCTTTGGGCACGGTTTTTGGGAGCTTTTTCGTGCCGCTGTCACCGCGCGGTGCTGACATACCGTGGCGCGTGTCAGAGCGTCAACGCCCCCTGGATGCTCTATTTTTAGCGGGGTCCCGGTGCCGGTCCGCGTGTTGAAAAGCAGGTTTATCCGGTACTGTAGAAACCATGACTAAGTCCACCCCCGATGCTGAGCAGCAGCCGAACGCCGCCTCCGCGAGCGTGAAGAGTAATGAGAAGGCGGCTAAGCGCCGTTCGCGTTTTGCGCCGCGCCGCGTGAACCTGCGTTCGGTCAGCGCTGTGGCGACGTGCGCCCTGCTGGCTGGTGCTTTTGTTCTGCCCAGCTCCTATGTGAAGGAGGGCCCCGGCCCGCTCTTTGACGTGCTCGGAACCTACCAGGATAAGGACGTCATTGAGATCTCTGGCGCGCCCAGCTATAAGACGTACGGCAAGATGAACATGACCACGGTGTCGGTTTCGGGTGGGCCGTACACGGAGCTGTCCGGCGCGGAGGCGTTCTACGGCTGGTTGGCGTTTGACGGTAACCGCAGCCTCGTGGTGCCGACCGATGCCCTGTACCCGCACGTGAGCCATGAGCAGGCGACGGCGGCGACCGGCGCGCAGATGGCTGATTCGCAGACTCAGGCGAAGGTCGCGGCGATGCGCCAGCTGAAGATGGCGGTGACCGAGAAGGTTCAGGTGCTTTCCACGGTGGAGGGTTCCCCGGCGGCGAGCGCTCTGAAGGCTGATGACCGCATCGTGAAGGTGGGGGAGAAGCAGATTGAGACCCTTACCGATGTTCCGAAGGCGGTGAACGCCTCAAACGGTTCGCCGATTGATGTGACCGTGGAACGTGACGGCAAGCAGCAGACCTTTAAGCTGACCCCGGTTCGTTCGAGTGACGGTAGCCGCTGGATTCTGGGCGCGGGTTTGAAGCAGAGCTATGACCTGCCGGCGCACGTGCAGTACAACCTGGACGGTGTGGGCGGCCCGAGCGCGGGTTTGATGTTGGCGCTGGGCACGGTCGATAAGCTGAGCGAGGGTACCCTGCTCGCCGATGAGGATGCCGGAGGCGACCCGTACCGCAGCTACATTTCGGGTACCGGCACGATTGATGCTGACGGTAAGGTCGGCGCAATTGGCGGTATCAAGTACAAGATTTTGGCGACGGGCCGTTACGGTGCGCGTTATTTCTTGGCGCCGAAGGAGAACTGCGATTCGATTGTGAAGATGCAGGCGCAGGACCCCGACCTGTTCAACTACTATCACGCCGGTCAGGTGCGCGGCACGATGGTGGTTGTGCCGGTGTCGACCCTGGACGAGGCGGTGAAGACGGTGGAGGCGATTAAGTCCGGCACCCCGGATGATTCCCTGCCCCGCTGCGGTTCCTAGAATTTACGTGAGCCGCCTCCTCGGAAAGCGGTTTGCGTCTCCATACGTTCAATGAAAATAGCCCCGGTTCGCTAAGAGCCGGGGCTGTTCTGCGTTGAGAGTTCTGCCCTTCTGCTGTACCTCTGAGATACTTAAAGGCAGTTATTTTCTCTGAACGTATGATGAGCGAGGAATTGTGTCTGAGTCGACCAATAGCACTGCGCATCCCAAGCCGAAGAAGTCAACGCCTAAGCGTCGTGGCCCCTTGCGGGTGACGATTGCTGTGGTGGCGGTGCTCATTGCTGCTTTTGTGGGTGCGTCCCAGGTGTACACGGACTGGCTGTGGTTTGATCAGCTGGGTTATAGCTCCGTGTTCACTACCCAGATTTTGTTGAAGGCTGCCGTGTTTGTGGTGGCTGCCGTGGTGATTGCTGTGCCGCTGTGGGCTTCGATGTCGTACGCGGTCCGTTATGCTGATGTGGCGCCTGCGTCCGAGAAGAAGCCGCAGGAGGCGCCGAACCCGAACCAGAGCGTGCCGACGAGCGGTACGGATGCTGCCGAGCAGATGCTGCGTGACGTGTTTGGTCAGCAGCGTGCTGAGGAGAGCATGCGCCGCTACCACGAGAGCGTGGATAAGGCGCGTAAGGTTCTGCTGATTGTGGTTCCGCTGCTGTTGGGTCTGTTCATCGCTTCGGCGACGATGACTCAGTGGAGCACCGTTGCACTGTTCTTCAACCAGCAGTCCTTCGGTAAGACTGACCCGGAGTTCGGTCTGGATTACGGGTTCTTCCTGTTTGCGTTGCCGTTCTTCCGCATGGTGGTAACTTTGGTGACCTCCGCTGTGGTGCTGTCGGCGCTCGCGGGCGTGTTCATGCACTACTTCTACGGCGGTATTAAGGTGCAGCCGGGCGGTGTGAGTACTACCGTGGCGTTCCGTCGTCACGCTGCGATTGTGGTGGCTGCGTTCTTGCTGACTCGTGCGGTGAGCTTCTGGCTGGATCGTTATTCGTCGACTCAGCAGCAGGTGGGCCGCTGGGCTGGCGCAATGTACACGGACGTGAACTCGTCGATTCCGGTGAACGCTATTTTGGCGATTTCTGCGCTGCTGGTGGCAGTCATGTTTGTGGTGGCGGCTTCGATGAATCGTTGGCGTCTGCCGCTCATTAGCACCGCGATGCTGGTGATTGTTGCTCTGGTCGCTGGTGGCCTGTACCCGTGGATTGTTCAGCGTTTCCAGGTGGTTCCGAATGAGCAGGGTGCCCAGTCGAAGTTTATTCAGCGCAATATTGATGCGACCCGTTACGCGTACGGTCTGGACAAGATTGAGACCACCCCGTATGACGCGACGATTGATACCCGTGCGGGTGCGTTGAGCTCTTCGAGTGCGACCATTGCGAATATTCGTCTGCTGGATCCGAACGTTGTGTCTTCGGCGTTTGCACAGATGCAGCAGTTCCGCCCGTACTACCGTTTTGATTCGCAGCTGGCGGTGGACCGCTATGCGGTGGGTAACACCACGCAGGATACTGTGCTGGCGGCTCGTGAGCTGAACCCGGCGCAGACGAGCGGCGATTCTTGGTATAACCGCCACGTGGTGTACACCCACGGTTACGGTGTGATTGCCGCGTACGGTAACCAGGTGGATTCTGCGGGTAACCCGAAGTTCTTGCAGTCCGGCATTAAGGCGACCGGTACCCTGAGCGAGGATTATGAGCCGCGTATTTACTTTGGCATGAGCTCGCCGGAGTATTCGATTGTGGGCGGTAAGGGCGACACCCTGGAGCTGGACCGTCCGCTCTCTGCTGAGGAAACCAACGCATCCGATGCGAAGTACACTTTCGCCGGTTACGGTGGTCCTCGCGTTGATTCGCTGCTGGCTCGTCTGTCTTACGCGATTAAGTTCCAGTCCTCTGACATTCTGCTTTCGGATGCGGTGCGTGAGGGTTCGCAGATTCTGTACGAACGCAACCCGCTGGATCGTGTGCGTAAGGTGGCACCGTACCTGAGCGTGGATTCTAAGCCGTACCCGGCGATTGTGAATAACCGCGTGCAGTGGATTGTGGATGCTTACACTACGAGCGATCAGTTCCCTTACGCGCAGGGTAGCTCCCAGGATGCGGCAACCGCTGCGGGTGCTCAGCGTTCTAACTCGGTGAACTACATCCGTAACTCGGTGAAGGCTACCGTGGACGCGTATGACGGTTCGGTGACCCTGTACGCGTGGGATGAGGAAGATCCGGTGCTGAAGGCGTGGCAGGGCGTTTTCCCTGGCACGGTGAAGAGCTACCGTGAGATGAACGCTTCGCTGATGAGCCACGTGCGTTACCCGACTGATATGTTCAATATTCAGCGCACCATGCTGAATAAGTACCACGTGACGAACGCGAACAGCTTCTACGCCGGTGATGATGTCTGGTCGATTCCGAATGATCCGACCAATGATCGTAACCAGCCGATTTCGCCCTACTACCTGTCCCTGCAGATGCCCGGTGATTCTCGTGCGCACTTCTCGTTGACGACCACGTTCATTCCTCAGCAGAGCGATTCGAACTCTCGTAACGTGATGTACGGCTTCCTTGCCGCTAATGGTGATGCCGGTACCGGTAAGGACGGCGAGCGTAGCCCCGATTACGGCAAGCTACGTCTGCTGGAGTTGCCGCGTTCTTCGGTGGTTCCCGGCCCGGGTCAGGCTCAGAATATTTTCAACTCTGATGCTGAGGTGTCGAACCAGCTGAACCTGCTGCGCCGCGGTTCGTCTGAGGTTATTAACGGCAATATGCTGACTCTGCCGGTGGGCGGCGGCATGCTGTACGTTCAGCCGGTGTATGTGCAGTCGAGCGGTGACGCTAAGTACCCGCGTCTGCAGCGTGTGCTGGTGAGCTTCGGTGATAAGGTCGGTTTCGCTCCGACTCTGGAGGAGGCGCTGAACCAGGTGTTCGGTGGTTCTTCGGGTGCGAAGCTGGACGGTTCGGCGGCTAGCCCCTCGGCTTCTGCTTCCGGCTCCTCTGGCTCCTCTGGTACTTCGGGTGCTGCGACCGGTGGTTCGTCGGCTTCGCAGTCTTCGGAGCTGAAGCAGGCTCTGACGGATGCCTCGAAGGCGATGACCGATGCTGATGCGGCAATGAAGAAGGGTGACTGGGCCGCCTACGGTGAGGCTCAGAAGCGTCTGGAAGCAGCCGTGAAGAAGGCTCTGGAGGCTGAGGAGGCGCAGAGCGCGGCTTCCGCTAAGGCTTCTGCTTCGGCGGCGCCTAGTGCCTCTGCGGCTCCCAGCGCCTATGCAGCTCCCAGTGCCGCGGCTTCTGCGAGTGCCCCCGCAAGCGCGAAGCCCAGTACCAGTGCCAGCGCTTCGGCTTCTCGCTAAGACTAAGAGGCTAAGCCTAAGAGACAGCGGGGGAGTAGCGCATACCAGATGCTCACGGGTCTAGCGTCCTCGCTCTAGACCCGGAGCCTGCACTGGATGCGGCTCCTACCGGCTAGCTCTAGCGGTCTCTGCGGGAACGTCTCTAAGGAGAATGTCTCTACGGGAACGGGGTGGAAGTGATTCACTTCCACCCCGTTCCTGTATGTTCTACCCCTGGCACTGCCCCGTAGCCCCTATTCCTACCCAACTGCTTTCTACCCAACTGCTTTCTACCCAACAGCCCCTATTTTTGTGTGCTTGGTTACAAATTGCGTTTTTGGCTTGCATGGTCGGTTTGGGGTCTGTATAGTTATATGAGTCGCCGCGGGGTGGAGCAGTTCGGTAGCTCGCCGGGCTCATAACCCGGAGGTCGCAGGTTCAAATCCTGTCCCCGCAACCAGAAAAACCCGGTATCTCAACGAAAAGTCGCTGAGATACCGGGTTTTGTTTTGCCCTGACGAGACCGAATCCCTATGTTATTCCCTACCTTTCAGCCAAACTCAGGCCCGTCGTCGAGGTGGGGGGAGGGGGGACTATCACCCAACATCGAGGACTATCATCCAACGCCCCTTCGGGGCGTATGACTATCTTCGCTCGTGCATGATCTCGTGGGAGGGAGGTTGCAGAGGAGGATTTTCACCGCCTAATCGGCGTTGATACCGGCTGTTTACCGCCTGAAAATGCAAAAGCGGTATAGCATTTTCCCTCGTATCTCAACCGAATCCCAACCCTTTACCGCCTTCACCGCCTAAAACCGAAAACTTTTATATATACACACGCATATGTAGGAAGATGAACACTCGCGTGTACACTTTTTAGAAATTAGGCGGTAGAGGCGGCAACACACCATGTTTTGACTGATATACCAACGTTTTCGATATACCGCTTAGCCTCAAACAGGCGGTAACTAAGCGGTGAAAGAGTAGCGTCCCGCATAGTGGTGTAACCGTGTGGTGGTCGGCTCGTTTGATATGG
>ERZ772961.67-NODE-67-length-54765-cov-12.041674_pt1 | contig 54765 bp, 42 predicted proteins | sample MGYA00580677_ERZ772961 | MGnify/ENA primary metagenome ERZ772961 (study PRJEB29015, sample SAMEA2738088) | human oral metagenome | biome: human oral; feature: human-associated habitat; material: saliva | place: China | collected 2227 ... | reverse complement strand
GGTCGCTGATCAGCCCGTCTTCAAGGTCGCTACCTCGGTGCTGAACCTCAAGGAGAAGCAACTTGCGCTGAACGAGGAAGCGCTACCGAAGGAGCGAGCTGCGTATATCGCCTCCATTCTCAAAGAATGCCATTCAGATCAGGACACCATCATCGCCGCTTCGCCGAGCTTCACCCTCGTAAAGAACACGGGCACTCATAGTAAGCGTGATGTCGGCTACATGTATAGCTATCAGCTTAACTTCGACTCAGGGCGCTGGGTCTGCATAGTCCTTGATGCCGCAACGGAGCGTGTGCCGACGATGGATGGAGTGTGTGGATTTCTACGGAGGATCTATGTGATCAAGCGGAGGAATCGCGTGATCGTCAAGGATTCTTTCGGGGATATCGCCATCGTCTATGTCCTACAAGGGCGAGATAGCAAAGCTCCTTTCAGCCACACCTCCGCTTGGAGACCCGCCGACATCTCCGCTATGATTTCGACAGCGTACTATATCCAGGGGGAGTTCGATCCCAAGAGCCATGCCGTAGCGACTGGGAGGTATGTAAAGTAAATCCACTAAGCTATGAAGAAGCTATTCACCATCGTCCTCTGCTGCCTCTGCGCTCAGATCACGCTGCTCTCGCAGGTCATATACTCGGGGCGGGCCATCTCGTCCGAAGACAAGACGCCGATTCCCCTGGCCAACATCGTCCTCTTAGCGCAAGACTCCTCCTTCATCGCTGGCGGGGTCACCGACGAGCTCGGGCGCTATTAAAGGTTTGCTATGTTGATGTTATAAAGGTATATAGAAAGGGAAATGATAACTATCCAGATCCTCGATGTCCACATTCTATAGATACAGAACTTAGATTATAGATCACGATGATATCTGCAAAGAGAATTTCTATGATTGTGTGCTTTCTTTGGGTGCTTATTTTTAATAGTGCCGTCCTGCACGCTCAAGATAGCGTTGTGATAAGCGCACGTATTGTAAACGCTCAAGCACAGCCTGTAGAAAGAGCGTCCATTAGTCTTTATCGCCAGGCTGATCAAACGCTGCTAGGGCGGACAATTAGCGATAGTACAGGGCAATTTGTATTAAAGTTGCCTTCGGAGTGCTTTGTGCCTTTTCGCCTTAAGGTCAGCTGCATTGGCTACCAAACACTGGAGGGCGCCTATCATCAGACGGAGCTCGGTACGCTGATGCTCCGCGATGATGTGCACCAGCTTCAGGAGGTCGAGGTCAACGCAAGTATGGTCCGGGAATTTTCTTCACATAGTACCTATAGGATTGATTTGAAGAAGGCAAAGCTTTTCTCCAACTTCCTTGAGTCCTTAACTCTTATCCCAGCTCTTAGCTTAGATACAAGCCGAGAACTTAAGGCAACGAATGGGGGAGAAGTCATTATCCTGATCAATGGCGTAAAGTCTACACAGACGGCCCTTGCTGCGCTGGCAGCGGAAGATGTCAAGAGCATTGAGCTTTATGATACTCCTCCGGCGCGCTTCGCTACTGCAGGTATCGGCGCGCTAATCAATGTCATCACCAAAGAGAAGATACGAGGAGGAAACTTATATATAGAGGCCAATGATGCGGTAACAGCCTGGGATGGGAAAAATCGCTTGGGGATTAACTACACCATCGATCGGCTGCGCCTGAATGCTACATACAGCAATATTTATTGGCGCTATAAAGCCAGCGAAGATGAAGAAATCCGCTATCGTTTCTTAGGACAAGATTACTATCAGAGGAAGACCGGTATCGTAGCTCCAGGTGGACGAGATAACAATGAGTTGCAACTAAGCTGCAGCTATAGTGTTCCCAAGAATTATCTACTTAGCTCATCGCTCCTGCTGCATCACTATCGACAGGACCTTCGGACAGATCAGATCGTCTCTGACGGAAGTCTCTCCGGAAGCAAAATCAGCAAAGGGAATGGCAATAGATATACAATGTATGCTGTGGATCTTTATGGTGAAAAGATATTGGCAAAGGAACATTCGCTGCTGTGCAATCTACACTACACGGATTACACAACAAAGGTCGATGCCTACTACAACGCTCTCAGCTATCAAAAGCAAACAGATATGGACGGGCATAAGAAGTCCTTTATCGCTGATGCACAATATCGCTACTCTTCCCAAATGTTTAGTGCTTCGATCGGAGCTAAAGGTCTTTTTGAGTACAATGCACAGCAGCTCCTTCTTCCTCAAAACAAACTAATCGAATCATTCCGTAGGAACATACGCGGCTATGGTGATATCTCGTGGATGAAAGGTGCATTCAGGCATCAAGCAATACTTGGGCTCGAGTATAACAGTTCTCGTAGCCCTCAGCTAGATCAATCGTTCGAAAGCCTACACTTCACGCCGCTGCTGCGTAGCACGTGGGTGATCAGGGCGGGGACATCACTGAGCCTTTCGTATCAACACCGTGTCACAGCTCCTACAATATCAATGCTGAGCAATACACCTATTCCTAACGCTCCGCACTATGTGTATATAGGCAATCCGAAGCTTACTCCGTCAGCTGGACACAATCTATCCCTTTCCTTTAATATGCGCACGTCGTACGTCTCGGGACAGGTAAGCCTTTTCTACTCCCATACGAGTAATGCGATCGTACCTTATCTGGAGGAGCGAAGTGAATACATCGTCAAATCATATAAAAACATTGGTTCTAAAGCGCTCTTGGGAGGTATCGGGAAGGTAAACGTAATGCCTTGGGGAGATCCACGCCTAGTACTTACATTAGAGGGGGATCTGTACCAGCAAGCATTCTATATAAAGCCCGAAAACAGCTTTAATTTATCGGGGCGTCTCTTTGCAACTCTTAACCTGAACACAACGCACTGGGTGGGATTTCTTTCCTTCCAAAGTCGCCGGAAGATATTAGATGGACAGTTTATCATTCATAGTCCAGCCTATAATGCAGCTGAGCTGTGCTACCGTCTGAACCCTGCGATTATGTTTGGAGTAGGAGGAAAATACTTATTTATGGAAACCGATGGCTATGGCAATTCAACGGATCGGTCTGCAATCCTTTCTTCTAACAGCTGGCAAGTTACTCCGACCCTGATGAATACAATCTACCTAAAGCTCAGTATCCAGCTAAATATGGGACGAAAGGCTCAAGAGCAAAGACCCAAAGCAAACAACCGCGACACCGACTCCGGACTGCTGACGCTATGATCGTAAAGACGCGCCCAGAGCTTGTATTGCAACAAGAAGAACAGCAGCGAGGGCCAGCGCTTTTAGCTCTCACCGTATGAGCCATAAACATACAAAGCGCCACGGGCTCGGCAGCCGATGCTACCGAGCCCGTGGGCGCTTTGGTGAGAGGGGTGAAGGGCGGGGCTACGCTTCGTCTTCGATGAACTGATCCACGAAGAGCGACGTGCCGTCCCACACCGCAAACGAATTGTACTGGAGCCAGTCGCCGAGGATGACGATACGCTTGTCGCCACGCAGCGCCAGGTCGATCAAGAGGTGACGATGCCCGAAGAGGTAGTAGTCGATCTCGGGGTGCTCGGCAGCATAGGCCTTGGTCCAGCGCACCAGCCACTCCTTCTCGACGTCGAAGTAATCATTCTGATAGGCGTGGGGCACCTCGCCGAGGGTAGCACGCTTGAGGCCTTTCTTTCGGCTACGCAGCGAGCAGGAGAGAGCGAAGCCTACCGTCCAGCGTGGGTGGACAGCGGCATAGAGCACCTGCGCCAGACGACAGCGGAAGAGGCGGTAGAGGAACTTATCCATGCGGCGGTAGCCACAGTACTCCTCGTCGCCATGCGCCAGACGGAAGGTCTTGCCATCGAGCTCGATAACCTCGGCGTGGTGGTGGACCTGCGCCCCCAGCTCCGTCTGCATGTAGTCGGCGAACCACACATCGTGGTTGCCCGCGAAGAAGTGGATCTCGATACCACGGTCGCTCATCTCAGCGACTTGCCCGAGGAAGCGCACGTGCCCACGGGGGACGACCGCACGGTACTCAAACCAGTAGTCGAACATATCCCCAAGGAAGTAGACCGCACGCGCCTCATCCTCGATGCTTCGCAGCCAGCGCACTAGGCGCTGCTCTACGGCACGAGGATCGGCATGATAGCCCGAGCCGAGGTGGGCATCGCTGGTGAAAAAGACCTTCTTGCGCTCGCTCATCGCTACTAAAGGAAGCCTAACTCCAGCATCGCCTCTTCGCTCATCATATCCTTGTTCCACTCAGGCTCGAAGGTGAGCTGTATCTCGACACCCGTGACGCCCTCGACGTCCTCGACCTTCATACGCACGTCCTCGAGGATGAAGTCGGCGGCGGGACAGTTGGGTGCCGTGAGGGTCATCGTGATGGTGACGAACTTCTCATCGGTGAGCTCCACGCAGTAGATCAGCCCGAGGTCGTAGACATTCACGGGGATCTCGGGGTCGTAGACGGTGCGTAGTGCAGCTACTATATCTTCCTCTATACGGAGGTATTCGTTCTCTAATTCTTCTGCCATAAAATATCGTTGAGAGGGGAGGGTAATGCTCCCCCTTGGGGTGAATAAATAACGTAGGGAGCCCGACGCCCTTGGCCCTTGCTACAGCTGTAGCGTGCGGTCACAGGCCGCCGCGACGTCAGGATGGTGGGTGATGAAGATGATAAGGCGATCGGAGGCGTGCTCACGGAGGTTCTTGAGGAACTGTGCTTCCGTCGCTTGGTCAAGCGCCGAGGTAGCTTCGTCGAGGAGGAGGATACGCCCAGGACGAAGGAGCGCGCGGGCGATAGCGATACGCTGTGCCTGCCCTTCGGAGAGGCCCAGCCCACGCTCACCGATGGTCGTATCAAGGCCCTTCGGTAGGTCAAGCACGAAGTCCGCGATAGCCAGATGCAGCACCTTATGCAGGTCGGCCTCCGTAGCGAACTCATCGCCGAGGAGGAGATTCTCACGGATCGTCCCGCTGAAGAGCGAGCCGCCCTGCGGGACGTAGACGAAGTTCGAGCGCGTCGTCTCGCTCACCACATAGCTGCTGCCACCGGAGTAGAGGCGGATAGCCCCCTCGACAGGCGAGACAAGCCCGAGCAGTAGACGCAGGAGCGTGGTCTTACCAGCGCCCGTACGCCCCATAAGCGCCACCATCTCGCCCGTCGAAGCCTCGAGGGAGAAGTGGCGGTAGATCCACTCTTCGCCGTCGGGATAGTGGAAGCCCATATCCTCGACAGCGAGGCGGATAGGGCTAGTGAGCTGGACACTGCGACCGATCTGCTCGGTCTTGAACTCGAGGAGATGCGCCAGACGATCCAGCGAGCTCTTCGCAGAGATAAGTGTCGGCAGGAGGCTGATAAGCGTCGTCAGCGGACTCTGGATACGTGCCACGAGCTGGAGGAACGACGTCATAAGCCCGAAGGAGATCGTGCCACCATACAGCCCGCGAGCACTCCAGAGGAAGGCCACGAGGTAGCCACACGAGAAGGCTCCCTGCATGATGAGGTTCGCGAAGACCGAGACGAAGGTCTGGCGCTTCACCGCACCGAGGTACTGCCCTTGGCGCATCGCCAGATGGTCGATGGAGGAGGCTTGGTGCTCGAAGGTACGGATGACGGTCTGGTTCAGCAGCGACTCCTGGATGTGCGCCGTGATCTCGCTCTCCGACTGCTTCATCTCATCGGTGTAGCGACGCATACGCTTGTAGTAGACCTTGCTGAAGACTGCGAGCAGCGGCATCCCCACACCGAGGATAAGGGCCAGCGGTGGGCTGAAGTAATACAGGAGACAGAGAGCGCCGACGAGCTGTGCTAAGGCGATGAGAGCCGACGGCAGGGACGTGACGAAGAGGGCGACGAGGCTGTCGGTGTCCTTGAGCATGCGCACGACCATATCACCGCTGTGCATCTGCCCGAGGTGCGACCAGCGCGTGTAGAGCAGGTGTGCAAAGACCTTCGACTGCACGGCATTGCTCATGCGTGCAGCGGTATAGTTCGAGAGACGGACGGTGATGACTCGGCAGAGGACCTGCAGAGCGAGTGTGAGGATGAGCGCTACCGAATAGGTGTGTATGGAGCCACCGCGCTGGTGTGCGGCGATATCAATGACACACTTCGATAGCCAGATGAAGATCAGGTTGGTGGAGACGGTCCCCAAGCCAAAGAGGAGGATCAGCAGGATGCCCCACTTATGCCCTCTAAGTATGAAGCGTACCAGGTCGATCATCTCCGCCGACGGATCATAAGCATGAGATGCCCAAAGACAGAGCCCCAGATGATGCGCGAGGCATGGGTCGGCGTGATGGCGTAGAGGCGACGTGAGCGGCGCATCTTGAAGCGGAACTTACGCCAGTTGGTCACCCACTTATTCTGCGCCTTGATAGGGCGCTGGGCGAAGCCGAAGTTCCCACTATGCATCACGTCACGGATGATCTGCTCAGTGTGCGGATCGTCCTGAAGAAGCAGCGGGAAGGGGAAGATCTCCGGTGAGACACGCAGGTAGCGGATAGCGGCCTGCGCGAAGAGCTGCATCGGGTAGAGGATATCGAGATCCTTCGCCATGCTGAGGATCTTCTCTTCGTCGAGCTGGCCCTTGAGCTTAGTCATCATCAGCAGCCAGTCGCTGTACTGACGGAAGCCAACACCCCAGTGAAGCCAATGGAAGAAGAGATGGATGAAGATATAGACGACATTCAGCTCGTGGGGGAGCGTCTTGATGGTGTAGTCCCCATGGTGCTGGGTGATGAGGCTCCCACTGCTGATAGCCTCTTGGACGAGGGCATCGAAGCGTCTATTGTGGCGCTTGTGGTCGAAGAAGACGGCACGAGCGTGGTTCTCCACGATGGTACGGCCGTAGGTGAAGGCCGTATGGCCATAGCGCACCTCGGAGTCGTCGTGGAGCTTGTGACCGGCCTTGCGCAGGAGCTCATTGCCCCGCTCGTAGTCGGCATCCGAATGGAAGAGGATATCCAAGTCGCCTCCAGAGCGGAGTGTGGCATCGGGATAGAAGCAGCCAAGACTCAGCCCCTTGAGTAAGATGAAGGGCAGGCCTGCGGCTTCGTAGGTCTTCTGTAGCTGGCCTAAGGCTTTGGTTAGATAGGCATTGCCCCGCCGTGTGAGCTCGATCTCCGAGAAGATCATCAGGCGCATGTCGCGGTTGGGCAGGGCTTCCTTCGGCAGGGTAAGTATACGGTCCCCGACGAAGGCCGGCACTGCATGCGATGCTGCTAAGCGGTGGATCCTACGCCACGACGCCTCCTCCAGACCCGTGAAGTCACGAGCCTCGGGAAGCTCTGAGTGTAGGGCACAGCTCAGGAGCTTGAGGAATAGCTCCTCATCATGCGAGAGCGGGGCTATTTGGCTCAACAGATGATCCCGGCCTCTTTGAGCATTTGCGAAAGGAGCTCGACGTCTGCACGTGCCTGCTCCTGGCTCACTTCATAGCGGTCGGTGAGTAGCTCGACCCAGTCCTCAAGGGTGAAGTCGCGCTCACGCACGCTCTCGATGAGGTAGGCTGCACTATCGTTGAGGCTCACCGCCTGCGTGTAGTCCAAGCTATCTCCCGAGCCTGCGATCATGATGTACTCATCCGCAATCTTACGTAGAGAGATGTGGTCTTTAATTCTCATTATCTGTGATACGTTTGTCGTTTAGTCGTCTGTAGGGGTGGCTAATCCCAGTCCTCATCCCAGTCGAAGAGGTCGAGATCCTCAGGCATATCCTCGGCGAACTGATCCAGATCGCGGCGGTCCTTCTTCGTAGGACGTCCGAGACCCTTGGCCCGATCGACGAAGCCCGAGATACGCTGCAGCTCGAGCAGCTCATACTGTGCGGCGGGCGTGACGTTCTCCATGAACTCAGGCACACGCTTAGCACCGACACGACTCGAGAGGAGCTCTACCACCCGAAAGGAGTATTCGACCGGCGGCTTGCGCACCGAGACGATGTCACCTCGCTGGAGGGTACGTGAGGGCTTGACAGTCACTCCGCCGATGCTGACGCGACCTTTCTTGCACGCGTCTGTGGCCAGCGAACGGGTCTTAAATATGCGGACTGCCCATAGCCACTTATCGACGCGTACTTCTCCCATGCTTTGTCGTATATAATTACAGCAAAGATATGTATTCTCTTTGAAGAAGTAGCATAAGCAGCGCCCTCCCCGCGTTCTATCGCGTGCGCACGCGCCCAGTCCCTTATATATAATAGGTATAGGCTACGGCATGAGGGCGTAGGCGTCCTCGTAGTGCTGATAGAAGAGCTTCCAGTCAGCACAGCGCGCCAGCTCGTAGGCTTTCTTACGCTGGGCCTTCTGCTCGTCGGGTGTCAGTGCAAGCTGCTCGCCGATGAGGCGGGAGATCGCCTCGATGGTCTCGGGGATATTGGTATCCGTGCGCTCGACGATATGCACGGGCTTGTGAGGGGCGGAGGCGAAGGGCTTCTTCGTCTGCTCTTCCTCAGCCCACAGGCCGAAGCCCGCCAGCGTCGTCGTGATCGTAGGCACGCCATAGCGCACACTCTCCAGCGGCGTATAGCCCCAGGGCTCGTAGTAGCTGGGGTAGATGGTCAGGTCCATACCCACGAGGAGGTCGTAGTAGCTCTGGTCAAGGATGCCATCGAGCCCATTGAGGTAGCAGGGCACGAAGACGACCTTCACACGGCGGTCGGTGCGGTCGAGGCCACGATGACGGATGTGGCAGACGGCACGGTCATGCTCGGTATTATACAGCCAGTGGCTGAGCATGGGATACTGTAGGGGGCTCTCCTGCTCGTCCTGCGGATGTGAGAGGAGGTACTGCAGGTCGGCACGGGGGCCTGCCTGCCATGCGGGCACGAGGAGGAAGGCCACGATGTCGCGGTCACCCGTATAGCTCTCGGCGAGGTGATGCAGGGACTCGATGAAGAGGTCGATCCCCTTATTGCGGTACTCATAGCGCCCGCCGAGAGAGATGAAGAAGGAGCGTGCAGGATCGATGTGCTGCCCGTAGAGGCGCGAAGCCACGGCACCGAGGAGACGGCGCGACTTACGGCGCTTCGAGAGCATGGGGGCAGCGAGGGGGGAGGTCCCGACGTGGAAGCCATTGGGCAAGACGACGGGTTCGCGCCCGAGGAGCTGCTTGGCTTCGCGGGCGGTGAGCTTGCTGACGGTAGCGAAGACGTCGGTCTTGTGCGCGGCGAGCTTCTCTACCTCGTGCTTAGCTTCGACCCCCAGCTCGCGTGCCATCTGGTCGCCATCGTAGGCATCCATATAGGTGTAGAGCTCCTTGTCATTCCCTGCGATAGAGCGGCCGACAGTCGTAGCATGGGTGATGAAGAGCGTGCGGACGCTGGGGGCTTGCTGTCGCAGGTAGAGGAGACCCATGGCGGTCTGCCACTCGTTGAAGATAGCAATGGTGCGCTCATCGCTGCGCCAGGCGGCGATGCTGGCCATGAGGCGCGCGGCAGCGATACTGAAGAGACTGCTCTCGTCATAGTCTCCATAGCCCTTGTCGCTCTCGAGGCCATAGGCCTTCCACAGCTCGAAGTAGAGATCATCCTTCTCCCGCCACAGAGGCTTGAAGTCCACGAGGAGTACGGGGGGCTCACCCTCGATACCCCAGCGGCCTGCTACGACACGCAGACCGAGGCTCGGGAGGACCTCTCGCAGCCAGCCTTGGAGCTCGGGGATCTCTCCGGGGGTGAAGTCAAGGGGCAGCGCCGCACCTTCGTCGGCGAGGAGTGGCCCGATAAAGCATACCTGTGCGGGGTGGTGCTGGGTCATCACATCTGCACGTGAGGAGAGGACGGTATAGATCCCTCCCATCTTATTGCAGACTTCCCAACTGGTCTCGAGGATCATAATCGTAGTACAGTGAAGGTAATGAATGTATCTTGCCGTGAGGTCCCAGCCAGCCAGGCTGTAACCTTTGTCTCAAAGTTAAGCATTCGCCCCCAAATTACCACATCTCCTTTTATATTCCCCATACTAAGTATAGAATCTCCATATAGCAAAAAAGCCCATACCACAACAGCATGAGCCCTACATAGAGAAGCAGAGGACAAGCAAACGCTATTTAATCATGATCATAGACATCCCCAAAGGACGGTTCAATAAAAACCACCTGAAAAACATGCTCCACTTGCAGCCCGATAAACACGCGATTATCCCCTGAGGCTCGGAAGACATGTAACTCCTTCACATCCTGAGTAAAGGAAACAGGTAGGTCTGGTTTAATTTTTTCTCGTGGTATCTTCTCTAAACCATAGCCGTGACGCTTATCCTGCCGTATTTGCTTCCAACCAAGCCGACCGAGCATAGATAGACGCTCAAGAAACCCCACAAGAAACTTAGCATCATCACACTTCTTAAGTAAATCTATCCTCAAGTGCTTGAAGCAAAACAATGGGGTATCATTTTCTTTTGAGGGCAAACTTACTGAAGGAGTTACAAGTTGAGTAGACTTTATTCTACCTCTCTTTGACATACTAGGTTAGCTTATTCTTAAAGAAGTCGCGAAGAGTCTCCTTTGGAATAACACTTCCAGGGGCTGTTGGCACACTTCGCCATGGAGCTTCTTTATGTGTCATATTCATTAACCCAATCGCAGAGTAAACAGAATAAGCTTTATAAACCTCCTGAAAAAGCTCCTCTTCTTCTGGTTTTAACATCAATACCTCATCACCAGTAGATTCCAATGGAGCGGCTCCAAAGCTAGCGTAATGATTATAGACAGAGGGGACAACAGGACCATACATCCAAGCCTCGATATCTTCCTCAAAAAGGGGAGACTGAAAGGCCGCAAGATTGAACCCTTGTACATAATACAAGAGCTTCTGTAACTTGAGGTTCGTAATACTATCTCCCTGATCTTTATCAGTCAGGGCTATCAGTTTATCTGCAATCTGTAATACAGGATAGGGCATAATCACAGGAATTTCTCCCTACAAATGTAGGAAAACTCATTCTATCTATAGTATCCCCCCAAGCAAATATGATGCCTCACTCTAAACTAGGGAGACCTATCAAAAGGCTCTGCTGTTATGAGACCATTGCGCAAGACCACCTCTTCACAGCTTGCACTTTTCTCCTTCAAACTTCTCAGCCTAAAGACTCCGATTTTCGAGAGAAGAAGGAGGTGGTCTTGCGCAATGGTCCCATATATCATATATAAGGTATATGGGTATATGGGTACATGGGTAGAGTTATATAGGATGGCGAAGAAAGCTATATAGCTTTGGACTGATTCCTCTATAGCTTTGCGAAGTGACCTATATTAGGTTGTTGCTCCGCGTAGGGATAAAAGTTGTGGATGAGTGGCAGATAAGTTTGGACTACGTACGTGGATCTAATATCTACGTACGTGGATATTTAGATTGACGTACCTGGTCTTTAAGACTACGCGCATAGATAGAAGAATACCACTATGGGAAGGCGCTTTTTTCTCCACGAGAATGGCACTTTTCCCTCCGTTGGATAAGAGGGAATACTCGCGATAAGGCGAAGGGCTTGCGTATCTCTTCGGAGAGGCATATCGGGGAGCTGGGCGTACGATGCCTTATCACAATAAATAGAGGGTAGGAGTCTATGCAACAGTCTAATTATAGTCCACAAATTTGATTATCAAATTTGCAGAGGGAAAAGTACAAACCTATAGTTAGCTAGTCGATGGACAAAGCAATATAGGTCAACGCGCGAAGTAATATAGGTTACTACCATCGACCTATATAGGTGCACGGCTTGCATGACGCGCTCAAAGGTGTCTTCACTCGGGCAACCATTGGATACTCAAGTAGCGGTTTGAACTCTTTCCCACGGAAGCGGCATAGCTGGTACATGTCGCTATAATCCTCTCCTCCACAAAGGTAGGTGATGAGTGCGACCATGAGGATATCGCTGAGTTTGTGCTTGCAACATCCGACGACGCGAGGGTCATGGACGGAAGAAAAGTAAGGGGCGGTTTCCTTTGTATGTGAGTATTTGTGTGAAGAGAACACTACTGAAGCCGATTTTGATGTGGGAGCCTTGGGAGCCGCCCAGCTACATTCGGGCAAGCCCACCAAAAGCCTTACCTTTGTACCCAATAGCTGGTGCCAGAGAGACGCTACCATGACAAGCTCCCCCTCTGACTACTAACTGAAACCGACTTAATGAAACTTCATCATAGCAGACAGCGTGCGCTCCTGCTATTGTGCCTCCTGCTCCTTCCTCTTACCAAGGCTTGGGCTGCTGGGCATATTGACAGTATCCACGTCCTCGAGGGCGTGGTCGTCACGGAGCGCTTGATCCCGAAGGATGTCATACCCGCACAAGTCTTGGGCGGGCGCGACCTCCAGCGCCTTAGTGCCGTGAGCGTAGCTGACGCCTTACGCTACTTCGCCGGCGTCCAGATCAAGGACTACGGCGGCATCGGGGGGCTGAAGACGGTGAACGTGCGCAGCATGGGTTCCCAGCACGTGGGCGTCTTCTATGATGGCCTGCAGCTGGGCAATGCGCAGAACGGGCAGATAGACCTCGGGCGCTTCTCCCTCGACAATATGGAGACCGTCTCCATATATAATGGTCAGCGTAGCACCATCCTCCAGCCTGCGAAGAGCTTCTCCTCGGCAGCCGCACTCTACATGACGACGCGTCGCCCCACCTTCGCCACCCAGCGTAAGACCAACCTCAAGGCCGCTCTCAAGGCAGGCTCCTTCTCCACTATCAATCCCTCCCTCCTCTACGAGCAGCGCCTCTCCCCCACCCTCGACCTGTCGATGAGTGGCGAATACCTCTATACCTCGGGGCGCTACCGCTTCACCTACAAGAAGAAGGACGGCTACGACACGACGTCCGTTCGTCACAACGGCGACGTGCACTCCCTGCGCCTCGAGACGGGGCTCTTCGGACGACTTGACGAAGGTGAGTGGCGCGCCAAGGCTTATCTCTATCGCTCGGAGCGTGGCTACCCCGGAGCCTTCGTGCGCGAAGAGCCGGGGAAGTTCAAGCATGAGGACCGTCAGTGGGATACCGACGTGATGGCGCAGGGCACACTGCGCAAGACCTTTGGGCAGTACACCCTGCTGGCGAATGCGAAGTACGCCTACGACTACCTCCACTACCTCTCCGACCCACGGCTGGATGTGACGACGATGTACGTCAATAACCACTACCACCAGCACGAAGGCTACCTCTCCACCGCCCACCAGCTCAGCCTCGGCGACGACTGGCGCGTGGCACTGGCCTCCGATGCGCAGTACAATAGCCTCACGGCCGACCTCTACGCCTTCGCCTACCCCACCCGCCTCACACTCCTCACCGCAGCGGCTGCCGACTACAGCCACGGCGGACTGAAGGCACAGGCCAGCCTCCTGCACACCTACGTCCACGACTGGACGAAGGCCAAGGACGGCCAAGCCCCCGAGAAGAGCGAGTGGACACCCACCCTCATCGCCAGCTACAAGCCCCTGAGTCAGCACGACCTCAGCCTGCGTGGCTTCTACAAGCGGATCTTCCGCATGCCGACCTTCAACGACCTGTACTATACCTTCATCGGGAATAAGTACCTCCGCCCCGAGTACACCACACAGTACGACCTCGGCGTGGTCTACACAAAGGCCTTCCAGCGCGGAGCTCTGCGCCGCATGGAGGTGCAGGCAGATGGCTATCTGAACTATGTCGATGACAAGATCATCGCCATGCCGACCTCGAACCAGTTCCAGTGGACGATGGTCAACCTCGGGCACGTCCGCATCCGCGGTATCGACCTCGCCCTCGAGACGCAGTGGCTGCTGGGTGCCGTCACCGCCTCGACACGTCTCACCTACACCTATCAGAAGGCCCAAGACCTCACCGATCCCTCCGACAGCTACTATGGAGGGCAGATACCCTATATCCCTTGGCACAGCGGATCAGCCATCGTCACCCTCGGCTGGCGTGGCTGGGAGCTGAACTACAGCTTCATCTACACGGGCGAGCGCTATGATGCCAGTGCCAACATCCGCGAGAACTATATCCGCCCCTGGTATACCAGCGACCTTACACTATCTCGCCCCTTCTCTCTCCGCGGCCACAGCCTACGACTGACGGCAGAAGTAAGCAACATCTTCGACCAGCAGTACGAGGTCGTGCGCTCCTATCCTATGCCTGGCGCCCACGCCAAGATCAAGATCGAATACACACTATGAGAGTCTTACGCATCCAACACCTCCTACTGAGCCTCCTCGCTGGGGCAACAGTCCTTCTCTCCTCCTGTCGCAAGGAGGATGAGATCATCCCCTCTACCGAAGAGCAAGGGGGGAAGCCAGAACCTGCTGGCCCGATTAAGGGCTTCTTCCTCCTCAACGAGGCGAACATGGGCTCCAATAAGTCCACCCTCGACTACTACGACTACGAGACCGGTAAGTACACCCGCAATATCTATGCGGAGCGCAATCCCGGAGTCGTCAAGGAGCTCGGTGATGTAGGTAACGACCTACAGATCTATGGCAACCGCCTCTATGCCGTCATCAACGTCTCCCACCTCATCGAGGTCATGGACGTACGCACCGCCAAGCACATCGGCAAGATCTCCATCCCCAACTGCCGCTACATCGTCTTCAAGGATGGCTTTGCCTATGTCAGCTCCTACGCTGGCCCCGTCCAGATCGATCCCAACGCGCGCCTCGGCTACGTAGCGAAGGTCGATACCGCTACCCTCCAGGTCGTAGCTGAGTGCCCCGTAGGCTATCAGCCCGACGAGCTCGTCATCTCTGGAGATAAGCTCTATGTAGCGAACTCCGGTGGCTACCGCGTACCCAACTACGACAAGACCATCTCGATCATCGATCTGAAGACCTTCACCGAGGTGAAGAAGGTCGACGTCGCCATCAACCTCCACCGTCTCGAGCTGGATAACTACGGGAAGATCTGGGTATCCTCCCGCGGTGACTACTACAAGGTGCCCTCAAAGATCTTCGTCTTCGACCCCAAGACCGAGCAGGTCACCAAGACACTTGACGTCTCTTGCTCCAACATGACGCTCGCCGGTGACTCCCTCTTCGTCTACAGCACCGAATGGAGCTACATCACGGGGGCAAACACGATCAGCTACACCGTCATCGACACCAAGAGTCAGGAGGTCATCGACCGAAACTTCATCAAGGATGGCACGGAGAAGGATATCAAGATCCCCTACGGCATCGCTGTCAATAGAGAGCAGGGAGAGTTCTACGTCACCGACGCTAAGAACTATGTGACTCCGGGGCGCCTCCACTGCTACGACCTCAAGACTGGTACACGCAAGTGGACCGTCAAGACGGGCGATATCCCCGCGCACTTCGCCTTCACCCGATACGAACTCCAGCCCCTCAAACCCTCAACTCCACAACAGTAATGAAACCTCATATCCAGCGCGCCTTCACGGCACTCGCCCTCGTCGCCTCGCTCTCCTTCGCAGCATGTAAGAGCGATACCCCGACGCCTACACCTACCCCCACGCCGCAGCCACAGCCGGTCTTCCCCAAGCCCGACGTCAATCCCAATGCGACGCCCTACGTCACCCGTGTCCTCGAGTACCTGCCTGCTGTCGGCCAGTTCACCAACACCCTCCCCGAATATGAGGCGGGTGACACGCAGGAGGATATGAACCGCAAGGCCCTCGAGTACCTCAAGGATAACCAGCGCGGCCTCGTCACCCTCGGAGGCTGGGGTGGCTACATCATCGTGGGCTTCGACCACACGATCCTCAATGTCCCTGGCAAGCGTGACTTCCGCGTCCTTGGCAACGCCTTCTTCGGCAACAACAACAAGGAAGCCTACGAGGGAGGAAGCTGTGAGCCAGGCGTCATCATGGTCGCCTACGATGCGAACCGCAATGGCCGCCCCGACGAAGACGAATGGTACGAGATCGAGGGTAGCGCCCACGTCGACCACACCAAGGAGCCTTGGTACACCCTCGTCAAGACGAAGGTCCCTGGTGCAGACCTCAACTTCTACCGCGACTTCGAGATGACCTACCGCCGCCCCGCCAAGGAGCCTGAGTCCAAGGACGGCTGGGGCACCTACATCCGCTGGGAGGACAACAAGGGCAACTCCGGCTACAAGGTCAAGAACCAGTGGCACGCACAGCCCTACTTCCCGCAGTGGGTCAAGGGCGACAAGCTCACCTTCCGCGGTACGCGCCTCCCACAGAACTCCCAAGACCAGAGCGGCGTCGGCACGTACTATGTGCTGTATAAGTTCCGCTACGGCTATGCCGACAACGAACTGAACGACCGCAAGGACTCCGCCATCGACATCGACTGGGCCGTAGACAAGAAGGGCCGTAAGGTCCACCTCCCTGGTGTCGACTTCATCAAGATATATACGGGCGTAAATCAGGAGAACGGCTGGCTCGGCGAATGCTCCACCGAGATCGCTGGCGTCAATGACCTCCACGTCCTCAAGGAAGACCTCCCTAACTAACTTCACTAACCCCCTCCACCATGTACAAGAAGATTCTCATCGCCAGCCTCGCTCTCATCGCTGGCCTCGCCTCCTGTAAGAAGGACGATCCCACGCCAAGCCCTAATCCTCCCTCGGGTCTGACGATCGACGGAGTGGCAAGCACCTTAGAGTTCTACCAGCTCGACACCGCCCATCTGAGTGTCGCTGGTGTAGCGAAGGACGCTGCTGCCAAAGCCGTATGGGCTGTGAACGGCGCGAAGGCTGCCGAAGGTGCTACCTTCGACTTCACCACCGCCCACCCAGGGAAGTATGAAGTCACGCTCACCGTCGACGGCAAGAGCGCTAAGCACACCTACACCGTCGCTCCCCGCTTCTCCGAAGGCGCCTTCCTCCTCAACGAAGGGAACTTCGGCAATGAGACGGGCTCACTGACCTACATCCACCCCTCCAAGAAGCTCGTCATCGATCAGGCTTACTACCACATCAATGGCACGAAGCTCGGGAACGTCTGCCAAGACCTTGCCTTCGGGAATGACCAGATCTATATCATCTCGCAGAACGGCCCCAAGAACGGCGGTGAAGGTCTGCTAACTATCGCCCGTAGCAACTCCCTCGAGAAGGTCAAGGTCTACAACGACGAGGCCCTCGCACAGCAGTGGCCTACGCACATCGCTGTCCTGCGCGACCAGATCTACCTGCGCACCGACCGCAATGGGATCTACCACGGCACGGCTGATGGTGGCTTCGTCTCCATTCCGGGTACGAGCAAGGCCAAGAAGCTGCGTATGGCACAGATCGGTGAGCGCCTCTTCGCCCTCACCTCCGACAGCAAGGTGCTGATGATCCAGGGTACTCAGGTCGTCCGTGAGCTGGACCTCTCACCCGCCAAGCCCTCGGGTATCGCTGTCAGCCACGATGGTAAGCTCTGGGTATCTACGACGAACCCCAATGCGATCCTCAAGGTAGACCCCACCCCTGACAACTTCGTCGCCCTCGACACCCACGTCCTCGACAAGTCCATTTCCTCGGGTTGGTCTGCCACCTCCGCCTTCTTCGCTCACGGCGACAAGCTCTACTTCACGGGCCAAAGCTCCGTCATCTACTGCCACGACTTCGCTACGAGCAAGACCTCTCAGGTCATCGATGTCAAGACCATTGAAGGCGTAGGTACGTCCGCTAATATGTACTACAACAGCCTCGGCGTCGACCCTTCGACGGGCGAACTCTACTACGCAGCCTTCGAGGACTTCAGCACCTACAACAAGAAGAACGTGACGATGGTCCTCAAGGCCGACGGTACGAAGCTCCTTCTGAAGGAGAAGGTAAATTCCTTCCCCGCAGGCTTCTTCTTCATCCCCAATGCGGCCAGCCGCACTGGGGCCAACCGATGATTTATCCTAATTAGTTCACTTAATATTCACCTAAAATGAAGAAAACTCTCCTCTCTACCCTCGCGCTTATCGCCCTCGGTGGAGTCGTCACCAGCTGCGGCAAGGAGCAGAAGGATGCGCCTCTGCCCGCTGGCAACACCAGCGCTCGCGCTACGGAGCTCCCCGCAGGCGAGACGATCACGGGGTCGATCCAGACCGACAGCCTCGCCCTTGTAGACCTCTACAAGAGCCTCGACGGGATGAACTGGTCGCACTCCAACAACTGGAATAGCTCTCGCCCCGTAGCTACTTGGGCAGGCGTCCAGGTAAGCGACGTCGCAGGCGCACCTCGTGTCACCGCCCTCTACCTCGGCGGCAACAAGCTCCGTGGCACCCTACCTAAGAGCATCGGACAGCTCACCGCTCTGCGTTCGCTCCAGCTGCAGTACAACCGCGAGCTCACGGGTACCATCCCCGCCGAGCTCTATCAGCTGACCCACCTGCGCTCGCTGCGTCTGCGCTTCACGAGCCTGACGGGTGAGGTATCTCCCGCCATCGGCAAGCTCACCGAGCTCGACACCCTCGACCTCAGCAATAGCCGCTACGACCTCAGCATGTGGTGGAATGGTGATCCTGCTACCGCCAAGGAGCACCGCCCCAACGGGAAGACCCTCACCGGCTCGCTCCCCCGCGAGATCGGTCAGCTAACGAAGGCACGCTATATCGACCTCTCCTTCCAGGGCTTCACGGGTACACTCCCCACTGAGATCGGCGCACTGAAGAGCGCTAAGTACCTCTCCCTCTATGGCTGTCACTTCTCAGGTGAGCTCCCTGCCTCTCTCGGCGCACTCGCTCAGCTTGAGTACTTCTCCGCAGGCCTCAATGAGTTCTCGGGAAGCCTCCCCGCCTCCCTCGGCTCTCTGAAGAGCATCCGCGAGATCCATATCTCGGGCAACAAGCTCACGGGCGCTATCCCCGCCTCTCTCGGCGCGCTGAAGACGCTCCAGCAGCTCAACCTCGCAGGCAACCAGCTCACGGGCACGATCCCTGCTGAGCTCGCACACCTCACGGGTATCTACGTCATCGACCTCAAGGGCAACAAGCTCTCAGGCACGATCCCCACGGACCTCGGTGGTGCACAGCAGAGCCTACTCATCTCGGTAGACCTGAGCGACAACGATCTCACGGGCACGATCCCCGCACGCATCAAGCGCTATCTGCCCGATGCAGCTAAGTACGCTGGCCTGCATGGTCTGCCCGACTACGGCTACACGATGTTCGTCCTCTCAGGCAATAAGCTCACGGGCAAGATCCCTGCTGAATACCTCGCTTATCCCAAGACGCTGCAGCTCCTCCTGCCTCAGCAGGCTGGCTACGGCTTCTCTAACGAGCCTAAGTAACTCCTCCCGCACACCCGCCCTTAGCTCTCGCAGCATGAGGGCGGGCGTGCCTCTATATTTCATCCCAACCCACAACTATGATTAAGAAATTTCTCCCCCTTGCCTTAACCCTCACCCTGGGTCTCTCCTCATGTAGCAAGACCGACACGCCCGTCGTACCTCAGAGCGGTATCACGATCACGAGCGGCGTCCTCTCAGCCTATCCCGAGAAGGAGATCGCTGCTACGGGCCTCGTCTCCCTCCCCGAAGTCACCGAGATCTCTGCCAAGGTCTTCGAGGGCTACAAGACGCTGAAGACCGTCAAGGCACCCAAGCTCACGAAGATCGGTGATGCTGCCTTCAAGGGCTCGGCACTCACCAGCCTCGAGCTCGGTGCTACCGTCCCCACGACAAGCGATGATGCCTTCGAAGGCACGTCCGAAGAGAAGGACCTCATCGTCCCCGCGGACAAGGTCGCTGACTTCGCAGACTTCGCGAAGAAGCACCACTTCAAGACCATCAACGGTGCGCCTATCCCTGGCACCGAGATTGAGATCAAGGATGGCGTGCTCGTCACCTATCCTATCGACAAGACCCCCGCAGATGGTGTCGTCACCCTCGAGGCTACCGTCACGGAGATCGCTGATGGCGTCTTCCTCGACAATACGAAGCTCACGGCTATCCACGCCCCTGGTGTGAAGAAGATCGGTAAGGCAGCCTTCAAGAACTGCTCCGCTCTTATGACCGTTGACTTCGGTGGTGCACAGCGTCCACCGCTGGCTATCGATGAGACCGACAAGACCTACGGCACGGCTGAAGATGCCTTCTGGGGCACGCCCGAGGAGAAGGTCCTCGTCTTCGATGAGAGCAAGAGCCCGAACTTCCTGCAGTACTTCGAGTTCATCGCACGCCACCACTTCGCTAAGCTCGACGGTATCACCATCCCCAAGAGCCTCGACGGCAAGTACTTCAAGGTCAAGGGCAGCGTACTGACGGATATCACGAGCGCCGGTCAGAGCTACCTCGCTGGTCAGGGCCGCAATGGTGTCCTCGTCCTCCCCTCGAGCATCACACGTATCGACAATGGCGTCTTCACGCAGCGATTCCAGAACTTCAAGGCGATCTACGCCGAAGGGGTGACGGAGGTAAGTAGCTTCGCCTTCCAGCAGACGGGTAGCCTCAACTTCGCTCACCTGCCCAAGCTGAAGAAGCTCGGCGAAGCAGTCTTCACCGACAACGCTTCGCTGACGGCTGTGAACTTCCCCCACCTCGAGGAGATCGGACACATCTGCTTCAATGGCGGCTCTAATATCAGTGGGAATGGTCTCAAGATCACCTACATCAGCCTACCAGCTGTGAAGAAGATCGGTCGCGGAGCATTCCACGGCAATTACAAGAACTCTGGTGTCGCTGTCCTCCTGGGTGCTATGCCCGAGGTAGACTTCACCCCCTACAGCGATGATGACCCTTTCCACGATGGTAGCGTAGCCTTTGGTCAGATGAAGGACCCCGTCCTCTACGTGACCCCTGCAAATAAGGCAAGCTATCAGATCACCGACGGTAAGTGGAAGAACTTCACCGTCAAGGAACTGAAGTAATCCCCCTATAGGCAAAGGCGAGGCAGTACCACACCCGTGGTTGCCTCGCCTTTCTTCCTCCCCTACCCTTAGATACACGCCGACTATGAACTACCGCATCTACAGCGTAGCCCTTGCCCTCAGCCTCCTCACGGCCTGCGGTGATAAGCCTACGCCCCTCCCCCAGCCGACGCCGACACCAACGCCTGTACCCACACCGACACCAGAGCCCACACCACCCGCCTACAAGGACTATGAGGGCTATACCCTGATCTTCAACCAAGGCCTTGCCGCTGTCCTGACGAGCCAGCCCGATGGCGTGGGCGTGGCCTCCAGCCTCAGCCTCCTCGACCGCGAGGCGAAGACCCTCCTCCCCGTCTTCTCCGACAAGGCCACCCCGCTTAATAAGGAGTACGACGGCCAAGGCTACCTCTGCGAAGGCACGCTGAGCGAAGCGGGCGACTATCTGGCCTATATGGCGAAGTACGACTTCACCGACGACAGCGAGCACGCCTCACGCCTCCTCCTCTTCGACCGCAAGACGATGCGCCTCACGAAGAACCTACGCATCACCCAGCCCGACGGCGATGAATGGGTGCGCCACTCCTTCACCTTCGACGACGGTACGACTTACCTCTCCTTCGACAAGAAGCACTTCTACCGCCTCGACCCCGAGACGGGGAAGATGACCGCCCTCACAGGCATCTACGGCTACCCCACGGGCGCAGCATCTTGGCAGGATAAGGGCTACTTCTTCGTACGCTACGAGTCCGCGGCCTTCGCCTTCGACAAGGGAAGCACCGCCGCACGCAAGGTACCCATTGCCCTCTCGGGAGCGCAGATCAAGGAGATCTTCCGTATGGGTGCTCAGGTCGTCCTGCGCGACACGGCGAACCGCTATTACCTCTTCGACCTCGCTGCAGAGAAGCTCCTCGCTGTCTTCACGCTCAGCGAACCCATCGGCCGCAGCGTCACCATCGACCCCGCCACGCACCGCATCTATTACTCGGGTGGCACGCCGAACCTCAACGGCGCCGAGGCCAAGGAGCGCAGTGTCTACACCGCCACCATTGACACCAGCCGTCCCGCAAGTGAAGTACAGGGCCTCACCTCCCAGCTCCTCTATACGATCGCAGGGCGCACCGAGGCGGACAACCGCCAGGGCTTCAAGATGCAGGTAGGCTATCACCCCGACCTCAAGGCGCTGATGGTCTCCTACCTCGACCAAGGCCGCTCGGGTCCCCTCCTGCACGACCTGACGAAGCTCCTCCTGCTCCAGCTTCCCACGCCCCCCAGCGAGAGCGTGAAGGAGCTACGCACCTTCGACCTGCACTACGCCTCTGACGTCAGCCTCTTGAGCGTCATGCGCCCCCGCCCCACGAAGTAGCCCTCTGATAGGCTCACTTCTTACTTGTGCTTTTAGGATCTCCCCGAGGATGCGCCTTCCGCTCCTCGGGGAGATTTCTTTTTCTCCGCTGGGAAAAGGCGCTCCGAGCGAGCGCACCACAACGCACTGCACTACAGCTACATACCGTACCACGCACAAGGAGGGGAAAGTAACCAGTACTGGTCACTCGGCTGACCAGTACTGGTCGCAGCGCGAAGTAGTAGTGGTTGATATCTGTTACCAGTACTGGTCACGTCGGCGACCAGTACTGGTTCGCATATCCCTCTCCTCTTCTTGCCGTGACAGCTTTTCGCTATAGCTATATTTGCGATAGATGCTGCCTGCACCACCACCCTACCGCAAGGAGGGAAAAGCAACCTATATAGGTCAGCGGGCTGACATATATTGCTCCGACGACGAAGCTATATAGGTCGCAATGACGACCTATATAGGTCAGCCCGCTGACCAATATAGGTTCACATCACCCCCTTCCGCAAGACGTATCCGTCCCTCCCACAGCTCCCCCGCCGTACTCCCCGACGAAAGGGCTAACTTTGACCACCAATTAGGGGGACTACCTTAAAACAGGAGAGGTAATAACATTTAAGTAAAATGAAGAGGATAAAGATCATTCGTTTGTTGGCAACTTATATTTGCCATGATCCATTTGCCTATAGTCCTACTTATACATGGGATGCCTTTCCTCCTATTATATATAGGGAAAGAGAAAGAATACTTCCTGTCTTAAAGGCGTGGGAACATAAGGGATACTTAACTATAGTATATGATGATACCACAGCCTTTGTTCTTAACGTGGAGAAGTTGCCATCAAAAGAAAGGCTAATAGAGGAAAGTCGCAATGTTAAATAGTGTACTTCCGCAATAAAAAGGGGGAAGAAAGTCCAGTGAATTGCATAGAGTTGTGCCTCTATTGGTTTAAAGGTCGCGACCAATATAAGTTGACGCGCGAACCACTATAGGTTTGCACTACGAACGAGTAGTGATATGCACCCCATACCACTATTGGTTTGTACCCATTTCACTATTGGTTTGCACCCCGAACAAGTAGTGGTATGCATCTCTCCCTCCGCAAGCCCGCATTCTACCGCTCCCCTGCGCCCTGTTGAAAGATCAGAGATACGAACAACAAATTCTGTAATTAATTATGAGGACGATATTTAACCGTACTTGGGTGGGTAATTGCATAGGTACAGAAGAAACGACCCTATGCCAACTAGACAGCTACAACAAGACGCGCTACTCGCGCCGTAAGAAGCAGGAGGGGCTGCTGGAGCTGGCTTCGCGCGAAGCCCACGAGAGGCAGGCGGTTTACTTCGCTACGATCCTCAACGATGATGGTAGTCCCTACTGTGCGATGGAGTCCAACGTGGGGTACTTTGGACTCGACTTCCTCGGAGATAAATACGAAGACTATTTGCTATATGAGTATAGGGAAGATGAGCATAGTGGGAAGCTCTTCCTAAAAGTCATCACCTTATTCGAATGTTACCCTGGGACGACGGAGAAGAAGATACGTATAGACTTCAGATATACTAAACAAGGTGACTACTCGTCTCTCCTCTACCAAGGGGAGTCGTATGATGGGACTTATGAGCAGATCCGCACGGAGCATCCCCCGATCTCAGCGGAGGAGCTGGATAAGCTCTGGGTGGACTATCCGAAGTTCGGTGAGTACGACCAGCTCATTCGTCTGGACCGCATCCCTCAGCTGGCGCGGGAGCGCATCCTAGAGTACACCGACAAGGAGTTCCCCGCCTTCCGCGAGCACCTCCAGCGAGACATCGACCGCTACCAGCAGCCCACGGAGTAGCCACTTCACGAGCTGACGGCTTGCACGGGAGCGGGAGCGCACCATCTTTCCCTTATCTTTGTTGTAATAGGGGCGACTTTGCCCCACCACCCTCAGATAAGACACGATGACGCTCGACGAAATACGCAAGATCCTCCCTACGCTCCCCGAAGCCCCCGGCTGCTACAAGTACATCGGCCAGGAGGGCACGATCATCTACGTCGGGAAGGCGAAGAACCTGCGTCGCCGCGTCAGTAGCTACTTCCAGCGCGACGTACCCAGCTCGAAGACCCGCCTTCTGGTGCGCCAGATCCGCGGTATCGAGTACGTCGTCGTGGGCTCCGAAGCTGAGGCCCTTATCCTCGAGAACTCCCTCATCAAGGAGCATCAGCCCCGCTACAACATCCTTCTCAAGGACGACAAGACCTATCCCGAGGTCGTCATCCGCCACGAGCCCTTTCCCCGCGTCCGCGTCGAGCGCCGCCCCGCCCACGATGGCTCGGTGCGCTTCGGCCCATACCCCAACGTAGGCATGGCACACGCCGCCGTAGCTATGGTGCGCGACCTCTACCCTATCCGCACCTGCGACCTCGACCTCTCACCGCACAAGATCGCCCAGGGCAAGTACAAGGTCTGCCTCGAGTACCACATGAAGAAGTGCAAGGCGCCCTGTGTCGGCTACCAGACTGCCGAGGACTACGCGCACAACATCCGCGAGATCACGAGCCTCCTGCGTGGGAACCTCCGTGACGTCATCGACCTCTATCGTGAGGAGATGCTTCGTCTCAGCGAGGAGCTTCGCTTCGAGGAAGCGCAGATCTACAAGGAGCGCCTTCAGTACCTCGAGAACTATCAGGTCAAGCACACCGTCGCCCCGCACCACATCCACAACGTCGACGTCTTCAGCTTCGACGAGGACGAAGACGGCGCGACCTACGTGAACTTCATGCACCTCACCCAAGGGATGGTCACGCAGGTCTATACCATCGAGTACCGTAGCCTCATCGAGGGCGAGACGCGCGAGGAGCTCTTCGCCAGCGCCATCACCGAGCTACGCCAGCGCTTCGCCTCACGCGCCAAGGAGCTGATCCTGCCCTTCGACCCCGGGTGGCAGGATGATGCCAGCGTGACGATCACCATCCCCCAGCGTGGCGACAAGAAGAAGCTCCTCGAGCTCTCCGAGCGTAACGTCCGCCAGTACAAGGTCGACAAGTACAAGCGTGCCGAGCGGCTCAACCCCGACCAGCGCCTCATGCAGATCGTCACCGAGCTGAAGGACCTCCTGCATCTGGACAAGCTCCCCCTACATATCGAGTGCTTCGACAACTCGAATATCCAAGGCTCCGACCCCGTAGCCGCCTGCGTCGTCTTCAAGCGCGGGCGCCCATCGAAGAAGGACTATAGGAAGTTCAACATCCGTTCGGTCGAAGGGCCCGACGACTACGCCTCCATGCGCGAAGTCGTCACACGCCGCTACCGCCGCCTGAGCGAAGAGGCAGGAGGCGAAGGTCTCCCCGACCTCATCCTCGCCGACGGAGGTAAGGGGCAGATAGGCGCCATACGCGAAGCCCTCGCCGAGCTGGGCCTCGCCATCCCCGTAGCGGGGCTAGTGAAGGACGACCGCCACCGCACGGCAGGGCTCCTCTTCGGCACGGACACCCTCGACGAGATCCCCGTGCGTCATCACAGCCCGACCTTCCGTCTCCTCGAGCAGATCCAGGCGGAGGTGCACCGCTTCGCCATCACCTTCCACCGTGACAAACGCAGTAAGAGCCAGCTCTCCTCGCGCCTCGACTACATCAAGGGTATCGGCCCGAAGACGAAGGACGAACTCCTCACGGCCTTCCGCAGCGTGCAAGCCATCGCCGCCGCCAGCCTCGACGACCTCACCGCCGCCATCGGCCCCGCCAAGGCCCGCATCATCTACACCGCCTTCCACCCAGAAGGATAACCCACTCATATCCATGCGCTTCCTCATCCAACGCACCCGCTCCGCAGCCGTCCACATCGACGGAATAGCCGGCGCCGAAAGCCACGGCCTCGGCATGCTCATCTTCATCGGTATCTCCCCAGACGACACAGCAGAGGACATCGAGTACCTCGTGAAGAAGGCCACACAGCTGCGCATCTTCGACGACGAAGATGGGGTGATGAACCGCAGTATCCTCGACGTCGGCGGGGACATCATCGCCGTGTCGCAGTTCACCCTCATGGCGGAGACGAAGAAAGGCAACCGCCCATCCTACATCCGTGCCGCCCGCCCCGAGATCGCCGAGCCCCTCTATAATGAGGTTATCCGTGCTCTTGAGGAGCGACTCGGTCGCCCCATCGGTACGGGTCGCTTCGGCGCCGACATGCAGGTATCTCTGACGAACGACGGCCCCGTGACCATCTGGATCGACAGCAAGGCGCGCGAGTAAACAGCGAAGCGCACACACAGGAAAAAAGTAGCGACTACGCCCCCGACATAGATCGGGGCGTAGTCGCTACTTTTAATTTGCTGCCTGATAAAACGCTTATAAGTATACTTTATCCTTCAGCTGCGTGGTGGTGCGAGGATAAAGATTTAGCAGACTGCAATAGTTTGCATTAAGAAAGAGTGTGGACCCTATAGTGAGTGGTTGGAAGCGGCCTCCTCCTCCTTTATATCCAACCACGTCCGGAGAGGTAGACGTTCACTTCCGATAACATCACAGACGAGATCATAGACAACGACTTCATGGGAATCAATATCCTCATCGACCACGATCATCGAACGCATCAACTCCACCAAATAGCGTTTTTGCTCTGACTCTAAAGAACGCACCTGATACAGAGCTAATAAGGCAGACCGATTCTGTACGTCTTCTTGGAGTTGCGCTGTGATACATAGCTCCTGCTTGAGCTTTTCGAATAGCTCTGTCTCACGAATGTCTACACGTCCATCTGCGTAGATAATATCTCGTAAGATACGCAAGACTGCGACTCGCTGCTGATAGTTGAATGGCTTCATGATTCTTCGAATAGAGGATAGTCTGGTGAATTAATATCTTGCTTACTTTTATGTTTATCAACCACGGGAAACAAACGCTCCCCTTCATCTATAGCCTCATACTCGTATTGTTTTAAGGCTGTCTGAACACATTTGCAGTTGAACTGCCTTTTTGTTAGGCTGGTATATCCTTCGGATTCTTCTAACTGTCTCTTCTCTTCATCGGTACATACGGGAAGAATAGTTATATTGGCTCTCAGTCTCTCATCCTTAGGCTTCATCCAAGCAATCGGTTGAGAGGCTAAAGGAGTCATCCTCGGCGTGTTGGCCTCTGGCTTAGGGTCTATCCGCCTCTTAGCAGATATATGAGACTGAGTAGAGGGGGCACACACTCGCTTCTTCAACGTCGCCGGTAACTTGGGCTTATCGCTGAAGATGGGTAAAGGTAGTTTATCATAATATACGTCGTAAACCTTATCGTACCCCAGTGCCAGTCCCAGCAGATATAATGCTAATCTCTTATAAGGTTCAGTTATCAACGCCGCCTTGGTTTTAGCCTCTAAAAGCGTTTTGTCAAAACCTTCGACACAGCGACTTTTTAGATAGAGAAAAAGCGGAGCTGTGTCATGGAAGTAGGGAGCCTTCTCGTTAGCTTTAACATGAAGAGTAGAGCTGGCTATTGAATCCTGCAGAGCCGAAAACGTATCAGATTTAGCACCCTCCAAGAGAGTTACAGCTTCTATTGTTGTGTCCCTTACGTCAATGTCTTGCTCCTTCCCTTCGAGGACACTCAGATATATGTGTATATAGTCCAGGAAGTACCCCTTATTCTTGTCTTTAGGGTAAAAAGCGTGTCGCTCATACAGAAAGAGATATACCCAAGCAGGAAGCTCGCCTTCAGGCCTACTCCCAGAGAAGATGAGCTCAAAGATCTTGTCTTGGATCTCTTTACTAATAGTCTCTTCGCAGACTCTCTTGTCTTCATCAGAGAGACCAAAAAGGCTCCAGATAGCGACCACACCCAGTTCGCATTGCTGACGGAAGGATTGTCTCCACTTCTCATGAAACCACTCCGTCCATACCGACACCTGGATCTTAATACGAGGATCAAAGGAGATGGATAGTTCATGCTGTGCTCGCTCATCAAACGTATAGACAGCCATTATCTGCTCGATATGGACTGTGCGCACCAGGATATCCTCATCGCTATCGAGGAAGCGAATAAGGAGGTACTCAAAGCTATACTCATAGGTAGGCATCCAGCGTACCAGCTCATCGAATGTCTCGCGCCCCTCTCCCGCTCGCATAGGTTGGTCAAGTCGCACGCTATGCGGGAGGGGAAGCCAACCATACTTGAATAGGTCGACAAACTCTGCTCTGCGTATGATAGCAATATACTCAGAGGTCTGAACTATATCCCCCACTTATTGCCTCCTTTCCGCTGAGTATCAGCTGTTTCAGGGTTCTCGATTTCTACCATCGTACACAGATACTGGAAGCTATTGAGCTCCTCATAAGGAGTACCCGTGTAAGTGATACATAGATTGGATCGCGTACGAGTCATCGCTACCATAAAGAGACGGCGAGACAGCTCTTCATCCGAACCAAAGATAGGTATGCCCTCCGAGGCAAAGGGTATGAATACGTTATCAAAATCAAGTCCCTTACTACTATGGTAGGTCATCACATTTATCTGGGGGATACTTGAGGAGAAGGCACCATCTCCATTCGCTATACATTGCAAGGGGATTCCTGCATTAGAGAGTCCCCTATTTAACAGAAAGAAGTCATACTTCCCCCAGCGATTTCGCTGGGGTGGATCCCACTGTTGTCTCCCCATACAGTAAAGGACCCAGTTGACAAATAGTACCATAAGATCCTGAGTAGGCAATAGCACGGCTACCGTATAGCCTCCTTGTATCGCCTTCTGCGCACGATCGAGCAGATAGCGGATCTCATCCTCCACACGCTTGGCTTTGCATACGCGCACCTGCACATCAGGCTTCGTCATATCGAGCTTTGCCGAGAAGATATGCATATCGGGCATAAAGTGGTTGACGACCTCAATCAGTGACTTAGGCAAGCGATGGATGATCGTAAGCTCTTGCTCTTGGTAGTCTCTACTGCTCAAGTAGTTTTTATCGATCGTAGGCTCCCTCCATTGAGGATCGGATAAATAGATCGATTGGTTAGCATCTCCAGCGACGATCACGCGATCGGCATGTCGCTCTAAGGCTACGATGACGCGCTCGGTCAGATCTTGGACTTCATCGCATAGGATATAGTCGTAGTGAGAAGGAGACTTCATGAACGCATAGTAGGTCTCCACCTGGACATTAAGCCCCATCTCCTCAAATGCCGCCGTGAACATCTTGATGAGCGAGTGGGTGAAGACGACAAGCAAAAGCTTTGCCTCAGGATTACGTGCAAGTATCTTCTTGACGCTATAGAGGATGAGGATTGACTTGCCAGATCCAGCAAAGCCCTTGATCCAGACATTCTGTTTGAAGATCGCTTCTGAGTCCAGGAAGAGGCGTTGCTGTGCATCCAGCTTATTCTCGGGTACTAACCAAGCCATAAAGATGGATATAAAGAGTTATGATAGTCTAGTGCGTAGTAATATCTCAGGGGTGAAAATCCAAGAGAACGTGCGCCTCTCCGATCGACTTCGTCCTGAGAGTAGGATTGATAGAGCCACAAGTAAAGCTATGCCAAGGAGTAACCACTGTAGGATATTCCCCTTTCGTCTGCTACGACTCGCCTTACGTTGTGAGATTCGCATCCGAGTGTCTCTACTCGGTTTCGCCATATATCAAGTGTAAGTTAAGTATGGAGGATACGATGCTGATATGAGTGCAGAGATGCCCCCTCCTATAAATTGATTGTTATCGGAGTTTCGAGCTTCCAGGACTTGCAATCAGGATCCAAGCTAACCCTTCCCTCTTCAATAGATCTTGGTATGCTGAAACCTGAGAGCAGCCCCCCCACTTTATTAATCAGCTTAAGCTTTTGCTGCATAAGCTCCTTCTTGTCACCATCGTCTATCTCATCGTAGATCCGAAGAATACCAACATGAGGGCTAGCTTGAGAAACAGTGATCTGGAATCGAGTATCCTCATCTGGATTATTCTGATAGTATCCCTCTTCGGAATTATGGTCGCTATACTTGATGTAATAGATATCCATTGAAGCTTGAGATATCCCTGCTGCGGGGGTATCCCTATATGGTTCATCTTGGGGGCTACTGGAGACGAATTTATCCTGATGATCTTCACCATCCAGCCTATTTCCTTGACTCGAAGGATCTCCTTCAAGGGAAGATCGTGCTTTTTGCAAGAGGTCGGATCCTATTTCTAACATCTGGAGGATTCTCTCAGTCATATCTGTTAGAGCTTTTAGTCGCTCTTGCACTTCCAGGACCAACTGCTTATCCACTTCCAATAGAAGTGTGGGGAGCAGGTGTTCAAGTTCGCTTAGAGTATTGAGCTGCTCGCGAATTTGTTCAGATTGGTTCATATATCTTCGGTTATTTGCTAAGCTCCGACTTTAGCCGATTTCAGATTCTTATACATAGAAAGGCTTATCTGAGGAATACGTAATGAGACGAACATGGGTAGCAAGCCTTCTGCAATTTCTTCTTCCTTTTCCAGCTGGAAGAAGAGCCGCCCTCGGATGAGGGTTTCGTTCTCTTTTACATCTTCCAGCTCCTGGAGAATAAACTTGATGCTGATATCCGTGTATCCATACTCCTTGACAAGCCTTAGCTTATTTGCAATATGCTTGAAGAGGTTAGATAGGCTGGCCACATCTTCCATCGTCTTGGCGAGATAAACTTCCTGATGAGTGCGACGCTCCTCTTCATCCCAGACTGCAGGCACTTCGTCTCCACGGAGGAGTTTTCCCTGATGGATAGAAAGGAGAGACTCTGGCGATTCCCCCTTAGAGCCTTCTCTATACAGCATCCCATAGGTCGTCGCTAACTTGGGCTCCTCACTATACATCACTCCTATTCTCTTGCTCGGGTGTGCGGCATCTTCCCCAATAACCACCTTGAAGATCTCAGTGGTGATTGCAGAGAGCAGACCGTCATCACCGATAATCCGTAGCATACGTGAACCATTGCCACTAAATACGAAGCTATCAGGAGGAGGGAGCTCGGAATCCTTCACGAGTAAGGCTGTATAGTAAATTAGAGAGACGAAGTAGAGGAGAACTATGCTACGTAGATTGGATTGAGGGAGATTCTCATCCGTTAAGACCTCAGCATGGTCAAGATTCAGAGCTTTACGATAATCCTGCTTTGAGGCAAATTGACCGAGAGCAAAGAATTTCTCTACAGCTTCTACCGTACGACCTCTTTCGACATTATCCTGCATCCAGTTCTGTAGCTCCAGTAGAAGTTCCTTTGCCTTATCATCACCAACTTTACCAGCTTTCAGCACGTCATCTACATAGTCTCGTAGGTAGTTACTGAAGCCTGACCCCTGAGTCTGCTTATTATAGGGCTCTCGCAATAGAGTATTAGCCCCGAGCCGGCAGGAACTGAGATACATGGGATCACTTTCGGTATAGCCCGTGAGAAGGATATCCGCAGTTCCACCACCAATATCCATAGTGACCGTACGACCTTGCATCCCAGCAGTACGATAGTAGTACCGGTAGGGTGCTACGGCTTCATTTTCTGAAATGAGTTCGACTTTTCGTTCTCCCGGAACTTCAAGGTATTCATTGACAGCCTCCTCCCAGAGCTTGGTCAGACGCTTGCGATCTTGACTATTCATACTGCTCGGATAGGACCAAGAGAGCTTGATCTCAGGTGCTCCTCTGAGTTCGGCATGCGCCGAGATAAGGACACAGAGCGAGTGAATATAGGAGCGTAGGGAATAGTCATTGACGCCTTCCCATTTGATATTCAGTTTAGTCTCAGAGTAAAGCTCACCACCACTACTGACATAGCGCTGGTAGGTAAAATCGGGAGCTGAGTTAGAGAAAGGTCCATGATACCCTCTGTCGTCCTGATTTACACGTAGTGCGGTACGGAACTGGAACTTCCCAGGATCAAACCCTTTGGGTCCAGTCCCTCCGATGTAGGGTAAAGTTAGGTGACTCTCAATGAGGACCTGCCCGTCAGAGCTTTGCGTAAAGTCCGTGAGCATACGTAGTACTTCTGCGCCCTTCCAAGAAAGCAGTGCTGGATTGCCATCATCTTCCTTATAGGCGACCACTGTATTTGTAGTACCCAAGTCAACCGCATAGGATAGACTGGAGGCTTGACGAGTATAGGACTCCCGAGGGATCGGGATGAGGATACCAGAGATACCACTGAGAGTCACTCGAAGAACCTCCAAGTGCTGCGTATACTCCTGAGAGTAGATCTCTCGCTTTCCGATGTCCTGAGTTGACGAGTAGGACGGAGCGATTAAATCACCTGATGCTACGAAAGCGTCCAGAGAGGGTGTAAGACTCTTCGCAGCTACATAGCATAGATATTGATGCCGCTTGGTAGGAATCATCCCCAGCTCAAACCTATATTTTTTTCTACAGTAGACAGGCTGATTTGTTCCGACTGCAGCGTCCTCTGTCTCCTTGCTATAAGTACGCTCATAGACCATCTTCCCTCCCTTGATCGGGATAGAGAGCTTCACGATGATATCCTCTCCCTTAAGATCCATTTCGAGCATCTTATAGTTGACCAGGTCATCGGTGCTGAAATAGTCAAAGAAGCGAGGCTTCAGGGGGAGCATACAGCCCAGCTTTGCATTCTTGAGGCTAAGAGTACGCTCTCCAGGATAGAAACAGTCCTCCCTGATCTCGTTATAGAGCGTGACAATGGTGTCTTCGAGGAAGTCCCCGATGGAGAGGTAAGGATAGAGCTCCCCACTCCCTGGTAGGCGCCTTTGATTTAGGGGAAGGGGATCGCAGGTAGGCACTTCCGTTTCAGTATCCCAGCGATCTACGATATAGTAGAGACTCGCATAGCCGGCATTGTCAGGAAGGACCAATGGGAGACGCTCCGGAAGGAACTCCCGCTCCTTGCGTAGTGGTCGGATGCAAAAGTCAGACTTCTCGCTAATCTTTTCGACACTCATCCCCTTACTTGTAAACAAGTTGAAGTCATCCAGTATGGATATGGGAGAGCCAGGCATATACTCCTGTGGGTCATAGTCTTTCTGCAGACTTTCAGATGTCAGCGCATTGATCTGCCGTTGGATGCTTGGAGGAAGGAGTGACTTGGTTGCATTGAGGTATTCATCAATCTCCTTGAAGTAGCGGCTGAAGTAGGCGTAGCCCGACTGCAGTGCGTATAGCCAGATGATGAAGGCTTCCTCTCGCTTATGTAGAGGACAGAGCTCTTTATCAAAGAGGCGATCTGTCCCAAAGTTCAGGAACGGACTAAGATGGCTAAGATCTCCAGGAGCGACACTAAAGAGCGTGACCGAAGATGTTGATCCGACAATCGTTTTTTCGCCCGTCTTGGGATCAACAACCAGCAGAAGCGCGATCGAAGAGAGCCTATCAAAGTTAAAGCTCTGCGCATCTTGAGCCAAATACTTATCAAGTGCCTTGCCTAAGATCTGGTGACCAGGGAGGTCAGACTCCCGAAGAAGCTCTAACTCCTTCTCTCTATTCCAGCAAAGCACCTCAACGACCCCTTGCTTCTTTAGTCGATCTATGTGGAAGAAGATTTGGGCAACATCTAACGTATCGGAAATCAGCTTGTGATCAAGCTTGTTCTTGTCAAACTCTCCCGTTGAGGTGACATTACGAAACGCAGTACGAATGAGGTCCCAGCGCCCCCAAGGACTCGGGATGGAGGTTACATCAAGCTTCGGATCTCCACCAGCTGGATCGATGATGGTAGCTATCTGTTCTTCCGTCAGAGTAGAAGTAGACGCCCATCCATCCTTATTGCTGTTATCTGAGTTCTGATCAGAGTGTACTCTAAGTATCATTGTTTGTCTATGTGCTTATTGGAGGTTGGTAGGCAGTTTGATCTCAGTCTCAGAGAGATCGTAACTGGCCAGACTGAGCATATTTAGAAGAGCTCCGTAGGTAGTAGGCTGATTCCCCTTGGCCAGCCTATTGAGCTTGTCTCTAAATAGAGCAAGTCCCGTCTTGCCCATCATGGACTTGAAGAAACCCTTGGGCTGAACAGGATAGTCAAGTACACAGTTGAAAAGGTTGTCGATCTGGATGCCTATTTCAAAAGGCTTGAACCCGTGGCTACTGTGCCCCCCTAACTCCTGTAGCCATTCCTTATAGAGCTCCAGGAATCGGTTAATATCATCTATGAAGCTACCATCTCTTGGATTCGCTTGAATTTCCTTGAGCCAAGGATCTTTATCCGTAAAGATGTCAGCTTCCTCGAGAAAGCGATGCATCAGGTAGAGTGAGGTCAAGGGGACAGCAAGCTCTCGCTCCGTCGCATCTCCAAGAGCTTTAAACCCGATCGCATCACCCGATTTAGGCCTATCTTCAAGACCGAACTCGTACATAGTTGCAGAGGATGAAGTACGTCGCTCAGTCCCCAAACGTGCAAAGTGAATGATGCTTAGAGCTCCAGCCAGCTCTACAAGATGAGCCTGATTACGCTGAGTCTGCCCTCCGTCAGAATTACTATAGCTATTGGGCGACTTGTCGCCTATGAAATAGAAGTCATCAATGTCTACATTCTTGATTATATTCTCGGTATAGTAGCTCAAGGCTGCTCGTGTCTTAGCGTAGAAGGTGGCACTATCGATAGCACTTGACGCATTATTCTCCAGATTGAAGTAGGGAAGCAGAGAGAGTGCCCCCATACGCATTTTAGAGACCATCGTCGAGCTACTCCGGAGGCTCTTCAAAAGAGAGGGGAAGCCGCTAGCGCCCGTTCCGCCAAAGATCGAGCTGATGATGAAAACACTCTTCTTCGTGATGTCTCCTTTTTGTAGCTCACTGAAGAATCGTTTATAGGCATCGCTCCCTTCGAACTGTCCTAAGACAATACTCCCGATATTGGGATTTCCTTTGAACCCAATGGTCATCTCCAAATCAAGGTTCTCTTTGGAGAAGAGGCTGCGGAGAAGAGCTTGTGACGAATTGCTCATCGCAACTCCCATATCAATATACTCTCGAAACTTCGTTCCCGCGATTTGATCAAGCTGCACTTGGTAGCCAGCTCCAGGCAGCATCTCTATCGGCGTGGAGAATGTCACCAAGGGATCAGCGTTGTCCACTTGTGCCTCTTCTCGGATCTGGGTATAGAGCTTGAGTAGCTCTATTGTTTGACTCAGATTGCCTGCACCACTATCTGGATCAATGATGAGTGGGATGATTTTGGCATTAGGCTCTACACCTGCAGCGAGCAACATGACCAGGCTACGCAGCACACGTGCCCCCGATCCTCCTATAGCCAGTATGTATACTTCATTCATAGCTTTAGAATGGGATATATCGATTATTAGCACTCAGATATCGGAACCCCAGACCAAAGAGGAAGAAGAAGACGGCTGCGATGATCGCATTGCTTATCCCCAGACCAAGGAAGTCGGATGCAGTTATTAGGGAATTCCCCTGATCATCACGTAGCAAGCATTGTCCGATAAGTCCATTTGCCTCCGCATTACTCGCCCAAAAGTAGGCTATCACGGCAGATGCCAGGGAGCTGCACCCCAAGGTAATTCCCCATTTTGCCCCCTTTGACTCACTAGGATCAAAGAGTCGAAAATAAAGGAAGGCAGCCAGGAGCTGAAGACCGATTGTGAGCAAACCAATCTGGGTATAACTATTTGTCCCTGAGAACAACTCTGTCTGACAGTCATATCCAGAGAGATAATCTCGTAGTTGCGTACAATATAGACGATCTAATAAGAGGTAGATACTTTCCATAAAGCTCTATGAATAGTTGAATAGTTGATAAAGAGAGTAGTTTATTTTAGCATTAGCCCCAGAGAGAACAACTCCTTGGAGGTACTTTCATACGGGCGCTGTAGGCCACCTAGGATATACTTGATCCCATAAGTCTGGTCAATGGCCCCAGGTTGATGGATATCTATATTATCTTCTGCATGTACATCTGCTACCCAGTTTGGCATTTGCTGCAGCAGAGAGACCATTAGATTACCCTTTATGATCGATGAGCTTGCAAGTCGGATGTAGATGCTTCCATCTTCCCCTTCTCTAATCTTGGTAACCTGATATCCACGGGGGCTCACCTGGTAGTTGGAGGCATCTATGAGATAAGACCCTGGCTGCAACAGATGAGGACGAAGCAGCTTTATCTCGAAGGATAAGGAGGGCTCTTTTTGCGTCCCCTTACCCAGGGAGGCTTCTGCAATCACATTTTTCTCCTTTCGATCGAGGGTGATACTACCAAAGACAGCATTGGGACTGATCGCATAGCTCAATTGCGTCTCTGTAGGCTCCAGGATCATCTGATGAGACCTATTAGCATATAGAGGCATATTAGCTGGCAGTTGACCATCTGCCAAGAGACTATAGAGCTGATCTCTATCCCCCATAATGAAGATGTAGTAAGGGCGCTTTGCCTGAAGCATAGTAGAGCCTGCTTCCTGATAATACTTACCGTCAAAGTCTGACAGCATCCGCCAGATGGCTATCGCCCACTCTGGACGCTTATTTAGCTGTCGGCGAAGAGCAACCTCGATGTTCGTCGATACGGACTCGGGGCTTTGCCCAGTCTTCAAGTCCAAGATCATATCAGATACCAAGATGGACACCTCGCCCGGTGCCGTCCGCTCTTGTATATCATTAAGAATATCCTGCAGGGAGGTAGATGATCGATCACCTCCTCCACGCTGGAATGACGCAGCGTTAAGATTAGCTGTGAACTCAGATATCGGCTCGTGAATGGATATAGCTCGAGAATTGATATAGTTTAGCTCAACCGTATCAACCAGAGGCTTCTTATTGACAGGATCTTGTACCAGTGAGATCGCAGACACTAAGGCATTGAGATCACTTTTGAGCTGGCTATTGGCTGGAGTCATATAGCCATCCATACTGCCTGAGTTTTCAATGAATACCTTACAGGCCCTTATCGAGGCATATTGCTTGGCAGCTGTCGGAATAATAGGCGATACGGCCTTAGAGGAATCCTTCACAAGCAAGTAATACCCTGCTACACCTATCAGGACTACTAATAATGCTACTATAATGGGCTTTGCTTGTGGCGTTTTTCTCTTCTGCGCATTCGCCCCTTGGACCTTCGTTCGCCCTTGTGGTGGTCTTGCCATTGTCTACTAACGTTTAATCACTTTATCTACTTAACACTCAATGATATCGCTGTCCGATAAAAGCATCTTCATACTGCCACCAACGTCTTACTGCAGCCTCTTCACACTCTCTTCAAGCTGGAGGACAGTAGCCCGAAGACAAAGAAAAACAATAGCCCCACGCTATACGACCGATCGGATCGGTCGTATAGCGTGGGGCTATTCAGATGAGGGATAGAGAAATTATAAGCAGAGTCTGCGAAGCGGACTCTGCTTACGGGTACCCGTAAGCTCAACTAAAAGCCGACGGAAGATACTGTTTCTGCCCCTCATCTTGTCATTATTCTTTACGTCCGTAAAGATAACGTTATTCCATCAAACACACAGCACCTCGCACGAAGAAAGCTATATAGCTTTGGACTGATCCCTATATAGCTTTGTGAAGACCTCTATTAGGTTATCGCTACGCATAGGGATACAAAGTTATGGACGAGTGGTAGATAAGTAGATAAGTTTGAGCTACGTACGTAGCACTAATATCCACGTACATAGATATTTAGATTTACATACCTGATCTTTAAGACTACGTACATAGATGCGGAAAAAACATTACGCGAAGGCGCTTTTTCCTTCGTGAAAAGGACACTTTTCCTCCGCTGGACAAGAGGTATGCTTACGATAAGGCGAAGGGCTTGCTCGGCCTCTTCGAAGAGATGTATCAGAGAGCTGGACGCACTATGCCTTAGCACTCTAAATAGAGGATAAGACTCTATGCAACGATCTCAATATACGGTATGCGTACGCGTGAGAAGCCGCCCCTCCGCAATCCTCCATTCCACGTGGAACAAGCAACAACACAAACCACACACCCCAGAGCAAATACCTACCCCACACAAGAAACTCGTATCTTTGCTGCCGAAGAAACCCAACTAAGAAAGGATACTCAGCAAAAACTTGCTCTACGAAAAGAAAAAAAGAGATCTATGATCGGATCAACACACCCCTCCTCTTCATCAGGCAAGCGGTGGATGAACTGGGAGTGGATACCTACAACATCGCCGCCCGCCCCGAGATCGCCGAACCCCTCTATGACGAGGTCATTCGCGCCCTTGAGGAGCGACTCGGGCGCCCCATCGGCGCAGGTCGCTTCGGCGCCGACATGCAGGTATCTCTGACGAACGACGGCCCCGTGACCATCTGGATCGACAGCAAGGCACGCGAGTAAACAGCGAAGCGCACACACAGGAAAGCGAAGAAAATAGAGACACGTTCCACGTGGAACACTCACTCTATCCACGCACCACCACACCAACCCACACACTATGACCCAGAGAGAGCGACGCCAAGCAGGGCTATACTTCTGCGCCATCGACCCCGAGATCCACGAGGAGCGACTGCGAGCACAAGACCTCATCCAGCGATACAATGCCTTGCACCCTGACCAGCGCGAAGAAGCCAGCAAAATCATCCGCTCGCTCCTCGGCACGATGGGCGAACGGTGCTACTTCGTGCCACCCATCTTCTTTGACTACGGATCGAATGTCCACATCGGGGACTTCAGCTTCGTCAACAGCAACTTCACTGCGCTTGATGCAGGACGTATCGACATCGGCCGCCACGTCTTCATCGGCCCGAACGTCAGCATCTACACCCCGACCCACCCGCTACTCGCCGAGGAGCGCAACACAGGCTACGAGCAAGGCAAGCCCGTAAAGATCGGTGACAACGTGTGGATCGGTGGCTCGGTGACGATCCTCGGCGGCGTCACCATCGGCGAAGGCGCTGTGATCGGAGCAGGCAGCGTCGTCACGCGCGACATTCCCGCAGGCGTCATCGCCGTCGGCAACCCCTGCCGCCCTCTTCGCGAGATTACCGACGCTGATCGCGTGCTCCACGACATCGAGCCCTAAGCAGATATATATACGTACGCGCGCGAAAGCGCGAGAGGACATCGGGTGCGGGTTCCACGTGAAACGCACCCGATGTTTTTCTTTCGCAAAGCGTGGGTGACCGCACTCCCCACGCAAGAAACCCGTATCTTTGCAGCCGAAGAAACCCAACTAAGAAAGGATGCTCAGCGAAGACTTGCTCTACGAAAAGGAAGATGAGATCTACGACAAGGTAGACACCCCCCTCTTTCACCTCATCGGCGAAGCCGCGGACGAACTCGGTGTAGACGCCTACATCGTCGGGGGCTATGTGCGTGACCTCCTCCTCTACCGCCCCTCGAAGGATATCGACGTCGTCTCCATCGGGCGCGGTATCGACCTGGCACAGGCGGTAGCGGGGCGTCTCGGGCGTGGTGCACATATCTCGGTCTTCGCTCGCTTCGGCACGGCACAGGTCAAGCAGGGCGATCTGGAGATCGAATTCGTAGGCGCTCGTCGCGAGAGCTACACACCCGACAGCCGCAAGCCCTTCGTCGAGGACGGTACGCTGGAGGAAGATCAGGAGCGCCGTGACTTCACGGTCAATGCTCTGGCCATCTGCCTCAACGCTGACCGCTTCGGTCAGCTCGTCGACCCCTTCGACGGCCTGCACGATATGGAGGCACTCACCCTGCGCACACCGCTTGACCCCGACATCACCTTCAGCGACGACCCGCTGCGTATGATGCGTGCCATACGCTTCGCCTCACAGCTCGGCTTCTTCATCGACCCCGACACCTTCGCTGCTATCGGACGAAATGCTGGGCGCATCGAGATCATCTCCGCCGAGCGCATCGCCACGGAGTTCAACAAGATCCTCCTCTCCCCTCGCCCATCTATCGGCCTCGAGCTCTTTGAGAAGACCGGACTGATGAAGCTCGTCTTCCCCGAGCTCCTCGAGCTCAAGGGCGCCGAGACGCGTGACGGCATCGGGCACAAGGACAATCTCACCCACACCTACAAGGTCGTGGACAATATGGCCAAGGTACTCTCCACCGCCCGCCCTGGGCACGAGATGAACCTCTGGCTCCTCTGGGCAGCGCTCCTCCACGACATCGGGAAGCCCCGCACCAAGCGCTTTGACCAGCGCCTCGGCTGGACCTTCCACAACCACAACTTCATCGGTATGAAGATGGTGTCGAAGATCTTCCGCCGCCTCCGCCTTCCGCTTGATCACAAGATGCACTACGTCGAGAAGCTCGTCGACCTGCACATGCGCCCCGCCACCCTCGTCGATGAGGGCGTGACGGACTCCGCTGTGCGCCGTCTGCTCTTCGAGGCGGGAGATGATATCGACGACCTCATGCTCCTCGTCGAAGCTGACATCACGAGCAAGAACCCCCAGCGCGTACGCAAGTACCTCGACAACTATAAGGTCGTTCGTCAGAAGCTCGTCGACATCGAAGAGAAGGATCGCATCCGCAACTTCCAGCCCCCCATCTCAGGCCAGCTCATTATGGATACCTTCGCCCTCACGCCTTGCCGCGAGGTCGGGCTCATTAAGGACGCTATCAAGGACGCTATCCTCGACGGCACGATCCCCAACGAATACGAGCCCGCCTACGAATTTATGCTCCGCGAAGCAGCCGCCCTCGGCCTCACCCCTGCGAAGAAATAGGCGCTCCCCCACTCCACTGCACAGAGACGCCACTACCCCTTGCTTTACGATCTTGTCGTAAAGTAAGGGGTAGTGGTTTATTATCAGTACCTTTGCACCGTAAAAAAAGGATAGTCGACCGACTGTCTCGATTGCTTAGAAGAAGGAATATATTTATGATCGTAACAAAGCGCGCCAACGATCCCGTCTGGACGAACATCTATGCTTATGCCCAGCTGCCCGCTGAGCTGCGTAGACTCGACGAGATCGCCCACAACCTCTGGTGGGTATGGACCCCCAAGGCACAGAATCTCTTCCGCCGTATCTCTCCCGAGCTCTGGGAGTCGACCGAAGGCAATCCTATCACGCTCACTCGCCTGCTCTCCGCCGAGGAGATGGCAGCCCTCGTCGCTGACAAGGACTTCATGGCGCAGCTGGACGAAGTCTATGCCGACTTCCAGGCCTATATGAACGAGCCTGCAGACGCAGTACGCCCCTCTGTCGCCTACTTCAGCATGGAGTACGGTCTGACGAATATCCTCAAGATCTATTCCGGCGGTCTTGGCGTCCTCGCTGGTGACTACCTCAAGGAAGCCAGCGACAGCAATGTCCGCCTCACCGCCGTCGGCTTCCTCTATCGCTACGGCTACTTCACCCAGAGCCTCAGCCCCGAAGGCCAGCAGCAGGCGAACTACGAAGCCCAGGACTTCACCCAGCTTCCCATCGAGCAGATCTTCGAAGAGGACGGACAGACGCCCCTCATCCTCGAGGTGCCCTATGCTGGTCACACCGTATACAGCCATGTATGGAAGGTGAACGTCGGCCGTATCAGCCTCTACCTCCTCGACACCGACATCCCACAGAATAGCGAATGGGATCGCCCCATCACGCACCAGCTCTATGGCGGTGACTGGGAGAACCGCATGAAGCAGGAGTACCTCCTCGGTATCGGTGGTGTGCTCCTCCTCAACCGCCTCGGCATCTCGAAGGACGTCTACCATATGAACGAAGGTCACGCTGCCTTCATGAGCGTACAGCGCCTCCTGGACTACGTCGAGGGCGAAGGTCTTCCCTTCGACGAAGCTCTCGAGCTCGTCCGCGCGTCCTCGATCTACACCTGTCACACGCCCGTCCCCGCTGGTCACGACTACTTCGATGAGGAACTCCTCGGCAAGTACCTCGGCCACATCCCTGGGCGTCTCGGCATCTCTTGGCACGACTTCATCAGCCTCGGTCGTGAGAATCCCGAGAGCAACGAGAAGTTCTCCATGAGCGTCTTCGCACTGAATACCTGTCAGGAGGCCAACGGTGTGAGCCTGCTGCACGGCCGCGTCTCGCAGGAGATGTTCGCCCCCGTCTGGAAGGGCTTCTTCCCCGAAGAGCTGCACGTCGGCTACGTCACCAATGGTGTCCACCTGCCTACGTGGGCCTCTGCTGAGTGGCAGGAGCTCTACACGAAGCACTTCGGCAAGGACTTCATCAAGAAGCAGACCGAGGAAGCTACCTGGGCGAAGATCCAGCAGCTCCCCAACGAGACCATCTGGGAGACGCACCAGGCCATCAAGCTCCGCCTCGTCGAGCATATCCGCTCCTTCTACGGCGAGAAGTGGCTCCACAACAGCGGTGACCCCGAGACGACGGTATCCGTCCTCGAAGGCATCAACCCCAACGCCCTGCTCATCGGCTTCGGTCGTCGCTTCGCTACCTACAAGCGTGCGCACCTCCTCTTCACCGACCTCGAGCGTCTGGAGCGTATCGTCAATAACCCCAAGTACCCCGTACAGTTCCTCTTCACAGGTAAGGCACACCCCGCCGATGGTGGTGGTCAGGGCCTCATCAAGCACATCCTCGAGATCAGCCGCCTGCCTCAGTTCCTCGGGAAGATCATCTTCCTCGAGAACTACGATATGCGCCTTGCCAGCAAGCTCATCGCTGGCGTAGATATCTGGATGAATACCCCTACTCGTCCTCTCGAAGCCTCGGGTACCTCGGGCGAAAAGGCCGAGATGAACGGTGTCCTCAACCTCTCCGTCCTCGACGGGTGGTGGTACGAAGGCTACCGCAAGGGTGCTGGTTGGGCTCTCACCGACAAGCGTACCTTCGCTGATCAGTCGCTGCAGGACAAGCTCGATGCTACGACGATCTACGACCTTCTCGAGAAGGAGATCGTACCCCTCTACTTCCAGCGCGACGGCAAGCCTTACTCCGATGGTTGGGTACAGACGATGAAGAACTCGATGAACTTCATCGCTCCTCACTACACCATGCGCCGCATGATGGACGATTACTACGAGCGCTTCTACACGAAGCTCGCCGAGCGCTCTGCTCGCCTGCACGCTGACTCGAACCGTATCGCCCGCGAACTCACCGAGTGGAAGCGCACCACCGCTGAGGCTTGGGATAGCATGCAGGTCGTCTCTGTCGAGTGCTCCGAGAGCGCAGCATATATGTCCAACGAGCGCCACACGGGCGACGAAGAGACGGTACGCCTTGTCCTCGACAAGGGTGCCCTCACCTCGGATCTTGAGGTCGAGCTCGTCGACGCACGCGAAGACGCTCAGGGTCGACTCCGCTTCGTAGCGAAGACAGCCCTGACACTCGTCGAGCGCAATGGCTCACGTGAGGTCTATGAGCTCCGCTTCAAGCAGGCTCGTCCTGGGCACTACAAGCGCGCTCTGCGTATCCTGCCTTCGCATCCCGAGCTCCCACATCGTATGGACTTCGCGCTCGTGCGCTGGGTAGCCCTTCAGTAAGGGTCTCCCCTACCCCATCACTTTATACAGCACGTCCCGGCAGTCAGCAGACTGTCGGGACGTGCTGTATATACGCGGCTCTTGTAGCTCACGGGGCTCTCCCCGAGGCCGCCTCTTCAGAGCTAAAGACCTTTGTCACAGCGGGTCATATCGCACGAAAGGGCATCGCTTCGCACTCGACCTATCGCCTACCCGACTCTTCAGAAAACGAGTAACTTTACCCTAAAGAAAGTACATCATCCCTCCGAATTAACTCAAACAAATACAGGCTATCCACCATGCATAATCACCTCTATATCATCCCATTCCTTCTTCTTGGGATAAGCTGTACCTCAGCCCAAAAGCCTGTCGCCACGATCCACGGACACGCCTTCCACCTCGGCGATAGCCTCCCATAGGTCTGCCCCATGATAATGATCCCAGCGGAATTTACAAAGCACTCACTTGGTCACAGGAAGATATGGAGATCCCCGCCTTCGCAAAAGGCGAACTCAAGATACATATCAAGCCCTTTAAAATGAATGTATTCGGCGAGAAGATCAATGAGCCAGATACCGTGTACTTCCTCAGCCTCCCACAGTACCCCAAGGATAGCCTCATCATCGACCTCAAGGAAGCGGTAGAGCGTGGGGAGATCCTGACGGAGCCCATACGGGAGGATAAGACGCTCTATCCAGAGGCCGTAGAGCTGCGCCCCTCAGACTATATCGTGACTCTTATCAAGATCGGCACCCTAACCTACACCGACGAAGTCATCCAGGTATACGCCAAAAACTTGAAGGACAGAGAGTAGACGAGCGATGACATGAACGCTCATCTCGAGTTTCAGAGACAGCGAGCGACCCTATTGGCGAAGCTGAAAGCAGCCGTCGAGAAGTTCGATCTAGATCGGGTCTACTACCTGCGACACAAGGTCATCACCAGGGGATACGACTCCAAACGCTCAGGCTATGCTTGGGAGCCGGGAATAGATGGTCCGTTACCCGACCCCGATATTATGGGGAAGGAAACAATCAGACCATCCTTCTTTACAGAAAAGGAAGTTCCCTTCATCAGCGCCCCTACTGACCGAGCAGAGCGCTTTGAGAAGCGCACAGATACAAAAGGAATGGGTATGCAGGCATTCTACGTCAAGTCCTATATCCGCATCGCCCCTGGGACATCCTATGTAGCGGATCAGCCCCCCATCTACATCCTCCCCGTAGATTACCTCGGGCTCGATGCCTACGAATATCCCCACTGCGCCTACTACCACCTAGGCTCCAGCAAGGCGGTGGAAGTGGACGTTATCCCGTAAAAGCCATAGCCCCGAGGCACTCAGATAGAGGACCTCGGGGCTATGTACTTCAGGATATAGAGCAATACTTACTTCTTCAGTAGGCGGCTCTTCTCACCGAAGAGCGCAAAGTCCAGATAAGGATTGAGGCGGATGCAGTAGATGACGGCAAGCGATGGCAAGAGGGTCATCAGCGTGCCACCCATCAGGATAAACAGTTCTGTAGAAAGACGCAGCGTAGAGCTGATATTCGCTAAGAAGTTATTCATCCCAGGGAAGGCGGGGATGAAGAAGTAATGCACAAAATAGATGGGGAGTGACCACTGCCCCAACGTCACAAGCCAGCGCCCGATACGCCCTTCTCGCTCTGTCACTTCGTGCATCACATAGACCATCAGGACAAAGAACGATATCGCCATCAGTCGATGCATATGCAGTAAGCCGCCGTACTCCAGATAAGACTTCCACTCAGCGTGCTTGCTCAGGTAGACCACACTACAGACAAAGAGGAGGAAGGCCACGGCAATGACGGACTTTGAGCGCAACTTCTCCAGCAGATCCAGTCGACCCACAAGCCATCCACAGACCAAGAAAGGATAGAAGCACGCAGCCAAATCCTTGAGCATAAGCCAAGTTCTCACAGCTGGCACCGATGATGGGATGGTCAGAGTAGAGAGTGCATAGTACACCCCAAGCATACAGAGCACATGGAGCACAACCTCCAGCACACGGTTCTCTGCCTGCTTGAAGCATCGTAGTACAAAGCCGAGGAGCGTATTCTGACACATGAAGATCAGCATCAGATTGAAGAGTGTGAAGGTAAACCAATAGTGATTACCCAAGAGCCCCGCATAGTTCACCGATCCTATCGTCCACAGGGCATAGAATGTGTACCAAAGGAAAGCCGGTAAGATCAGACGTATGAACTTATCGCTGAGAAATTTCGTGAGCGAAGAGAGACTATCGACTCTACGCTGTGCAAAGTACCCAGCCGTCATGATAAAGAGCGGCATATGTACCACGTAGATAAATGTATGCAGGAAGGTCTGCGTCGAGATCGTCCCTGGATCGGAGAAGGACCCAACATGCCCCAGGATCACCAGCAGTATGGCAAAGCCCTTGAGCGCATCAAGCGATAGTAATCGTTTCTTACCCATGTAGCCAATTAATGTGAAGTAGTTGTGGTACACAAAGGTACAATAAAGAGAGGTATATCCTCCAGCAGATCTATCTGGGTGGTAAACACTTACTTTGTACACTACCCCGAAGGGTACCTCATAATCATATGTACCACTTAGTAATAGCTAATACTACTGCCACACAGCTTATTGCTATATTTGTCTAACAAATTCATAACCACCATAAATACATAGCTGCATGGAAAGACCTATACCCCAGTTAACACAAGAAGAGTTTGCGGAATTTGGTCGCCTAACCCTCTCCGAAGGACTCACACAAGACGAAGCCCTCAAACGCATCTTGAATCAGCGTAGCTCTGTCAATCCCAATGAATATATCTACGGTACACTCCAGGCACGAGCTAAGATTAAGGTAAGCCCCGAGCTTGATCGATGCATCCGTAGTACAGTGCATCGCTTGATGCAGAATGATCCACGAGCCAAGGATCCGGGGTTACTTCTTGGGAAGATCCAGTGTGGGAAGACCAATGCTTTCGTGAATATCATGGCGCTATCCTTTGACCGAGGTATAGATATCTGTGTTGTCTTTACAAAGGGTGTGAACTCTCTCTCGACACAAACTAAGGAGCGTATGATGAGTGACTTCCGCCACTTCAAGGAGAGTAGTGACCTCCACCAGCCCGCTACAATATATATCCATGATATCAGTGAGCTCCATCGCCATGGCTTCCCTCAGGCACAATTCTCTCGTCGTCCTGGAACTAAGCTTGTAATCATCTGTAAGAAAGAGACTAAGAATCTCGAGCATCTAACTCACCTCTTCAAGAAGAAGAGCCCCCATCTCCTGGATCGCAAAGTACTCATCATAGATGATGAGGCCGACTTCGCCAGCCGTAACTATCGCAAGCTCCACGGCGAAGTCTCCCTTGCAAGTATATCCGAGCAAATTGATGACTTCTCAAAGCTACCAACCTATAGCCGCTATCTGCAAGTCACAGCTACACCTTACTCACTCTTCCTCCAGCCCAATGGGATAATTGAGCTCAGCAATGGTGGATATGCCCAACCATGGAGACCACGATTCACAAGCATCGTTCCGGTACATGACCATTATATCGGTGGTCAGCAATACTTTGTTGAGTCACGAGACGAAGCCTCCATGTACTCTCACCTCTTCCACCCGATCTCAGAGAAGTGTATTGAAGTACTCGGAAGGAGAAATAAGCACTACATCACTCGAGGTACTCAGTCAAAGAATCTTGAAGACCTCACCGATGCAGTCACCAGCTACTTCATCGGCACCGCCATCCGAAGCATCCAAGAAGAAGAGCTGGGACGTGCCTATCAGTCCAGCGCCCTTATCCATTGTGACATTGCTCAAAAGCTCCATAAATGGCAGAGTGAACTGATTGAATCTGTCATCACTGGTGTATGTAGTGCAATCTGCTCACGCCCTCAAGAGGATCGGATGGATGATACTATACGCAAAATATATTCGGACTTCGAGCAATCAAATAAGAAAGCTCGAGCCCAGGGACTCATCGATGTCAAGCTCCCCCCTCGTACGGCTGTCATCAAGCGAATGCAGCAAATCTTTGAGCGTGAGGACTACCGAATCTACGTAGTGAACTCCCAAAACGATGTACCGAACATGCTTGACGATAGTGGTCAGCTCAAGCTCTCATGCACGGCAAACATCTTTGTCGGAGGAAGTATCCTTGACCGCGGAATCACTATTGGGAAGATGATTTGCTTCTTCTATGGTCGTGACCCAAAGAGATTCCAAATGGATACGGTCCTACAACACGCCCGTATGTTTGGTGCTCGAGATAAAGAGGATATGGCGGTCACTCGCTTCCATACTACCCCTGCTATTTACCAGGTCTTCTCTCACATGAATGAGATTGATGACCAGCTCCGTGAGACCCTTATCAGTTGGGAAGCAGAGAGTGGTGACGCACCTCTTGAAGCCATCTTTGTGGGATATGACAAAGTCATAAAACCCTGTGCATCACAGAAGATTAAGGTTGCCGACACCCTCGTCCTCAAGAGCCACTATCGCCTCTATCCACGTGGTTTCCAAGCAGGATATAAGACCAATATAGGGCGTACTATCCTACGCATAGATCAGCTTTTAAAGGAAAACTTCAAACCCATAGGGAAGAAGGACTTTGGCAAGCTACCCAAGAATATTGCCCTTGAGATTATCGACCTCATCCGTAGTAGCTATCTATATGAGGAGCGGTATAATAACCTCGCTTATATATGGAATGAGCAGGACATGAAGGGTGCCATCGAATATGCCTCCAGCCAATCTGGAGAAGACTATATCTACTGCCTACACCGAACCAATCGTAGCATTGGTCGCTATCGAGAAAACGGCAACTTTACGAATTCACCTGATACAGGTTCGATTGACCTCAAGCCTTCGCGTGAATTAGCTAAGACCATCCCCGTTCTCATGCTCTTACGTCAGAATGGTGATGAAGCTCAAGGATGGAATGGATCCCCCTTCTATTGGCCTGTGCTTGTTCTACCTCAGGAACTACCACCTGCTATTTTCACCTACGGAGCCAAGGAGGCCAAACTCCTTCCACAGCGAGAGCAGATCTATGAGCGAGACTTAATGAAGGGAGTCAAGGAGAAGATCAAAGAAGAGGAGATCCTACGCCTCACGCTTAACTCAGAGCTCTTCTATGATATCATCCTTGGAGAGAAGAATGTTGAGTGTCGTGAAATTACAGAGAATACGGCTAGTCGCTACCTCATTGCAGACCCCGAGAATAGCTTTGGATACAAACTCATTGACAGCATTGCTCCCGAGCAAGTCAAGGCTGGTATATTTGATCAAGTCGATGATCATTTCCCCTTCGATATCAAGCCCTACCGCTACCTGCTCTTCCGCAACTCTCGAGATAGCAGTGGTAGCCTCCTTCTCGTTGAGCTGGATGAGTCAACTCCCTACCACTTCGAATATGAGACAGTACTCGAAGAAGATATCCTGCTACACCCCGACTTCCGAGAAGTAGAACAGGTCGACGAGCTAAGAAGGTGGGCGATTTGCTACCATATCAAGCGAGTTGTCTCTACCCTACTCACCAAGGCGGATGAAGGGCAACTCAATAGGTATAGAGAGCAACTCGAGGAAGATGGTTGGGTATATGAAGAGGATGATGAGCAAAGAGAAATTGAAGTCCCAAATACTCAGGTAAGCCTCCCTACTGGTCGTTCTTCCAAAGATCAGAAGCCTAAGGGGACTCGCAAGTCACACTTCCGTTTCAGTATGGTAGGCATTGAGCCAGGTGAGTACCTCACCTTTGTCCCAACAGGTACTCAGGTACTCGTTGTTGATGACAGCACCATTGGCTATATGGGTGATGACTACAAGCTCTCAAGCTTCGCTGGTAAGTATATGCCCAGCGAGCTTCGTAATCCATCGGATGTTTATCAGGGGGTACGATACTTCACCTATAAGGGTAAGCTCCTCTGTGACCTCCGTGCTGAGGCAGAGGAAAAGACTGGACGGAAGTAACTTCGACCCGCATACCTACCAAAAGAAAGACTTTAGGGGGTACAGCACAGATTTGCGCTGTACCCCCTAAGCATCTTTATACCAATCATGAGAGGTACAACAGATCCGTGCTGGTCTTTTTTCTTGCTTAGGGAGGTGACAACTTACCCGCTTTATATAAGTACGCTGGCGCTCGGTGTTACTTTCTTTGTACCTTTGCGTAAAATGGTAAAATAGAGATAGTGCATGAAGCTGTATTTTATTGGTATCGGTGGCATAGGTATGAGCGCTCTCGTGCGCTACTTCCTCAGCAAGGGAGATAGCGTAGCAGGGTATGACTTGACGCCTTCGCCCCTCACACACGCCTTGAGCGAAGAGGGTGCTACCATCCACTACGAAGACGATCCCGAGCTAATCCCCGAGCCCTTCCGCACAAAGGATACCCTCGTCGTCTTCACTCCAGCCGTTCCCCACGACCACCGCGAGCTGGCTTTCTTCCGCGCACAGGGCAACCGTGTGGTGAAGCGTGCTGAGCTCCTCGGCGAACTGACCCGCCGTGAGCGCGGGCTCTGCGTCGCTGGTACCCACGGCAAGACGACGACCTCTACCCTACTGGCGCACCTCCTGCGCTCGAGCCACGTCGACTGCCATGCCTTCCTCGGCGGTATCTCGAATAATTACCAGACCAACTGCCTCATCTCCGAGCACAGCGACTATGCCGTGATCGAGGCCGATGAGTTCGACCGCTCCTTCCACCATCTCTCACCATACATCGCGGTGATCACCTCCGCGGACCCCGACCACCTCGACATCTACCATACGCCCGAGGCCTATCGGGAGAGCTTCGAGCACTTCACCTCACTCGTCAGCGCAGAGGGTGCTCTGGTAATGAAGAAGGGCATCCCCGTGACGCCCCGTCTCAAGGAAGGTACACGACTCTTCACCTACACCACAGGAGCTGACGAAGCAGACTTCCGTGCCGACGGCATCGAGATCCGTGATGGGCACCTCTTCTTCGACTGGCACTATCCCGCTATCGAAGGGCGCCCTGCAGGTACGCTCCACGTCGAGCTCGGTGTGCCCCTCCTCATCAATGTGGAGAATGCCGTGGCTGCTATGGCCGTAGCCTACCTCTGTGGAGCTACCCTCGAGGAGCTGGCCGCAGGTGTCGCCTCCTTCCGTGGGGTCTATCGCCGCTTCGACCGCCTCATCGATGATCCCCGATGCGTGCTCATCGACGACTACGCCCACCACCCGAATGAGCTTGACCCCAGCATCCGCTCGGTGCGTGAGCTCTACCCCGACCGCAAGATCCTCGGCATCTTCCAGCCGCACCTCTATAGCCGTACGCAGGACTTCTATCGGGAGTTCGCCGCGAGCCTTGACCAGCTCGACGAAGTCATTCTCCTCGATATCTATCCCGCTCGTGAGCTCCCCATCCCAGGCGTCACTTCGCAGATGATCGCCGACGTGATGAAGCATAAGGATGTGCTTGTCCTGCCCAAGGAAGGCCTGCTCCCCGAGCTCAAGAAGCGTCAGGAGCTCCCCGAAGTCATCCTGATGGTCGGCGCTGGAGATATTGACCGCCTGGTGCCCCAGGTAGCAGATGAGATCCGCCGCAGGCTATGAAGAATAGAGCCCTCGTACGCAACCTACTCCTGCTCCTCCTGTCAGTCGCACTGATAGGAGGTATCGCGTACCTACTCATCCGCTCCCCACGCGTCACCTCCACCGACCGCTGCGAGGCTGTCACCGTCGAGATAAAGACCGAGGCGGGTGGAGAACCGCTCTTCCTCACAGGTGACCGCATCACCGATGAGCTTGCCCGTCGTGGCATCCAGCTACGTGGGAAGCGCCTTGACTCCATCGACCTCAGAAAGATCGAGCGCACCCTGCTCAGTATGCCTATCTACAAGCGTGCTGAGGCCTTCATCGCCCCCTCCTCCTCCTCCGTGCAGATCCGTCTGACGGAGAAGCACCCCCTCTACATCGTGCAGGAAGCCTCGGGTAAGAGTTACTACGTCACGCAGGGTAAGGGTACCATCACGGTGAACCCCACCTTCGCGGCTTACCTCCCCATCGTCAGCGGTGCTGTAGACCTCAAGATGGCTACGGGCCCCGTCTACGACCTCATGGCTGCCCTGCGCGAAGATCCCTACTTCACCGACTACTTCGGGCAGGTCTACGTCGACGAGACCGACGGTATCGTGCTCATCCCACGCATCGGCACGACGCGCGTCATCATGGGCCGCGAGTCGAACTGGAGTGAGAAGCTCCGTAAGTGGCGCATCTTCGCTGAGAGCGTGCTCCCCAAGCGCGGGATGAATGCCTTCAGCTACGTCAACCTCGACTACGGCACGCAGATCATCGCATGCAGCCGCTATGCCCCCGAGGGTGAGACCTTCGACGAAGAAGGCGAAGTCGTCACTACACCAGCGCCTGCACCTACACCCGATCCCGCCCCCAAGCCTGCGCCAGCAGTCACTGCAGCTCCCGCTCCGAAGAAGCCCGCAGCCGTAGAGAAGCCCCGCGAGAAGGCTAAGGAAACCCCGAAGGACAAGCCCAAGGATAAGCCTGCAAGCAAGCCCAGCGACAAGGCGAAGACCGATAAGAAAGAGCCGAAGAAGGACTCCAAGAAGGATCCTAAGAAGCCCACTCCTCAGCAAGCCCCCACCCCCAAGAAACCCAATAAGCCCGCCGAGAAGGGCAAACCTAACAAGCCACAGAAGAAATGAACGATCGTAGGGATAGCATATACGCCGTCATCAACATAGGCAGCACCTCCCTCTCTGGGATGCTCGCCACGAAGTCCCCACAGGGACGCGTCGTGCCCATCGCCGCCCACCGTGTCCCCACGGCAGGCTGCGTGCGCCAAGGTTCTATACACAACATCGAGGAGGCTGCCAAGCGTATCTCTTCGCTCCTCGATAAGCTCAGCACCGCCCTACCCCAGGAGGCGCAGATCTCTGGCGTGCATGTAGGGCTGGAGTGTCGCTCTATGCGCTCCGAGCGCTATGACTCCTTCATCGACCTCGGTGAAGAAGGTAGCGTCGTCACCCCCGAACACCTACTCACCCTCAAGGATCAGGTCAGTGATGCCAGCTATCCCGGCATGACGATCCTCTCCATCACAGAGCCCCGCTACCGATGTGATGGCAAGCGCGAGCCCAACCCCAGAGGTGTGCGTTGCCGCCGTCTTGAGGCCCAGTACCTACTCATCGTAGCCCGACAGAACATCATCGTCAACGTCCGTGAGACCATCGAAGATCGCTTAGGCCTACGCCTGCTGGGTATCCTCCCCACCCCCATCGCCGAAGCAGCCGCTACGATGACGATGGAGGAGATGGCCCTCGGCTGTGCCTACGTCAACATCGGCGGCGGTACGACCTCTATCGCTATCTATCAGGAGCGCTTCCCTGTCGCCCTCTTTGTCCTGCCTCTCGGTGGGAACAATGTGACGCGCGACCTCACGCAGCTCAGTGTACCCCTCCTGGAGTCCGACGCTGAGAACCTGAAGATCAATCAGGGCTCGATGAATCTCTCCGTGTCCCGCACCGAGGAGATCATCGCTACCTCCGCTGACGGTAGCTCTACGAAGCACTTCAGCCAGCTCGAGGTCAACCGCTACATCAGCGCACGTATCCTCGAGATCCTGAACAATGTGGTCAGCATCATCCACGAAGCTGGCTGCGGTGAGAGCATCCCCAAGGGCTTCGTCTTCGCTGGTGGCGTGACGAAGACCAACTACTTCTTCGAGACCCTGCGTAAGCTCTCTCCCGAGTACCGCAAGGCTTCTCTCCGCCGAGACATCTACGAGGAAGGTGTCGACAATAACCTCCTCGCAAATTATATCACCGAGATAGCCCTCGCCGCTCAGGCCAGCGATCCCGGTGTGACATACGAACTCCGTCCCCTCGAGTCACTCCTTCAGGAGCAGCCCACGACGCGCTCCAGCGAGTCTGCTGAGCCCGTGCTCCAGCCCAAGGAAGAGGAGGAAGAGTCCTACACCTACACGACCATCAGCGAAGCCCAGCACCTCCCGCTGGATGATGATGAAGACGACTTCTTCGACTACCGCGAAGAGTCCTACAGACACGAAGAGAAGCGCGAGCCTAAGGAGAAGGGTCCGTCGGCCTTTGAGCGCCTCAAGAGTGGCTTATCGAAGGGTATTAGCAGCCTCTTCGGTGAGAGTGATGGTGGTGATGATTATTAGCCCATACCTTTAGACGACATGGATACAATAGAACGAGGCAGTATCAACTACGGATACAGCGAAAGTCAGATCAAGCAGCTCATCAAGGTAGTGGGCGTAGGTGGTGGTGGTGGTAACGCTGTCACAAAGATGTGCACCAGTGGCTCCGTCCCTGGGGTGTCCTTCCTCCTATGTAACACAGATACCCAGGCTCTCGACCGCAGCCCTGTGGTAGACAAGATCACGATCGGCCCCACCGTCACCAAGGGTCTCGGTGCTGGTGCCAAGCCTGAGCGCGCTAAGGAAGCTGCTCTCGAGAGTGAGCAGGCTATCCGTGATGCCCTCATCGAGGGCGATACACGCATGGTCTTCATCACCGCTGGTATGGGTGGTGGTACGGGTACGGGTGCAGCACCCGTCATCGGCAAGATCGCCATGCAGGCAGGCCTGCTGACTATCGGTATCGTCACGATCCCCTTCCTCTTTGAGGGTACGGCTAAGATACTCCAGGCACTCGAAGGGGTCAAGCAGATGCGCGAGAGCGTCGATGCCCTCCTCGTCATCAACAACCAGCGCCTCATCGAGGTGTACAAGGACTTCACCGTCTCCGAAGCCTTCGCCAAGGCGGACGATACGCTGAGCAATGCCGCACGCGGTATCTCCGACCTGGTGAATATCGCCGGTACGATCAACCTCGACTTCGCTGACGTCGATACGACCCTGCGCAATGGCGGTGTAGCTGTCATCAACACCGGCTACGCTGAAGGGCCCGAGCGTATGACTCTGGCTATCCAGGAGGCACTCAATTCGCCTCTCCTGAACAACAACAATATCAGCAAGGCACGTCACCTCCTGATCAACGTCTATGAGGGTGATGAAGAGCCTCTCACGATCCCCGAGCTCACCGAGCTCCAGGCGTTCACCGAGGACTTCTCCGACGAGGTCAAGACGATCTATGGTACGGCTCGCGTTGAAGGTATCGGCAAGAAGATCGGTGTGACGATCCTCGCCTCGGGCTTCGGCTTTGACGAAGATATCTTCCTACCCACGACGCCCAAGGCGAAGGATCCGCTGGCCAAGATCAGCGAAGAGAAGGAGCACGACGAGCAGCAGCGCCTCATCGAGCGTGTCTATGGTGGTGCCGCTACCAAGCGCACGAAGGCCGAGCCTGTCGCCCTGCACATCGATGAGCTCGATGACGAAGAGCTCCTCCTCATCCTCGAGGAGACGCCATCCTTCCGTCGCGATCACCGCATCTTCGAGAGCAAGCGCGTCGATAAGAACAGCAATAGAGCGATCCGTATCAACAACTATGGTACGGCCAGCCAGAGCGCTCGTGAGCGTA